>Ga0209805_1002270_pt1 | contig 11236 bp, 10 predicted proteins | sample GraSoiAngelo_148_FD_185905 | JGI IMG/M metagenome (GOLD analysis project Ga0209805, IMG submission 185905) | Grasslands soil microbial communities from the Angelo Coastal Reserve, California, USA - 14_1009_09_20cm (SPAdes) (version 2) | ecosystem: Environmental > Terrestrial > Soil > Grasslands ... | reverse complement strand
CGTAGCCGTTGGAGTTCGTTCCCTCCGTGCCCCATTGCGTACCCCAAAACACCAGGTACACCTTGGGCGCGCCGCTGGTCACGCCGATCGAATCGACGCCGCCTCCGAAGCTCAGGGTCTCCGGGCCAGTGGCGGCAGCGGCGATGGCCGGCTCCGTCGCGCCAACGCTGCCTCGCTCTTTGTGTTCCGCATCGGCCCGCCGCACCACACCACGGTTGGCGGCTTCCCATGCTCTCATTTTCTCGTGCGTTTCCCGCGTCGGGTGGACGCCGTGTCGGTAGGGGTGACCGTAGCGCGGCGAATGCGGATTGATGGCATCCGTGGCATTACCGGCGTCCTTGGCGACAGCGACACCGGCGAACCCAAAAGAGACAAACGTGAGAAGGGCGAATCGACGGGCATGCATGAGTGGCTCCTCTCCTGGTTCTAGTAATTTCCACTTGACGCCGCGATAGATTTACATGGGCAGTCAATTCACCTGCGACCATCACACGGTCCGTGCCCTTTGAGCCCCGTCCCTGCTAATCGCTCAGAGTAAGTTGTGGGATGTTTTCTACTCGTCGTAGCCTACTACGACGGGAACAAACTCGACCGTCAACGGGTGCACTACCTAGGGATTTGCACCCATCTAGCGGATGCCCATGTAGCGGATGCTCGAAAGGATCCGTTGAACTGTTTGATCGGATTCCCAGGTCGCCCTATCCGGTCGATCAGGTTAGGCAAATGACCGGAAGCGCTCTTGGGGTGGCTTTCCTAGGCTGAGCACGCGCACCACTTCCACATCATCGCGGCTCTCAGTTTGCTTGGCATCGTCGGGCTGCATACAGCGGGGGCGCTGAAGAATCACTTCGTAAATCGCAACGACGTATTGCGCAATATGCTCGGCGTCAACCAGCCGGAGAGCAAATCGCCATCCGACTCGGCGGCTTGAGAATAGGTGTGGTCCGCAAAAACTCAGTCACGCACAGGAAGGTGCGAGCAAGTATTCGTGATGCAAGCCGTCTCTTGCGCGCGTTGGTGGAAGAGCTCGATGGCCCCTCCTGACCCGGGTGTCGAGCAGACTTGGCTAGCCCGGCCTATTGCTGTGCGGCGGCTAACGATTTTCCGCGGAAACCAAGACATACGTGGAAAAGAACATCGGGAAGATCGAATATCGCACGTGCGCGATCGGCGCGTTCGCGCGCCTCAAGGCTGAGCGCCTGCGTTCTCAGGCGCAGAATCGCACCGCTCTGAACCGACGCGTACGCCGAGTGCGTTGGATCGCTCCGAGTACCCCCGCCATCCAATTGCTGCTCGGCACGTTGCCCCGTCGTCCCATGGCGATCAACGGCTTCTTTCGCTCGAACGAGCCAACGGCGCCAGGCATGGCCTGCTGCATGTGCTGTTTCGCTTCGTCGTCTCGGTGGAGTGCCCTTTGACGTCAGTCCCACCCAGAAGACTCCGACGCATTGGAGAAACGTCTCCCGACGGTGTCGGGGAAGGCGGCGGACCCGATGAGCCCTGTCCGCAAGGGTGATATGCAGGCGTTTATACACGGCCAACGCATCCGCGATCCGAGCGCGCTGAACTTGCAACTCTGTACGCGGCTCCGGAGCGCGGGGTCGAGGGCCTGAAAGAGTCACAGCGCCTCTTCGAAGCGCTGTTCACCCGATAGAGCGAAACCCCGTGCAACAGTGACCGCGCTCACGGCAAACAGGTCCGCCGAGGCGCTCATCAACCTTAATTCCCATATCGCTTTGATGATCGCTCTGATGCAGTTGCACCTGATGTCATATGGCACTACAATATATGCCATGTGGCAGGGGAGTCGAGCATGTCCGCAAACCTAATGCAGGTTCTCGGGGGCCGCCAAGTCTTTGGGGCCCGCGCCCATCGCGTGGACTTGCTCGCGGAGATCGAACGAGGCCTGCCGATCAAGGCCTATGAGCGAGTTGCCCACACGCTTGCACTGAGCCCCGACGAGGAGGACCGGCTGCTTCAGGTCAGTCTTCGGACCCGGGCACGCTGGAAGCGCCGTTCTCGCTTGGATCCTGCAGTTTCCGACCGCGTCGCTCGCCTTGCGCGAATCTTGGCACTCGCGGAGGAGGTGCTGGAGGACCGGTCACACGCGGTCGGCTGGCTCCGCGAGCCCAGTGAGTCCCTCGGCGGGCGCAGGCCCCTCGAGGTCCTCGCAACCGATGCGGGTGCCGAGAAGGTGAGTAACCTCCTGTATCAGATGGAGTACGGTCTCTACGCTTGACCACGGTCTATCGGCTCACCAAGCGCCGGCATCAAAGTGAGATCTTCTCCGGCAGAGGCGGGCTGCACGCGAGCGGCCGCTGGACACCTCGCGGGCACCGGGTGATCTACACCTCGGGCAGCATCGCGCTCGCCGTGCTCGAGTACACGTTGAACTATAAGCACCGTGGCTGGGTGCCAGCGTCTGTGATCGCGAGCGCAGAGTGGCCCGACGATCTCAAAGTAGAGACCGTCGCCATCGATCGGTTGCCGAAGAATTGGTCCAATGCCGAGGCGCCGCCTGCGCTGCAGGAGCTGGGACGCGTTTGGCTTGAGCGCCTAGAGACCGCCGTACTTCAAGTCCCCTCAGCTGTGGTCGTGGAGGAATGGAACTTCCTCTTGAATCCCGCGCACCCCGACTTTCGACGCCTCCAGCTTTCACCGCCGAGACGGTATTCGTTCGATCGCCGCCTGGCGCGCACGCGGAAGCGATAGCCCGACTACGTGCGGTGGTACGAACGTGCGGACGAGCTGGCAGCGGGAATCTCAGGTCGACCTGTCTAATATTATCTCCGCCTAACTCGGCAAATCCTGTAGTTATCTCGTCGTAATTCGGAAAAATATTAGACACTTCGGTCGTCGCATCTGCCTCGCAGCGCCGCCATTTCTTCCTGGTTAGTGGCCGGTCGATCGGTCGATCGCCCGCACCTCGCAGTGTTGGTACTCGCTCATTACGGATCTCCTGAAGCGGCGCCATAGCCTTCGGCGCGCCAGAGGCGATACGCCTCTGTCCACTCTGCGCCGTCGGGCAGCGGCGTCGGTAACGGCAGATCGATGATTGGAAGTGATTGCCGCGCGCGTCTGCGCCCGCAAACTCCGACGATCTGCTCGCGGCGGTCGAGATCAACGCGCTCGACAGTGAGCGGGACGCCGAGTACCTTCGTCTCGACGTGGCGAAACCCAAGCGACAACCTCGATGCGTGCTGATTGCGGGCCCAAACGGTGCCGGTAAGACTACGTTTGCGCGCCGGTATCTACCCGAAGACGCGGGAGTGGTTCACTTCGTAAACGCCGATCTGATTGCGAGCGGTACGTCGTCAGGAGGTTCTCAAGAGGCTGGGAGAACTTTCAGCGCATCTACCGCCCTTTGGCCGACAGCTGGGCGGTGTACGACAATTCGGGCCGTGCACCACGACTATTGGAGAAAAGTCCGTGAAGGCGAAAACGCGAACGAAGGCAAGTCGACCACTGAGCTTTGCCGCTGGAGTCGGGCGTGCCTTGCGCCGTGCGGCTAAGGATGCGCAGAAGACTGCGCGCATGTACGGCACGCCGCTCTACGTGTGGGAAAACGGCAAGGTTGTGGCGAAGAAGCCGTGAGACCTTGTCATCGGCAGCCGCCAGCGATGCAATCGTACATTCGCTTCGTTGGTATTTTTGTGGGTACCAATATTCAGGAAATAATTAAATTAACGCCTCAATAAATCATTAGCATAGAAAGCGGCGTGAATCCCTCTCTGCCCAATGAGCCACTCTTCAGTGGGTCTCTACAACCAACCAAACCCGCCGTACGGAAGACCGGGCAGCGTTAAAATTTCACGATGGCATCGTGGGCCGCACGGCGGCGATCGAGAAAGATCTTGAGCAGATCCGGGCGCAGCGCGTGCAGCGCCATCCGTGCCTGCATCTCGCCATCGGTGGTTATCAGGTGGTGTACGGCGCAATAGACGCGGCCGTTACGATTGTCTGGAGCGAGCGCGGGTGGAACGTGGCTCCTTTGTGACAGGTCCGCGATCAACAACCACGCCGGAAAATCCTCCGACGGCAGCTCCGGATCTGCGCTGATGAATTCCCGCCAACGTTGTGCTATCCCGTCATCCCCGGGCGCATGCGCGAGTGTCTGTGCGGCCGTTTGAGGATGCTCCCAGCACAGGCGGGTCCACAGCCGACGCGCGGCTTCGCGGCGGGATTGCCGTGCATACGCCTCGGCCAGCCGCACCAGCAGCAGCGGATGTGGGCGCGCATCAAGCTCCGTTTCGATGGATAACGCCACGCGATTCCAGGCATGAGCCTGCGCATGGGCGTAGCTGGCATGCAAATTCGGCGAGCTCGGCGTGAACAGGCGACCTTCCAGGCGCTCGGCCAGCTCCGCCCACAGCGGCGCCAGATAATCCCGCGCTCGGACGGCGAGAGTGCTGGCTGCCAAGGGGGCAACGTCCTCCTCGAGCTCCCGCATGCGCTCGGCAGGTTCGGTGGAACACCGCTCGGCGGCTCGGATCAGGCGCAGATAATCGTTGACCAGCACATGCGTGTTGGGCAGCTCACTCAGCCGCTCCAGTGCACTTCGCCCCGCATCGAATCGATGTTCCGCCAGCGCGCGGTTGACCGCGTCCAGGGCGATGGTCTTGGCGCTGTCCTGGAACAAATCCCCCTGCAGGCGATTCCCGGGTCGGACGAGCCGATGGCTGCACAGCTCCGCCAGGGTTCTTGACGGGCCGACCGACAGCGGACCTTGATCTTGATCCCACGCCGTCGGGGGACAGACTTCGACACTGAGGCGCTGCTCGATTGCATAAGCCTGCGCGTGCGCCAAGGCCGCCGTGACTTCCTCGACCGGAAACCTCAGCGCCGACTGCAACACCGGCCGTCGCCGATGGCGCCATTCCCGGTAATCCGCGTAGTCCACACCGCCTATCGCGAGCAGATACTCCAGCGGATCAAGCTCACCACGCTCCAGCAGAAGCCGGTCCACTGTCGACAACAATCGGTGGCGAGCTTTGCTGTCCATGAACGCGCTACGATTATTTCACGCTTCCCCGCCGGAGCGGTTATCTGCAGCGAATGCCGCTCAGCTCTGCTCGAGGATACGGTGGTCAAACGTGTAGGTGCTTGGACCTGCGATGACCCACTTCAGTGACAAGTCACGCTGCAAGGGGTTTAGCAGAAAGTTCCATTCCCCAGGAGTGATCAGGCTTGGCACACGCAGCACCGGTTGCTCGCTCCCCTTGAGCCAGGCATCGCCAAAAGCACGGCTAATTCGGTACTCCGTCTGCCATCGAGCCGGATAAGAGGGGGGCATCAGAATGAACTTCTCAGGGATCTCTACCACGAAAAACCGGAACGGCTGAAGGTCGTTGGTCTGCTTGAGGTGGACCAGAATCTCGAGCGCCGCGAGCGAGAGAGATTGCGCGGTATATACCACGGCTTGTCCCGCAGTCTGCCAGCGCGCGGAAGCCTGGAGCCCCCCTTGCCCGCTGAACGCCTCCTTGCGAGAGCGCGCGAACCGCGCCGCGGCAAGACGGAAAACCCGCATGCCAGCTTTTTAGACGAACTGACCGTAAGTCAACGAGCGCACGAGCGCTTCGACCTCTCGCGCCCCGAGCTCCGTGTCCAGCAGATCGATCGGGGCAACGTCGCCGAGCGCGCTATCTGGCTTGAACAGCCACTGCGAAATTGCCTGGTCGGTGGCGAAGAGCGAGCGGGCGAGATTGCATATGCGGGCAACCCGCAGCACTTTTTCCGAGACTTCAGCCGACAGCGGCGTCCCCATGCCGTGCTTCCGGGTAAGCGTCCGTCGCGCGATCCCGAGCTTGGCGGCCAGGAGCGAGGTCGAAAGACCGAGGGTGGCAGCGATCTGGTCGAACATGCTCGCCGGCAGTCCGTGACGAATCCGAGCCAAGACCTCCGGCACGGGCCGTTCGGCCAGTACAAAAGCAGATTGCATATACATCCCAGCGTGAGCCAAATGGCTCATTTAGATGAGCCACATGCGCAGTATACGGAAAATTCAAGGCGGGCGCCGACAGATTCCTGTACAGCCGGCCCGGCGGTCGGTGAGTCGGGCCGGATCACTGACTCGACAACCGTACCCCTTCCGCAGCTTCCGCAGGCCGATCGTCTTCAGCCTCGCGCCACTCCGGATCCCATGTGTCGACTTCGTATCGGTTGGTGACCGGGAAACCCGGGGGGCGCACCCGCTCGAAGCGCTCGTCGAATTCGTAGCGCGTCGCGTAGCGCGGTTCGGTCGGGGACAGCGAGCCGGCGGTGAGGCTGCCGTGAATCGACAGCGTCCCTCCGCAGGGACAGGCCGTTGGCCCGCCCGGAACGTGATCGTCAGACACAATAAAATGACGTTTCGCGTAGATCGCGGCCTGAATCTCGAGATCCCCGGGCCCGGTCACCTCCGGCGGGGCAATCTCGACGTCCTTGCTCGAGATGAGTCCCAGGTAATCCTCGGCACCGGCGTCCGAACGCGGATCGTGCGCATAGACGAGGTTACCCTCGATCACGATCCGCTCCGGCGAGTACACCACCACCGCGCCTTTGACCGTGCCGTGCACCGCGAGGGTTGCCCCGCGGCCGGCCACGATGTAGTGCGGCGCGCTCACCGTTTGTCGCTCCTCCGCGGTAGTGCTTCCCAACTCGCGCGAACCGTAGCTCCCATCGGAGTAGAAGGTCACGCGGGCGCTGCGCTCGAACGTCCGCATCTTGCTACGGTCGGCGTGGTCCTCGACGAATGACCGGAAATCCGCCGGCAGTGAAATCCGAGGTGTGTTGGTTTCTATGCCGCCGCGAAAAATCCGGCGAAGCGCCCGCGGGCCGCCGTTCTCGAGGTCGACCTGCGAGGCCGCCGTGGTCAGCTTGCCGAGCACCTGCGGGGCGATTCGATCGAGGCGAAGCCTGACTAAAGAGTTGCTGTGGAAGCGGCCGACGATGACGTCGCCATGGAGCAGGTCCTCCTGATCCCAATCGTCCACCAGCTGCGTGAAGTGAGAGAACGCCAGCCGCTTCAGCTCCAGCAACGTCAGCAGGCGCTTGCCGTTTTGTTCAGTGGAGATCTCGACCCTGAGTCGGTCGATTCCCATTTCGTCCGCCGCCGGCCGTCGCTCGAGGAAAGCCGAGTATCGCCGTCCCTTGTGCTCCAGCGACAGCCGTGCCTGCGTCTGGTTCGCCTCCTGGAGGCTCTGAGCGGCCTTCAGGATCCAGTGGGCGAGCACCGATTCCTGTGCTTCGCCGATGGGCACTCCCGGCTGCGGTGGCTTCGCGGCCTCGGCAGGGACCGGCTCTTCCCGCTCGCTTGGCGCCACCGTGGTAACAACGGCGGCTTCCACGGCCGGCGAGTTGCTCTCGTCCGACCCGCTCGATGGACCGGGATCGGGCGCAGAATCGCCCGCCGACGGGATTGAAACGTCGCGTGTCTCATCGGGCTTCGGCGGCACGGCGGGAGTTACCGCTTCTGAAGAAGACTCGATCACGGGTGAGCGCGTCCCGGCCCGGGACGCGAGGACTTCTTCGCGGGGTTTGGCGACCGGCGTCGCGGGGCGCTCAACAGGGCCCGCCCGCTCGCGGTCGCCGTCGCCGCTGTCGATCGACTCGATGTACAGCCGCAGCTCCGGAGCCGAGCCGGGGGCACGGGATTCGAAGCTCAGCAGCCCGATCGTCAGGAGCAGCAGCGCATGCAGCGATACCGAGACTGCGCCCGCCGAGACCATGCGCCGCGCGGTCGGTCCCTCGGGACGCAAGTCGAGCGTCGCGGCCGACGCGCCGCGATCGCGCGTAACCTCGAGAGCTGGCGTCGACACGGTGCCGTCTCGAATGCCTTCCGCTCGGCACGGCTGCCGCGTGCAGCCACGATTGCCGATCCTCCCGAGGCGCTAGGATAGTCTCCGCGGCAGGCGCCCGCACCCGTGGCCGCGCCGGGAACGGCACCGGAGGGAAATCCCCGGGGATGCGGGGCACGGTTCCGCCCATGCTCACCGGGGTCTTCGCCTTGGGTGAAATGTCGCCGGCGCAGGCGTACTCTCGCGTCGTCAACTTGGCGGGTACGAGCTCTCGACGGGGCGGGTCGAAACGCCCGGAGGAGGAACCGTGAGGACACCGAGACTGATCGTCGCCCTCGTTGGGCTTCTGGGTTCGGCAGCGGCCATGGCCGGACCGGGACCCTATTGTGTGGTGGTCCAGGGCATGCCCGCTAACTGCCGCTTCTACGATGAGGCGAGCTGTGCGCGAGCGGCTGCGATGGCAGGCGGTGGCTGTGTCGACAAGACTGCATTTGCGACGCCGCTGAACAACGCGCCAAAAGACGCGGGCTATTGCCTGCTCTCGCACGGCGACGCGAAGTGTTACTACTTCGACGCGACGTCCTGCGCCAAGGCGGCGCAGCTCGAAGGCGGGACATGCCTGACCCGTCCGCGTCTGGCAACTGCCGCTCATTGAGCTGAGCCGAGAGTAACGGTCGCCTGGCCCACCGGGTCCTTGCCCGGGCCTTCGAGAAGCTGTTGTGGGCCCGGCGAGACTGTCACTTCGAAGCGGCCGCTGTCGGGCTCAAACTCGAGCTCGCCCAGTGAGCCGGTCTGCGCCGCGACCGTGGGTCGCTGCGGCGCGTAGCCGAACAGGCGCACCGAGCGCTCCTGCGGTGCGAAGTTCACGGTGACGATCAGGCGGTCGGGCTCGTCCTCGAGAGCGGCGATACGCTTGCGGCCGTCGGGGACAAATTTGTCCTCGTCACCGATCAAGGTGATGCCTGCGCGCGGTACCGGAACGACGACGAAGTACGCGGTTCCGTCGGGAGCGAGCGTGAAGCTGAACCCTTCTCCGGGTTGCAAGCGCCGCGCGGTGCGGTTGCGCGCGGCGTACACGTAGACCTCGCGGGGCACTCCCAACTGAGCGGGGGTGAAGGATGCGTCGGCCGCTTTCGATCCGCGGTTGTAAGTGAAGACGTAGGCGCTTCTCAGCGTACCGTGATCGGTGTGAGCCGCCGCGATCATCGGTCGCTTCGACCCTGCCGTGTACATCGCGTCAATCGGAACCAGAGATGTGTCCGGCTTGACGATCACACCGTCCGGGCGGACGGCACGCAGCAGATTCTCCCTGCTCTCCGCACCGATGCGATCGCCGACACCGACCATCCCCCCGGAGAGCGTGGCGAGCAGCAGATTGTCCGCTTCCGTGCTCATGAACACATCGCTCCACGGCCAGATCCCGAGCGCGCTCGCCAGGCGCGACGCGTAGAGGAATGTGTCCCATTTCGATCGCTCGAACCGGTCGCCGCTCACACGGATCGTCGTGAGGCTGTCGTAGCGGGCGCCCTGGAGAAAATGCCGCGGCAGGGCCATGGAGTACTGCAGGGTCAGCCCTTTCTCGCGCGCGGCGTCCGCCATACCGTCGGTGAAGGCATTACCGGCGCCGAAGCTCCTGCCAAGCTCGGGTGAATGCTCATACATCACATTCAGCCAGTCCTGCTCGTAGGTCACGCCGTTCGCGGAGGCGAGGTAGGCGATGATCTCCTGCCACCAACCTGGGTCGACCGCCGCGAGTCCTGAGATGCGGTACCGCTCGCGGTATGGGCTCGCCGGATCGATCCAGCGATTGTGCGCGATGAGCGGCAATCCGACTCTCTTCTGGAACGCGGCCAGGCCATCTCGGAACAGTGCCGGGTGCGCCTCGTACTTGAGCAGCCCGCCATAGCGATTCCACTCCCCTTGAGGCAACGCCGGATTCTTTGGAGCTCCCGTCTTACCGGTCGGCTCCGTCAGGGTCTTGTAGTACCACCAGCTATCGAGCTGCAGATAGCGAATGGGGATTCCCTCATCGCGGTAGCGCCTGACCAACTCCTCCAGTGTGCCGGCATATCCCTTTTGGCGATCGTACTCGTAGTAGTACTGCGCGCCGTTGTCGGTCCAGTAGCCGAGGTACCGCAGGCCCACATCGGCATCGTTCGCCGGCCGATGGGCGCCCACGAGCGTGGTCAGCGCGCTGCCCCACGCGTCCCAGGTCGCGTTCACTCCGCGGCCCATGGCCATGATCGTCGTGTGCGTGAAGCCGGCCGGCAGCGGTGCGACGCGCTTGTTGAGCCCGCTCGCGATCTCGGTTCTGCCGTTGCCCCACATGCTCGCGATCATGAAATTCGCGGCCGGCGACAGCACGGCGGCGTCCCCCTGCACGTCGTAGAGAAGCCACGGAGTGCCGTTCTCCTCGAGCGCAAAACTCGCCGGCGCGAACGCTTCGTTCGCATAGCTGAAGTGGTGCAGATTTCTCGGCAGTTCGGTGAAGCGCGGGAAGCGCACGCGCGCCGCATCGGAGACCGGCTCGTCGGAGGTGATCGTGAACAGCAGCACGGGCCGGTCGATGTAGGCACGGATGCTGGCCCTGAGCCCCATCCGGTCCCTCCAGCGAAAGCCCAGCTCGCGGAAGGCCCCCAGCCGATCCTGTCCGTCCTTCGTGACGACTTCCGACGCCGCGCCGCCGAGCCTGCCCGCGAACGTCCACTCTGATTGCTGACTGCGTATCTCGTAGCGGCCCGACTGCGCGTCGATCGCTGCAACGAGACCCGACGCGCCCGCCACGCTCTTACTTGCCGCGTGGCCTGGCAGCACCACGAGCATCGACGCGACCGACAATGCCACACAGCGGAGGAGGGCCGGGCGCGGATCCGGACTCGGGACCATGGTGCGATTGTGCCTGACCAGCCCGCCCGGAAGTGACTGCGCCTCGACGCGGACGTGGGCATCGGGGAGCGACCCGGGTGCGGGTCCGAGTGGCCCGCCGGACTATGGTACGATGCGCGCCCGCTCTTGGGGGCTCACTGGCGCCGTGCGCGGCGCCCGGCGCCATCCTGGGGCGTGGTCGGGGCTGCGGCAACTCGAGCGAACCGCCCCCTCCGGCAGACAGAAATCATACTCGCGCGCGCCCGTAGCTCAGTTGGATAGAGTACCTGGCTACGAACCAGGGGGTCGGGAGTTCGAATCTCTCCGGGCGCGCCAATAAATCAAGTGTCTATTCCGATGAGATAGGTGACGTTTTATACCGGAGACATGGGTGACAGTTTCGCGGCGAAGGGGTTCTCCGCGCTCTCGATCCGACATGTCTCGTGATCAAAGAAGCCTAAGTCATAGTGCATAAAGCTCACCAGCCAGATCTTCTCCTCGACCTGTTTCACACCGACCCTCTGACCGGCGAAGGCCTGGCTGAGGTTGATCTTCAACGGTCCCATGCAGATCCTGCCACAGCGCGTCACCGTGAT
>Ga0209805_1002269_pt1 | contig 11239 bp, 9 predicted proteins | sample GraSoiAngelo_148_FD_185905 | JGI IMG/M metagenome (GOLD analysis project Ga0209805, IMG submission 185905) | Grasslands soil microbial communities from the Angelo Coastal Reserve, California, USA - 14_1009_09_20cm (SPAdes) (version 2) | ecosystem: Environmental > Terrestrial > Soil > Grasslands ... | reverse complement strand
GCGGGCTGGGGTGGCGCGGTCCTGGTACTGCTGGGGAAGGGGGATAAGGGAAGGGGGAAGGGCGACGCGAAAGTCACCCGGGAAATCCGGCGCGCGTTCAAGGCCGCGTATGGACGCGAGCCGTCGATTACGCGGGTGCGGCCCTCCGGTGGCGCGCGGGGGAAGCGAGTGGCCGAACGGCGCGCGCTCGCGTGAGTACGCGCCGCGATCGAGGGCCCTGTATGTTTGGGTCTGGCCGGGGTGGCGAAACTGGTAGACGCAAGGGACTTAAAATCCCTTGGGAGGCGACTCCCATGCAGGTTCGAATCCTGCCCTCGGCATCGACACGCGGTCGCTAGGGTGTCACCTGAGCTCCCACGCCGAGCACGCCGGCGCTGCCCCCGCCCTTGATCTTCTCGTTGTCGTAAGCGAGATGCACGCCCCACGACCTGAACCCGACGTTGGCGCCAATCGCGTACCCGAACTCCGTGCTGCTTCCTCCCGCACTCACCTCGCTGTGATACCGGATCCCCGGCGAGACATAGGGCTCGACACTGAACCCGGGCGCCGGAAGTCGTGCACCGATGCCCACCGCGGCCGTGACCGCAGTGACTGATGGGGAAACCACGACGTTCGCCATTTCAGTCTGCACGGCGCCGACCTGCAGGTTCGCCCGGATGCCTCGGGAGGGGATCGGGAGCAGCGTGCCGCCGATCAACCGAATTGCCACGTTTCCACCGATGGACGTCAAACCCTCCCAGCTCGCCGCACCGATGGTGAAGGTGGCGGTTCCGAGGCCGACCGACAACCGCGCGCCCCAGGCAGTGCCGCCGCCATAGCTGTCGTCGGGTTTGGCATAATCGGCGCTGACGGCGAGCCCGCCGCCCGAGACACTGTTCCACACCGGTTCGCCGAGCCACTGCGCCGCGGTGGGCGTCGCGAGAACCACCCAAAGACCCAGCATCAGCATGGGGCGGTGCATGTTTGGGCTAGCGGCCCGCCCCCCGGCGGTCCCCGTCGCCGCCCGCGAACAGGGGCGCCAGCATCCAGCGGCCCAGCGCCGCGCCCCACGTCCACGCGCGCGACGGCGCGCGTCGTCGCTCCGCCACCACGCGGAACCCGAACGCCTTGCACCCGGGACTGTTGAAGATCAGATGCCGTCGCAGGATGCGGAGGATGAAGACGCGCCCGAAGGTCTCATAGCCCAACCGATTTACGGACTTGAGGGAGCTGAGATTGTTGGCCTCGACGTAGGCGAGCATCCCCCGGTAGCCCCGCGCGCGCCACGCGGCGAGCGTGCGCGCCATGGTGATCGCGTGAAACCGTCGTCCGCGGTACGGCTCCAGCGTGAGACCTTTATAGCGGTACACATACGCCTGGTCGAAGTGCAGCCACAGGTCGTCGTTGATCTTGGTCGGCGCGTGCGTATACCACCCGTACGACACGACGCGATCGCCGTCCAGTACACCGTAGCACGCATCGCCCCGGCCGAGCGCCTCGCTCACAAACTCGGGCGGCAAATCGTACCGCCGATCCAGCGACACCCGCTCGAGCGTCTCGCTATCGAGAAAATCGCCGGTAAAGCCGGTGGGGCACTCGGTGAACCGCGCGTCCGCTCGGGCGAGGTAAATCCCGCGCAACACCTTGAAGGAAACGACGTGGTGGATCGCGCGGAACGCGAATTCCCGGAGCGTGCTGCGCAGGCCGAACGCCGCGCGCTCGCGCCGGAAGTCGGCCGCGACGCGGCGGAACCAACGGCGCGAAAACCGTGGCGGGTGCGGTGCACGGTCGGTCCACACAGCGTCGCGACCCGCTACGGCTGCTATCGTCATGGCCTGGAGTCTCCGGTGGTGCGTGCGGGAAGTGCAGAGTTTGTGCCACGTCGTAGCTTCGACGCAACGACCTATTATGTCGCGTCTACGCAACAGATCGACGTCGGCGCGATGCTGTCGCGCTGCAGATAGACCACAGGACCTCGCGCCCGTGACCCAGCACACCGCACCCCCGGTCAGTCAGAGTATCCTTAGCTCGACTCGCCGCGGAGGATATGCACATGGCCGGCTTGTGGGCTCGTTTGACGGCCGACCTCAACGTCAGGCTGCGCCGCGGCGCCTGGTATCGTATCACGCAGCTCGGGCCGCTCCAGGCAATCGTCGAAGTGCGCGGCCGCTCGCTCGAAGTCCCGTCCGCATTCCTGCAGGTGATCGACAGTCCGCCTCGCACGTGGAGCGTGGTCGCGCGCCCGAGCGACGCGGTGCGGCTGCCGCCGCGGGCCTGGGGTGACCGTTACGCCGTGTGCCCGAGCTGCCGCGGGCGACAGGCGATCGACGGGCGTCCGCGCACCATGGCGTGCCAGCGGTGCGGCGGCGAGTTCAAGGTCACCTGGGCGGAGGCGTAACCCCCGGTCTTACCTGCTCTTTACAGCCTCCTGACCTGTCCGATGCAACCATTAGGCACCTTCCCACGTCTTACAAGTCGACGCGTGCGGTCTTACCAGCAGTTCGGGAGGCACTCTATGCGCATCTACGCTTTGATGCTCGGCATCGCGCTCACGACTGGCTACGGCTACGCCGCCGAGCTCGCGGTGTCGTCTTTGGATCGAGGCCGCCAGACACCAGCGAATCCTTCGGTCCCGATCCCGGCGAGCGGCAACCCGGGCGCGGTATGGTATGGTGGTGTGCTCGATCCCATCACCGTGGAATCGTCCCGCGGCGACATCCACGCAGCCGCCCAGGCCCGGATCCTCAGTCGCCCGACGGTGCGATGCGTCGGCGCGGACCGGTCGACGTTCCGTACGATCTCCTGAGGCGTGGAGGGGGGCTTCGGCCCCCTTCCCGCCGCCGTCGGCCGCTCCCACCCCCCGTTTCGGAAACCCCACCTCGCCAAGCAGCGTAAGACCTGCCAGTATCTAGCTCCGAAGACAGGGGGAGCGGATGAGCGGGTTCTGGGACACCTGGCGCAAGGAAATCATTCGGGGGACCGCGTTGTTCTGCGGCGTCCTCTGCGTTTGGCTCGTGGCGCGGCACTTGGTGATTCGCGTGCGGCAGGGCGTCACGAACCGCCTGCCCATGGCGCTGCGCGACCTGCGCAATGAATTCGACCCCGGCTCCGACGCCGGTCCCCGCATAGCGGGTGGGACCTGGATGTATCGGGCCAAGGTCGCTCCCAAGCAGTGGGTGTGGATCCGCGACACGCGCGGCTCGGTCACGGTCGAGCCCGCCAAAGGCGACCAGGTCGAAATCACCGCGGTGAAGAGCTATCGGTTGTCGGACACCGGGGGCGTGCGGCTCGTGGCCGAACCGTATGACGGTGGCGTCGCGGTGTGCGCCTTGTGGCCCGGCGGCGACTCGCGCTGCGGCCCACAAGACGCCGATTACGAGATGCATCGGACGAATCGCAACGACGTGGCCGTGGACTTTACCGTTCGCCTCCCCGCGAACGTGCGCCTGGGTGCGTCGACCATGGTGGGTGACCTGCGAGTGAGAGGTGGGCGCGCGCCCCTGGTGCTGCACACGGTCAGTGGCGAGGTGGACGCCGTGACGGCGCAGGGCCCGGTCAAGGCCACTTCCATGAATGGTGGCGTGCGGGTCCGCATGGACGCCTTCGGCGATACCGGAGCGGTGTCACTGAAGACGATCAACGGCTCGGTCACGGCCGAGCTGCCGCCCTGGCTCGACGCGCAGGTGAGCGCAAAGACGATCAACGGTGCGATCGTGACCGAATACCCGCTGACGGTGAACGGCAAGTTCACGGCCCACGACGTCGAAGGAACGCTCGGTCGAGGTGGCCGGGAAGTGCGCCTCGAAACAGTGAACGGCTCGATCCACCTGCACAAAGCGCCTCAAGGCGCGAGGTAGCGGGCCACCTCTTCCGCAAAGCCCCGGACGTCGATCGGCTTCGTGATGTAGCCGTCGAATCCCGCCGCCAGCGCGTGTTCGCGATCGCCCGGCATGGCGTGCGCCGTGAGGGCCACCACCTTCCAGGGAGGCTCACCCGCGAGCCGCTTCACGTCGGCCAGGACGCTGAAGCCGTCGCGGCCGGGCAGCTGAATGTCGAGCAGCACCAGCGCGGGCGGCGGCTGCTCGGCCACGAGCGTCCCCACCAGCGGCTCGCCCGACGGCAGGCCGATCACACGGTGTCCTTTCATGGTGAGCAGGGCCGTGATGAGCTTCAAGTTGTCGGGCTGGTCTTCCACCACCACGATCGTGGCCATCAGGCACGCTCCGGGGTGAGCTCGCTGCGCGGGACCGTGAACCAGAAGGTGCTGCCCTTGCCGAGCTGGCTCTCCACGCCGATGGCCCCACCCTGCAGCTCGACGAGTCGCTTCGACAGCGCGAGGCCGAGGCCGGTGCCTTCGTAGCGGCGGCTGGGGCTCCCGTCCAGCTGCACGAATTCCTGAAACAGCTTCTCTTGGTCGTCGGGGGCGATGCCGATGCCGCTGTCGCTCACCGCCACGCGCACGCGATCGCCGGCGAGCTGCGCGCTGAGCGCGATGCGCCCGCCGTCGGTGGTGAACTTGATGGCGTTGGACAGCAGGTTCAGGAGCACCTGGCGGAGGCGCCCCCGGTCGGCCGTGACGATCAGGGCCTCGCGCAGCGGCTCGATCGCGAGCTTGTGTTTGCGGGCCTCGAGCTGGGCGCGCACGGTGTCGGCCACCTCGCGGAACAGCGCATCGAGCGCCAGCGGCTCGAGCCTGAGCTCCATGCGCCCGGCGGCGATCTTGGAGAGGTCGAGCAGCTCGTTGATGAGGTCCAGCAGGTGACGGCCGTTGCGCGCGATGGTCTCGAGGTAGTCGCGCTGGGTATCGGTGAGCGGGCTGTCCGGCGAGGCCATGGTCAGGAGCAGGTCGCTGAACCCGATGACGCTGTTCAACGGGGTGCGCAGCTCGTGCGAGACGTTGGCGAGGAACTGATCCTTGAGCTTACCGGCCTGGTCGAGCTCCGCGTTCAGCCGCGTCAGCTCCTGGCGCTGCTCCTCGAGCTTGGCGTTCTGGGTCTCGAGCCGCTGGGCGGCGCGCCGCACCTCCACCGCGAGGCGGCGGGTGTGCAAATGCGCGGACTCGCGCTCGCACGCGATGGTCAGATTGGGCGCCGCCTGCTCCAGCGCCGCGCGTGCGTCGGCGGTCAGCGAACCGGCTACGACCACCGCGAGCAGCCCGACCAGGCGCTCGCGCGCGCGCAGCGGCACGAGGGCGACGCCGCCGGTCGCGACCGGTGCGTCAGGGGAGAGCTGGAGTTGGCTGCGCATGCCGGAGGCCGCCGCGCCGTCATGGTGGATCACGTCGACGGCGTCCCCCACGAGCTGGCGGACCACGTCGCGGGCGAGCGGCCGGGCGGTGGTGCGGTGCATGCCCGTCGGAGCCCACTCGTTGGTGTCGTAGCTCGGCTGATACAGCGCCAGGGCGGTGGCGCCGGTGGCGTCGGCGAGCACCGCGAGCGCCGCGCCGAAGCTGCCGCCCGGGGCGGAGTCCTGCGGCGGCACGTTCAACGCGGCGAGCAGCCGGGCCGTGTGGGCCTGGATCCACTCGCGCCACGTCAGCGCGGCCGCCATGCGGTTGACGCCGCGGGCGATGGTGCCGAACTCCTCCGGCTGATCCTCGCGCAGCCGCTCCGCGTACCGCCCGGCCGCCACGCGCTCGAGCGCGCCCACGACGTGGGCGAACGGCGTCGCCAGCCGGCGCCGGTTGTACCACAGCCCCACCCCGAGCACCACGAGGATTCCCAGAAAGATGACCGTGCTCTGGGCCGCCGCCTGGATCGCCTCGTCCCCCACCTCGGCGGTGAGCTCCTGCATCGCGGCGACCTGGGCGCGCAGGGCGGGGGATGGGGAGAACCGGTCCAGCCGCTCGAGGCGCTGGCTCAGGTCGATCATGTCGGCCTGGGTGCGCCGCGCGCTCTGCCAGATCGCGATGCGGTCGGCGAGACCCGCGACCGCGATGCCGATGAAGGCCGCGCCGAACAGCTGGCTGATGCTCGGGGCGCGGAACAGCCGCCACGACCGCGCCCACAGACCTGGCAACGCCGGCGGTGAGTTCGTCATGCGCGGTCTATAACTAGGCGAGCGGCGGGCAGCGGGACAAGAGCGACGCTGGCGGCGGCGTGCGAGGGACGGTAAGCTAGGCCCACACGTCCCGTGGCCGACCTGCTCGAATCCCTGCGTGAGGCCCTCGCCGACCGCTACGCGGTCGAGCGAGAGGTCGGGCATGGGGGGATGGCGACGGTGTTTCGGGCGGAGGACCGGAAACACCACCGCGCCGTGGCGATCAAGGTGCTCCGGGCGGACCTCGCCGCGGTGCTCGGCCCCGACCGGTTCCTGCGCGAGATCGAGATCGCCGCGCGGCTGCAGCACCCCCACATCCTGCCCCTGTACGACTCGGGCTCGGCCGCCGGCATCCTCTATTACGTCATGCCGTACGTCGAAGGCGAGTCGCTCCGCGATCGCCTGACGCGGGAGCAACAGCTTCCCGTGGAGGACGCGCTGCGCATCGCGACCGAGGTCGCGGGGGCGCTCGCCTACGCGCACGGCCACGGCGTCGTACACCGCGACATCAAGCCGGAAAACATCATGCTGTCGGGTGGCACGGCCGTTGTGGCGGACTTCGGTATCGCGCGGGCGGTGAGCGCCGCGGGCGGGGGGGAGCACCTCACGCAGACCGGCATGGCCATCGGGACGCCGGCCTACATGAGTCCCGAGCAGGGGGCGGGCGGCCACGAGTTGGACGGTCGCAGCGACCAATACAGTCTCGGCTGTGTCGTCTACGAGATGCTCGTGGGCGAGCCCCCGTTCACCGGACCCACGGTGCAGGCGGTCATCGCGCGCCACTCCATGGACTCGGTCTCCCCGCCCTCGATCGTGCGCAGCACCATCCCCGACGCGGTCGAGGGGGCGATCCTGCGGGCGCTTTCTAAAGTCCCCGCCGACCGCTACCCGACCTGCGCGCTGTTCGCGGAGGCGTTGAACACGCCGTCGGCGGCCACCGGGGCCGCGCGGCGGGCGAGCTTCGTGAGTGGACGAAGGCGACGGCGACCGTGGCGCGTGGCGCTCGTGGCAGCCGTCGGCGTAAGCGTGGTCGCGCTCGGCGCAGCGTTAGCCGCACGGCGGCGCGCCGCGCCGGGACCGGCCGCCGCAGGTGGCCTCGACCCCCGGCATGTCGCAGTCCTGTACTTCGAGGATCAGAGCCGGGACAGCTCGTTGGGTTTTCTCGCCGATGGCCTGACGGAGGCGCTGGTCGATCAGCTCGATCAGGTGCACTCCCTCGACGTGATCTCGCTCAACGGCGTCGCGCCTTATCGGCACGCCAAGATATCGCGAGACAGCATTGCTCGGGCGCTCGCGGTGGGCACGCTCGTGGAAGGGAGCGTTGAGCCTGTGCGGGACAGGGTCCGCGCGACCGTACGGCTCGTGGATGGCGCGAGCGGCGCGGAAATCGAGCGCGGCACCTTCGAGCAACCGGCGGGCAGCGCGCTCGCGATCCGCGATTCTGTGGCGCAGCGGGTCGCGTTGTTCCTGCGGGCCAGGCTCGGCGAGGAAGTGCGGCTGCGCGAGCAGCGCGCGGGCACGCGGAGCGTAGAGGCGTGGACGCTGGTGCAGCAGGGGGAGCGCGAAGGTAAGAAGGCCGTCGGGTTGGTTCGGCGAGCGGACACGGCTGGGGCACGGACGGTCATGCAGCGGGCCGACACGCTGCTCGCACAGGCGGCGCGGGCAGACCCCGCTTGGGTCGAGCCCGTGGTGGTCCGCGGGCAGATCGCCTTCCGCTGGGCCCGGGAGCTTCAAACGAATCCGCGCGAAGCGGCGCCGTGGATCGCAGTTGGGATCGGTCACGCTCGGCGTGCCTTGGCGCTCGCGCCGCGGCACCCGGAGGCCCTCGAGCTGCTTGGCTCGCTGCGCTATCTCGCCTATCTGCTCCGACTCGCACCTAACGAAGCGGTGGCAGCGACCGAGCTGCGGGCTGCGAAGGACGACCTCCAGGCCGCCGTGGAGCTGAAACCGCTCGCGAGCGCCTACTACATGCTCAGCCACCTCTACTACCGGACTGAAGACGTGTCGGCCGCGTTGATCGCGGCCCGACGAGCGTATGAGGAGGACGCCTACCTCGACGAGGCGGCCGACATCCTGTGGCGGCTGTTCGCCGGGTCCTATGATTTGGAGCTGCACGCCCAGGCCCGGAAGGTGTGCGAAGAAGGCGGGCGGCGGTTCCCGGACGACTATCGGTTCACTGACTGCCAACTCTGGGTGATGACCACGGAAGCACGCGCGGTGGACCTGTCAGCGGCGTGGCGGCTGCTCGCGGCGCTCGACACGCTGCCGCCGCCGCCGGCCCGCACCTACGAGCGGTATCAAGGAATGATCCTGGTTGGGGCTATCCTCGCCCGAGCGGGTCTCAAGGACAGTGCTCGAAACGTGTTGGACCGCTCGCGTGCGGGCCGCGATACGGCGTTCGACGCGGAACTCGTTGGTATCGAGGCGCTTGCCCGGGTGCTCAACGGCGAGCAGGACGAGGCGATCGATCTCCTCAAGCAGTACAACGCGGCGAACCCGGGCCACCTGTTCCAGCGCGGCGGGAACGTGCACTGGTGGTGGCGTAGCCTCCAAAGCAACCCCCGGTTTCGTGAGCTTACCCGCGAGGCTCACTGACGGCCCTTGCGGTGTGGCTGAAACGCAACAGATTGAGACCTGTAACACGTGCGGCCGAGCGCCCCGAAAATCCCCCCCCAAGGCGGTAGCTCGGTGACTGCTGTCAGGCAGGAGGGCTCTCATGCCCCGGATGCGGTCGTGTGTCGTGGGCGCAGTCGCGCTCGTCGCCGTCAGTTGTCAAGATCATAGTTCACCGACGGCGAACTCCCCGCCGATCTCCGCCGACTTTAGGGATGCGATGCATCGTGGCGGTAATCCCCATTTCTTCTTGCTGCCGCCATTGGTGAGCCTCCCGGACCTTGCGAAGGAAACGTTCGAGAGCGGGCTGCAGCCGAGCGTACGGATCACTGAGCAACCCACTGGACAACCGACGTTCGCCGGATGCACCAACAACGAGTTCATCGATAACATCCCGGCGACGGAGTTCACCCGGTTGAAGGCATACGCGGCGTTCTGGCGGCCTGGCAACTATCCCACCAAAGTGACGCCCCCTTGCATCTACCGGCTGCAAGTGGAGGTGCTAGGCGCGGTGCTCGGGTTCGCCGACGTGCAGGTGATCAGCAGGACCACGCTCAAGGACTTGCGGAGCGGCGAGTACATCCCACTACCGAAGGATCTCACCTTGCCTTTCTGGTTTTTCGTCGGGCAGGGTGCTGTGTTCTTTGCGCAAACCGGGGCCAACGCGTGTCCGCCGGATCGGGATTGCGCGGAGGCCGTCGTGAGCCCGACGACGGACAACACAATCGTCACGAAGAATCTGAAGGCCGGGATTTTCATCCCCGCTGGCGCATTTACGGATCCGGTCACACTGGTGATCGAGGAGGAGACGGCGCGCCCTTGCATCGACCGGAGCAAGCTCGGGCTCCCGCAGATCGGCGACAAGATCGGTTGCTACCGCTACCAGCGGTTCCCTTCCGATCTCCAGTTAATGCAGGACCTGACGGTAGCGATGTGTGTCGAGATTGGACTCCTCTCGCACGACCAACTGGATCGCCTGCAGATCTTTCGGTTTGATCCGGACGAACGCGGGGGCACTGCCACAGCCCTCCAAAACGCCCCGGCCGCCTTCCTCCCCTGCGAGGCCACGCGGTTCGGGCTCGTCCCACGAGTCCTTAACGATCTCGCGGCGCTGTTCGGCCCGCGCCCCCTCCATGCAGCGACGGCGGTCTCGCTCATCCACATAGGGGTCGGCGGCGTGTGTGGAGCGGGCAGATGCCTTAGCAGTCCCGTCTTCACGTGGGGGACTCCGGGGACGGTCAGCCCAAACTCAGCCGATCCGCAAACCGCGGCTGTGAGTACAGCGGTCGGGGCTGCGCCATCAGTGAAGCTGATCAATCCGGGGCACCCGGCTGACTTGAGGCACATCCCGCCAATCGCGGCGCTCGCTCCGGCCCCGATCGCGGGCGTGCCTGTGACGTTCCGCGTCACGGCGGGCAGCGGCAGCATCGTGGCCCCCCCTGCGGCCCCCGGTGGGCCAACGGTCGTGGTCGTGCCTACGAACTCGGATGGTGTTGCGACCCTCGCGAGCTGGACGCTGGGGCCGACGGCTGGAACGAACACTGTGGTGGCGGAGGTACCGGGTGCGGACGGGAGTCCGATGAGCTTCACGGCTAACGCGGTTGCCCCCGTAGGGAGTGTCGAGTTCCTCCAGCAGCCCACCACAACTGTGACTGGAGGCACCATCACTCCCGCGCTTCAAGTCCGACTCCGTGACCCGTTTGGAAACCCCGTAACCCAGATCCTCCGCGTCACTGTGGGGAACGCGCCAACTAACCCGTCGACCTGCCAAGTGTTGCAAACGAGCGAGGACGCCATCAACGGCGTAGCCACCTTTGCGCATGTCATCGCGGATGGTGTTTGCTCGGGTGCCAAGGTTGCAGCGACGGCCGGTGGAGCATCAGACTTCACTTTCCCGATAGTACTATCGCAGGCGTTTGACATCATCGCGAACGATGTCCACTTCGTCAGCGTGGCTCTAACCTCGACGACGACTCTGACAATCGGCGGTTCATCGGTGCCGTATACCGCTACAGTCACGAACGGCACCTCTGCGACGCTTTCAGGGATCATCGTCCAGGCGTGGATCGACCAGGTCAACCCCACTGCCTCCAGAGCAGCTGGAGGCGCCGTGATAATGTGCGGCGTCGGAGACGGGGTGCTCCCGCCTGGCAACTGCGTGTTCGACTGGCATCTGATCGCGTCGAATGCGACTGCGGGCGGTGGAACGCTCACGCCCGGGGGGCAGGCGTTGGCGCGGTTTGAGATCACGCAGGGTGACAACGCCCTATTAGATACCTTCACCGTACCCGTGACTCTTGTGAACCCGTCAATTCAGTGACCAGTCGTTTGGCGCTCAGACGTGGGGCGGCTCTTTCCCGAGCCGCCCTTCTCGTTTACGCCCCCGGCGTAAGCCGCTACTTTCCACCCCGTGCGCCCCTCCACCCTCGGCATCATCGGCCTCGGCGCGATCGGTGGCTCGCTCGCGCTCGAGGCAAAGCGGGCCGGGATTGCAACGGTGCTCGGCTGGTCGCCCGACCCGGCGGAGCGCGCGAGCGCCGCGCAGCAGCGGGCGATCGACGATGCACCCCCCCGCGCGACGGACGTCGCTCGCGCCGCCGGGTCGGGC
>Ga0209805_1002267_pt1 | contig 11242 bp, 15 predicted proteins | sample GraSoiAngelo_148_FD_185905 | JGI IMG/M metagenome (GOLD analysis project Ga0209805, IMG submission 185905) | Grasslands soil microbial communities from the Angelo Coastal Reserve, California, USA - 14_1009_09_20cm (SPAdes) (version 2) | ecosystem: Environmental > Terrestrial > Soil > Grasslands ... | reverse complement strand
CGCCGCCGATGTCGCCGACATGCACGACGAAATCCAGCCGCTCCTGGTTCATGTCGTCGATAAGCGTGTCGAGACGCTGCACTTCGGCGCTGTTGTAGGGCGTGTCGCCGAGCACGCCGAACACCAGGCCACTCGGCGGGACGCTGGCGCAGCCACTGAGCAGCAGCGCCAGCGCCAGCCTAGATGCCGTAGGCCTTGCGAAAAAGGGTGAGCGGATGCGCCTTTATAGCGCCTTTCGCATCCTCGCCCATGCCCTGCATGATGTGGCGCGCCGCGATCGGGCAGTCCGAGCTCACGTAGTTCGCCTCGACCGCCGCCATCTGCCGGAACACCGGCCGGCCGATCTTCATCGAGTTCTCGTAGTACTCCGTCTTCACGCCCCACGTGCCGTCGTGGCCGGAGCAGCGCTCGACTACCGTCACCTCGGTGCCGGGGATCAACTCGAGCGCTTCGCGCGTCTTCTGGCCCATGTTCTGCACCCGGGAGTGGCAGGGGATGTGATAGGCCACTTTGCCCAGCGCGTTTTTGAAGTCGGTCTTCAGCAGCCCATCGCGCTTTCGCAGCACGAAGTACTCGAACGGATCGAACATCGCGTCGCGCACCGCCACGGTATCGGCGTCCCGCGGGTACAAGAGCGGCAGCTCCTGCTTGAACATCAACGCGCAGGAAGGCACCGGCGCGAGGATCGCATAGCGCTCGCGCGCGTAACGCGCGAGCACCGGCATGTTCTTTTCCTTCAGCGCAGCCACGCCTTCGAGGTCCCCGAGCTCGAACTTCGGCATGCCGCAGCACGCCTCTTTCTCCACCAGCACGTACGGGATCTCGTTGTGCTCGAGGAGCGCGACGAGATCGTGGCCCATCACCGGCTCGTTGTAGTTGGCGTAGCAGGTGGCGAAGATCGCCACCTTGCCCGGCGTGTGCTTGCCGTCCTTGATGGCGAACTCGCGTGAGCGAGGCACAGCAGAGCGGAATTTGCGCGGCGCATACGGTGGCAGCTCACGGTCCTGGTGCACGCCGAGCAGCGCCTGCATCGCGGCGCGCGCCGGCTTGAAGCTGTTGACCGCGTTCACGGTCTGCGCGACGACCGGAATTGCGGCGAGCTTCCCCGTCGCTTCAGTGGAGGAGAGCAGGCGGTCGCGGAACTTGACGCCCTTGCGGAATTTGATCGCCTTTGCGCGCAGCATGACGTGCGGGAAGTCGACGTTCCACGGATGCGGCGGAACGTACGGACACTTCGTCATGTAGCAAAGATCGCAGAGGTAGCACTGGTCGACGACCTTCCAGTAGTCCTCTTTTTTTACGCCGTCGAGCTCCATGGTGGGCGAGTTGTCCACCAGGTCGAAGAGCGTCGGGAACGTGGTGCACAGGCTGACGCAGCGGCGGCAGCCGTGGCAGATGTCGAAGATGCGCCCGAGCTCCTTCTCGGCGCTCGCCTGGTCCCAGAACTCGGGATTCTTCCAGTCGAGCGGATGCCGGGTCGGAGCCTCGAGCGATCCTTCGCGCTGCATGAGCGCTTCGCTACTTAGTCGGTGAGGCCGTCGAGCGCCTTCTGGAACTTGTTGGCGTGGCTTCTCTCGGCCTTGGCGAGCGTCTCGAACCAGTCGGCGATCTCGCCGAAGCCTTCCTCGCGCGCCTGCTTCGCCATGCCGGGATACATGTCGGTGTACTCGTGCGTCTCGCCGGCGACCGCGGCCTTGAGGTTCTCGCGCGTGCGCCCGATCGGCAGGTTGGTCGCGGGGTCGCCCACGGCCTCGAGATATTCGAGGTGGCCGTGCGCGTGCCCGGTCTCGCCCTCGGCGGTCGAGCGGAAGAGCGCGGAAACGTCGTTATGGCCTTCCACGTCCGCCTTGGCGGCAAAGTAGAGATAACGGCGGTTCGCCTGCGATTCGCCGCCGAACGCGGCCTTGAGGTTGTCGTGAGTCTTCGTGCCTTTCAACGCTTTCATGACGGGTCTCCTCTAGGGGACTCCACAAGGCTACGACCGCGCTTCGAATAGATCAAATCGAAAATCACAATTCGCTTTATTGAGTGCGGCTATTTCCTACATTGCGCCCATGAAGGCGCTCGCGCCGATCTGCCGCCGGCAGAGCGATTAGGTGCGGATGTAGTGCATATAGCGCTCGAGCAGGCCGATCACGCCAATGAAAATCAGGTACAGCGCAACGATGTAGTTCAGCAGCCGCGGCATCAAGAGGATAAGGATGCCGGCGATCAGCGCCACGACGGGCGCGATCGCGATACCCATGGCCATGGCTACTTCTTGCCCTTCGAGGAGTCCTGCATGTCCCGCCCCGCCTGCTCCACGGCCTCGCCGGCCTTGCCCATCGCCTTATCGACCTGCCGGCCGGCGCGCTCCGCCGGGCCGCCTTTGTCGGCCGGCGACTCGCGGTTGCAAGCGGCCACGATGGCCAATGCCAAAGTGAGGGCGACGAGCGACTTCACCGGCTATTTTTGCAGAAGCGAAAAGAAGAATTTACGCGGCGCAGCAGTAGTTACCGGTTTGGCGGCCGGTTTGCGCGGCTTCGCAGCAAACACCGCCGCGAGCTCCCAGCAGCGCAGCGTCGGCTGGTAGCGCAACACAAAGCGGCGGCCGTCATCGACCATGACCTCGAAGTAGCCGTGAGTCGAATCGGCCCAGCGCTCCAGCACGGCGAGCACTGGTAGACGGCGGCCGCCGAGGTAGAAGGCGCAGGGTGTTTCTTCACCCCGCGGGCCCCGGTTGCTGTGCACACAAATCTTCATGGCGCGCGCTCGAGCAAGTGTGTGCCTCGAACAAGCAAGTTTCGCCGCTAGGCCGATGGTCCATTCGGCGCTGCCGGCTGCTAGGCGCGGCCTTCGAGACGCCGCCGGACTTCCTGTTCGGCCTCGATCCAGTCCTGCACTTCGTGGCCCGGCGCGAAGTCGCGCGCCTTGGCCTTGAAGTAGGCGGACTGCTGGATGAGCTTGTACACCTCCTCCGGGGAGAGCTCGGGCCGGGTGTCGCCGCCCGACTCGCGCTCGGGCTGCCGGATCTCGGGCGTATCGGGGGCCGCTTTGGCGGGCTTTCTCGCCTCGATCGGACGCGATCCCGCCGTGCGTGCGCCGCCGCTCTTCGCTGCGGGGGCGGGGCGGTCCTTTGCTTTGGCCATGGGATTCCTCTTGCGGTTGCGGTGCGTCGGCCAAGGCTAGCAAAGTTGGCTGCCCGCTTCCATCGGGCGGTAGAATCGCGACCCTTGAGAACCGCCGTCGAGACCCTCTTTCGCACGCTCGCCCGGGACTCCGGAGCGCCGTTCGCCGTGCGCTACGACGACGGTACGGAATGGCGCTCGAGCGACGCGAAGCCCGAATTCACGCTCATTTTCCGCGGTGCACGAGCCTACCGGCGCATCGCGCTCTTCGGCCATGTCGGGCTGCTGGAGGCCTACTTCGACGGCGAGGTTGACCTCGAAGGCAGCCTCGCGCCCGCGCTTGCCGCCGGCATGGCGGCGCGCGCCGAGCAGCCGACGCTGCTCGTGCGGCTCGCCAACCGCTGGCACGAGTTCCTGCATTCGAACGCGAGCTGGACGCGTGCCAAGCACAACGCCGAGTTCCATTACGCGCTGGGACCGGAGTTCTACCGCTACTGGCTCGACGACCCGCTGATGCTCTACACCTGCGCGTACTGGAAGCAGGGCACGCGCACGCTCGAGGAGGCGCAGAGGAACAAGCTCGAGCACGTCGGCCGCAAGGTGCTGCTCAAGCCCGGCGAGGACGTGGTCGACGTCGGCAGCGGGTTCGGCGGCTTCCTGCTCTACGCCGAAGAGCGCTTCGGCGTGAAGGTGACCGGCTACAACACCACGCGCTCGCAGGTGGAGCACGCGCGCGCGCAGATCGAGCGCCGGCGTCTGCGCAATACCGTGGCGCTGGAAGCCGATTTCCGCTCGATGGACCGCCAGTACGACAAGGTGGTGTCGATCGGCTGCCTGGAGCACGCGGGTCGGGACGGCCTCGTCGATCTCATCCGCGCGCACGCGCGCGCGCTCAAGCCCGGCGGCCTCGGCCTGATCCACTTCATCGGACACGTCGGGCGCTTCGAGACCGATTACTTCATCCGCAAGTACATCTTCCCCGGCGGCTGGATCCCGAGCCTCGCCGATGTCATCGTGGAGATGGAGAACGCGGGACTGGAAGTGCTCGACATCGAAAACCTGCGGCGCCACTACGCGCTCACGCTGGATGTCTGGGCCGAGCGCTTCGACCGAAACTGGGAGAAGATCCACGCGCTTGATCCGCGGCGCTTTGATGAGCGCTTCCGGCGCATCTGGCGCGTGTACCTCTACGGCTGCGCCGAGATGTTCCGCTCGCGCGCGGGACACACGCACCTCTTCCAGATCGTGTTCTCGAAGGGCAACGTCTCGATGGCGACCCACCCGATGACGCGCGAGCATCTCTACGAACTTGACGAGCAGCCCTCTCACTCAGCACTCGCTGAAAAAAGAAGCCCTGGCCGCGCGGCTTAGGGCGCCCGGGGCGGGAGAAGCGGGGCCCGTCGGACTCGCGAAGGAAACCTCGAACCTGTTCCGCGACCGCGACCGCGACGCGGCGCCGCGCCGGCGGCTCGACGTGCGCTCGTTCAACCAGGTGCTCGCGGTCGACGCCGCCGGGGGCTGGGTGGACGCCGAGGGCATGATCACCTACGAAGCGCTCACGCGCGAGTGCCTCGCTCACGGCGTGATGCCGGCCGTGGTGCCGCAGCTGAAGACCATCACGCTCGGCGGCGCGGTGGCGGGCGTCGGCATCGAGTCGTCTTCGCACCGCTACGGCCTCGTGCACGACACGATGCTCGAGCTCGATGTGCTGCTCGGCGACGGGCGCGTCGTCAGCTGCACGGCCTCGAACGAGCACGCTGATCTCTTCTTCGGCTTTCCCAACTCCTACGGCACATTGGGCTATGCGCTGCGCGTCAAGGCGCGCGCCGTGCCGGTGAAGCCCTACGTGCGACTCTCGCACCTGCCGTTCACGAGCGCGGATGCCTACTTCCGTGAATTGGAAGCGCGGGTAAAGGCGGGCGACGCCGACTTCATCGACGGCACGGTGTTCTCGCCGCGCGAGATGTACCTCACGCTCGGCCGCTTCGCGGCGAGCGCGCCCTTTACCAGCGATTACACGTACGAGCACATCTACTACCGCTCGATCCGCGAGAAGCGGGAGGACTATCTCAGCATCCACGATTACATCTGGCGCTGGGACACCGATTGGTTCTGGTGCTCGAAGAACGTATTTGCGCAGAACCCGCTCATCCGCCGGCTCTATGGCCGCAGGCGCCTGGGCTCGCGCACGTACACGAAGATCATGCGCTGGAATAGCCGCGCCGGCATCACCAAGAAAGTGGAGCGCGTGCTCGGGCTGCATTCGGAGTCCGTGATCCAGGATGTCGACATCCCGCTCGGCCGCGCAGCCGAGTTCCTCGCGTTTTACGCCGGCGAAATCGCGCTCTGGCCGCAGTGGGTCTGCCCGATCGGCCCGCAGCCGCACTCGGGGCGCTTCGCGCTCTATCCGGTGAAGAGCGACTGGTACGTCAACTTCGGCTTCTGGGACGTGAAGCGCACGCGCGAGGCGCATCCGCCCGGGCATTTCAACCGCCTGATCGAGCGCCGGGTGGTCGAGCTCGGCGGCATCAAGTCGCTCTACTCGGACAGCTTTTTCACGCCCGACGAGTTTCACCGCTACTACGGCGGCGAGGCGTATCGCCGGCTCAAGGCGAAATACGATCCGCAGGCCGCGTTCGCGCCGCTGTACGAGAAGTGCGTGCTGCGCCACTGAGCGGCGCCGTCTCCATCGCGGCGATCGTCATCGTCGCCGCGCTCATCCTGCTGCTGCTCTTCGAGCCGGGGCTGCCCTACCGCGTGGCACCTTCGCGCGCGCCGCTGGGCTCGCGCGAGTTCGTGAACTACCTGAGCGCGATCGTCAACGCGCGGCTCTTCGCCACGGGCGAGCTCGATGTACTGAACAACGGCACGGCGATCTACGCCGCGGAGCTGGAAGCAATGCGCAGCGCGGGGCGCAGTATTCACCTGGAGGTGTATCTCTTCCTTCGCGGCCGCGCCGCAGACGAGGCGCTGCGCGTGCTCGCCGAGCGTGCGCGTGCCGGCGTGGCGGTGCGCATCGTCGTGGATCGCATCGGCAGCCTCTTCACGCCGGAGCGCTACTTCGCCGCGCTCCGTGCCGCGGGCGGCCGTGTCTACTGGTACCAGCCGATCGCCTGGTACACGCTCAAGCGCTTCAACAACCGCACGCATCGCGACATCCTGATCGTCGACGGCGAAGTGGGCTTCGTCGGCGGCGTCGGTATCGCCGACTACTGGATCGGGCCGAGGGGGCGCGGCCTGCCGTGGCGCGACACGATGGTGCGCGTCACCGGCGACCTCGTGAAAGGCCTGCAGACCTCGTTTGCCGAGAACTGGCTCGAAGCCGCCGGCGAGGTCCTGCCGGAAGCGGAGTTCGCGCAGCACGAGCGCGACGCGCCGCGCGTGCTGCCCGCAGAAGCGGGCGTCGGCATGGTGGTGAACAGCACGCCCTCCGCCGGGCGCTCGACGCGCGCGCGGCTCCTCTTCCAGGTGCTCGTCGCGTCGGCACGCGAATCGATCCATATCTGCTCGCCCTATTTCCTGCCGGACCGCAGCCTCCTCGCCGAGCTCGAGCGCGCCGCGCGGCGCGGCGTCCCGGTGACGGTGCTCGCGCCCGGCAAATGGAACAACCACCCGATCACGCGGCTCGGGAGCCGGCAACGCTACGGGCGGCTGCTCAAGGCAGGCGTGCAGATCTGCGAGTACCAGCCGGCGATGATCCACGCCAAGGTGTTCATCGTCGACCGGCTGTGGGCGGTCGTCGGCTCAACCAACTTCGACAACCGCTCGTTCGGCCTGAACGACGAGGTGAACCTCGCGGTGCTCGACGCGCGGCTCGCGGGCGAGCTCGAGCGCGATTTCGTCGCCGATCTGCGCGAAGCGAGCCGCATCACGCTCGAGCAGTGGCGGCGCCGCTCCTACGGCGAGCGGGCGCTCGCGTTCCTCGGGCGCCTGCTCGAGCGCCAGGTTTAAGGGAACACCGCCGCGTGCGCGGCGGTCGAAGCGGTTGTCCGACCATGACCGACGCCAGGCCGCGAGTGTTGGTGGCGGGCACCGAAGCGCAGGCGCTGCCCGGCGCCGGTGCTCTGCTGCCGGATGGTACGCAAGCCGCTCAGCGCGACGATGTATCAGTCGATCGAAACCGCCGCCATGGCGCGGCCGAGGCCGAGCGGCGATTGCGGAGCCTCATCTACGCGCATCTGCCGATGCGCGCGGTCACTTAGCAGCGGGCGCCGAGTCCTTGCTTTCAGGACGCCCGGGCGCAGGCGACGCCGGCGTGCCGGGCGCGGCCGGCACGCGCCGCAGCGGCACATACCAGACTGAGGGACGAATGCCGCCGCCCTGCGGATAGAGATCCATCAGGTCGTACACCGTGCGCGGCATGTTGGTCGACACGTTGAGGCCTAGCGAGCGCGCGGCCTGCACCGTGATCGGGAAGTCGTGTGTCCAGCGGCCCTCGGTGAGGACGGTGGCGACCTGCAGCGAGCGCTTCTCATCCATGTGCTTCCCGAGCACCTGCGCGACGAAGCTCAACACCTGCAGCCGCGCTTTCTGGGCCATGTCGGCGAGGATCAGGAGCTCGTCGCCCACGCGCTGCGGGCCTTTGAGCTCCACCACCTTGACGATCGACGCGGCCGGCATGTCGCCGATCTGCGGGTCGACGGGTCCAAGCACCGCGTTGGCGTCCATCACGATCTCGTCGGCCGCCAACGCGATGAGGGTGCCGCCGCTCATGGCGTAGTGCGGCACGAACACCGTTACCTTTCCCTTGTGCTCGACGAGCGCCTTGGCGATCTGCTCGGCGGCGAGCACGAGGCCGCCCGGCGTGTGCAGGATGACGTCGATTGGCTGCTCCGGCGGCGTGAAGCGGATCGCGCGCAGCACCGCTTCAGAATCGTCGATGCTGATGGAGCCTGCCACCGGCACGCCGAGAAAGCTTGCGCTTTCCTGTCGGTGGATCATTGCAATGACGCGCGACTTACGCTCCTCCTCGAAGCGACCGAGCAACGCGGCGCGGCTGCGATCTATGCCACGGCCGCCAAACAGCTGCATGAGTACAATCACGAGCAGCGCCAGCCAGAACGCCGCGCGCGCGAGGTTCGCGACGTGCAGCGACCAGGGCCGGCGGTTAGGGGATTCCACAGCGCCGTGAGACTAACACCAACCCTCGTGCTGCTGGCTGTCGCCGCGCTTGCAGGCGGCGCCTGCGCGCAGGCGCCGGCGACGCACCAGCACCAGTTCGGCGACGCCGCGCGCTGGACGCCGATCTTCGACGATCCGCGCCGCGACGCCTGGCAGAAGCCGCATGAGGTGATCGACACGCTCGCGCTCAAGTCCAATGCGGTGGTCGCCGACATCGGCGCGGGCACGGGCTACTTCACGGTGCGCCTCGCGCGCATGCTGCCGAAGGCGACGGTCTACGCCGCCGACATCGAGCCCGACATGGTGAAGCATCTCGGCGAGCGCGCGAAGCGCGAGCGCCTCGCCAATGTGCGCGTGGTGCAGTCCTCGCTCGACGATGCACGGCTGCCCGAACCGGTCGACCTCGCGCTGCTCGTCGACGTCTACCACCACATCGACGATCGGCGCGCCTACTTCGGAAAACTGAAGAGCCGGCTCAAACCCGGCGGGCGCGTCGCCATCATCGACTTCACGCTCGACGCCGAAATCGGCCCGCCGCCGCGCGCGCGTGTCGCCCCCGAGCGCGTGAAAGCCGAGCTCACCGCGGCCGGCTACCGCCTCGCCGAGGAATACAGCTTTCTCGACAACCAGTACTTCCTGGTCTTTGCACCTTAGGAAATCGCGGTCAGAGCCCTATTTCCATGCTGCGAGGGCGAAACATCAGCGTTAAAGGAAAATAGGGCTCTGACCCCGATTTCCTAGAGGCTGGGTTTCGGAGTCCCGCCGTAGGTTTTCTCGTGCCGGTCCTGGCACCGCACGCAGCGTAGCGCCGCCGGAAACGCCTTCAGCCGCTCGTAGCCGATGTCGTTGCCGCAGTCCGCGCACACGCCGTAGCCACCTTCCTTAAGGCGCTCGCGCGCCGCTTCGAGCGCGCGGAACTCGTCGAGATCGCGCGTCACGTCGGCCTGCTCGAGATCGGCGATGAGCGTCGCCACCGACTCGTCGCCCGCGTCGGGCGCGGAGCCGGCGTGCTCCGCATAGGGCTGCTCGCGCGTGCGCGCCGCGTCCTCGCGCAGCTCGCCGAGGAGCGCATTGCGGCGCGCCTCCACCATGCGGCGTAATTCCTGGGCCTGTTGATCCGTGAGCGGCATTGCAGTCTCCATTCGTCCAGCGTCAGGGAAAGCTAGCAATTGGCGTTCCGGCCGAGCCGCGCATCGCGCGCCATCAGCGCCTGCAGCTCGCCTGCCGCGCGCTCTATTGCCCGGCGTCGCAGCACCTCTTCGCTCTCCTCTGCGGCGTTGACAACGAGCTGATGCTGGGGCAGCGGCACCTCCAGTCGGCACGAGCTCCGCTGCCTCGGGTGCGATCGCCGCCCGCATGCGTCACCGGCTGAAGTGCGGGCGCGGATCGAAGCGCGACGCGGCGCGCAGCTCTTCATAGAGCTTCTTCTCGCGCTCGGTGAGCGTGCCCGGCACGACGATGTCGAGCACCGCGTAGAGATCGCCGGCACCGCCGCCCGGCTTCGGCAACCCCTTGCCAGCGAGACGCAGCTTCTGCCCGGGCTTCGAGCCTGGAGGCACTTTCATGGTCACGCGCCCCTCGAGCGTCGGCACCTCGAGCTGCGCGCCGAGCGCGGCCTCCCACGGCGTAAGCGGCAGCTCGATCTCGAGATCGTGGCCGCGCGCGCGGTACAACGGATGCGGCTCGAGCACGATCTGCAGGTAAACATCCCCCGCTGGACCGCCGTTCATGCCCGGTCCGCCCTTGCCGCGAAGGCGCAGCCGTTGCCCGTCGATCGCGCCTTTCGGAATGCGCGCGCGCAGCGTCCGGCCGTCGATCTGGAATTCACGCTCGGTGCCGCGCGCCGCCTCCTCCAGGCTGATGCGCACCGGCGCCTCGTAGTCCTCGCCCGGGATCGGCACGTTGCGCCCGAAGCCGCCGCGCCGCGCGCTCGCGCGGCCGAAGATGCCCATTTGCTCGAAGAGGTCCGAGAGATCGATGTCGCGCAGATCCTCCGCGCGGCCCGAGCCGAAGCGGTCGAACCAGTCGGGCGGCGGGCGGAAGTCCTGCCCGGGGCGAAAGCTGCCCAGGCTGTCGTAGGCGGCGCGTTTCTCCTTGTCGCGCAGCGTCTCGTAGGCCTCCGACACCTCCTGGAATTTCTCCTTGGCGTTCTGCTCCTTGGAGACGTCGGGGTGATACTTGCGCGCGAGCTTGCGGTAGGCCTTCTTGATCTCCTCCTCGCCCGCGCCGCGCTCGACGCCGAGGATCTTGTAGTAATCCTTGTACTTCACCGTGCGCTATATGGGGACGCCGCCGGGACCGGACAAGCGCTGCTAGCGGATAACCAGCACCGGAATCTTCGAGTGCGCGAGCACGCGCGCGGTCTGGCTGCCGAGGATCAGGCCGCCGAGGCCGCCGCGGCCGTGCGAGGCGATGACGATGGCGTCGCAGCTCTTCGCGCGCGCCACCTTCAGGATTCCCTGCCAGGGCTGCGGCGCGCTGACGGACTGCTGCGCGCCCAGCGTACGTCCGCGCCGCGCGCTTCGCGCTCGAGCCGCGCGAGCGCCTTCGCCGCCTGCGCTTGGGCGGCCTTGTCGTATTCGCGCGGATCGAGCGCCGGCACCGCCATCACCGCCGCCTCGGGGGCCATCGGCGGCAGATAGGGCTCGATGACGTAAACGCCGGTCACGCGCGCGCCGAGCGCCTTGGCGAGCCGCACGCCGCTCTTCACGCCCTTGGCGGCAAGCGGCGAGCCGTCGGTCGCAACGAGAATGTGCTTGAACATGCGGCAGCGTAGCACGCGTCGCCGCGTAGAATGCGCGCACCATGAAGATCCTGCTCGCTGTCGATGGCTCCGCGCATTCGCTCGATGCCGTGAAGTGCGTGATCGACCACGCCGACTGGTATCGCGCGAAGCCGGAGATCGAGCTCCTCACCGTGCACCTGCCGGTGCCGCGGCTTCCTGGCGTCGGCAAGCTCATCGGCAAAGCGCAGATCGAGCGCTACTACCAGGAAGAGGGCGAGCAGGCGCTTGC
>Ga0209805_1002265_pt1 | contig 11251 bp, 8 predicted proteins | sample GraSoiAngelo_148_FD_185905 | JGI IMG/M metagenome (GOLD analysis project Ga0209805, IMG submission 185905) | Grasslands soil microbial communities from the Angelo Coastal Reserve, California, USA - 14_1009_09_20cm (SPAdes) (version 2) | ecosystem: Environmental > Terrestrial > Soil > Grasslands ... | reverse complement strand
TGCGGCGGGCGTCGGAATGATCTGGGGGATATTTCTCGGTAGCGCGGCGATGGCGTTTTCTCTTTTACTTGCGACACTCATTCACATTGCCCGCGCCTAAAAAAAGAAAAGCGACGAGACAGAACCTTCGTGAATGTTTTGGAACGCCAGTCCGGTTCGGACCGAGACATCTCTAACCGTTCGTCTGTATTTTTGAGTTAGAGACTCCTCGGTTACGCTCGGAATGCGGCCCCATTCGACCGGTGCTGGGCAGGGCGGTGCCTGTCCTCCTTTATTAAGCTCGCCTAGGAGTGCACCGTTACCTTCGTTTCCGTGCCTTTCTTCGGGTGGCCATCCAGAGGAGAGTACGCGCTGTAGGTGCCGCGTTTGAGTTGGACATGCAACACTTTGGTCTCGTTCGGCTGGAGATCGACCATAAACTTGTGGGTTCCGTCCTTGCCGCGGACCACGAAGTTGTGTTTTTCGTTTCCGACATTCTTGACTACGAACGCAGTCTTGCCTGTTTCCAGGCTCGTCGGCATATCGATCTTCTCGTCCGACAGGGTGACGTCGACCCGGTGAGCGTCCGGATCGGGTGTCACCGCGTCGACCACTTTGTTGACCACTTTTTTGGTGCCCTTAACTACTTTGTGTCCGACGTCTTTGGCTGTCTCGGCGGCATCTTCTGCAACGTCTTTTGCCTTTTCGGCCGGACCCTCCGCCCAGACAACACCAAGGGAGAGAGCGACCGCGATGATAGTTGAAAGAGAAAGTTTCATAGTACTAAAGATATCGTATGCAGCCCGCGAATTAGCTGCTCCAGTAAGCGATCTCTCCGCCAATCACCGTCGTTTTCGCAGCGCCTGCTTGTCATGTCGAGCGGAGTCGAGACATCTCTAAATATTCCTTGAACAGTTAGAGATTCCTCGGCTCCGCTCGGAATGACAGAGAGTGGTCAACGCGTGTCGTAAACGATCTCGCCGCCAATCACAGTCATCTCGCAGCGCGTTTTTAAAATCTCCGGCCCGGGAATTTTCATGATGTCGGCCGAGAGGACAGTGAAATCGGCGAGCTTCCCTACTTCGATTGAGCCTTTGTCGTTTTCCTCAAAGGCGGCGTAGGCGGCATTGCTAGTGAACATCCTGAGCCCTTGCTCCCGCGAGACGGCTTGCTCGGGATGCCAGCCTACGCCCGATTCGCCCTTAATGCTTTTGCGCGTAACCGCCGCGTAGAATTCGATCATCGGTTCGCCGCGCTCGACCGGGGCGTCGGACCCGCCGCAAATGATTGCGCCAGACTTGATCAGACTATTCCAGGCATAGGCGCCGGCGAGTCGCTCCATCCCGAGCCGTGACGGCGCGAAAAACAAATCGCTGATCGCATGCGACGGTTGCATCGAAGCGATGACACCGAGCTTGGCGAAACGCGGAAGGTCTCGCTCGGTCAGAATCTGCGCGTGCTCGACGCGCCAGCGGACATCGTCCGCTCTTGGAGGGCGGCGTTCTGCGACGCCGGGCTCGCCGGAGCTCGCCCCTCCACCTGGGGCCGGCCTTTTGTCAGGTGGCACGGCTTTAAACGCTTGCTCGTAGAGGTCGAGAATTAGTCGATTAGCGCGGTCGCCGATCGCGTGCGTCTCGACTTGAATGCCACGGCGCAACGCCTCTTCAAACATCGGCCTCAGCTCTTCCGGTTTCTGCGTCAAGAAACCGGAAGTGTCGGCTTTGTCCGAATAAGGTGCGAGTAAGGCCGCGCCGCGCGAACCGAGCGCACCGTCAAAAATAACTTTGATCGTGCGCTGCGTGAAACGGTGATCAAATGCGTTCAAGGTCGCTCCATTTTTCAACAATGCGTTGGCGGCTTCACCGGGACCATAGGCGGCATTGATCATGCGCAGTTTCACTTTTCGGGCGGCGTAGGCGCGTCGGATGATTTTCTGATCCGACAACTCACTGCCGGCGTTTTGGATTTCACACCAGCCGAGTTTGATCTCGCGATCGATGCCCTTGAGGAACGCCTGCTCGGTCTCAGCTTCGGTCGGCTTGGGAATATTTTTCGCGACCAAATCCATCGCATTATCGAGCAACATTCCATTTGGATCGCCGTTCGTTTTTAGGATTTGTCCGCCGAATGGATCGGGGGTGTGATCGTCGATGTTGGCGAGTTTCAGCGCGGCGGAGTTGACGACTGCGGCGTGACCATCGGCCCGGGTTAGGAAAACGGGATTGTCCGGCGCGATTTTGTCGAGATCAGCGCGGGTTGGAAATTGGGGCGGCTTCCAGAACGTTTCAATCCAGCCGCGGCCGGTTAACCATTTGTTGCGCTCTGTTTGCACGACGCGCTCCTTGACCTTCGCGAGAAAATCTTCGCGGGTATTCGTCCCCTCGAGATTCAAAGTCATCTCGCGCTCGCCGATTCCAAAAATGTGACAATGCGAATCAGTGAAACCGGGCGTAACAGTCTTGCCCGCCAAATCAACGATGCGCGTTTTGTCGCCTCGGAATTGTTCGGCGTCCGCATTTGCGCCAACGAAAATGATGCGATCGCCCTTGACCGCGATTGCCTGGGCGAACGGCTGCTTGTCGTTAACGGTGTAGATATTTCCGTTAATGAAAATTGTCTCGACGGTTTCCGCGCCGGCCGTGATGCCGCTCACGAACAGCAGGATAGCAGCGACAGCTCGCATCAACCGGACTCCTCTGTCATTCCGGGCAAAAATGCCAGTCCGGCCCGGACTGAAAATTTTTTTTGCCAAGCGGTGGCGTGTTTATAGAATCAGCGCACACTGTTTCGGCAGCGCGTGCAACCTTAACCATTTGCTCATCTGAAACCGCCACAAATTTTTGCCAATTTTATCGTGGAGAAAAATTGGCGGTGGCGGATCAATTTCAAACGGCATCGCTAACTTTATGGCGAACTTTTTCCCGCGCTGGTCAAATTGGTTGCCACTGAAGCTGGCCATCTGCAGCGTGGTGATAGTCTGCGGCCTCACCGCCGGCACCTGGTATTACGTCACCCCGAAATACACCAAGGTCGGCTACGAGCCGATCCAGCCGGTCCCGTTTCCCCACGATATTCACGTTTCCCAACTGGGAATGGATTGCCGTTATTGCCACAGCTTTGTCGATGTCGCGGCGCAGTCCAACGTGCCGAACACGCAGACCTGTATGGCGTGTCATCAGCAGGTGCAAAAAGATAATCCGAAACTTGAGCCGGTCCGGGACAGTTGGAAGACGGGCAAGCCGATTGAGTGGGTCTGGCTCCATCGCACGGTCGATTACGTCTATTACAATCACGCGGCCCATGTGAACCGGGGAATCAGTTGCTTCAGTTGCCACGGCGCCGTCAACCACATGCCCGTAGTGTATATGGCTAAGCCGCACAGCATGGCCTGGTGTCTCGAATGTCACCGGCATCCGGAGAATTTTTTACGCCCGGAAGACCAGATCACGAATTTGGATTGGAAACCCTCGGATGTGAATCCGGCTGAATTCGTCGGCAAGTACGGCCAACCGAAAGAGGTGCACGACGACTGGTCGAAAAAGAAACGGCTGACGCAACAGGAGATCGGACAGACTTTGAAAGAACGGTGGAACATTCAGCCGACCGAGAATTGCCAGTCATGCCATCGATGAAATTTCACCGAGACGTAACGCAGCAAATTTTCTGGGGAGCGCACGCGCCTCGCGTGCTGGCGATCGCGCCCTCGCGATCGCCAGCTTTTACCATTCTAAAAAAGATTTCGGCGAGGGCGCCGAAATCGGCACGCGAGGGCGCGTGCGCTCCCCGGAGGAAAACGTGAAGCGCGTGTTTCAACATCCACCTGCACCTACTTCCGGGCGACGCTATTGGCGAAGCGCCGATGAACTGGCCGACACGCCTGAGTTCCGCGAATGGCTGGAGCGCGAATTTCCATCCAGCGCCGCGCAACTGAATGGCGACGAATGGTCGCGCCGGAGCTTTTTGAAACTAATGGGCGCGTCCGTCGCGCTGGCTGGATTTGGCGTGAGCAGTTGTCGCCGGCCGGAACTGCATCTGGTCCCCTTTACTAAAACGGTCGAGTGGACCATTCCCGGCAAATTCCTCTACTACAGCACGGCGATGCCGCGACGAAACGGGGCGATTCCGCTCCTGGTTACGACCGTTGACGGCCGGCCGATCAAGCTCGACGGCAATCCGCTGCATCCGGCAAGCAACGGTGCCAGCGATGTGTTCGTGCAGGCCGCAATTAACGAGCTTTACAACCCGCTGCGAGCAAAGCGCATTGCCGAGAATGGCAAAACCACCACCCCGGCCGCGTTTGAAAAATATCTGGGCGATTTGCGCACGAAAATCGGGGACGGCGCCGGTTTGGCGTTTCTGGTTGAAGAAACGCACTCGCCCACGCGTGAAAGAATTCGCGGCGAACTGGAGAAAATGTTCCCACGTATGCGTTGGTGCGTTTACGATCCCTTGCGCAGCGAAGCGCAAAATTTCGCCACCCAGATCAGTTTCGGCGATAATTTACGCCTCGTTCCTCGGATTGAGCGCGCCGATGTAATTCTGGCGCTCGACAGCGATTTCCTCGATTGCGGCGAAGGCGACATCGCATCGTCTCGCGCTTTCAGTTTTCGGCGTCGCGTTAGTTCGGGGAAAGACTCGATGAACCGGCTCTATGTCGTTGAGAACCGCTATACTCTTACCGGGGCGATGGCGGATCACCGGCTGCGTTTACCGGCGAGCCAAATTCCACTGGTCGCGCACGCTATTGCAACCAGGGTCGCGACCGCTACAAAGGACTCAGGCCTGGGTTCGATCCTCGCCACCTTGCAGGTTCCCGCGGGGGCGGCGCAGTTCGACGAACAATGGTTAGATGAAGCGGCAAACGATTTGGTTTCGAAATCGGGTGCCGGACTGGTTTTAGCCGGGCCGCAACAACCGGTCGTTGTTCAGTTGCTTGCCTATGGAATTAATTCCGCGCTGAAAAATGTCGGCAGCACGGTTTTGCTGCGCGAGCGTCATCGCAATCAGCGCGATAATAGCATTCTCCAACTCGCGGGCGACATCGTTGGAGGCCGGATTAAACAGCTTTTCATACTCGGCGCGAATCCCGTGTTCAACGCACCGCGCTCGTTGGCGTATGATTCAACCAGCAAGACTTGGGTGGATTGGCCGGAACTTCAAAAAAAGGTGCCCGATGTAATCCGGCTCGGCTATTACGAAGACGAAACTTCCGCGCTTTCTCGTTGGAATCTGCCCGCATCACATTTCCTCGAATCGTGGGGCGATGCGCTCAGCTCAGAAGGGCATTACTTGGCTATCCAACCGATGATTCTCCCGCTTTTCGGCGGGTTCTCTGAACTTGATTTGTTGAACGCAGTGATGGGCAAATCGAAAGTCGACGGGCCCGAATTGGTTCAGGAAACCGAGTGGCGATCCCGCGACCGCCTGGTCGAAATTTTTGCACGACGGTTTCGCGTCGCACATTTTGCTGCGCGACCAGCCGCCCGCATTCAATGGCAACACCGCCGGCGGCATCGCGCACAATCTCTGGAGCCCGCCCGGACCTGCGCCAACACCGGAATCACCCGAGGTCGTGCTGGTACGTGATTACTCCATCGACGACGGCCGTTACATCAATAACGCCTGGTTGCAGGAAATGCCCGATCCGATCACCAAGTTGACCTGGGATAACGCGGCTCTGATGAGTCCGCGCTACGCCAAAACGCTTGGGGTGGAGACGGGCGATCTCATTAAAATCACGGTGAACGACGTCGTCCCCGTCACTCCGCCACCGGCGGAAGGTAAACCTGCCCCCCCGCCGCCACCCCCATCAATGCCGCGGGAACTGGAAATTGCAGTGCTGATTTCGCCAGGGCACGCGGACAACTCGATCACTATTCCGCTCGGCTATGGCCGCGCTAGTTTGAACAGTGTGGGCGAACACAGCGGTTTCAACGGCTATTTGCTGCGCACCGCAAGTAATCCGCATTACATCGTTGCCGACGGCAAAGCCATCGCCAGCATCGCGGTCAAGAAAGTGGGGAGAAAATATCCGCTTTCGATCACGCAGGATCATTTCAGCATCGAAGGCCGCGGGTTAGTCCGCGAGGCGACGCTTGAACACTACCGCGAAGACAACGAGTTCGTGAAAAAAATCGCGGGTGACGACGAGTTGCCCCCACAATTACCGAGCATCTACCGTCATCCGCCGTTGCAGTCGGCGCAGCAGTGGGGAATGACGATCGATTTGAATACCTGCACCGGTTGCAGCGCCTGTGTCATCGCATGCCAGGCGGAGAACAATGTCCCGGTCGTTGGCAAATTGGAGGTCGCCCATGGCCGGGCGATGCACTGGCTGCGGATCGATCGCTATTTCGCGAGTGAACACGGCTACGACCAGGACAAGGGCGAGCTTCCGGAAGATCCCGAGATGGTACATGAACCGATGATGTGCCAGCACTGCGAGAACGCCCCTTGCGAGACGGTTTGCCCGGTCAACGCCACCATTCACAGCGAAGACGGGCTGAACGTTATGGCTTACAACCGCTGTGTCGGCACGCGTTATTGCGCGAACAATTGTCCGTTCAAGGTTCGACGTTTCAATTTTTTCGATTACAACCAGCGGCCGGTCGGCAAAAAGAAAATCGCCGGCGCCCTCAACGTCTATAAGGAATACTTCGCGCCGTTTACTGAAAAAGGCGCGCCTGATACGATCAAGCTCTCGAAGAATCCGAACGTGACCGTGCGCATGCGCGGGGTGATGGAAAAATGCACGTTTTGTGTGCAACGGATCGAGGAAGCGAAAATCGCCGTTCACATCCGCGCGGGCGCTTCCGCGGATGACCTTCGAATTCCGCGCGATTCCTTTACTACGGCGTGCGCGCAGGCCTGTCCAAACGAGGCCATCGTTTTCGGAGACATTCGCGATCCCGAGAGCAAGGTCTCAAAAATGAAATTGCAGGATCGCAATTATCGCCTCCTTCAATATCTGAACGTGAATACCCGCGTCAGTTACCTCGCGCGCATTCGCAATCCGAATCCGAAAATGCCTGATGCGCAGAAAATTGGGATCGCCAGCCCTAACGAGAAAGAGGAGGCGAAAGAATGAGTGTCGTTCTGAGCGCAGCGAAGCGGAGTCGGAGAATCCCGAGGGGATACCTTAAAGCTTTTGCATCGGGATCCCTCGGCTGCGCTCGGGATGACGAATGAATATGGACGGCGCCACCACAGCACCAGAACTGACTGAGAGCGAGGAGATCGCTTCCCCCGAGCGTCCGTTGGCTCGTCCGCCGCTGGTATTGAACCGGCGGAGTTACGGCTGGATTACGGAGCGCATCTCCGGCGCGGTGGAAAATCGCGCGCCGCGATGGTGGTGGGTCGCCTTCGCCTTCACTTCGGGAATTGCCGGTTTCGGTCTTTTCTGCCTGGGCTATCAGATTTCCACCGGCGTTGGGACCTGGGGACTGAACCATCCCGTCGGATGGGCCTGGGACATTACTAATTTCGTGTTCTGGATCGGTATCGGCCATGCCGGCACTTTGATTTCGGCCATTCTTTACCTGCTGCGACAGAAATGGCGCACTTCGATCAATCGTTCCGCGGAAGCGATGACACTTTTCGCGGTGATTTGCGCCGCGATTTTCCCCGGCGTGCACGTCGGGCGCGTTTGGATGGCGTGGTACCTGGCGCCGTTGCCGAACAATTACGGCATCTGGCCAAACTTCCGCAGCCCGCTGCTCTGGGACGTCTTTGCCGTCTCGACCTACTTCACCGTTTCGGTGTTGTTCTGGTACACTGGATTGATCCCCGACCTGGCGACGTTGCGCGATCGCGCCACCTCGAAAATCAAGAAATTCCTTTATGGCATTTTTGCGGTCGGCTGGCGCGGATCGAACCGCAACTGGCGCCATTACGAAATGGCTTATCTCTTGTTAGCCGGCCTCTCCACTCCGCTGGTGCTGTCAGTGCACAGTGTTGTTTCGTTCGATTTCGCGACTTCCATTTTGCCGACCTGGCACACCACCATTTTCCCGCCCTACTTCGTCGCCGGCGCCATCTTCGGCGGGTTCGCCATGGTGCTGACGTTGATGCTGCCGGCGCGCGCGTTGTTCAAATTGCACGACATCATCACGCTCCAGCACATCGACAAAATGGCGAAGATCATTTTGCTGACGGGCTCGATCGTTTCCTATGCCTATGCCATGGAATTTTTCCTGGCCTGGTACAGCGGCAATCAATATGAGCGCTTCGCCTTCTGGAACCGCGTTCTCGGGCCCTATTGGTGGTACTGGTGGGTGGGAATGCTCTTTTGCAACTGCCTTTCGCCGCAACTCTTCTGGTTCCGCTGGTGCCGGCGCAATGTCTTGGTCGTCTATTTCGTCTGCATGTGCGTCAACGCCGGGATGTGGTTCGAGCGTTTCATCATCATCGTCGGCGGATTGCATCGCGATTTTCTGCCAAGCTCTTGGGGCTTGTTCATTCCGACATGGGTCGACATCTGGACCTTCATCGGCACCCACGGAATCTTTCTATCGCTCTTCCTCCTTTTCATTCGCTTCCTGCCGATGATCGCGATGAGTGAAGTTAAAATCGTTTTGCCGGAATCGGACGTGCACCGGCATGATCCAATCAACGTGGCGGAAAAGGAGCACGCATGAGAACGCCGCGGATTGAGCCCAACGATGCGAAAAGTGACCTGTGGTGGCAGGCGTGTCGCCTGCAGGACTGGAGCTTATTGCAGCCGACACGGCTGCCTCTACAGAATCGATCCGGAAAGGAGCACGCATGAGAACGCCTTCCGGCCACAAAGTTTACGCCATCGCGGCGGAATACTCGAGCGCCTCGGAACTTTACGAGGCGGCCAAACGCGTGCGCGATGCCGGGTTCAAACGCTGGGACGTTTTCTCGCCCTTTCCCATCCATGGAATGGACGAGGCGATGGGGCTGGGCAAATCGTGGCTCAGCGCGGTCGTGCTGATCGGCGGTATCACCGGTTTATTGACCGCGGTCATTCTCGAGTTCGGTCCCTCCTGGTTCATTTATCCGGTGATCGTCCATGGAAAACCGTTTAACTGGGCAACGGTGCCGGCGTTTTTCCCGATCATGTTTGAGCTGACCGTGCTCTTCTCAGCTTTCTCCGCTTTTTTTGCGAATCTGATCATGAATGGGCTGCCGCGCTGGCATCATCCCATTTTCAACTGGGACCGTTTCAGCCGCGTGACCAACGACGGATTTTTTCTCGCCATCGAAGCGCGCGATCCGCGTTTCAGTGAAATGGAAGCACACGACTTGCTTGTCGAAACCGGCGGGTTGCACATCACCATCGTGCACGAGGAGGATTGAAATGCTGCGCGGCTTTTTTCTCATCTTCCTTCTCGCGGGCATCGTCATCGTCGCGATGTGTGGTTTTCGCGGAGAACACGGCACCCGCACGCCCTGGGAAATTTTTCCCGATATGGTGCGGCAGCAAAAAGTCCGGGCGCAAGCACCGCTCGATTTTTTCGCTGATGGCCGCGGACCGCGGGTTCCGATTGCGAGTACGGTCCCGATTGGTTACGAAATGCCAAAACCGCAGATGACCGCGCCGCCTGAGATTACGCCGAGCGGCGCTCCCGCTGGTGAAGAGTTCTCGCGCACACGGATTGGTTTCAGCGTCGGCACGGATTATTACAATACGGGCAAGATGGGCGCGAACTGGGGCACCGGGATTCCTGTCCCGGTAAACGCCGAATTGATGCAGCGCGGACAACAGCGTTTCAACATTACCTGTTCGGTTTGCCATGGATTGACCGCGGCCGGCAACGGAATCGCCAAGCAGTATGGCTTGAACACGGTGGCTACTCTGCAGGATGAGCGGATCCGGAAAATGGCGGACGGCGAGATTTTCAACACTATCACTAACGGCAAAAACACCATGATGTCGTACGGCGGTAACGTGCCGGTGGCGGACCGGTGGGCGATTATTGCTTACGTGCGCGCCTTGCAACGCAGCGAGAACGCCGCCGCTGCTGATGTTCCGCCGGAAGAATTGGCAAAACTGGAAAAGGCGGAGGCCAAACCGCCGGAGCCCAAACCTGCGACCAGCCCGGAGGGGCAGAAGAAATGAGCGAGCGTTCTCAAATCGTACCGGCCCCGGAGGGTGAGTATTTCGAAACAAGCCGGTTCAGCGGTTTATCCTTGCTCCTGGCGGGCGGAGCGGTTGTCGGGCTCTTGCTCTGTCTGATCGGCGCGTTCACCTCCCCTTTACAATTCAGTTTTTCCTGGCTCTTCGGCTTCATTTATTTCTTTACCCTTTGCTGCGGCTGTTTGTTTTGGACGATTGTGCATCACGCCACCGACGCGGAATGGTCGGTCGTAGTGCGCCGGCAGCTCGAGAATATCGCGCTGCTTCTCTGCGCTCTCTTTATTTTTGCGATCCCGATCTTGTTGCTCCGCCATCATCTTTTTGAGTGGATGAATATCGCACCGGGCGAGAGTCCAGTGCTTGATAGCAAACGTCAGTATTTGAACTGGCCGTTCTTCGCTTTCCGCGCCTTGCTTTATTTCGTCCTCCTTGGGGGAGTCGCATTTTTCCTGCGCCGCTTTTCCGTGGCCCAGGATCGCGACGGCAATCCGAGGTTTACCGTTTGGATGCGCAAAGTAGCCTTTGCCGGGCTACCCATCTTTGGTCTGGCGCTAAGCTTTTCCGCTTTCGATTGGTTGATGGGACTGAACTATCACTGGTTCTCCACCATGTGGGGCCCGTACATTTTTGCCGGGGCCGCCGGCAGTTCGATGTCCTTGCTCGTTCTTGTCGTCACGGCGTTGCGTCAGGCCGGCTACCTCAAAGTGGTGACGCTGGAGCATTACCACATCATGGGGAAATGGATGTTGGCCTTCTCTGTTTTCTGGGCCTACATCGGTTTCAGCCAATACATGCTGTATTGGTACGCCAACATTCCGGAAGAAACGCAGTACTATCTCGTCCGGAACACGGAGTCATGGTGGCCACTGAGCCTGCTTCTCGTCATCGGACGTTTCTTTGGTCCCTTCGCGATTCTGTTGCTTCAGGGAATCAAGAAACGCCCGCATCAACTTTGCATCGTTGCCGGCTGGATCATGCTGATGCAGGCGCTCGATATGTATCTGATCGTGCTGCCCTCGCTCCACGGCACGGGTGTTCACCTAAGCATCTGGGATTTCCTTTGCCCGATCGCGATCGGTTGCAGTCTGGCCTTCCTTTATCTGCGATTAATTGGAAAAACGTCTACTTTTCCAGTGCGCGATCCGCGGTTGATCGAGTCATTGCGTTTGA
>Ga0209805_1002264_pt1 | contig 11253 bp, 9 predicted proteins | sample GraSoiAngelo_148_FD_185905 | JGI IMG/M metagenome (GOLD analysis project Ga0209805, IMG submission 185905) | Grasslands soil microbial communities from the Angelo Coastal Reserve, California, USA - 14_1009_09_20cm (SPAdes) (version 2) | ecosystem: Environmental > Terrestrial > Soil > Grasslands ... | reverse complement strand
AGCAGCGACGCGCATTCGAGCGATCACATTGTACTTGTCAGCGAGCGGCCGCCGCTCGACCTCCAAGCGACTGACGCAGGCGTTCCTGCAGATCCTCGACGACGACGCGGCGCGATACGTCGCGCGTGCGGCGCGCCGCGAGATCTCCATTTCGGCATTCGTCCAGGTCCGCTATCGATCGACGCGTGAGCGAGTAGCACACACGCTCGGCGCCCCGCGATGCGAATAGATGATGCGAGTCGAGCCAGTCGCCGTACGGACGGACGACAGGCGCATCATCCGGCGCTCCGAGCAGGTTGCGCCCCACGTACGGCAGCGATCCCGCGTCGATGCCGAGGAGACCAAGAATCGTCGGCGCGAAATCGGTCTGACCGGCCGGCATCGTCCGCTCGCCGCGCAGGTCTGGCGCCGTTGCACGCGTGGGCAGCCTGACGAACCACGGCACACGATCGTTGAGCGTCCACGACACGTCGTCGCCGCCGACGCGCATCGCAGCCGCGACTTCGTCGGTTCGGGCGAAGCCGGCATCGTGATCGCCGAACACGACGACGACGCTGTGATCGAGCAGACCGTCGCGCGCGAGCGCAGCGGTGAAATCGTCGAGCGCCCGGTCGAAGAAGCGCATCGTGTGGAGGTAATTGCCGAACGACGTTCCCTCGAGCGGACCGAGCGGAAGCGTCTTGTGCTGGACTGGAAAGTCGGCGAACGGATGGTGCAGCGACAGCGTGATCATCCACGCCGCGAACGGCCGCGGCAGGCGCTCGAGGCGCGGCACCATCTGCTGGAGGAAATCGCGATCGTTCAGTCCCCATCCGATCTGTTCCGTCATCTGAAAGTCGCTCTCGAACAAGCTCCGGTCGAATCCGTACGCGGGGTGCGTTACGCGCCGGTTCCAGAAGCCCGGCTCGAAGGGAACGGCCGACAGCGTCGCGTAGCCGTGCTCGCGAAGGATGCGCGGCAGCGCCACGTAATGGTTGCCGGGATGGCGGAACGCCGCCGCGCCGTGATCGAGCGGCAGCAGCGACGCCATCGTCGCGAACTCCGCGTCCGAGGTGCGGCCTTCGCTCGTTTCATCGGTCACGTTCGTGAACCGGACAGCGTCACCGCTCCACCGCCGCAGATGCGGCATCACGTCGCGGCCGCCGACGTCGAGATCGACGGCGAAGTCCTGCAGCGACTCGACCTGTACGACGATCAGGTTGTCGCCGCGCGCAACACCGAACGCCGAAGTGCCGGCGGCAGCACGCAGCGGCGTGCGCTCGGCGAACCATTCGAGCGCGTCCTGCATGTCCGCATCGGACGCGTCGGGGCGCCACCATGTCGACCTCGCGTAATTCCACGCGTCGTACGCGTGATAACCGAACGGTCCGAGCTGTTCCACAACGGCGCGGCGCCGAGATCACCATCCCGCTGACCGCGAGGACCGCCGCCGCCGTACTGGCCATCGCCGCCCGCATGAGCGCCGGCATCCCGGACGCCCGCCGCAGTGTCACCCGGGCGGCGATCCAGACGGCGAACGGCCAGTCGGCAACCAGCCAGATGAGGTCCGGCGTGAACAACGTCCGCACCGATCCCCAGACCTGTCCGGTCTGATGCGCGCCGAGCAGCGCCGGCGTCGACAGCACGTCGCCGAAGAACCGGTAGTAGACGACGTCGGCGAGGATCAACAGCGATCCGAAGATGCCGATGAAGAGCAGCACCCACGGTCGTAGGCGCCGCGGCAGCACGAGCGCGGCGACGACTGGTATTCCGACGGCCACGACCGCCATCAACCAGTACGCAACCGCCGTTGGTTCGAGCAGGGCGTCGTGAACGATGATGAAGGGTTTACAGAACAGGGATGCGGCCGACCAGAGGACGTCCGCGTGGGCGAGCCTTCTGGCCGCAATTGCGATCAGCAGCGGCAGCGGCGCGAGCAGCCACACGATCGGCGGCACGATGACGACGAGCGCGCGCGGCTGGCGCGGCGCGACCTGCGCGAACCACGCGACGTTCTCTTCCACCATGTCCCATTGCAGCCAGTACACCCCCGGAACCGACGGAGCGAGCAGCCGCCCCTCGACCGACACGCGCGCGGCGGGCGCGACCGCGCGGCCGAGCTCCGTGCGAATGCCATTCTGATACGGCACGTCCCACCGCGATCGCGAGGCAATCTCGCGCGGCACGAGCCACAGCCAGTGATACGAGAGGTGCACGCGCGCCGGATCCCATTCGCGCGTCCCGATGTTGGTGACGGTCAGCGGGACGGTGATTTCGCGCGACGCGGTCAGACCGCGCGGACCGTGACCCTCAACAGCACATGCAAGCTGATACGGAGGAGCAGGGACTGCACGACACGCGGCAAGGCTCGCCCCGCAACACAACGATGCGGTGAGCAGCAGGGAAAGTCGCAGAATTGGGTAATCGGGTAATTGGGTAATTGGGTAATTGTTCAATCAGGTGATTGCGAATCCGGCAATCGCGGAATTGGACAATCGTATCTTCAGATTACCCGATTGCCGCCGGATCAATTACCCAATTACCCGATTACCCGATTATCCAATTACCCAATTACCAAGGGTCATCATCGTCGTCGGCCTCTGCGGCACCTGATGCGGGACGCACGAGGACGCTGCGGCGCGGCGGCGGCATCGGCGAGCTCGCGCCTCTGATCGAGCGCCAGATGATGTCGTTCAACAGCACCTCGGGCGCGCGATCCTCGACCGAGAAATCCATCGCCAGCGATGCCGCAGCGCCAAACGAGGCGGGCAGGTTCTTCTCGTCGGTCGGCACGCGCGGCGTCAGGCGTTGGTACGTGGCCATGTTCGGCGTGCCGGTGAACGCGTTGTACAGCGGAGCGGCGGCCGCGTCGTACTGGCTCATCGGCGTGAGACCGAGGATCAGCTCGATCGTGCGCAGCACCGACGACGTCGAGTACAGCGTGTGGTCGACGAAGCCGCGCTTGGCGAATGGGCTCGCGACGAGCATCACCGACCGGTGCGAATCGACGTGGTCCGGGCCGCTCTGCGCATCGTCTTCGACGACGAACAGCGCCGAGTCCTTCCAGTACTCGCTGTTCGAAATCGTTTCCACGATGCGGCCGAGCGCGCTGTCGTTGTCGGCGACCATCGCGCGCGGCGTCGGCGATCCGGGGCGCGTGCCGGCTGTGTGGTCGTTCGGCAGCCGGATGATCGACAGCTGCGGCAGCGCGCCGTTCGCCTCGAACTGCCGGAACTCGGCGAGCCAGGCGTCGGCCCGTCTGGCGTCGGTGATGTCGAGATCCCACCCCGCATACGACGGCGCGACAATGCCGGAGAGGCCGGGTACCGTGGCGACCGCGGTCACCTCGCCGGTCGCCGATCGCGACGCGTGCGCCACGAACTCGCCGTAGCTGCGCACCGACACGCCGCTCTGACGCGCGACGTCCCAGATGTACCCGCGCGCCGAGGCGCTGATGTTGCCGAAGGGATTCCGGAGGAAGCCGCCGCCCTCGGACAGATATTGTCCGCCGCGTCCGGCGTAGAACGTCTGCCACGTCTTCTCGATGAAGTCGGTGACGTACGCCGCCGTCGAGAACGCGTGCCCGTTGTAGCTGACGTCGGCGTCGACGTAGAAGTTGTCGAAGAGCACGAACGACTGCGCGATCGCATGCGCGTTGGGCGTCACGTCGTTGCCGAACAGCGTCAGCTTCGGGTCGCCGTTTCCCCGCGCGACGTCGCCGAGAATCTGATCGTACGTGCGGTTCTCGCGGATGATGTAGAACACGTGCTTGATCGGCGAGCTGCCGCCGACCGATCGCGGAATGGCGACGCCGACCGGCGCGTTGGCCGGCGTGAGGCGGATGTTGTCGTTATAGGGCGTCACCGCGGCAACCTTGCGCGTGTACTCCGCGAGGGCGACGCGATCGGGCGTCGGCACGATTGACACCGCGCCGACGAGCCGTTTCTCCAGGGCGCCGTTCGTCGGATTCGCGGCCGATGCGAGCCCCTTGCCGCTGAGAACGAGGATATTGCGGCCGTCGCGCGTGAACACGGCGCCGGTCGGGTACCAGCCGGTCGGGATGAAGCCGCTGACGAAGGCGCGCGACGCATTGCTCACGTCGATGACCGCGACGGCGTTCATGTCCGCGTTGGCGACGATGAGCGTGTTGCCGTCCGGCGACAGGCTGAGCGCGTTCGGCGTCGTCGCGGGCGGCGCGTCGGGAGACATCGTGACCGCGATCTGCTCGATGGGCGCGAGCGCGAGGGTGTCGAACGACCACACGGCGGCGTTGTTCGCGCAGGCCACGAACAGCCGGCGACCGTCGTTGGAGAACGTCATCGCGTTCGGATGCTCGTCGGTCGTGAGCTCGGCGTACAGCGCCAGCGAATCGGCCTGATACACCTGCACGCGGGAGCCGCCCCACAGCGAGACGAACACGAGAAGGCCGTCGGGCGATACGGCGCTCGTGTACGGCTCGGCGGGCAGCGGCACCGTCCGAACCACCTGACCGCTGGTGAGATCGATGGCCGAGAGCGTCATCGCAAAGACGCGCGTCGCATACAACGTGCGTCCGTCGCGGCTCACCGAGAGGCCGCCCGCGAACGTGTCGCCGTTCTGCGCCGGCAACGCGAACGTCCGCGCGCGCGTGAGCGTGCCGTCGGACGCGAACGAAAACTCCTGCACGTTGTTCTGCGCTGCGCCTGCCGAGTAGATCTTCGTGCCGTCAGGGCTGAATGCGAGGCCGTACCACGCCGCGTCGATCGTCAGTGTGCTCTTGACCTTCCAGCTCGCGATGTCGACGACGGTCAACGCCGGTTTCATCAAGCCGTTCGTGGTGATGAGCGCGTAGCGACCATCCGGCGAGACGATGATGTTGAGCGGCAGCGTGCTGAGCGGAAGATGCTTCCCGGCGGGCGCGAGCCGCCACCCGTTCGGCAGCAGCATCGTGCCGTCGCTCATGGCGCCCGGAGCGGCCGTCGCTTGAGGCGGCGCGGACTGGGCGCGGGAGATCAGGACCGACGCAATCAAGACAAGGCACAGCACACCAAGACCAGGGGCGACCTTTCGGATCGTCTTGGTCGATGCGACGGCATGTAACATCAAGGAACTTTTTGGTTGTCGAGGTACGCCGCATCGATTATACCGGCCTGCGATCCCAGGTCAATGGCACTCGGAGGCCCGGCGGCGGGCCGCATGACAGAAACGTAAGTCTGTCGTAAGCACGTCGCCGGCCAGGTCCGCTCCGGGTCCACTCTTCATACAATCGCCGCATGGTGAAGACGCTGCATGACATGTTCGTTCTCGGGCTGCCCGTTGCGGAAAAGGTGCTGCGGCCCATCACGGTCTATTTCTTCCTGATCGCCGGGCTCCGCGTCGCCGGTAAACGCGAGCTGGCGCAGTTGAACCCGTTGGATCTGGTCGTGTTGCTCACCTTGTCGAACACGGTGCAGAACGCCATCATCGGCGACGACAACAGCGTGACCGGCGGAATCATCGGCGCGACGACGCTGCTCGTCATCAACTACGTCGTCGTCCGCTTCCTCTTCGAACACGAAAAACTCGAACGGCTCGTGGAAGGCGATCCCGATGTGTTGATTGAGAACGGCGTCATCCGGCAGGATCGGCTCCGCAAGGAGTTGATTTCGCGAGTCGAGCTCGAGGCCGCCGCGCACAAGCAGGGTTTCGCGTCGCTCGACGAGATCGATCGAGCGATCCTGGATCCCGGCGGCAGCATCTGTTTCCTGGCGAAGAAACCGACGCCCGAGGCGGAGCGCCACGGCGAACTGATCGCGCGGCTCGATCGGATCTCTGCGCAGCTTTCAGCATTACGATAGCGCCGTCACGAGGCTCTAGCCGGGCGATCGCCGAAGAGAACGCAATGCTTCCACGCCACAGTTCGACTGCCCTCGTCGCGGCCCTCTCCGTAATGGCGCTGGCCGCGCAAACGCGGTCGCGCGCGCGCGACGTCGGCATCGCACCCGGCGTCTTCGCGCCCGGTCCGCTCAATGCCATCACGGACGTCGCCGACGTGCGCGTGGGGCACACGACGATCGTCGAAGGCGACAGCGTCCGCACCGGCGTCACCGCCATCGTGCCGCATGGCGGCAACGTGTTTCAGGAGAAGGTCGCCGGCGCCGTATTCGTCGGCAACGCGTTCGGCAAGCTCGCCGGATCGACGCAGGTCGCCGAGCTCGGCACGATCGAAACACCGATCGTGCTCACCAACACGCTGAGCGTCGGCGTCGCGGTCGACGCGCTGGTGCGCTACACGCTGTCGCAGCGCGGCAACGAGCAGGTGCGATCGGTCAACGCCGTGGTCGGCGAGACCAACGACGGCGGCTTGAACGACATCCGCGGACTGCACGTCACGACGAAGCACGTGCTCGATGCGATCGCGAACGCGAGAACCGGTCCGGTTGCGGAAGGCGCCGTCGGCGCAGGCACGGGAACGATCTGCTACGGCTGGAAAGGCGGGATCGGCACCTCTTCTCGCAAACTCGATCGCACCGGCTACACCGTCGGCGTCCTCGCGCAGACCAATTTCGGCGGCAACCTGACCATCGCCGGCGTACCCATCTATAAGATGCTGCAGCCGCCGAGCCGTCGCACCGCCCGACTGGGGCTGGAATCGGGGTCGGAGTCGAAGGATGACGGCTCCTGCATGCTGGTGGTCGCGACCGACGCGCCGCTCGACGCCCGCGATCTGCACCGGCTTGCGGCGCGCGCCGTCTTCGGCCTGGGCCGCACCGGCTCCGCGTTCAGCAACGGCAGCGGCGACTTCGCGATCGCGTTCTCGACGGCACCCGCCATGCGGAGCCCTTTCAACGAAACGTCGCCGCACGCGCGGCAGATTCTGCCGACCGATGCGACCTCGCCTCTCTTCGAAGCCGCGCTCGAAGCGACAGAAGAAGCGGTCTACAACTCGCTCTTCCAGGCGACGACCGTGACTTCACGCTTCGGCAAGGCGGAAGCGATCCCGCTGGAGAGACTCCGCGAGCTGCTCAGGAAATGACAGAGAGCAGAATCAAGCTCGCGACCGATCCGTGGTGAAGAGCTAATTTCGCAATGCTCCCTTAGTACAGCTGAGACGGCGGGCCTGATGGTGCTCAGCATTGACGCTCATCTCTTGAGGCAGCTACGATTTACCCGCCTTGGCCGTCGCGATTTCGGGTCGCCGCATTCCGCTCGCCGCCATCCGCGACGCCGCGCTCGCCGTGTACGGCGCTGCGATCCGCACGCCGCTCATCAGGCTCGAGCCAGACGCCGGACCGCGCCCGTCGGACGCGCAGGCCGAGATCTACTTGAAGCTCGAAGTGCTTCAGCCAATCGGCTCGTTCAAGATCCGCGGCGCGTATAACGTGATCCGTCAGTTGACGCCGGAGCAGCTCCGCGAAGGCGTGTGGACCGTGAGCGCCGGCAACGCGGCTCAGGGCGTCGCCTTCGCCGCACGGAAAGTCGGCGCGCGCTGCTCGGTGATGGTGATGGACACGGCGCCCGATACGAAGATTCGCGCGATCGAACGCCTCGGCGCCTCCATCGTGCGCGCGACGTACGACGAATGCTGGCGGACCGTCGAGTCGCACGGATCGGATCGGATGACCGGCCATTTCATTCATCCGTTCGACGACGACCGGTTCATCGCCGGCAACGCGACGGCGGGGCTCGAAATCCTCGAGGATCTTCCGGACGTCGACGCGATCATCGCGCCGCTCGGCGGCGGCGGATTGCTGTCGGGCATCGCGGCGGCGGTACGCGAGCTGAAGCCGAACGTGCGGGTGTATGCAGCCGAGCCCGAGACCGCTGCGCCGCTGTCGGCGTCGATTGCCGCGGGACGTCCCGTGTACTTCACGAACTGGATGGCGTCGTTCGTCGACGGCGCCGGCGGCAAATCGGTGCTCGAGACGATGTGGCCGCTGCTCAATCAATTGTCGGGATCGATCGTCGTCTCGCTCGATGCGGTCGCGCGCGCGATGAAGCATGCGGCGGAGCGCGCGCACGTCATCGCCGAGGGCGCCGCCGGCTGCGCGATTGCCGCGGCGCTCGGCGACAAGGCCGGCGCAGGCAAGATCGTCGCCGTCGTCTCGGGCGGCAACATCGACCTCGCCAAGTTCGCGTCGCTCGTCGACGCCTGCGATTCATGACAGGAGACGGATTGCTCGCCCTCCCTGAACGCCTCCATCGACTCGAAGAACTCGCCGTCGACCTCTGGTGGAGCTGGCATCCGGAAGCGCGAGCCGTGTTCCGCCGGCTCGACTACACCCTGTGGCGGGCCACGGCGCACAACCCGGTCCGCATGCTGCGCCTGATCCCGCCGGACAAGCTGCAGGAGGCAGCCCAAGAACGCGCGTTCGTCGAGATCTACGATCGCGCGATCGCCGCGCTCGACGATGCGCGCGCGGCGCGGAATACGTGGTGGTCTCGCACGTTTCCGCCGCTCGCCGGCCAGTCGATCGCGTATTTCTCCGCCGAGTTCGCGCTGCATCAGTCGCTGCCGATCTACGCGGGCGGCCTCGGCGTCCTCGCGGGCGATCACTGCAAGGAAGCGAGCGACCTCGGCGTGCCGCTGATCGGCATCGGGTTCATGTACCCGCAGGGCTACTTCCATCAGCACGTGTCGGCCGAAGGGTGGCAGGAAGAGAGCTACGAGCGGCTCGACTGGAACGACGCGCCAATCGAGCCGGCGCTGACGCCCGACGGCAAACCGTGCGTCACCGCCGTGCCGCTCGGCGATCGATCGGTGCTGCTCGCGGTGTGGCGCGTGCGGCTCGGGCGCGCGAAGATCTACCTGCTCGACACCGATCTGGAAGAGAACGCGCCGTGGGATCGCGAGCTGTCGGCGCGCCTCTACAGCGGCGATCGGGAGACGCGCATCCAGCAGGAAATCGTCCTCGGCATCGGCGGCGTGCGCGCCCTGAAGGCGCTCGGATCGGATCCCGGCGTCTTCCATCTGAACGAAGGGCACGCCGGCTTCGTCGTCCTGCAGCGCATCCGCGATCTCATCGAGCACGGATCGTCGTTCGACGAGGCGCTCGAGGAAATCCGTCATTCGACGCTGTTCACGACGCACACGCCGGTGCCGGCCGGCCACGACGCGTTTCCGTTCCACCTCGTCGAGAAGCATCTGGCCGGCGCGTGGGGCACGCTCGGCTCGAACCGCGATCGGTTCCTCGCGCTCGGCGCGTACGACAACGGCAGCGGATCGCAGTTCAACATGACGGCGCTCGCCATCCGTTCGGCCGGCGTGACGAACGCGGTCAGCCGGCTTCACGGCAAAGTGACGCGCGCGATGTTCGAACCGATGTGGCCCGACCTGACCGAAGACGAGCGGCCGGTGACGTCGATTACCAACGGCGTCCACGCGCCGACGTGGATTGCCGGCGAGCTCGCCGAGCTCTTCGCGAAGTACCTCGGCGCCGACTGGCTCGAGCGCCACGACGATCCGGCGTTGTGGGAAGGCGTCCTCGCGATTCCGGACGCGGAGCTGTGGGCCGTCCGGCAATCGCTCCGGCGCCATCTGTTCACGTTCGTGCGCGAGCGCGCGCGGCAGCGCTGGACCGAGGAGCACGTCGGCATCCCGCGCGTCGTCGCCGCGGGCACGCTGCTCGAGCCCGACGCGCTGACGATCGGCTTCGCGCGTCGCTTCACCGGATACAAGCGGCCCGAGCTCGTGTTCAACGACGGCGAGCGCCTCGCGCGCATCCTCAACGCGGCCGGACGGCCGGTGCAGATCGTCTTCGCGGGCAAATCGCATCCCGCCGACGACATCGGCAAACATCACCTGCAGCGCGTGTACAAGCGCGCGCTCGATCCGCTGTTCGCCGGCCGTGTCGCGTTCGTCGACGACTACGACCTGCACGTCGCGCATTTTCTCGTGCAGGGCTGCGACGTGTGGTTGAACAACCCGCGCAAGCCGCTCGAAGCCAGCGGCACCAGCGGCATGAAGGCCGCGCTGAACGGCGTCCCGCATCTCAGCATCGGCGACGGCTGGTGGGCCGAAGGCTTCGACGGATCGAACGGCTGGATGATCGACGGCGGCAAGAGCGGCGAGAACTTCGACGAGGTCGATCACGCCGACGCGAACGCGTTGTACCGCCTGCTCGAAGAAGACGTCGTGCCGGCGTTCTACGATCGCGACGCGTCGAGCGTCCCGGGACGATGGATCGCGCTGGTGAAGGAAGCGATTCGGACGGTCGCGCCACGATTTTCCGCGCGGCGCATGGTCAAGGAGTACGTCGATCGCATGTACGCGCCGGCGCTCGCCGGCCGCTCACGGCAATTGACAATTGACAAGTGACGATTCAGCCCCTCTTGGATGTTGCCGCTCTGTGGGCATTGCCACTCTGTCGACATTGCCACTCTGTCGACATTGCCACTCTTTGGACATTGTCACTTGTAAATTGTAAATTGGTGCGATGCCACGCAAGTCGGTCGCCAAGTCGCGGTGCGCTCTGTGCGGCGCCAAGGACGTGTCCGAGCCGCGCGGCGAAGAGAAGTATTGCCGCGACTGCTGGGACAAGAAGATCGCCGTCGAAGAAATCGTCGCGCGCGAGTTCGCGCTCAAGCGCTACATCCGCGCGCACTCCGCCGAGAAATACCTCATTTACCATTCCACGCTGAAGCGCCCCTGCGGTCAGCTGATCGTCGTCGACGATGGGTACGATTTGTTCCTCACGCTAATGCTCTATCCGAACTTCGGCTGGGACGAGCCGGCCTACCATCTCGAAGGCGATCCGGAAGGACGGCTTTTCTCGGAGATTCTCGTCGACGTCGTCGCGGCCGAGGTCATCGAGCCGTGGGGCGGCGGCAAATGGCACATGGAAATATTCCGGTCGGTAAACCCCGAACCGGAGGACTGGAACGGCGAGATGTAAGCTATAATCTTTCGCTCAGCTTACAGCTCGTCCACATACCCCGGGAGGAACGTATGAATCGCGCTCGCGTTGTCTTCGCCGCGACCGCCGTGTGCGCCGCGTTTGTCGGCAGCACCGTCATTGCTCAACAGTTGACCCCGCAGGCTCCGCCGATGCAATCGATCCTCGCGGGAAAGAAATTCGTCCCGCCGGTCAAGGGCCAGGCCGAAATCGAATACGTGAAATCGCCGACGCGCCGCGAGGGTTCCACGCTCGTCACGAAAATCACCGTGAAGAACACGATGAACGCGCCGATTCCGCGTCTGAAGGTCGCCGAGACCTGGTACGACAAGCAACAGAACATGCTGCCGGGCGGCGAGGCCGTGGTGAGCGGGCTGTTGCAGCCGGGCGAAGTGCAGACGCTCGAAGTCCGCACGCCGAC
>Ga0209805_1002262_pt1 | contig 11253 bp, 10 predicted proteins | sample GraSoiAngelo_148_FD_185905 | JGI IMG/M metagenome (GOLD analysis project Ga0209805, IMG submission 185905) | Grasslands soil microbial communities from the Angelo Coastal Reserve, California, USA - 14_1009_09_20cm (SPAdes) (version 2) | ecosystem: Environmental > Terrestrial > Soil > Grasslands ... | reverse complement strand
TCGTCCTCAGGACATGAGAGATTAGGGAGGTACGGCATATGATCGACTACGGGTCCGAGACCGCTCTTTTCGAGTTTCTCTCGGAAGCTCTTCGCTTCTTCGGGGTCTAGGCTGCTGAACTTCCAACCCCGAGGATTCCGGGTGAATACTTGGAAGGTATCACACTTTTCCGCAACCGCTGTGTCCACTGCATTGTCGAAGGATTTTGCGATGGAGACGTGGACCCCGACCCTAACCGTAAAGTGTCACTGGGTCTACGTGCGGTTCTTGTCTGATAGATAGCTTTGGCTAGGTCAGACACCGATGCTGTCCGAGAAATGAAGTGATGATTGTCAGAGCTTGCCTTTCAGCACGTCCAAGATCTCTTGCGGGTGCTGGTCGGGCTTCACCGTCTCGAAGGTTTTGAGAATCTTGCCGTGTTCGTCGATCAGAAATGTGACTCGCCGGGCCATATTCGACTTGTCGTTGAGAACGCCGTAGGCTTTCGTGATGCTCTTGTCCGTGTCGGCTAGTAATTGGAATGGCAGGTGAAATTTCTCAGTGAACTTTTGATGCGACTCGACACTGTCCACGCTTACTCCTAACACCTCAGCGCCAAGTTCACGGATTTTCTGGTATTGGTCTCGGAGCCCGCATGATTCGACTGTGCACCTTGGAGTATCATCCTTGGGATAGAAGTAGAGGACGAGCTTCTTGCCTCGAAAATCCTTGAGATGAACGGTCTTGCCTGTTGTGTTCTGAGTGGTAAAGTCTGGGGCTGCGGTTCCCGCTTGGGGATTGGTTATCGACTGCATTCTGCTAGTGTTGAGATTGCTTGGCTGATTTATGCCCATCGCTCTCGGAGAGATATGCGACAGTTACGCCGATTTTCGTCCAGCTCTTGGAGTCTTGTAGAATGACTGAGTCATAGTCTACCCATGTCAGTCGATGTTCGAAGAGTGAGGGAGAGAGATAGGTGGCAGATCTGGATTCTGACGGTCCTGAGAAGAATCGCCTGAGGCTAGGTCAACAAAGGGTGTCTCTTGAGTCGAAGGGTCCCTTGCCCCTCTCGGTATCTGTTTGGATATGCTTCTAGCACACAAACATGTTCCGGAAAAAGGGGAGGAAGCCTGGGTCTTCGTCCTATGGGAAGATGCCAGGCCCTGAGGTCTGTGTCGCGACGTCGGTATGATCGCAACTGCCAGTGTTTGACGTGCTGGATGTGCATCCGGGGGCAGCGGGCTCGGTCGAGCTGTTGACGTACTGGTCATTGCTGTAGATGATGGATGCGAGCCCTGTCGTTGGACTTGCTGCTACTCCGAAATCGTCGTAGAGGTCGCGGTTGCCGGTGCAGCTTACTCCGCTTTCGCATACTCCTCCGTAGTGGATGATTGGTGTGGCGGCTAGTTGGGTGAAGTTGGCGGGGTTTGTTGTGGCTTGCAGGTTCTGGGCGAAGTAAACGTACCATGCTGCTGACATGGGATAGTTATCAGGCGTGTTTTTCCCGTCGTAGTATGAGGTACCGTACCACACGATGTCCAGCTTTCCAGATCCGCCGGCGGTGCTCCATGGAAATATTGCTGTGTTAGAGGGCGTCTGGTTGACTTGGGTCGGGGACGACCATGTGGTTCCATGGTCTATGGAGAAACTGTAGTAGAGGTTATGGTCGTCAGTGAAGATCACGTAGATGTTGCCTGACCTGTCAACACTGACATTAACGAATTGGTGACCGTAGGAGACGCTGGTGCTCGGATTGACGTAGACGGCGTGGTCTGTGAAGGTCAAGCCTCCATCGGTGGAGACGGCCAGCCAGACGGCGTGGAGTCCACAGTTTGTGCATGTCGTCTCGGTGGCTGTGGCGACGCCGCTTAGGGATTGGTAGATGTAGTGGTTGGCGGGGTCGATTGCGAGGTTGCCTATTGCGTTCTGGAAGCCTGCGAGCCAGAGATGATTTGCGTCAAAGGCGTTTCCTGTCTGTGCGAATGTGAGTCCTGCGTCGTTGCTACAAGTGACGAAGATGTCGTTTGTCGCGGTTATGCTGTGATAGGATACGCAGACCTTGCTTGATCCTTCAGCGGCGATCCATGGTCTATCGTCGCCGGGCACCGAGGCTCCTGTCGGATTTAGGAGCCATGTGCTGCCGCCGTCACTGCTGGTGCTAACATAGACGTTTGTCAGAGCTAGGCTTGCTACGTATACGTTGTAGAGTCCGTTGATGTTGGCTTGGGAAGCGACGGCGAGGTCTGTGTCTCCTCCTGCTGGAGAGAACTGGTTGCTGGCTGCGGAGGCACTGTTCGGTGAGACTAGGGTAAGGTAGTGCAAGCCGCCGTCTGTGGATCTCCAGGTGTCGGTTCCGCCTGTGAGTCCGTTCTCAGAGGATCCGTAGAAGTTGCCTGCCGCGTCGGCTCGGATTGCTGGCTCGGCGGCGTTGTTGTAACAGTTGCCGTTGGAGTTTGGACACGTGATTCCAGCCGTTCCAGCGAGTCCACTTACTGCAAACGTGAAAGTTCCGGAGGTTGGACCCTTGACTAGGGCTACTGGCGAGATTGCAATCAGCATCATCAGTACGAGACTGGCTGTCAGTGAGAGGTGTCGAAGAGGAGTTGAGATTTTTTCTGTTTCCGACAAATCCTATTTCCAGAGCGGCCCAGAGCTCGTCTGAGGCTTTATTCTGCACGTGTACGATTGCTCACACGAAATCACAACCGAACCATTTTTTCGAATATCCACACTTTCGTTTGATCACTTGGTTCCTGGGATCGAGAGAATACTCTCTAACTTTTCTGAGGTAATACGGTAATAGTCCTGTCCATGCCGAAAGATTGTGGAAAGGGTCGGGTAGTAGCGAGTTTTCGAGGGATGGTTGAGTGTCAAGTGGGCCGTTCTAAGAATAACGGGAATCGTTTTCGCGGAAAAACCTCCACTAGCTTAAAATACGCAGCGACCCGAGAATACCATGTTTTAGGAGCAAGACATCGAAAAATCTTGCCGGATGATGGAGGGTGGACGTGATTGACTAGGATTGTTCTTACTGCCGATTCGACTCAGATGAGCGAGTACTGGGGCATACCACTACTCCCCTTCTTCAGCTGCGCTCCGGCTGAGAAGGTTCCCCGGTTCGTCTTTGACTTTCTAGCCCCTTCAGTCCGACACTTTGACGGGGTGGCGGAGAAGGCTCCTTATGGGCTGCGGAAGCTGGAGTCGTCGCTTCTGAGAAAGTACGGTGCGGACGAGGTGGTTGTTGCCCATCCGGACCATGTTTCCAAGTTCGTAGACGACAAGACGAGCATTATTGGCATCTCGACGATGGATCCTATGGGTCTGGGACCGGTGAGCATGATGTTCACCGATGGTGGAAAGCTGACGGCGTATACGAAGAGAAAGTTCCTGGAGCTTGTTGGAGAGATCAACAAGACCCGGAAAAAATACCCGAAGGCCAAACTGGTTCTGGGCGGGTCTGGCGGCTGGCAGATGGAGGTCCGCGACCGGGATACCAAGGCACTAGGCGTCAACCATGTGGTGATAGGCGAGTGCGATCATGTGATTGGAGACATTTACAATGACATCGAGTCGAATAACAGCCCCGAGTTCATTCACGTTCCTCGCGGGCCGAAGCTGGAGGACATTCCGGATATTCAGGCTCCTTCGACTCACGGGCTTGTTGAGGTTATGCGGGGATGTGGCCGCAACTGCCAGTTCTGCGAGCCTAATCTCCGGATAGCGAAATATTATCCCAAAGACAAGGTTGAGCGAGAGATAGCGGTCAACCGGAAGATCGGCAACCCAAACGTCTGGGTCCACAGCGAAGACATCTTCCTCTACAAGCTGGAGGACAAGAAGGGCTTCATGCCGAACCATGACGCGGTGGTTGACCTATTCAACACGGTCATGTCGCAGAAGGGGATAGGGTATGCTAATCCGACTCATGGGACTGCGGCTCCTGCCTGGGCTGATCCTGATCTGATCCGGGACATTTCCGAGACTGTTCTAAAGGGATCCAAGCGGCACATTGGAATCCAGTCGGGTCTTGAGACTGGTTCTAGTGAGCTGATCAAGAAGTACATGCCGTTGAAGGTGAAGCCTTTCAGCCCTGACGAGTGGCAAGATGTCATCTACAATGGTACGAGGATATTCAACGAGTACTACTGGTTCCCGGCATACACAATCATCGTCGGGTTGCCTGGTGAGACGTCTGAAGATGCGGTGGAGACTGTCCGTCTGATAGATCGGATGGAGCATGGGCTGAAGAAGGAGGTCGGGGTCAAAGCACACTTCACGGTGACCCCGCTAAGCTTTGTCCCGTTGGGGGTGTTGAAGAAGAGCGGCTTCTACAATATCGATGACCAGGTCGACGAGGCACGCTTCTGGGTCATATATCGGAGCTGGAGGCACACGGTGCTGGAGCTGCACACCATGCCGCCGACATTGTTGCAGTTGAACCCGGTGCTCAAGGGGGTTTTCACGACTCTCTGCTGGTTCGGCTCAAAGAAGATCCTTGACGGGATCAAGGCCTGGGGACGGCGACGGGGCTTCGACGCCGACAAGAGCCTACGACTAAACTAGAAACCGCTAGGCTGGTCGAGTCTCAAAGAGCACTTTTGTGTCGCGAGGAGCAACTGCTTTTGAGATTTTTCGGGGAGGGGTCTCGCCAGTTGAAGCTGTTCTGGGCGACTCTCACACTTCAGGGACCAGAATGCACAGATCCGACGTTTTCGAGATCGCGGATTAAGCGTAGAGGTCAGCGTGAAAAAGTTGCAAGCTCAACTCGCATGCCCGGATTCTGGATCAGGGCTTATTCCGGGCGGTTTTTCACGGGGTAGGATTCTTCCAAAGAACAGGTTTGTGTCGCAGGAATTTTTTATTTTCTAAATTCTAGCAGGGGACTGCTCGCTGTCTGAAACGTTTCTGGGCGAGATTGCTGGTTTGTCGCGCAGAACAGGTAAGTCAGCGATCTTTCGAGAAGTATCCACCTGTAGCAATGCATGCTTGAACTGGGGGTCATATGAAATGCCCGTCCCAGATCCCGGATCAGGGCTGATTCTGCGCCCATTTCCATGAATTCTCGCTTGATGATGGGCCAGGTTTCTATTGCGACGGGGATATCGGACAGATGAATCAAGCGGTCCTCGGCTTCTTCTCCACACTGCTAGGTCTAGTTGTCGGGCCGCTGTTGCCAGCCGCTACCCTCTGACCTTCAGTATGGCGGTTTCTGGTTGACCAGCTTCATTGTCTCAGTAATATTCTACCTGGCCCTTCAGAGATGGCACAAGACCCTCAAGTGGGACGTACGAACACGCTAGCAATCTGGAGTCATACGTAGCATGGTAGGTAGTTGTTGCGATTCTATGACTCGACCAACCGGTAGGAAATGGAAATATGCACGTAAGTGCACGTATCTGCTATGGCTCATAAGACCCTGACGATATCAGAAGAGGCCTACAACGCCCTGGCTCGGATCAAGGGCCGGGACGAATCATTCACCAAGGCTATTCTTCGACTCACCAACAAGAAGGCCGCAGGGAACCTCTTAGACTATGTCCGGTCCTTCTCTCCCGATGAGGAGTTGGCCTCCGCAGTCGAGAAGGTCTTGGAGAAGCGCGGTAAGCTCCGCCTTCGAAGTCCCGAGCTCTAGAGAGCCCTTGGTCTGCCTAGACACAACGTTCCTCGTCGATCTCGTACGGGCGAGACCGGAAGCCGAAAAAAAGCTAGTCCACTTCCTAGAGAATGACGAAAGGATAACGACCACCCCCGTGAACGCCGCCGAGCTCTACGATGGAGCATTCTCTACAAAGAGCCGAAGAACAGAGGCCGAAAGGGTGAGAGGGCTATTAGAACACCTGGAGCTTCTCGAACTCTCTCTATCCGTCTGTGAGAAATATGGCAGGCTCACCAACGAACTAAAAGCCAAGGGCTCACCGATCGGCGATCTGGACACCCTCGTAGCCAGCACTGCACTGGTTCACAGACAAATTCTGCTCACCCGGGACAAGGCTCACTTCGAGAAAGTGCCCGGACTGGTCGTCGAATCATGGTAGCCAGGCTTTGACGCAGACAAGAGCCTGCGACTAAACTAGGAAAACCCCTAATCCTGCCCCTAAACCTAAGCACTAAGACGAGACTCGCGGTCGACATGAGAGGAAACAAGCTCGACGTAACGAAGCTGGAACTTCCACCCTTGGGCGAGGAGCTGAAGGAACTCTTTGATGAAGTCGACAGGCGCTACAAGAGAAAGCGGAGACCAACAGAGCGGGAGATACTAGCATCAATCCAATCGTACAGGGACGAGAATCGGAGAGACTAGGACTTAGCAGATTCCGCCGCCCCGACCCAATGGATATCGGTTCTTCTGTTCAAGAATATTGGCAATCATAGACAGAATCTTCTCCTTGGTTTGTACATGGTCTAAAGTTGTGACCACCAGGTCTACACCGGTCTTGTCCGCCCATAGTGTGCCTACAAGCGACCTTGCCTCAGGAGTCAGATCAGCCCAGGCCTCCCTTGATGCCTTCACGACTTCGTTCTTGACATTGTAGGGACCCTGCCGAACCTTCTCTGACGCGATTAGTTGTCTGGCGTATTCTAAGGCTTCTGATATCTCGTCATCCCGCAAAAGATGAACCCGAAGACCCGTTACGCGGCCCACGATGGAAACCGCATCAGTAACAGGCATTTCGTTCCCTGAATATTTCTGAAGTTCTCGCTTGGCATTAGATTATTCACCGTCCAATTAGCAACACCATGATTCAAGAAACAGTTGCGAGCCTTAGGCCGGTATCCCAGGGAAAAGTACGCAGATCCATGACAGCCTGCCAGGACTGTTCACAAGCCTACAAGCAATGTGGCTACTAGACCTACGAGAACCACCAGACGAGACCCGCAATAAGCGCAAACGGAACGATCGGATCAAGAAACCCTCCTCTAAATTGCGCAGTCAACGAGCCTAAGCGTGTCTAGGCTAATCCAGATAGAACCTTCGGCCAAGCGTTCAGCCAGATGCAGAGAAGGCAGTTCTGCGTCGCGAGACGAGCACGCATACCTTATTTTTCTCGACCGTCGCCCGCTAACCGGATCCTAACACGGACCCATCAACATTCCCCTATTACAGATCACGGGTCTCCACTGACATTAACATCGTAATGGACCCCAAGCCGTTTTCAAGGCGATTCCAAGGGACGATCAGGTCGTTGACTTCTACTATCTGCAATCATGGGACATAGATTGAAAGATGCAAACGCTTCCCGCTGAACCTGTCTAAAACACGCGGTTTGCGTCGCGAGACTCAACTGCAATTGACATTTCACGATTGGTAACGGGTTTGGTAACCGTAAACGGTAACAGAACCCCGCTTAGAGAGTTAGAAGCCGGGAGCCTCTTCCACAATACTTTCTCTCCCTCTCTAACGTTTTTACTTCGAAAACCTCCAACGGGGACCATGCAGAGCACAGACTACCAGGTCTTCTGTCAAACCTGCCGCGAACTAACGTATCGCGAGGTCCGATACCGCTCCGACTTCCAGTTCGTAGGCCGACTACTAGTCTGCCAGAATTGTGGCGAAACGATCTTCGAACCAGTCGGGTCCGGGACAGCGTGCCAAGACTGTTGACAAGCCTACAAGCAATGTGGCTACTAGACCTACGAGAACATCCAGAGGAGAGCGGTCGCAGACTCCATCAAGACCGTCCAGCCAAACGGGTCCCCTCCAAACAGAATCTCAATCGCAGGACCCAAACCCGCAGACCTGTCATCGTGAAAGCTCACTGACTCTCTCGTCTGTCAGTCTCGCGTCGCGAGGGTCAACTACTTTTGAGATTCAGAGGTGAGTTCCGCCAGTTGAAACCGAGACGCGCATAGTTTTCAGTTCTAGCCGGCAGGACCAGTGAGTCAGGCGTTTTTAGGAAGCGCGGGTTCATAGTAAGGAGACCGCTCGAAAACCGAGCGACGCTGACAGACTCCAGACTCCGGCTTATTCTGAAGCAATTTTTCAGTGTGACGCTCTATCTCGCAGTTCTAATGGTTGCCTCCCCCCCACGTTCTTCACTGATCGTAATCATGCCATCATTGCGGGTTGTGAGAACATATCTCCGGCCTTCACCCCATTCGATGCCCTGCGCATGTTGCGCGTATGGAGTGTTTTGAGTGTCGTACTGAATAGATTCGTCCGAAATGATAACTAACTCCGGATGGCAATAATCGAATACGTCGGGGCAATACCCACTTTCGCGGCCATGATGTGAGGCGACGAAAACGTTTACTCTTCCAAGTTCGGTGCGAAACATCTCATTCGCAAGAAGCCCACTCCAACCATCCACTTCCAGATCTCCCGGAAAGATCGTATGAATATTCCCATAATGGAAGAATGTTACAAGGCTTAGATTGTTCGTATCTTCAAATGCAGGGTAGGGATTCCAGAAGAAATGGAGAGCTGTGCCATCCGATTCAAAGGGTTGAGTGATGGTGCGACCATACTGCCAGCAGGGATCTCATTCCTGGTTGAATTGGGCCCGCCTCGGACTTGAGGCCCTCAAGTTCGTCTGCACTAATTGACGGATTTCGGTAGAGGATTTGAACAGGAAGTTGTGTTGTGAGATTCGGCAAATCGCTAATGTGATCCTCATCATAGTTTGAAACAATGAGGCGCTCGATGTCCGTACGACCCTGCCTAGAAATGTAATTGGAAGGTTGAAATCCAGTTTCTTCGTTTTGGCCGCAATCGACTAGAATGCTTTTGCCACTGTCAGTCACAATGTGAGCACAGAAACCGTGTGCGACATCAAAGATCTTGATGATCATACCTAACCAGGTGGTCCCGCAAAATCAAAGCTGGGTAACTACTGACCTTTCACGTAGGAATCTACCTTCCAAGATGTCTCACTCAGACCTAGTGACCGCGTCAACGTAAAAGCTCCTATACACCTCTTTCGCGAACGAGTTCGAGTACCTCAGGAATCTTTCGTAGAACAAGTAGGCCAATGCTAGAGATCCTAGTGCTAGGACCCCCAGCCAATCCGAGTACGTGGGAACAAACGATGCCCAGGAAATGAGGAGAATTGATTCCAGAAACATTGCCACGGTCATGTTGCGTGAAAAACTGTACATGCTGAGAAACTGAGCCACTCGCGACCCGATTCCCTTCTGAATCACGTATGAATAACAGAGATCGAAGATGTGTTGAGGGTCGGATTCTTTAGGAACTCTGAGGCGCTCCTGAGCAAGTTCTAGAAGCTGATTCTTGAAATGTGCGGGAAATGCCGCGTTACCGGAGTCTAGTAACGTTTTCGACGGTTGCTCGCGGTGTGTTCTAAGAAAGATCCATTTTTCGAAATGAGCTGAGAGACCCTGTATCGCCACCCCTACGATGAACGATAAGAAAAATAAGAGGACCGATAGGAAGATGTCTGGCAGGGCTATCTCTTGTGTTGAAAGATGAGCAACAGAGAGGTAGAATATGAATGCCGTCGCTACTATAATGCTTCCCGGAACTATGTTACTGAGAACTTCGTACACCCCGAAAGCTGATTGGCCGAAGATTTCGCTGACCATGTCTCTACATGATGATCGCTCTACTTCTGGATTTGGAATTTCCGTCCAACATGGATGCCGCGAATGACTCGAATGATAATTGGAGCCGCTTTGGTCCTGGCGCTAGTTTCTGTGCTCGTTCCTGTGCTCGTGATTTCATTCTCGTACTAATAGTTCGAGGACCCCGTATCCTTTCTTCCTCAGGAGTGATCGTAGCTCTTCGTCCTTCGCCATCTGCACTGTTCCAATGTCGACCCGGCCATCGACAAACACGATTGGCGGTCTGGATTCGAACGAGAAGTGAAAATCAGCTGTGGTTACTGGTATCTTCTCCCGACGGGGATTGCCCCTCTGCGACAGCCTGTTTTATAGCCGAAGTGTCGAAACGTCGGTCATGTCCGAGCCGACCAAGGAGAAGAAGAAAGGTAAGAGAGAAGTCGATTGGGACGCGATAAGTGCTAGGGCTATGTTCGAAGCAAACACCCAGCGTCTGCAAGAGATGCAGTCAAGAGTGACAATGAGTCTGAAACCTTGGCTGGATATTCAAGCTAACCTCGAACGGCAAGCTGAAATATCTTCGCGAATGGCAATGCTTGCGGCACAAGCTGAGAGGTCTGCAATAATTAGCTCTGATATCCAGCAACGAATGATACGGATGCAGGCTCTCGTAGATTCCATCCGTTTGCCAGATATCAATCCCTCTTTACAGACGATCAGCGCGTTGAAGCAAGCTGACGTGGATACTAATGAACTGGTTGAGGTTATTCAGAAGCTGAAACGTAAACTAAAGCTAAAGGAGCAGGAAATCAACGCCTTGAAGAAGTATATTGTGGAGGGCAAGCGGAAGAAAGAGTACGTTTCCTGAGTGAGTTTTGCTTTCCCGCTTGAGAGAGTGTTCGCCAACTAAACTCTCGAATTCGTTAGCTCCCGCTCCTTCTCTTGGTGTCGCAACTCGGGAACCTGATGACTCCGAACATTGAGGTAATTGCTCAGTAGCTCTTTCTCGGCGAACGCAAGGTCAGATGATTCAAGGAGCATCTGACGGAGAGTTTCGAGTTCTTCTTGGTCGACAGCGCGATCTATCATGAGCTTGAACTCGTCAACTGATTCTTCGGTCATTTTCCCGTACCTCCGAGTTGCTTGCACTCGGCGCTAAGGCCGAAGTGTGATCGCATCCTTGGAAACCTTGAAGGCTCCCGTTTCGTCTGCGAGCCAAGAAAACCAGCTAAAGAGAGATTGGGTCCTTCTGTGAACTGTTGCCCCGTGAATCCCAGTTCCTGACCCCACGAGCTTTTCTATATCACCGCGGGCGAGCCGGTGGAGCGGAGAAATGAGAAGCTCTTGGATAAGAAGAGACATTATCGGAATTGATATCATTCTTCTGGCAATCATGTCCTTTCTCTGCGGTTGCGTGAATGCGATGTACGTATGACCAATATGCGAAAGCATGTATCGTTCGTGTCGTTTGAGAACAAGTCCTAACAATTCTGCGGCTTGCAAATAGTACAATGCTTGACGTCGCTCAAAATTGTATCTTTCAGCGATCTTCGCAGCGCTTCCGTCGCCTTGTTCTATCGCTAGAGGAATATCGAGAACTCTTGCAACATCATTTGCTTGAGGAATCTTCAATTAGTCTGTTTCAACCACGGCGCTAATGTTTCCGCAGGTGGCTTATAATTCATGATCAAAAGTTCTCGGAATCCCGTTCGCTGTGACCCTACGCAGCTTATCATTCTCCCAGCCTGAATTTGCATG
>Ga0209805_1002260_pt1 | contig 11264 bp, 6 predicted proteins | sample GraSoiAngelo_148_FD_185905 | JGI IMG/M metagenome (GOLD analysis project Ga0209805, IMG submission 185905) | Grasslands soil microbial communities from the Angelo Coastal Reserve, California, USA - 14_1009_09_20cm (SPAdes) (version 2) | ecosystem: Environmental > Terrestrial > Soil > Grasslands ... | reverse complement strand
GGTCCATTTTATATTGCAGACCCGAGCAACCGCCACCGATCACGGCCAGGCGCAAAGCGCCTTCGGGCCGCCCTTGTTTCTCGAGCAGGGAACTCAGGCGACGCGCGGCATTTTCCGTGACGCGGATCAACTTTTCGTTGCCGATCTTAATTCCAGTTCGATCCGGACTGGCGGTCCGAGCCGGACCGGCGGTGTCTTGGGGCGTGGTTTCGCTCACGAATTTATAATCACGCTATCGGACTGAAGTTCAACATGCTGCGTGCTGCCGTGCGCCATCTGCCGGCAGGTCCGAGCCCGCTTCCTGCCCGGAGGGCATCCAGGCCGGAGGGGACTGGCGTTTGGAAGCAACCATTCCCTGGACGCTCTTTGGTGCGCCTCCGCAATGTCCTCGATCTCGGCGACAGCCGAAACGTGCTGGAACTTTTCCCGCAACGCTTTCGCTTCTGGAAAATTTTTTGAGTAGGCCATCAAGTGTGCGCGCATGGAACGGATGGCTTGTTCCTCGTCGCCCCAATCGTCGGCATGACGGCGGCAATGCTCGATGATCACATTCCAACGCTCTGATAACTCTGGCGCGGGCAACGGCTCGCCCGTTACCAGATAATATTTGATCTGCCGGAAAATCCATGGTGCGCTCATGGCCGCGCGACCGATCATTACGCCGGCAATTTTCGTTTCAGTGCGCCGACGTGCGACTTCCTGGGCGGAAAACAAATCGCCGTTGCCGATTACCGGTATCGTCACCGCTTCCGCTACTTCGCCAATGACGCGCCAGTCTGCTTCGCCAGAATAACCTTGTGCGCGGGTCCGGCCGTGCACGGCCAGAGCCGCGATGCCGCACTCCTGCAGAATTTCCGCGACGCGCACCGCGTTGATGGAATTAGCATCCCAACCAATTCGAATTTTTGCTGTAACGGGCAAAGGCGCGACCGCTCGCACTACCGCTTTGGCCACGCTGCTGAGGGTGGGGCAATCTTTCAGCAGAGCGGAGCCGCCATTTTTCGCGACCACTTTGTTAACGGGGCAGCCGAAATTCAGATCGATGAAATCGGGGCCAACCCAATCAACCACCTGCTTGGCAGCCTGTGCCATGTGAGCTGGATTAGCGCCGAAAAGCTGTACCCCGAGCGGCCGTTCGCGGTCGTCGAAATCAAGATATTGGCGGGTGCGTTCGTTGCGCCGAAAGATGCCTTCAGCGGAAACGAATTCAGTGACAAGAACATCGGCGCCGTAGCGTTTGCAGATCTGGCGGAAAATCTTGTCGCTCACGCCCGCCATCGGCGCGAGATAGAGAGGGAAGGCAGCATTGAACCAGGGCAGGGTGGTGGACATCACAATATTTTCTCACAAAACCGGCCCGAGTGCAGGCGGAGAAAAGGGTGAATGCTTTTTAAGAATGACGAAACACGAATGACAAATGACAAACGAATGACGAATGTTAAATGACGAAAGGCTATTGGCGCATTCTTTTAATCATTTCATTTGGCTCCCAGCAAAGACCTTATAGAGCGGACAGGATGTCCGCTCGCCGAGTCAGCCAAGATGCCTGACTTCCAGTCGCCTTATGTTGCTGCGCCGCCGCGCAGCAGCGTTGCCACTTCCTCCTGAACGCGTTCCAATTCGCTCAGACGGAGTTGCGGGTCGCGCACAATGAAGACATCGCCATTTTCCCGGTGCTCGTAAATAAGCAGGCGATCACCCTTGGCAATTTCTGTGCGCACTTGTTTGAGGACGCGTTTGCGTTCGAGCATGACGGCTAGAACAAAGCAGGCGTTTGCCGGGGGCTCCGGCTGCGTTATGAGGCGGCGGAAAAGTTGCTCTGCGTTTTCCTTTGGCAGCGCGTCGGGAGCCGGCGGCGGCGCCGGTTCGAACTTCGTTTTCCAAAATGAAAACGGCTGGATGTTTTCATTGCGATTGCGCCAGGCTTCTTCACTCAAGTCTTCGCGCCGGAAGCCGTCGCCTTCGCGATAGAGCAGGGTGTAGAAAAGTTCCCCAGCCGCGAACGGTCTATGGGTGGCGCTGCAAATCTCGGAGCGCTGCTTGATCGGCCAATCGGCCGCCAGTGGATTTATCATCGCGCAAGTATATGGCGCGGCAGAAGCCAGCGAAAGTCGGAAGGATCGCGATTGGAAGTGCGCAATTGCAGCAAATACAGTCCGATTGTTCCAAAAACGATGGCAGGTGCCCAACCGGCGATCCAGGCGGGAATACGGTCGCCTTCGCCTAGAGCGAGGAAAAAGTGCGTGGAAAAGTTCAATGCGAAGACGAGCAGAATGGCGGTGGCGACGCTGGCAAGAACACCGCGGCGTGAAAAACCAACCCCCAGCGGCGCGGCGATAAGCGCGACGACGAGACATGTCCACGGCAGCGCAATTCGGTAATGGTAATGTGTCCGAAAAGGCGCGAGCAACGTGCCGGGAAAATCGGAGTTGAAGGTCAAGTAGTCCCGCAATTCCGGAAGACTCATCAGTTCGGCGCGCATGTTGGCACTGCGCAAACGATAGGGTGTTTCGCTCCAATGCCGGATGATCACGCTCGGCTCTATCGATTCGGAAGTAATATTACCGGCGTCATCGTAGTGCACGATCTTCGCCTGCGACAACGTCCAGGCATGTTCCCGCGGGTCGAACTCCGCGCGTTCGGCTAAAAAAGCCACGGTGACGTGATCGGAGGAATCTTGTTGCAGCACCTCGATATTATCGACCCGGTTGGATTTTGGGTGGAGACGTTGAATGAACCAGGTGCGTGAGTCCCGCCGGTTGCGGAAAATTTGTCCTTCGCCGCTGCTAGCACTTTTATCTTCCTCCAGGAAGATTTTTCGCGCCATTTCGGCGTGGGGCGCCACCGAATAGTTTAGTGCGAAACAAGCGGCCGTTGTCAGAATACCGAGAATAAAGAGGGGCGTGAGGATGCGGATGAGACTGGTGCCAGCAGTCAGCATGGAGACGATCTCATTGGCGCGCGACATACGACTGAGAACGAAAAGGAGGGCGAGAAGGAGCGCGACTGGCAGCAGGATGACCAGAATCTGTGGGACCTGGGTCGCGTAAAATTCCAGGACGCGCCCGAGAGTGAAGTGGAGGTCGAAGAAGGTCGAAATGCTGTCGCTGACATCGAAGATCAGCCAGATCGCAATGAACCCGACGATGCAGTAAAGGTAAGCCTGCAGGAAGTTCCGGGTGATATATCGATCAAATAACTTCACAACGCTTTCCCAACGAGTTGGGGTAGGCTCTAATTTAACGTCATGATTGCGCTGCGCGACTCCATTGACTCGGATTTCTTGGAATGGACGGCATCGCTCTTTTCGGCGGACGGGCTTTTGGCGAAGGCGAAAAATTTCGAGCGACGTCCGCAGCAACAACAAATGGCAGTGGCGTTAGCACGTGCGCTGGAGGAGGAACGCCATCTAGTCGTCGAAGCGGGCACCGGCGTGGGTAAATCGCTAGCCTATCTGGGTCCTGCGGTTCGGTTTGCGCTCGACCAAGAGAAAAAGGCCATCATCTCGACGCACACCATCAATCTGCAGGAGCAACTTCTCTACAAAGACATTCCGATTCTGCAAAAAGTTCTCGCGGAGACGTTCGATGCGGCGCTGATCAAAGGCCGCCAAAATTACATTTGCCCGCGCCGGCTTTTGCGCGCGCGCGAACAGCAGAACGATCTGTTCACCGGCCCGGAGCAGAATGAGCTGGAAGAGATTGCTGCGTGGGCGGCGCGAACACGAGACGGTACACTCAGCGATTTGTCGTTCGAGCCGAACGCAAAAGTTTGGGCACAGGTTTGTAGCGAGGCCCACATTTGTACCAAGAAATCGTGTGGGCAAAGCGATCGCTGTTTTTATCAGCGCGCCCGGAGGAAATTCGAGAACGCCCAGGTCGTCGTCATCAATCACACGCTGCTGTTCATGCTCCTGGGAGGCGTCGAGGAGCAGATGGAACGTGAAAGCGGATTTCTCTTTCCCGACGATTTTTTGATTTTGGACGAAGCGCACACGGTTGAGCAAATCGCTTCGCGTCAGATCGGGACGGTCGTCTCGCAATATCTCTTACGCGCGACGGTGCAGCGGCTCTATAACGCGCGCTCTAAAAAAGGACTGTTTACGGTAACGCGCGACGTTGAGGGCGTGCGACTGGCTGCGGAAATTGTCGAAGAGGTCGATCAATTTTTTGAAGCATTAGGAACGCGCTGTGATTTTCGCAAAGGCCGCGAGTTCCGAGTACGCCTACCGGATATAGTGTCCGACAGCATTACGGGGCGTCTGATTGCATTGCAGTCACGCGTGGCGGAGGTGGTCAAACGTCAGGATGACGAAATGTTGAAGTCCGAACTGCAGGAGCTTGGCCGACGCCTTTTCGAGGCGCGTCGCGGAATACAAATTTTCCTCGAACAATCAGCCCGCAATCACGTTTACTGGGTGGAGCGGACCGGTAAAATCGGACAACTCCTCACCCTCAACGCCGCGCCGATCGATATTGCGCCAGCTTTGCGGCAAATCCTTTTTCGTGACGGCTGCACCTGCATTATGACCAGCGCCACTCTGGGAGTAGGACGAAAAGATCTGGCCTATTTTCGAAAACGCGTGGGCGCAGAAGAAGCCGTGCCGCTCCAGCTCGGCAGTCCATTCAATTTCAATGAACAGATGAAAATGTTCGTCGTCCGCAAAATGCCGGACCCGCGCGAGGACGGCTACGAAGACGCGCTCGAGCATTGGATCGAACATTTCGTCGGGAAAACCGACGGCCACGCCTTTGTCTTGTTCACCAATTATCGGCCGATGCAGGGGCTAGCTGTGCGAATGGAAAATTTTTGCGCGGAACATGATTTGAATCTGCTGGTGCAAGGCGGCGGCATGCCCCGGACGAAATTGCTCGAGCAGTTTAAGAATACGCCGCGCAGCGTACTTTTTGGGACCGACAGTTTCTGGGGTGGGGTTGATGTGCCCGGTGACGCGCTGCGCAATGTCATTATCACGCGGCTGCCGTTCGCCGTGCCGGATCATCCTTTGATTGAAGCAAAACTGGAAAGCATCGAAGCAGAGGGTGGCGATGCTTTCACGGAATACTCGCTTCCGGAAGCGATCCTGAAATTGCGACAAGGGGTGGGCCGACTCATCCGGACGAGAAGTGATCACGGCATCATCGTGATTCTTGATAATCGAATTGTTACCAAGCCGTACGGCCGAGCCTTCATGAGCGCGCTGCCGAAGTGCCCGGTGGAAATCTTGTAATCCTACTATGTTCATTTGAACATAGTAGGAAGCCGCCTTAAAATGGGCGTATGAATGCGCCTGTTTTGTCGATTCCGTCGGCGGTTTTGCCGGAACGCACGGCCAAACAGATCGAACGTGCGAAAGAAACAGAACGCATTCTCTCGATTTTGCATCAGTGGGGGATTCATACCCTTGGTCAACTCGCGGCCTTGCCCCGGGATGATCTGGCGGCACGACTGGGTGCACGCGTGGTTGAACTTTGGGAGCGCGCCAATGGTCGGGCGGAACGAATTTTAAAACTCGTTTCGCCGCCCGAATCGTTCATCGAAAGTTTTGAGTTCGAAAATGAAATCGAAACGATCGAGCCGTTGCTCTTTATCCTGCGTCGGTTTTTGCAGCAGCTGGCAACACGTTTAAACGCGATCTATCTCGTCGCCAAAGAACTGCGGCTGCGGCTCACTTTTGCCGACAAATCGGACTACGAAGGTATCTTCAAAATTCCGCAGCCGACCAACAACGAAGACATTCTTTTCCGGATGCTGCACACGCATCTGGAAAACTTTACATCGAAACATCCGATCGTGGCGGTTGAATTGGAAGCGCAGCCGTCACGCTCAGTGCGGCAACAATTTGGACTGTTCGAAACCGCATTGCGCGATCCGATGCAATTGCATGAGACGCTGGCGCGTCTTGTTGGATTACTCGGCGCGGATCGTGTCGGCACACCGGTGCTGGAAGAAACGCATCGGCCGGATGCATTCCGGATGAAACCATTTGTATGGGAATTTCGTCCGAGCCGGACTGGCGTTTTTGGTGACGACTACGGGGACACAATGCGGATGAATTGCGCTGCTCAAGATGAAACTAATGACCCTTACCCTACCCTCTCCCCGGGGCAGAGACGCGCGGGCGAGAGCACGGCGGTGAGGGAACTTATCCCGCTACGTCGTTTTCGAAAACCCACAAAGATGACAGTGTTACTAGAAAGTCATCGGCCTGCTCATGTGCGCACTGAGGGGGTCCGAGCCGGACTGGCGGTCCGGGTCGGACTAACGATGGACGGCGCAACGGTGATGCAGGAAGGACCGTATCCGCTTTCAGGAAACTGGTGGGATGAGCAGGCCTGGGCGCGGGTGGAATGGGATGTGGAAATCGAGAATGGAATTATCGCGCGCTGTTACTGTGATCAGGAGGGCTGGGCGATCGATGGGATTTATGATTGAGGATAGTTGAAGCGTTAAAAGGGTTGAAGCGTTGAAGGGGCAGAATGGCATCGCTCATTTCCGCTGAACGCTTCAACTCTTCAAGGCTTTAACGGTTCAACGCTTTTTATGCCCTACATCGAACTGCACGCCTGTAGTGCCTTCAGTTTTTTGCGCGGCGCATCTTCACCGGAACAACTGGTGGAAGTGGCGGCGGAATTGGAATCGCCGGCGCTGGCGTTGCTCGATCGCAACGGGGTTTATGGTGCGCAGCGATTTTCGGTGGCGGCGCGGGAGCAAAAAGTGCGGTCGATCACTGGGGCGGAATTAACGATGGAAGACGGCAGTTTGTTGCCGGTGCTGGTGGCAAGCCGTCTCGGTTACGCCAATCTTTGTTCGCTCCTTACCCAGGCGCATCTGCGCAGCAGTGTGAAAGGCGAGTGCACTGTGAGATGGGAGGAGCTGCCGGAATTTGCGCAGGGGCTCGTTGCGCTCTTTGGATCGGGGAGCGCAGGCTGCCAGCCTGCGGCGTGCGGCAGCTTGCCGGAGGCAATTTCTCCACGCGTGAAGTGTATTGTTCCAGGTTTGCGGCAGGCTGCCGCAAACGGCAGGCTGGCAGCCTGCCCTCCCCAGAGTGCAGAAGATCGGGCGCAAGGTCTCATCGAGGCGTTTGGGCACGAGAATGTGTACATCGAAGTTCAGCGGCATTTTTTGCGCGGCGAAGATCGGGTTAATCGCGCATTAACTGATATTGCTTCGAAATTTCAGTTAGCGGTTATCGCGACTAACGGGGTGCAGTACGCGAAGCCTTATGGTCGCCAGGTGCTGGATGTTTTCACCTGCATCCGCGAGCACACCCACCTCGATCTCGCCGGAAAACTTTTATCACAAAACGCCGAGCGTCATTTGAAGAGCGATGCGGAGATGCGCACGATTTTTCGCGATTTACCAGACGCAATCACGAACACCGAACGACTCGCAGATCGCTTGCAGTTTTCCCTCGAAAATATCGGCTACGAATTTCCCGAATATCTGGTGCCGGACGGGCACACCATGAATTCGTTTTTGCGCACGATGGTGTTGTTTGGAGCGCAGCAGCGTTACGAATCAATTTCAAAAAGAGTAAAACGCCAGCTGGAAAAAGAACTCGCGCTCATCACTCGACTCGGATTCTCCGGATATTTTCTGATTGTCTGGGACATCGTAAATTTTTGCCGCGAAAACAACATCATGGTGCAAGGCCGTGGGAGCGCGGCCAACAGCGCGGTTTGTTTTTGTCTCGGGATCACACCGGTCGATCCGGTCAGTAATCATCTCGTCTTCGAACGGTTTTTGAACGAGAGCCGCAAAGGCTGGCCCGATATAGATCTCGATTTACCGAGCGGTGATCGGCGCGAGCGGGTCATCCAGGAAATTTACCGGCGCTACGGCAAACACGGCGCGGCCATGACCGCGAATGTCATCACCTATCGTGGGCGAAGCGCAGCTCGCGAAATCGGAAAAGCGTTGAATTTTTCACCGAGCACGATCGATCGCTTCTCGCATTTGTTCGCGAACGGCGATTTTCCACACACCCTCGAGCTCGAAGCTCAAATCGAGCAGGCGGGTCTGCCGAAAGCGCATCCGCGCATGCCAGCATTCGTCGGTTTGTATCACGCCATCTACGGATTGCCGCGGCATCTCGGGCAGCACTCCGGCGGGATGATTATTTGCCAGAACAAACTGAGCTCGTTTGTGCCGTTGGAAAACGCCTCCATGCCGGGCCGCGTGGTGGCGCAATGGGACAAGGATGATTGCGAAGATCTCGGAATCGTTAAGGTCGATCTGCTTGGCCTAGGGATGATGTCGGTGATGCAGGATGCGTTTGAGCTTTGTCGGGAACGTGGTCGCCCTCTCGATCTCGCTCACATCCCAAAAGACGACGCGAAAACTTTCGAGATGATGCAAACGGCCGACACCATAGGGGTTTTCCAAATCGAAAGTCGGGCGCAAATGGCGACGCTGCCCCGACTAAAGCCAAAATGTTTTTACGATGTCGTGATTGAAGTCGCGATCATCCGGCCGGGACCGATCCAGGGCGACATGGTACATCCGTATCTGGCGCGGCGGGCCGGAAAAGAACCGGTCACGTATTTCGATGAGCGACTAAAGCCAGTACTGGAACGAACGCTCGGCGTCCCATTGTTTCAGGAACAGATGCTGAAGATCGCGATGATTATGGCGAATTTTTCCGGCGACGAAGCGGAAGAATTGCGGCGCGCGCTCAGTTTTCATCGCTCGGAAGAGCGGATGAACCGGGTGAGTGTGAAGTTGCGGGAGGCGATGGCACGCAACCAAATCGCGCCGGACGTAATCGAGAAAGTCTTGCATTCCATCACGTCGTTTGCGCTCTACGGATTTCCGGAATCACATGCCATCAGTTTCGCGATTCTGGCTTATGGCAGCGCCTATTTAAAAGCGCATCGTCCGGCGGAGTTCTACGCGAGTTTGATTAACAATCAGCCAATGGGTTTTTACACACCGGCGACAATTGTGAAAGATGCGCGGCGGCACGGAGTGAAAGTGAAACCGGTGTGCGTGGCACAATCGGAATGGAATTGCACCATTATTGCCGAAGACACAATTCGATTGGGCTTTTGCGTGGTGAGCGGATTGCAGCGCGAACACGCCGAGGATTTTTTGCGGGAACGCAATGAGCGGCCCTTTACGTCGCTGGAAGATTTTCGGAAGCGCGCGGTCCTAACGAAAGAGGAACTACGGCGGCTGGCGAACTTGGGAGCGCTGAATTGTTTCGCGGAACATCGCCGCGCGGCGATGTGGAAGGTGGAGGAAACCCCGCGTGATGATTTGCTTGCTCCAGCCCGTCGTTCCGAGCGAAAACACCAGTCCGGCTCAGACCAAGGGATTCCGTTGTACTGCGGAAAGGTGCCGCAACGGGATCCCTCCACTACGCGGTGCTCCGTTCGGGATGACGAGAAGTATAATTCTCCGCTAGCGCCGATGACGTTACCCGAGCGCGTCCGTGCGGATTACGAAGTGATGGACCTAACCACTGGACCGCATCCAATGAAATTAGTGCGCGAACAATTGTCGGATGTATGGCGGGCCGCTGATCTGGCGCAGGCAAAACATGGCTCCATCGTCCGCATCGCGGGAAATGTGATTTGCCGTCAACGGCCGGGCACAGCGAAAGGCTTCGTCTTCATCAGTCTCGAAGACGAAACCGGAGTATCGAATGCGATTGTCACGCCGGATTTATTCGAACAAAGCCGATTACTCATCACCGAAGAGCCATTCCTTGCGATCGAAGGCGAAGTCCAGAACACCGACAACGTGGTGCTGATTAAGGCTCAGAAAATCCTGCCGCTAACAAATCACGGACTTGTCGGTTCCGAATCGCATGACTTTCGTTGAAGCGTTGAACCGTTGCAGCGCTGTTATTTGCGCGGCGAGGGATTGTGTCCGCCTCAACGCTTTAACTCATTTAACGCTTCGACGGCTTGCATTATTCGCCGGCGTGGCGTTTTGCCGTTGGTTTGGGCGCGCTGATTTCCTGCGCGGGTTGGTCGCCGATCCAGTCGGTATGGAAAATTCCCGGCTTATCGACGCGCTCGTAGGTATGGGCGCCGAAGTAGTCGCGTTGTGCCTGCAACAAATTTGCTGGCAAACGCGCGGAACGATAGCTATCGAAATAGGCAAGAGAGGCGCTGAACGCGGGTGTCGCCACGCCATAATTGATGGCAGTCGAAACCGCAACGCGCCAGTTATGCTGCGTCCTAGCAATGATATCGGTGAAATATTCGTCCAACAGTAGATTGTGCAGCTTCGGGTTGCGCGCGTAAGCCTCGACGATGCGATTGAGGAATTTCGCGCGAATGATGCAACCGCCACGCCAGATGGTAGCGATATCGCCAAAGTTCAAATTCCAATTGTAGGTAGTACTGGCGGCGCCGAGCAGTTCCATCCCCTGCGCATAGGAGACAATTTTGGAGGCGTAAAGTGCATCGTGCACCGACTGGATAAGCTCGTCACGATTGCCCTCGAACTTTGGCAATTTCGGTTGTGGCAAAATTTTCGACGAAGCTACACGTTCGTCTTTTCGTGAGGAAATGACGCGTGCTTCCACGGCGGCGTTGATGGTTGAGATGACGACGGATTGCGTCAGCGCCGATTGCAGAGTCCAGAGTCCAGTCCCTTTTTGTCCTGCTTTGTCGAGAATGACATCGACCATTGGTTTACCGGTATCGGGATCTTTTTTCCGAAAAATGCTGGCAGTGATTTCGATGAGATAACTCTCCAGAGCTCCGTGATTCCACTTCGCGAAAATTTCGGCCAAATCTTCGGCCTCGAGGCGAAGGACATTTTTCAGAATGGCATAAGCTTCGCAGATCAACTGCATATCGCCATACTCGATCCCATTGTGCACCATCTTGACGTAGTGGCCGGCGCCGTCCGGGCCCATGTAGCGACAGCACGGTTTGCCGTCGACCTGGGCCGCGATCTTGCGGAAGATCGGCGCAATCAATTCGTAAGATTCACGTGAGCCGCCGGGCATGAGCGACGGACCTTTGAGTGCGCCTTCCTCGCCGCCGGAAACGCCGCAGCCGACATAGTGAATTCCTTTTCTTTCGAGATCGTGAAAACGTCGTTGGGTATCAGTAAAAAGTGAGTTGCCGCCGTCGATGAGGACGTCGCCTTTTTCCAGGAGGGGCGCGACTTCGCCGATCACTTGATCGACGGGGTTGCCGGCCTTGATCATCATCATCACTTTGCGCGGAGATTTCAGCGCACCGATCTGTTCCTCGACGGTCTTAGTTGAGATGATGTTCTTACCTTTGCCACGGGTGGCC
>Ga0209805_1002258_pt1 | contig 11269 bp, 9 predicted proteins | sample GraSoiAngelo_148_FD_185905 | JGI IMG/M metagenome (GOLD analysis project Ga0209805, IMG submission 185905) | Grasslands soil microbial communities from the Angelo Coastal Reserve, California, USA - 14_1009_09_20cm (SPAdes) (version 2) | ecosystem: Environmental > Terrestrial > Soil > Grasslands ... | reverse complement strand
GCAGTCGTACTGTTCGCGGCGGCGCTGCCCGCCGGCCAATCGCTGCTCTCGGCGCAGGCGCCACAGGCGCCGCAGGCGCCGCAGGGGGCTCAGGGACGCGGCGGGCAGGCGCCGCAGCCGCCACCGCCGCCACCGACACCTCGCGCAGCCGCGCCGATCGATCTCACCGGCTACTGGGTCTCGATCGTCAACGAGGACTGGCGCTGGCGGATGGTGACGCCGCCGAAGGGCGATTACTCGAGCGTTCCGCTGAACGACGCGGGACGGAAGCTCGCGGACACATGGGACACCTCGAAGGACGGACGCTGCGACGCGTACGGCGCCGCGGCGCTGATGCGCATGCCGACGCGGTTGCATGTGACGTGGGAAACGGACACGGTTCTGAAAATCGACACGGACGCGGGGCAGCAGACGCGGCGGCTGTTGTTCGACAAGTCACGTCCGGCGCCCGTCACGCGATCGTTACAGGGTTTCTCCATCGCTGAATGGGAACGGCCGGCGCGCGCGGGCGGCGCGGGGCGTGGCGGCCGCGGCGGAGATGCGGGCCCGGCTCCGGGCGCAAATCTCAAGGTGATCACCAACCATCTGAGCGGCGGCTGGCTTCGCAAGAATGGCGTGCCGTACAGTGAGGATGCGGTGGTGACCGAGTACTTCGATCGCTTCGCAGCGCCGAATGCCGACGAGTGGCTCGTCGTCACGACGATGGTGACGGATCCGAAGTATCTGAATACCGACTTCGTGACGAGCTCGCACTTCAAGAAGGAGCCGGACGGTTCCAAGTGGAGCCCCTCGCCCTGCAAGGCCAGCTGACTACGGTGCATCGACCGGCGTGCCGCCCGGCCCCCTGCGCAGCGCGGGGTCGGAGCTGAGCACCGAGCCGTCGGCCTTCGTCACGCTGACGAGAATCGCGGCCGGACGGCCATCCTTGAGAGGATGGCCTTTCACCGTCACTTTCTCGCCCGGCTTCAACAGGCTGACCTTGATGCCGGCGCGCAGCAGCGTGCTCGGACCTTCGGCCTCGAAACCCCAGTCCACGGTTTGACCCGTCTTGTCGACAACCTGGACAAAGAGCCAGGAGTGCGGGTTTGTGTACTGAAACTCGCGGATGGTTCCGGTCAGGTCGACGTTGGCATCCCGGTCGTACGCGGCCGCGGAGTGATGCGCGGAGGCAGGCACGGTTCCGATGACCAGTACGCCGGCGCCAAGGATCGTGGCAAACGTTCGCTTCACTGGCTCCTCCTCATGTGGCGATGTGATGCGCGCGCTGTTTACTTTGCCGCCGGCGTCTCGCCCGGTCCGGTAATCAGCGAGTTGGGGTCTTTGTATCCCTTCTCACCCTTGAGGATGAACTGCGTGCTGCCATCCGGCGTCTTGACGACATTGTTGTTTTCTTCGCACGACCACATGTTGATGCGGAGGTCGGGAGTCTTCACGCGCACGTACCGGTTCACCACGTGCCACGGTTCCACCAGCGACAGCGGATCGTAGACCGTGATGTCGTCTTCGATGACGTCGGCGCCGACTTTTCGAATCCGTTCCACCGTGCTCACCTTGTCGCTGTAGTCCGGCTGACCGCGGTTGTACTGCCCTTCCTTGTTGTTGATCGTGTGGACGACGAGCGTGTCGCCATCCCAGAAGCCGATCGAATCTCCCGTCCACGTGGGATAGGCCTCGTCCTCGGGCACATGGCCGCGTCCATCGGTGTAGATGCGGCGCACCTCGCTTTGCTGCTCGTTGATCCACCAGACCTCTTCCGGTCGAACGATGAATTCGCGAAGGAACGGTTCGGTGATCCAGCGAGGAAAGCCTGCTGGCAGGCAATAGCTGAGGTGATCCCACTCGATGCCGCGTTTCTGATCGGCGAGCTTCTTCTCGAACTTCGCGCGATACTCGGGCGTCAGTTTCGCGCTGGTGGGGGAATAGTTCGGGATTCTGGGATCGAACCTCGTGCCGCCGTCATGCGACCAGATGCCGGTCCAGTCGGGGAGTTGGTTCCACGTCAGCGTCGCGCCACCGCCGGCTTTCTGCTTCAGCTCGAGGAAGTGCTGTTCCGACTGCTTGTACCACTTCTCGTAGTCCTGGGCGGCGGCGGTATGTGGCAAGAACAAGAAGATGTGAACGATGATGATCGCGACGCCAGCGGCCGTTCGCGGGGAGAACACCTGCATGGCAACTCCTTCTCTCGAGCGTAGACTTTACTCCAGTGCCCGATTCCTCCATATACTTACGCGCCATGAGCATTGCAGCAAAACAGGAAGCGGCGGGGCTCGATGTCGAGAAGGCCCTGCACATGTACCGGGGGATGGTGGCCATTCGAGCCTTCGAAGAGCGGGCGAACGATCTCTACACGCGCGCGCTCATGCCGGGATTGGCACACCTATATATAGGGGAAGAGGCGATAGCGGTCGGCGTCTGCGAGGCGCTGCGGCCAGACGACTACATCACCAGCACGCACCGGGGCCACGGCCATTGCCTCGCCAAGGGCGCGGTGCCGAACCTGATGTTCGCGGAGCTGCTCGGCAAGGAGGCCGGCTACTGCAAAGGGAAGGGCGGATCGATGCACATCGCCGATCCCGCCACCGGCAACCTGGGCGCGAACGCGATCGTGGGCGGCGGCTCGACGCTGGCGACCGGGGCGGCGTACGCCTCGAAGATGCTCGGGCAGGATCGCGTCGCGGTCTGCTTCTTCGGCGAAGGCGCGCTCGGCCAGGGCGTCCTCTACGAATCGATGAACCTCGCACAACTCTGGACGCTGCCGGTGCTCTACGTGTGCGAGAACAACATGTACTGCGAGTACACGCACTACTCCGAGACGACGGCTGGCGACATTCCGAGCCGCGCCACGGCGTTCGGCCTCGCGTCGGAAACGGTTGATGGCCAGGACGTTCGCGCGGTGCACGCGGCCGCATCGAAGATGGTGGAGCGCGCGCGGCGCGGCGACGGCCCCGGCTTTCTGTTGATGAACACCTATCGGTTCCGCGGCCATCACGTCGGCGACATCGCGCGCGACTACTACCGGTCGAAGCAGGAAGAACAGCGCTGGATGGCGGACCGCGATCCGATCGCGATCTTCGGCGGCTGGCTCGTGTCGGAAGGGCTCGCGGACAAGGGCGCGCTCGATCGCCTCGAAAAGGAGGTGGCCGCCGAGATGGATGCCGCCGTCGAATTCGCGAAGAACGCGCCGTACCCCGATGCGCAGCGCGTGGATGAGGACGTCTATGCCTGACACCGCGATTCATCCCGAGCGAAGTCGAGGGACTGCCGTTCGGGAAATCAGCTACGCCGACGCGATCCGCGAGGCGCTTGCCGAGGAGATGCGGCGCGATCCGACCGTCTTCGTCATCGGCGAGGATGTCGCCGAGGCGGGCACGCCGTTCAAGGTCGTCAAGGGGCTCGTCGAAGAATTCGGCAAGACGCGTGTCGTCGATACGCCGATCTCGGAGGCAGGATTCACCGGCCTCGCCGTCGGCGCGGCGATGGCGGGCATGCGGCCGGTCGTCGACATCATGTTCGGCGACTTCATGACGCTCATCATGGACCAGGTCGTCAATCAGGCCGCGAAGATCCACTACATGTCGGGCGGCAAGTGGAAGGTCCCGATGGTGATTCGCGCGACGATGGGGGCGACGCGGCGGTCGGCGGCGCAGCACTCGCAGTCGCTGCACGCGTGGCCGAGCCACATCCCGGGATTGAAGGTGGCGATTCCCTCGACGCCATACGACGCCAAGGGTCTGCTCAAGGCCGCGATCCGCGACGACAATCCCGTCGTCGTCTTCGAGGACAAGATCTCGTACGCGAAGGTGAAGGGGCCGGTGCCGGACGAGGACTACGTGATCCCGCTCGGCGTCGCGGACATCAAGCGCGAGGGGAGCGACATCTCGATCGTCGCCACGAGCAGCATGGTGCAGGTGGCGCTCGGCGCCGCGACGATGCTCGAGGAAATCGGCATCGATGCGGAGGTCGTCGACCCGAGGACGACATGGCCGCTCGACGAGAAGACGCTCATCGAATCGGTCAAGAAGACGTCGCGCTGCATCGTCGTGGACGAGGGGTATTTCAGGTACGGCGTCACCGGCGAGATCGCGTCGGTGATTGCGGAAGGCGCGTTCTACGATCTCGACGGTCCCGTCCGGCGACTCGGTGCGCGCCACGTGCCGATCCCGTTCGCGCCGCCGCTCGAGGACGCGACGGTTCCGAACGAGCGCGACGTCGTCGCGCTCGCACGGCAGATGTGCAACAAGTAGGGGGAGACCAATGGCGCTGAAAACCTACGGCACGATGGGCGTGGACTGGGAGCAGCGGGTCGATTACGACCGGCTGCGGCGCGAGCGGCTCGCGCGCATCAAGGACCTGCTGGCCAAATCGTCAATGGGCGCGTTGCTCTGCTTCGACATGAACAACGTGCGCTACATCACCTCGACCCACATCGGCACGTGGGCGCAGGACAAGAACAGCCGCTTCACGCTGCTGCCGCAGAAGGACGAGCCCATCCTGTGGGACTTCGGCTCCGCGGCCCGCCACCACCAGCTGCATTGCCCGTGGCTTGGCGAGCGCTCCCGCGCCGGCATTCCGTCGATGCGCGGGGCGATGACGCCCGAGATGGGACGCGCCGAGGACGTCGCAAAGAAGATTCGCATCGAGCTGGAGATGCGCGGGCTCCACAAGGAGCCGCTTGGCGTGGACATCATCGAGCCCGACGTGATGATGGCGCTGCAGCGCGAGGGCATCTCCATCGTCAACGGCCACGCGCTGCTGTGCGAGGCGCGCGAGATCAAGACCGAAGACGAGATCACGCTGCTCAACATGTCGGCGATGATGGTGGACGCGGCGTACTACGATCTCTACAAGGCGATGAAGCCGGGGATGCGCGAGAACGAGGCGGTCGCGCTCGTCGCCGAACGGCTGTACGACATGGGCTCCGAATACGTCGAGGGCGTCAACGCGATCTCCGGCGAACGCTGCAGTCCGCATCCGCATCTGTTCTCCGATCGCGCGCTTCGGCCCGGCGACCCTGTCTACTACGACATCCTTCACTCGTACATGGGCTATCGCACCTGCTACTACCGGACGTTTGCCGTCGGCTCGGCGCCGCGCGCGCTGGTCGATGCGTACAAGCGCTGCCGCGATTACCTCGACGCGTCGATCGAGCTGATTCGGCCCGGGCGGCTGACGTCAGAGGTCGCGTCGGTCTGGCCGCGGGCGCAGGAGTTCGGCTTCCCGAGCGAGGAGGCCGCCTTCGCGCTGCAGATGGGGCACGGCATCGGCCTCGCCATCTGGGAGCGGCCGATGATCAGCCGTCTCGTGTCGCTGGAGCATCCGCACGAGATCAAGCCCGGAATGGTGTTCGCGCTCGAGACGTTCTGGCCGTCGACCGACGGCTGGAGCGCCGCGCGCATCGAGGAAGAGATCGTCGTGACGAAGACGGGTCACGAGGTCATCACGCGCTTTCCGGCGGAGGAGCTGCTCGTCGCCGGTGCGCCGTTCGTCACGGTCGGCGGCACGCTGCCGATCATCCGTGAGACCGAGGCGCCGCCGAATCCGCAGGTCGTGGAGATGATTGCGAAGGCGGCGCGCGCCGAAGCGGACGCAGGCGAAAAGGTGGGCGCGAGCAGCTAAATGGCCGTCAGCGTGGTCATGCCTGCGCTGGAGATGGCGCAGGAAACCGGCAAGCTCATTTCGTGGCTGAAGCGGGAGGGTGAGCCGGTCCGCAAGGGCGAGATGCTGCTGGAGGTCGAAACCGACAAGGCGGTCGTCGAAATCGAGGCGGCCGCCGACGGCATCCTCGCCGGAGTCACCGCAAAGCCTGGAGACGTGGTCCATGTCGGCCACACGATCGCGTGGCTCGTGCAGCCGGGCGAAGCCCCGCCCGCTGCCGCTGCGCCGGCCGCGGCCACCGCACGCGCCGTCACCGCACCGGCGGCGATCAGCAGCGCGCCTGCCGCACGTGCCAGCGGTGCGCCGCGCATCTCGCCGAAAGCGCGCCGCCTCGCACAGGAAACAGGCCTTGATATCAACAGTTTGAAGGGTTCCGGTCCCGGGGGCGAAATTCTCGCCGACGACATTCTGGCGGCTGCAAGGGAGTCGGAGTCAGGTGATGGGGCGACTCAACCCCTTGAGTCGGGTCGTCACCCGACTCTGACTCCGACCATCGGTCGACTCATGGCCGAGCGGACGACGCAGAGCTGGACGACAGTCCCGCACTTCTTCGTGACGCGCGATGTTGATGCGGGCGCGCTGAATGACGCCCGCGAACGGGAGCGATCGCGTAACGCAAAGGTGACGCACACCGATCTACTGGTCGCGCTCGTCGCGCGCACGCTCGGCAAACATCCTCGACTCAACGCGAGTTGGGAGCGCGGCGAGGTCGTCACACATCCGGACGTCAACGTCGCGCTCGCCATCGGCGTCGAAAACGCCGTCGTCACCGCGGTGATTCCGCGGGCGGATCGTGCCGCCATCGGCGACATCGCGACGCGCCGCCGCGAGCTGACCGAACGTGCCCAGGCGGGACGGCTGCAGCCGGCCGACATCACGGGCGCGACGTTTACGATCAGCAATCTCGGCATGTTCGACGTCGACGCCTTCACGGCGATCATCGTGCCGCCGCAGGCGGCGATTCTCGCCGTCGGCGCGATCGCGGATCGCGTCGTGGCGGTGAACGGTCAGCCCGCGGTCAGGCCGATGCTGTCGATGACGCTCTCCTGCGATCACCGCGTCGCGTCGGGCGTGCAGGCGGCCGAGTTCATGCGCGATCTCGCCAACGCGATCAGATCCCCGCAGCTGTAACCACGAAGGCCTCGAGGACGATTTCGCCACGTTTTTCGCGTTAGACTGCGCCGCGATGATCGAAACCTTCAAGAACTTCGTCGGTGGCCAGTGGAAGGCGTCGAAGACCGGCAAGACCTTCGAAAACGAGAACCCCGCGTCGAAGGGAAGCAACCTCGGCTTCTTCCAATCGTCGGGCGCCGACGACATCGACGAGGCGATCGGCGAAGCGGAAATCGCATTCCGCACGTGGCGCCGGACGACGGTCGCCGAACGCCAGCAGTACGTCTCCGAGTTCCTGAGGCTGCTGAAGGAGTCGCGCGAAGAGCTGTCGCGCATCGTCACGCTCGAGAACGGCAAGACGCTGCGCGAATCGCGCGCCGAGGTCGATTCGGCGCTCGTCGAGGGGAACTATCACCTCACGCAGGTGTCCGCCTTCTACGGCCACACCGGACCGGGCGCCGCGCGCGACATCACCACATGGGTGCAGTACGAGCCGCTGGGCCTCGTCTCTGTTATCAGCCCGTGGAACTTTCCCATGAACGTCATGTGCCGGAAGACGCTGCCGGCGCTCCTCACGGGCAATACCGTCGTCTTCAAGCCCGCGTCGTTCACGCCATGGTCCGGCATCTTCATGGCGAGCCTGTTCGAGCGCGCAGGGCTGCCGGCCGGCGTATTCAACTGCGTCACCGGGCTCGGCTCCTCGATCGGCAACCGCATCGTCGAAGATCCTCGCGTCCGCGCGATTTCGTTCACGGGCTCGACCGCGGTCGGCAAGAAGATCCAGGCGCAGGCGGCCGCGAACCTGACGCGCACGCAGCTCGAGCTCGGCGGCAAGAACGCGCTGATCGTGATGGCCGACGCGGATCTCGACGCGACGCTCGACGCCGCGGTCACCGCCGGCTTCTCGAACGCCGGCCAGTGGTGCACGTCGACGAGCCGCATCCTGCTGCAGCGCCCGATCGCGAAATCGTTTCTCGAGAGGCTCGTCGCGCGGTGCGAGCAGATGAACGTTGGCGACGGACTGCTCGACGCGACGCACATGGGACCGGTCGCCGGGCCGCAGCAATACGAGGACATTCGAAACGCGATCTGCCGCGCGCAGACCGACGGCGCGCAGATGATCGCGGGCGGCGACGCACGCGTGTCGGAGGACGGTTACTTCATCCGCCCGACGGTGTTCACCGGCGTCCGCTGCGACATGGAGCTGTTCCGAGAGGAAATCTTCGGACCCGTGCTGGCCATCTCCGAGTTCGACTCACTGGATGACGCGCTGAAGGCGGCGAACGATTCGATCTACGGACTATCGTCGGCGATCTACACGAGCGATCTCCGTGCCGCGCGGAAATACATCGACGGCATCGAGGCCGGCCTCGCGCACGTCAACGTGCACACGGGCTACAAGGAGCCGTCGATGCCCTTCGGCGGCGTGAAGCAGTCAGGCGCTGGCCTGCCCGAGAACAGCGAAAGCGGTCTCGAAGCGTTCGTGAACCGGAAGGCCGTGTATTTACGTTAACGCTGCGAGATTCTTCCGCAGCGTCTCTCCGTCGAGCTCGTGCTCCCAGCGCGACACGACCACCGTTGCCACGCCGTTGCAAAGCATGTTGACGGTGGCGCGGCACATGCTCATGAAGCGATCGAGACCGAGAATGAGCGCCATCCCCGCGACGGGAATCGACGGAATGACCATCAGCGTGGCGACCAGCGCGATGAAGGCCGCCCCCTGAATGCCGACGGCACCCTTGTGCGTCAGAGACGCGACGAGAAACAGCGTGATGTAGTTGCCGAGCGTCAGCTGCACGCCGGTCGCCTGCGCGACGAAGACGGCGGCGAGCGCCATGTAGATGCAGCTTCCATCCGGATTGAACACGTAGCCCGTCGGCGTCACGAGGCCGACCATGGCCTTCGAGCAGCCGAGGTTCTCGAGCTTTCGCATCAGCGACGGCAGCGCCGGGTCGGAGGAGCTGAGCGACAGCGTGAGGACGATCTCCTCGCGGATATATTTGAGGAAGGTGATGATGCTGAAGCCGGCCATCGCGGCGACCGCGCCGAGCACGATGAGCACGAACAGCGCGGACGTGACCCACAGCGTGACGATCAGCTTGGCCAGTGGTCCGAGCGAGCTGAGGCCGTAGCGTCCGACGGTGAACGCCATTGCGCCGAACGCGCCAATCGGAGCGAGCCGCATCAGCATGTTGACGACGCGGAAGACCATCTGCGTCAGGCCTTCGAGCACGTCGGTCACCGGCTTGGCCTTCGCGCCGAGCGACGCCAGCGCGAAGCCGACGAGCAGCGACACGAGGATCACGTTGAGGATGCTGCCGCCCGCGAACGCTCCGACCACGGAGGTCGGAATGATGTTGATGAGGAAGTCGGTGACCGTCTGCGCCTTCGCCTGGCCCGCGTAGCCGGCCACGGCGGTGGCATCGCCCGCCGTCGGCGTCGCGTTGAACCCGGCGCCAGGCTGCGTGAACGCGCCCACCAGCAGGCCGATGAGCAGCGCGATGCTCGTGAGGATCTCGAAGTAGAGCAGCGCCTTGCCGCCGACGCGGCCGACCTTCTTGATACTATCCATGCCGGCAATGCCGGCCGCGACGGTGCAGAAGATCACGAGCGAAATCACCATCGTGATCAACCGGATGAACGCGTCGCCGAGCGGACGCATCGCCTGCGCGGTCTCCGGCCTCACGTACCCGAGAACAATCGCGAGGGCGACACCCAGGAGAACCTGTCCCCACAGGCTCCTGTAAAACGGCTTCCGGGCAGCGGTGGCGGCGGCGGCGGGTGCGGGTCGTGTGACGACAGTGGCCATGGCGGCAGATACTACACCCGATTTGCGCATCCAAGGAGGACTCTCAGTCAATGGCAAACCTCGGCTACATCGGCCTCGGCGCAATGGGCAGCCGCATGGCCGCTCGCGGGATGAAGTGGGGTGAGACGCCGCGGAAGGTCGCTGAGTCAGCTGACATGATCTTCGTGATGGTGACCGACTCGAAAGCACTCGACGGCGTGGCGAACGGCTCTGATGGATTCATTGCCGGCCTCGACAACGGCAAGATCGTGATCGACAGCAGCACGCTGAGTCCGGCGATGAGCCGTGAGGTCGCCGAGAAGGTTCGCGCGAAGGGCGCCGACATGGTCGACGCGCCCGTCTCCGGCAGCGTGGCGACGCTCGAGTCCGGCAAGTTGAGCGTGATGGTTGGCGGGAAGAAGGCGACCTTCGATCGCATCAAGCCGATCCTCGACGACATCGGCCCGAAGGTGACGCACGTCGGCGACAACGGGCTCGCACTGTCGATGAAGATCGCGCACAACCTGAGCCTCGCCGTGCAGATGCTCGCCTTCTGCGAAGGCGTGCTGCTGGCGGAGAAGAGCGGCATTTCGCGCGAGGTCGCGGTCGATGTGCTCACGCACAGCGTCATCGGCTCGCCGATGGTGCAGTATCGCGGACCGTTCGTCCTTCAGCTGCCCGCGGAATCGTGGTTCGACGTGAACATGATGCAGAAGGACATGCTGCTCGCGCTCGAGATGGGGCGCCGGCTCGACGTGCCGCTGCCGACGACGGCGGTGACGAACGAGTTCCTCACCGCCGCCCGCGGCATGGGCCTGGAGAAGTACGACTTCGCCGTCATCTTCAAGGTGCTCGCACAGATGGCGGGCCTGAAGAACGTGTGATTTAGAACAGCACCTTCACTCCCAGCTGCACCTGCCGCGACGAGTTCACCGTCCGCAATATCTGCCCGGCGGTGGCGAGCGGCGCCTCGTTCTGCGTCGCGCCGGCGAACACCGGCCGGGTGGGTGTGGCGAAGTTGGCGCGATTGAGCACGTTGAACACCTCGAGCCTGAATTGCAGCTTGGTGTCGCCCTTCAATGACTGGTTCTTCGTGAGCGAGGCGTCGACGTTCGCAAAGCCGGGGCCGCGCAGGAAGTTCCGAGGCGTGCTGCCGAAGGTTCCCTGCGGCTGCAGCTCGAACACGCTGGTGTCGAACCAGTGATTCGGATCACCCGTGACGATCTTGCGTGGATCGGTCCCGGGCTTCACGTTCGGCCGGTCTTCGGCTCCGCCGCCGAGGCTGCCCGCGCGCGACCAGTTGATCGTCTGTATCGACGGCGAGAACGGATAACCGCTGCGCATCATCAGCACACCGTTCAACTGCCAGCCGCGCAGCGCCGCGTTGTCGTGAAATGCGGGGAGCTCCCAGGTGCCGTTGGCCGTGAAGACATGGCGCGAATCGAACGAGGCTGCCGCCCACTCCGCATCCAGGTTGTACGGATTCTGCGGATAGGTGGACCCGTTCACCGTGTCCATGCCGAGCTGCGCGTCGCCGTTGTCCGTCGTCTTGCTGAGGGTGTAGGAGACCTGCACCTGGTGGCCGGCACTGAAACGTTTCATCAGGCCCGTCTGCAGGGAGTTGTACGTCGAACGTCCATCGGAGGTGCGGTAGTCGATGGCCCCGAAGTTGGGATTGCGCCGCGGCGCGCCCGCCGGGAAGAACAGCGTCCC
>Ga0209805_1002257_pt1 | contig 11271 bp, 5 predicted proteins | sample GraSoiAngelo_148_FD_185905 | JGI IMG/M metagenome (GOLD analysis project Ga0209805, IMG submission 185905) | Grasslands soil microbial communities from the Angelo Coastal Reserve, California, USA - 14_1009_09_20cm (SPAdes) (version 2) | ecosystem: Environmental > Terrestrial > Soil > Grasslands ... | reverse complement strand
GGCAGTGGCACTGGCCTACGCCGGCACGGGCGACGGTGACCTTAAGAAGAAGGGCGACGCGCTGGTGGCTGCGCTGGCGCAATGCCAAGACGCAAACAAGAATGGCTATCTGAGCGCGTTCCCGGCGGAGTTTTTCGACCGTTTGCGGGAGCGGGTGCGCGTGTGGGCTCCGTTCTACACCATTCACAAAATCATGGCCGGCCTGCTCGACATGTACGTGCACACCGGCAATGCCCAGGCGCTGGACGTCGTTGAAAGGATGGCGGGCTGGGTCGATTCCTACACCGCTCGGCTCAGCTACGAGCACATGCAGCGTGTCCTGGAAACCGAGTACGGCGGAATGGGCGAGGTGCTCGCCAATCTTTACGCGGGCACGGGCAAGGACAACTACATGGTGGTCGCACGCCGCTTCGATAAGCAGGCCTTTTTCGATCCTCTGGCGGAGCACAGGGATGAACTCCGCGGCCTGCACGCCAATACCCATATTCCCCAGGTGATCGCAGCGGCACGATTGTACGAACTCACGCGCGAGACCCGGTATCGCGACATCGCGCAGTATTTCTGGGATGAGATCCACGACCAGCGCTCCTACGCCAACGGCGGCACAAGTAACGGCGAGCGCTGGCTGACGGATGCGGGTAAGCTGTCGAAGGAACTGGGACCGTCAACCACGGAAGATTGTTGCGCATACAACATGCTGAAGCTTACACGTCACTTGTTTGGCTGGTCGCCCGATGCGCGCTACATGGATTATTACGAGCGCACCCTGTTCAATCATCGGCTTGGCACGATGGATCCGGAAACCGGCACCACGATGTATTACTACCCGCAGGGAGTGAAGCTGTGGAAGACCTACGCTATTCCCACCGATTCGTTTTGGTGCTGCAGCGGAACCGGGGTGGAGGAGTTCGCGAAATTCAACGACACGATCTACTTCCACGATGCCAATTCGGTTTATGTAAACCTGTCCATCGCGTCAGAGGTTAGCTGGCCGGAAAAAGGGCTCAAGCTCCAGCAAAAGACTGATTTTCCCCGCCAGCAAGGGACGAAGCTTACGGTCCTGGCGCCCCACGGAAGCCAGGTTGCGATTCACTTGCGGATTCCCTACTGGGCGCGGAGCGGCAGCGTGAAGGTCAACGGGCAGGCCTTACCGGCGTTCGCCAGTCCGAGCAGCTATTTGACTTTGCGCGGACCGTGGAAAAATGGCGACACTATCGAGTTGAACCTGCCCATGAGCCTGCACACCTGGCGCATGCCGGACGACGACAGCGTGCAGGCGCCGATGTACGGTCCGCTGGTGCTGGCGGCCAAATACGACAACGCGCCGAAGGAACGCTGGTACGGCGAGACAGGACCATTCGAGAAGGACGAATCCGGAACCGCGCCATTGCCGGGAGCGAACGGTGAACTGGAGAATCCGGCGACGTGGATCGAAGCGGCTTTGTCCAACGACTCGCTCACATTCACAGCCAAAGGACTGGGGGGCGAGGTCCCGTTGGTGCCGATCAGCTCCATTTTGCACGAGCGCTACGACGTGTACTGGAAATTACCCACTCAGACGGGCGCGCGTCGCAGCTGAGCTCTGATCATCTGCGCAGGCAAGTCGCCTTCACAGGAGGAACGATGTCTTGCGATCCTTGTTCTCGCCGACAGTTTGTCGCCTCGCTGATCACCGGCGCCGGTGTCTGGCTCCTACCTTGGCGTGCTCTCGGTGCGGCCCAGGACCCCATCCTTGATGTCCCGCGCAACCACGCGGCAAGCGCAGAAAGGGTTTCTTGGAAGGCGCTTCCCTTCCCCATGAAGCAGGTGCGCCTGCTACCAGGGATTTTCCAGAACGCCTCTGATCGGAACCTTGAATATCTGAAGAGTCTGCCTGAAGACCGGCTGTTGCACAGCTTCCGGGTTACGGCGGAACTGTCGTCGTCGGCGCAGCCGTTCGGAGGGTGGGAGAAGCCCGATTCGGAGCTGCGTGGGCACTTCTGCGGCGGTCATTACCTGTCGGCTTGTGCGTTCGCCTACGCCAGCACGGGCGATGAGGAGATCAAGCAGCGCGGCGATTCGCTAGTCGCAGAACTTGCAAAATGCCAAGCCCGCAATGGATATCTGAGCGCATTTCCAGTTGAGTTCTTCGACCGGTTGCGAGAACGCCAGAAAGTCTGGGCGCCGTTCTACACTCTTCACAAGATCATGGCCGGTCACCTCGACATGTACACCCTCACTGGAAACCACCAAGCCGTTGCGACGGCAGAGAAGATGGCGCAGTGGGTTGGCGCCTATAGCGGCCCCATAAGTTACGACCACTGGCAGCGAATCCTCACGACCGAATACGGCGGAATGGGCGAGGTCATGGCCAATCTCGCGGCCGTCAGCGGAGAACGCCGGCGCCTGTACATGGCGCGCCGTTTTGATAAGAATTCGTTTTTCGACCTCCTGGCCGCCCATGAAGACAAGCTAAAAGGATTACATGTGAACACGCACATCCCGCAGGTGATCGCGGCGGCGCGAATTTATGAACTTACGGGCGACACCAAGTACCGCAACATTGCGGAGTACTTCTGGAACGAAGTAACCCGCGAACGCTCCTACGCAAACGGCGGCACCAGCAACGGTGAGGGCTGGGACACCGATCCGGGGAAGCTGTCCGCCGCCCTCGGTCCGTACACCGCCGAGGACTGCTGCGCCTACAACATGATGAAACTCACACGCCACCTGTTCGGCTGGTCGCCCGAGGCGCGTTACATGGATTACTACGAGCGGCTCGTCCTCAACCATCGGTTGGGAACCATGGATCCCGAGACCGGCACCACGATGTATTACTACCCCCTGGCCTCGGGGTACTGGAAGATCTACGCCAAGCCCTACGACTCCTTTTGGTGCTGCAACGGAACGGGCGTGGAAGAGTTCGCAAAATTCAACGATTCAATCTACTTCCACGATAACGACTCGGTGTACGTGAACCTGTACATTGCCTCCGAACTGGACTGGCAAGAGAAGAAAGTGCGCCTGCGCCAGGAGACGGACTTTCCCCGCCAGCAGGGGACCAAGCTCACCGTCCTGACGGAGCAGCCAAGCCAGGTCGCGTTGCGTTTTCGCATTCCATATTGGTGTCGCGATGCCCAAGTGAAGCTGAACCGTCGGCCACTGCCGGTGTCTGCGAGCCCGGCGAGCTACCTGGCGCTGCTCGGGCCCTGGAAGAACGGCGATACCGTCGAATTGACGCTTCCCATGGATCTTCATGTCGCCCCCATGCCCGATGACGAATCCGTGCAAGCGGTGATGTACGGTCCACTGGTGCTGGCCGGCCGATTCGGCGAAGCACCACGCGAGCGCTGGTACGACGCTGAATACGAACGCAAGGACCAGCCCGCAACCGCGCCGGCGATAGTTGCTGATCCCGACGACCCCGGAAGTTGGGTTCAGGCAGAAAAGGAGCCGTTGACATTCCGAGCCGTAGGCCAGTCGCAGCCGATGACGCTGGTGCCTATGGCGCGCATCCTGCATGAGCAGTACACCGTCTACTGGAAGGTCACACCCAAGAAGGCATGAGAGCTGCCGATGTTGCCCAATTGCCGTGTGGGGCTCATTTGCTTCTGTTTCTTACCGTCGCTGCGATCAGCAGCGCGGCAGCGCAGCAACTGCCCATAGCTCCGGGGGCGACGACGGTCGTCATCACGCCGGAGCGCGGTTATTTCACCGAACCAGCCATTGCCGTGGACCCACGCAATCCGCTTCACGTGCTGGCCGCCTATCAGGACAATGCACACGTCGGCTATTCCATCGACGGCGGCCGGCACTGGGCGGTTCGATCGGTGGAACCGCCGCAGTATCGCGTTTCCGGAGACGTTTCCGTGGCGTACGACGGCAAAGGTAAGGCCTACATCTGCTACATGGCTTTCAATCGGCTGGGCAGGTTCAACTACTGGGCAAAGAATTCTTCGCGCAACGGACTCTACGTACGTCGTTCACCCGACGGAGGCGCAACCTGGGACGAGAACGATATTGCCATCGTTCAGCAACCCGAGAGTCCTACTGTGCCGTGGGAAGACAAGCCATATATCGTCGCTGACAACAACTCCTCAAGTCCCTACTTCGGCAACCTGTACGTTGGCTGGACGCGCTGGACCGTCGCCGATTCCGAGATTCTGTTTTCACGTTCGACCGATGCCGGCAAGAGCTGGTCGCAGCCGGTCGAGATCGATAAGCGCCGCGGGCTGCCGCGCGATGATAACGGAGCGCTCGAAGGCTTCGCCGGGGCAGTCGGTCGCGAGGGCACCCTGTACGTGGTGTGGGCCGACAACGGCAATATCGTGCTTACAACTTCGCGAGATGGCGGCCGAAGCTTCTCCGAGCCGCGCAACGTGATCCAAACCGCACCCATCATGTTCCGCCTTCAGGATCTTTCGCGGGGGAATGGCTTCCCGCAAATCGCAATCGGACCGAACGGCAAGAGTAGAACGGAGCGGCTCTACGTCACCTGGAGCGACTATCGCAACGGAGACGTGGACGTTTTCTGCGCCGCGTCGGTGGACGGCGGTACGACGTGGTCGGAGGCCGTCAGGGTGAATGACGACGAACCACACGACGGCTCTGACCAGTTCTTCCAATGGCTCGCTTCCGATCCAGTGGATGGCAGCGTCAACGTGCTGTTTTATGACCGCCGAAACGACTCAGAAAACCGATCGCAGACCGTGACCCTGGCCCGCTCAACCGATGGCGGGCGCACGTTCCGCAATTACTCGTGGTCACGCCATGAATTCACCTCGGGAGATACGTTTCTAGGCGATTACACGGGCATTAGCGCGCGCGACGGACGTGTGTACGGCATCTGGACTGAGAAACCGCCAGTCGCGCCGGAGCCAACCGGCACGGTCCCCGAGAGTCGCAAATCTGCTGAGTACCTGCGAACACACGGAACCGTGATCGTGGTGGGCACGGCCAACTTCAAAACCGCAAAGTAAAGTAAGCCTGAAGTTTTGTGCCATTCGGACACGGTCCGATGCCCACACCACTCGCCATGACGTGGGCTGCCGCACGTGCCAAGCCCGGAAAAGAGCATTCACTGGCTCCCGATGGTTGTCGTGGACCCAGTGAATGCTAGTCGTGGGGGAGATCAGCCAACTTAAAATTCAATATTCGCTCGAAACTCAATTTGGCGATTGAACCCGGCGATGTTGCCGTATCGGGGATCGTTCCAATCCCCCTGTCCCCAAATGGAGCTGCGAACGTTACGGTTGCTGAAGGGCATGCCTGTCCAAACACGGGATGGTTGAACGCATTGAGCAACTCGCCCTGGAATTTGAATCGCCAACGTTCGCTGAATGGAATTTCCTTGGTGATGGCTATATCGTCATAGAAACCGTGTGGCCCATAAAGGTAGATGGGTGGCGCAATCGTGCCGGGCGTGGTGTTCGGCGACAGGATCGAAGTATTCGCGCCGGCCCTACTGGAACGCAGATATTTCGGGTTAACGAAAGTCACAAAACTTGCACCCGGAACGCGGTATACCCCCGCCGCGTCCTGCTGCTGCTGGATGCTAACTCCGTGGAGCTGCACTCCGCCATCGGCGAGATCGTTGAACGGGTTGTAACCGCAATAAAGTCGCGAGTAGGATCCCCGTAGTCGCAGTGGTGCTGGAGCAGGGTGAATTGTGCTCATGTCCAGCGTATTACGTTCCCGTTCCGTCGTTCCTAGCAGGTGATTTCGCTGCTCGCACCCATGCGTAAACCGGAATGCCCAGAGCCACAATAAACAATCCCGGCCAGGTTGTGGCCGGGCGATAAACCAGTAGGAACAGCAGAATGGCGCTGGCGCCGATGACGTACAGCGCTGGTACGACTGGATAACCCACGGCACGATAGGGGCGCTCCAGGTCCGGCTGGATGACGCGCAGCCGGAACAATCCCAAAACCGTCATGATGTAAAATAACAGGGCCGCTGAGATGATGTATTCCAGCAGGTTGCTATACAGATTTCCATACTCGCCGCTCGCCGGATTGTAGGTTCGAGCAAGTACCAGCAGCACCGACCAGAGCCCCTGGGCGATGAGCGACCACCCAGGAACACGCGCGGTATTCAGCCGGCCGGCGCGCGAGAAAAACAGCCCTTCGCAAGCCATCGCGTAGTAGGCGCGGGCACCGGTCATGATCAGCGCGTTCACGCAGCCAAATGTCGAAACCATGATTGCGACCGCCATAGCGAGAGTGCCCGCGCCGGGGAAAATGGCCTGCAGCATGCCAGTGGCATGCTGGATGGCCGGCAAGGGCAGCGTCACCAGATACGCAACATTGGCGAGCATATAAAGCGATATCACCACGACGGTGCCGATCACCATGGCCAGGGTCACGTTTCGGCGTGCGTTACGCACTTCGGAAGCGGTGAATGCGATGTTGTGCCATGAGTCGGCGGCAAACAGCGAGCCCGTCTGTGAAATGCACAAGGCGACCAGCAGTCCGAAAAAGGTAGTCGCGGCCAAGCCGGGAACGATGGGCTTGACGGCCTGCGTCGTCCAGGTATGCGCGAAATTTGTATGCACAGCAGCCGAGTTCCGGCCCAGAAAAAGTCCCAACATGATAAGCGCAAGAAGCGCCCCGGTCTTGGCGATGGTAAAGATGTTTTGGATGATTTTTCCGTACTGAAGTCCCCGAGTGTTGGTGAAGGTCACCAGAACGATGATGGCGAGCGCGAGCAGTTGCGAGCTGGACAACGAGACCGCGTATCGCTGGCTGATGAGTTGGGGCGGGATGAGGTAGCGATCCTCGGAGATAGCCGGCCACAACACGCCCAGAAAGCGCGCGAAGGCCACCGAAACCGCAGCAATCGTCCCGGTCTGAATGACGGTAAAGAGCGTCCAGCCGTAAAGAAATCCGAGCAACGGCGAGAAGGCTTCCCGCAAATAGATGTACATGCCCCCTGCCCGCGGCATGAGCGCGGAAAGTTCGCCATAGGACAGGGCGCCGGCGATAGTGAGCAGGCCCGCGATTGCCCACGCTACCAGCAGCCACCCCGCGCTGCCGACGAGACGCGCCATGTCGGCGGATACAATGAAGATGCCCGAACCGATCATCACTCCGACGACAACGGTGATGGCATCGAACAGACCAAGACCTTGCGCGAACTGGCGAGGGGCGGAAGCCGGAGCCCCGACTGTGACGCTGCCGTCACTTCCATCGCTACTCATCAGGCCTTACGTGGGCAAGGTCATTGGTTCGATCCGGCAACCGCTTTTGCCGGCGCTTCAGCTCCGGCGATGATGGGAGTACCACCGCGCTCAAGCATGGCATGGTTAAATGCCGGTAGATCCTGCTGCATCAGCGTTCGATACTCCGGTTCGATTGCGCTCAACTCCTGCTCGTTGTCGTTGAGGAGAGCGAGTTCGGTATCGGTAGGTCCGTAATCGCTGCCGCCGGCCACGTCCCCGGCGCCGGGACCGATCTCCGCATTCAACCACAGCAGGTTGTAGTAGACCTTGTAGCTTGCGCTGTAGTACTTATCGTCGCTGGTGGTGAGGGCTCGTGACACCAGCATGTATTCGACCTTCTGCATCTTCTGGTCCATCTCCTGGATCGTCTTTGCGATGTCAGTCTTTTTCGCCTCGCTGTACATCTTGTCCAAGAAAGAGAGTTGCCTGCGCGCCCACTCGATATTGTTGACCATGTCCGCGGCCTTGCTGACGTCGTCGCGAATGCGCAGCTGCAACTTCACGGACGCAGCCAGTTCAGTATCGGTGGCGGGAGTCTTGGGATCGCGCACCACCTCGAGCGGCGCAGTGACCGATTGATCGTCGACAGTAAGCTTAACCGTGTATTGTCCGGGCAGGACGAGGGGCCCGGGCAGCTTCGTTCGCATGCCCCAGTGCGTGATGGGACGCCAATCTTTTCCGTGGAAACGAGGCTCTTCCCAAATGTACGGGTTTTCCGGCGGCGTCGTGCGTAGCCTTACCAGACGAGGACCGTCGTAGTGCAGGTCCCAGGCGGTACGATTAAATCCCTGACGCGCGGGTTCCTCGAGGTGCCGCACCAGTTGGCCGGAAGAATCGAGGATGTCGATCTGCACCGGCTTTTTTGGTGCGGTCTCGAGTTCGTAATTGACGAACGCACGTGAGTGGCGCGAGAAACGGTAGGCAGAACGCGGCATGTACAGCCGGATTGGCTGCTGCGGAGCTCGAGCGCCCATCTGCTCAAGAGGCGTAATGTCATCCAGAATGTAAAGACCGCGGCCGTAGGTCGACACCACGAGGTCATGGAAATTCTTCTGCACGACCGCCCACGATACTGTGGCATGAGGCAGCCCGCCCTGAAGATTGGTCCAGTGTCCGCCGTCGTCAAGCGAGTAGTAGAGGGCGTTGCCGGTTCCTGCGAACAGCAGGCCTTTCCTGTTGGGATCTTCCGCAAGCACTCGCACGTACGAAAGCGGACCCTTCGGAATGCCGCCTGAGATCAGCGTCCAGGACTGCCCAAAGTTGGTGGTCTTGTAAATGAAGGGATCGCGGTTATCCATCAGGTGGTAGTCAGCCGAAAGGTAGGCCGTTCCGGCGTCGAAGAAAGAAGGCTGAATGCTGGTGACGGCTCCCCAGGCCGGCATTTTGAGGTTTCTCGTTACATCATTCCAATGGCTGCCGCCGTCGTTCGTGTACCAGACCTTGCCGTCATTGGTGCCAGCCCAAATCAGTCCTTTCTCCAACGTAGAAGGCGCGATCGCGAACACGACTTCGCCATAGAACTGTCCCAGATTGTCACCCACGATTCCACCGGATGAAATAATGCGGCTCGGATCCTGGGTTGACAAATCCGGACTAATCACCGCCCAACTCTGACCGCCATTGGACGTTTGGAAGATCACCTGACATCCGTAATAAACGGTGTTATGGTCGAACGGGTCTATAGCGAGCGGCGGAGTCCAGTGGCAGCGGTACTTGCTCTCATTTGGCGGGGAGTCCAGGGTGTGACGCCACGGGCTTACGGAGTGCGCTTTCTTCAGGCGCGCGTCATAGCGGGTTACTTCATCGCCATAGCAGGACGCCCAGATGATGTTGGGATCGGTCAGATCAGGTAAGGTAAAGCCTGATTCGCATCCTCCCAGCCTGTGTTCCCAACCAGATTCCTCCTCCTCGGGCTCGTAGCCAGTGCTGGGAGCCGAAGTACTTGGTCCGCGCATGGTGCCGTCGTCCTGCATGTTGCTGTAGACGTAGTAGGGAACCTGGTCATCGACAGCAACGTGATACATCTGGCCGATCGGGAACGTTACCCGGTGAAAACCACGCCCGTGCGCTTGCGTGATGATGAGGCCAGCGTCATCGGTGATCACAAATCGATCAGCATTCCTGGGATCGATCCAGATGTCGTGAGTGTCGCCGCCCCATCTCACGGTTGCGAAGATCTCGCCGCCGTCCACCGAATGATGAAAGCTGCTGTTGGCGACGAACACTTCGTTCTCATTCGTGGGCGAGACTTGAATGCGGATGTAGTAGCCAGCGCGTCCGATGAGCGATCGATCCCAGTTGACGACTTTCCACTTCTGGCCGCCATCGTCCGATCGCCAAACTGACCCCTGGTCGGGCGTCTGGATGAGGGCGTAGACGCGGTTTGAATCGGTGGGGGCAACCGCCACGTCAATCTTGCCTACGGGCGAATGGGGAAGGCCATGGCCCTCGATGTGCGCCCAGGTGTCGCCGCCGTCGTGCGTAACATAGACGCCGCTACCCGGGCCGCCGCTCAGTTCGGCGTAGGTATGCATCACAACTTCCCAGGTGCCCGCAAACATGGTTCGAGGATTTTGCGGATCCATGGAGAGACCCGAGCAGCCTGTGTTTTCGTTGACGAACAAAACCCGTTGCCAGTGCTCGCCACCGTCGGCCGTGCGATAGACGCCACGCTCCTGCTGAGGACCGGTTAAGCGGCCTGCGGCGCACACAAAGACCATTTTCGGATCAATAGGATTGATGACGATGCGTGCGATTCGCCCAGTCTCGTCCAGGCCCATGTGCGTCCATGTCTTACCCGCGTCCATGGAGCGATAGACGCCGTTGCCGCCCACATCACTGTCGCGGATGGCCCAAGCTTCGCCGGTACCGGCCCACACGATGGAGGTATCGGAGGGCGCAACCGCCAGTGCACCGATCGCCTGTACAGGCTGGTCGTCGAAGATGGGCTGCCAACGATTGCCGCCGTCCACGGTCTTCCACACGCCACCGGAGGCCGCGCCGGCATAGTACGTGTTCGGGTCGCCGGCGATGCCGGCGATCGCGGCGATGCGATTTCCGACTACCGGACCAATGAAACGAAAGTGGAAGCCGGGTTCTTCATGCTTCTCTTCGTTTTCGTCCTGGGCTACGCTGCCAGTTATCAGCAGAAAAATACTGGCAAACATCGCGAAACCCAGCATCCATCGATGTGATGATCTCATCAGCCGCCTCCCTCCATCTAATCAGTCCAGCAACTGTTAGCCGCGTTCTTGCGTCAATCGTCCATCAAGCCTACGCCAGATGCCCAGCGGATTGGCCCTTTGCAATTCGTGTGGCAGCGCTTCATCGGGGAAGTTCTGGAAGCATACGGGCCGCGCAAAGCGCAGGATGGCCTGCGTTCCTACCGATGTGAAGCGCGCATCGGAAGTCGCCGGATGCGGGCCGCCGTGAACCATGGCGTGAGAGACTTCCACGCCGGTGGGATAGCCGTTGAAAACGATTCTGCCGACTTTCTGTTCCAGGATCGCCACCAGGTCCGCCGCCTCGCGGAGGTCTTCCTCGGTGCCGTGAATGGCGGCCGTGAGATGACCTTCAAGGCCATCAGCGAAGCGAAGCAACTGCTCACGGCTGCTGTGACGAACAATCACAGTCGAAGGTCCAAATAACTCCTCAGCCAGATCGGGCTGACGAGTCAGCCTGTCTATATCGGTTTCGAACAGCGTTGCGGACGCGCCAAACCCTTTCCCCGAGCCGGCGGGGCCAGCGACACGCCGCAACCGCGCACGATGTTCCACGCCCGTTGCGTAGGATTTACCAATGCCTGCGGTTAACAGAACGCTCTGCGGAGTGGCTGCAATCAGTTCGCCGAGCCTACCTACGAATCGCTCCGAAGCCGAATCGGTGCCGACCAGCACGAGGCCCGGCTTGGTGCAAAACTGACCTGCGCCGAGAGTGACGGAACCATGCAGGCCTGCGGCAATCTGTTCGCCTCGCCCCGCCATCGCTCGCGGCAGAATGAAAACCGGATTGGTACTGCTCATTTCCGCAAAGAAAGGAATGGGGGCGGGTCGCCTAGCGGCCAGGTCCGCCAA
>Ga0209805_1002255_pt1 | contig 11276 bp, 12 predicted proteins | sample GraSoiAngelo_148_FD_185905 | JGI IMG/M metagenome (GOLD analysis project Ga0209805, IMG submission 185905) | Grasslands soil microbial communities from the Angelo Coastal Reserve, California, USA - 14_1009_09_20cm (SPAdes) (version 2) | ecosystem: Environmental > Terrestrial > Soil > Grasslands ... | reverse complement strand
TCAGCTCATCACCCGGAATGCCGCTGCCGTAGTAGCTGTAATCGAAAAAGCGCACATCGCGTCCGATCACTGCGCCATCGAGTGCGTTCGGATCGAGAAATTGCGTGTAATCGCTGGGCAACTGATGTCCAAGCACTTCACCAAACGGCGACTGCAACACTCCAAGCAGGATCGCGACATCAGTGACGCTGCGCGCCATCGGTCCAGCCGTGTCCTGCTCGTGAGCGATCGGAATGATTCCGTCTTGCGATACAAGACCGAGTGTCGGCTTCAGACCGACGATGTTTTCAACGGCCGACGGTCCAGTGATTGATCCATCCGTCTCCGTACCGATCGCCGCCGCGCAGAGATTCGCCGCAGCACCATTAGCGGAACCAGAGCTTGAGCCCCACGATGTGTAACTCAAGTCGTAGGCATTGTTCGTACTCCCACCGCGCGCGCTCCAACCGACTGCTAGAGGATAGGTCTCAGCCTCATCGTCCCGGAAATTTGCCCATTCGCCCAGGTTCGATTTGCCAAGAATGATGGCGCCGGCTGCGCGCAATTGCTGAATAATCACAGCATCGCCAGGCACGTGGTTGCCGTAAATCGCGAGGGATCCAGCTGTGGTCTGCATTTGGTCATCAGTTGCGATGTTGTCCTTGACGAGAAGCGGAATGCCATGGAGCGGACCACGAACTTGTCCTTGGCGGCGTTCGTTATCGAGACCGGCGGCGATCGCAATGGCATTTGGATTTACTTCGATGACTGAGTGCAGCAGCGGATTAAGCGATTGCATGCGTCTGATGTAACCCTGCGTCAGTTGCCGGCTTGTCAGTTGGCCGGAAGCCATCAAGGCTTGAAGCTGAGGAATCGTGGCTTCAATAAATGGTTCGTCGCTTAGTGGCGCTTTTTTTGCCAGCAGCGAAGGCAGTGAGGCCAGTCCTCCCGTCAGCAGCGCCGCGCTGCCAACGGCGGTCGCGCCGAGAAATTTTCGACGCGTTATGCCGGGGTTGAGGTCAAGACGATTCGGGCTTTGCTCATTCATAGTTATTCTCCGGTTGTGCTGTTTTCGCGAGCGAACAGACGTGAGCTTATAATTTGGTGACCTGTATCGGAAGCAATCCGGTTCGGTCGGTCTTGACTGTAGGGTGGTTGTGTTCGCGAGATCAACTCCATAGCCCTGCGGCAGCTAATCGATTCTGAACTCAAAAGCGGTCTTGAATTTTTTTCATTTTTCGCGCTTTGTTTGACCGTTCCGCCTTCCTCCGCAAATTAGCGCTTCCCGGGCGCCCGTAGCTCAACTGGATAGAGCATCTGACTACGGATCAGAAGGTTTGAGGTTCGAATCCCCACGGGCGCGCATTTCTAAACCATCGAATCGTTCTTATTGAAGAAACCGCAAGACCAGACGATGTCTCCAATGACGAGGCGCCAACTATTCGGCGCGGGCGGGGAACACGGTAGTCCCCCGCCGCTTGGCGAAAATGTCACGTCTAATGCGCGAATATTTCGAACTGACGATCTAAAAGTCAGTGTCGGTGCCCGGATGATGCCCTGGTGGTTTGCCGAGCTACTCTGGCGGATTGCTGGAAGCAGGCAACGTCGTATTGGCTCACTGACTTCGGATTTTTCGAGTTTACCGATTTTTCACCGGCATAATTCATTCCGGCGATCCCGTTTGGATTGAAGGCCGAGCCACGAGCCGAGGAAGAATGTCCGGGCGTCGTCATGGTTTGTGGGTTCTCACAGGACTGATTTGGTTGTCCCTTAACACCCGACGTATGCGGATCTCCGGCCAGCGTTACGCCCGTGAGCGCAACTGAGACCCCTAATGCGATCATTGATTTTGGTATCATTATATAGTTCACCTCCTATAAATATTCGTATTTATCCCAATTTTCGGATGGCTCAATACCGCCAAAACCAAGCTTCAAATTAGAGGCGCCAGCCCTCCCTATTCCACGCTCCGAGCTTTTTGGCTCTTTAGCTCTATCTTTTAAGGATGCGATTCGTCCTCGCCTTGATCGGCACCATGTTCGCTCTCGACATCTTCTGGTGGGCGATCTCGGCGCGAATCGCTAAACCGACCTTTGCGCGCATTGGGGTTACCATTTTTGCTCTGGCGCAATTAGCGGGACTGATCTGGCTGCTGACCCAGCGCTTTGCTCACGCAGAATCAATGGCCCTGTTTTCAAAGTTCGCGATGGCAACGGTTTTCATCTGGCACATGATTTTCCTGCCACTCCTCTTGCTGCTGGCAATTGCACTTTCGCCGATTCTCGCAATGGCGGCTCTTATCCGAACCGCTCGGCGCCTGCGTAATTCCAACCCGGCGTCCGTGGATGCAAACGTTGCATTGAGCCGGCGCCAGTTTCTCGGAGTCGCCCTCGCCGCCGCGCCGCCTCTCTTCAACCTCAGTTTCGCCACCATTGCGATGCGACAGCTCGATCAATTTCGCGTTCGCCGCTTCGTTCTACCGATCGTTGGTTTGCCAAGCGATCTTCACGGGCTAACCATCACCCAAATCAGCGATATGCATGTCGGCCGGTTCACCTCCGGCCGCGTGTTGCGCGAGGTGGTCCGGGTTGTTAACGAATTACGCACCGATCTCGTTCTTCTTACCGGCGACTTGATTAATGACGCTATCGCGGATCTTGACCACGGTCTCGATCTCGTTAGATCCATGCAGGCCAGCCACGGCGTTTACCTGATCGAAGGTAATCACGATTTGATCGAGAATGGTCCCGAGTTCGAACGCCGGATGAAAGATTCGGGCATTCCATTTCTTCTCGATGAATCGGTCGTGATCACTGTCCGCGGCACGGCGCTACAACTGCTTGGCTTAAGTTGGACGAGGGCCCGCGAGAACAGGGATGTGGCTATCGCCGCCGCGGTGCGCCAGCTCCTCAACCAGCGCCAGCCGGAAAGTTTTCCGATCCTTCTGGCGCATCATCCGCATGCCTTCGATGCGGCGGCGGCAGCATCGGTTCCTCTCACCCTCGCCGGCCATACCCATGGTGGACAGCTTATGTTAAACGAGCAATGTGGGTTCGGGCCGGCGCTGTTTCGCTACTGGTCCGGCCTTTATACCAAGGGAGCGAGCAAGTTGATCGTCTCAAATGGAGTAGGCAATTGGTTTCCCTTGCGAGTACGCGCGCCCGCGGAACTTCTGCATCTCACGCTTCTGCGCGCTTAATCCTCTCTCTTTAAGTTTTAAGCTTTAGGTTTTAAGGGTTCAGGATTCAGTTCTTCTAACTCCTCCCTCTTCTCTTCACGATTCACGGTTCACGATTCACCCTCTTCCCTCCATGCTTCCTACTAACTGAGAACTGATAACCGATAACCTGACGAAGTCGTACACCAAACGCGCCGCGTGAGACTTAGTCTTTTACGCGGCGCGAAGTTTTAATCTAACTTGCCGATTTAACGGCTTAACGATTTACCTAAGTTTGAGTCTTATCTTTGTCGCTTTTCTTGCACTCGGCCTCGAAATTCGCGTACTGCTCCTTGGTCAGGATTGTTTTTGCCTCCCGCATGTATTTGGCCTCGCTCGCTTCGGTGCAGCCCTCTTTCTGATGCTGGGCCATCACCGCATCCATCTTTGTCTTCTGCTCGGGTGTCAGGTTGAGACTGGCCAATGAAACCTCACAAGCCATCTTCCCCTTGTATCCGGCTTGCTTGGTGCAATCGCCATGTTCGCCAGCGAACATCGTGCCCGCCACAAAGAGTCCTGCCGCTACTAGCGCAATGAGTTTAGTCATAGTGGGAACCTAGACGGCTCTGCCGTCGTTGTCGTTCAAAATTTGCTACGCGCCCTCCGCTGGCGGCTCATTGGGTCGTGGCAGAAGAACCAGTCGCATAAACTGCAACATTGCGGCGATGAGATGGACGACGATCCCGGCGAAGAACGGCCAAAACCAATTCCAGACCGCGATGTTGTAGAGCTGCAGCAAAATCGTGGCGATTCCGACGGCAAAGAGCGGAAAGAACAACACCTTGTTTACACCTTTGAATTCAACTGCGCTAAACTTGCGCACGGTGGTGAAATTAAAGATCGCAAACGGGAGCTGACAAAGCGTGGCCACCGCGCTGCACCATCGCCAGATCGATGCCGGCGGCGGCCTCATCGCGAGCAGAAAAATCCCGATGACGGCGTAGGCCAGAGGCAGGATTGAATTGTTGAGCAACAGCCGGAGACGAAACCTGTCTACGTTGGACCATTGATGCACCGAGTGCGGGCGAAAGACCACAACTACACCGGCGAACCCGGCCAGAGTTACCGCCACCTGGGCCGCCAAGCCGAGGGCCTCGCCCGGTTCCATAGACGTCATCATTACAACTGCGATTAAGAATGAAACCCGCGTCGCAAATCAATGCCTAATCCTATCGCTAGCCACCGCGGCATAACGCATCTATTTTTCCCGCCGCAATCCCGCACCTTCCTTGAATGAAACCGAACATCGATAACAAAGGCCGTGTCGCCCGCGGTGGAATCGCTGTCATTTTCCTCCTTGCCGGTGCCTGTCTGATCTCGGAAGCATCTGTGCTCGCGGCGATTTTTATTCTGATGGGGCTGTTCTGTGCCTTTGAGGCTTGGATTGGTTGGTGCGCCGTCCGAGCCTGCGGCGTTAAAACGTCGTTATAAACACCGGTTTGGCTTTCCGTGCTGGGCGGAACTTCCCGGTCGAATTCGAAAGACAAAATCGCGGCGGCGGCGGCGTCTCGGCAATGAGAGCGGCATGCCCTTTGGAATTTAACGAAGTGTTGAATCCAAACGGTCGGGTTGCTGCATCTCACAAACAAAGAACTATGAAAACAACCTATACTAATCCGGAAGCATTCGAATCCACCTATGCGCTTCTCGTGCGCTCGGAGGAAAAACAACGCGTTGAAACCCTGATCTACACGCTCCTGATCGTCAGCACCGTCTTTGCGGTCCTGCAGTTTGGTCGTCAGGCCGCGATGATGCCATCGAAGATCGCGCACGTTTCGACGACCGTGTCTGCCGCCGCGCAACAAGGCGTGTAATAAATCTAATAAAAGGAGTCTCGAGCTTCAGCGTCTCACTGCTATGCTGAATGAGACAATGACGGTAAGCGCGACTTGCAGGCTGCGCTCTTCGCGATCAATCCTTTAGCTTTACTGATTTTCGGCCACCAGTCGTGCCCCACTTCTTCTCCAACAAAGACCCTTTTAATTCGATGGTAAATTTCCAGTTGACGGCCTCAACGCGTCGAGTTTCTAAAGGCAGAGGGTAAGGAAACCGGAAAAACTGGCATGTGGGGATCAGTTTTGGTGAATCGGGCTAATCTCTGACATCTGATCGCCGACCTCGATTCAGCGGCGCCATCTTACTAATGATTCAATCTTTCGATCAGGGCCTGAGCCACGGTGAAGAGCGAATCACACGAAATAGGGCCAGGCCCCGACTGAGTAGCCGTGTTGGCCGCCCCAATCGCTAAGTCAAGCACGTGAAACCTCTCCCTAATCCGAATACCATAGATGTATGACTATTGTTGATCACCCCGCGATGGCTTCCTCCGGGAAGGGAAGGGCAACCAGACGGATGAGGCCGATTCTTTCGGTTCTTCTCCTCTGTATTGCGTGCGGAGCAGGAGGATGTGCCGATTACTATGGCGCATACCCGGCCTACGGATCCGGCTACGGCTACGGCGCGGGTTACTCGGGATATGGTCCCGGCTACGGGTACGGCTACCCCGGCTATGGCTACCCAGGCTCCGTCTCAGTGGAGATTGGCGATCGGCCATATTATACGCGTGGCACCGGTTATTACGTCGGCCGTGCCTATTATGTTTGGAGGCCGGGACATTGGATATGGCGGCATGGTCGTAAGGTTTGGATTCACGGTCAGTACGTGCTGAGGCGATAATAGAAGCTGGCATATTCAGTGCGAGGCCTGCATTGCCAGCCATGAGGGGTATGTAGGTGAGGCGTTGTAGCGCTCTTGAGCCGTGGTGATTAGTCCTGTTATAAACGGCTACGATCTCGGCGAACTGAGCGATACCCACTAGGGAACACGGCATTCTTTTCGAATAACAACGCTGTTACACGGTGACTCGCCATAACGAGGCGAATACCTGTTAACTCTCCGAGCCGCACACTTCGCGTGCACAACGAATGGGGTGGCACCATTTACCCCTGCGTGCCCAATCACGAAACTGTAGGACGCGTTGTGAAAGTCGGGCGCGAAGTGCGCAAGTTCAAGGAAGGCGATTTGGCGGCGGTCGGGTGTCTCGTTGACTCCGATCGCGTTTGCGAAAATTGCCACGCAGGCCTCGGGCTCCCGCTCGTCTTCTCGCCAGCACCGCGGATTATGTCGATCTTGACGGACCGCTATTGCTGGCTCGCGATCGAGATGACGGACTCAGTCATGACAATGGAAAGTCCGGATGGTTGGCCTCGGCGGCGGCGCCGAGCCCGAGCACAAGAAACGCTGCTATGAGCACATTCTTCCCTACTACCAGGTTTAGTTATTCGCACGGGTTCGACATGGGAGCAGCGGAATCAAGCTTCTCTGAATAACCCATGACGCGAGCGAACTTCCAAGAGCCGTCTGTCTGTCGCTTCATAACTCTCAACACTTTTCCTCGCATCGGCTTTGGATTGGACGAGTCCTTGTAGGAGAAATAGCCCCATTCGAATGCCCAATCACCGACAATCTGCACGTCTTTTATTTCTGATTTGTAGCAAAGCGTCTTTGGTCTATCCGCTTTGGATTCCCACCGCTTATCGTTCGCGTAAATCTCTGGTTTGCCGACCTCCGCTGCCCGGCCGGGTTGAATGCGAACCGCTTCGCTATCCCACAACTTGGCTAACTCATCAGCTTTGTCGGATAAAGTTGCTTCGACATCCAACTGGTGCAGCTGTCCGATCCCGATCCGGGCTTGCTCCGCCGAATTATTTTGGTAGGCGAATGCTGCAATTGCAGCACTGGCGGCTAGTGAACCAACTATAGCCATAATCTTTCCAGGTATCTGTTTCATTCAAGTGACTCCTCTCAATTCAATTGAACTTTAATGCCGCTTATTTCTGTGACAGTGATTGCTTACTTTGGTCGTAGACCTCGCGGATCGCGTTGATCACGGTCTGCGGCTCGTCGAGCTGGATATATTCCGAGCTATTGCGGGCGAAGATCTGTTTAGCGTTCGAAGACAGACCGAGCCAGCGCGCCTGGGCCAGCGTGGTCTCCTGCTCATATTTGAGGTGCTTCGGCGTGTCCGGGGGCTTTTCCTCCAAGTGGCCGACACCGTGATTGCCGCTGGTGAGTACGCGAATGGGCCGCGAGCCGAATGAGCGGCGGTGTTCTTGCAGATAGGTTTCGTCCGCCGCTGTTTGTTCCATTTCAGAAGAATAAGCGTCATACATGGCAACTTTGGTTTGCGCGATTTCCAATACTTTGGCGTTCAATTCTGGAGACCACTCAGCTTCCGGCAAACCCCGGAAAAAAAACTGCTGAGCGCAGGTCTGTGGTGGCCGGCCAGAACCTGACGGTTGAGCCGGCAACGGTTTGTGTTCGGCAATCAAGTTTCGACAATCGCGCAAACCGGAGGGAACCCCAGCATGTGCTCGATGTGCCTCTTCTCGCATCGCCCTCGGTTCGAGGTCGTCGGGATCAGCGTCAACCATTACCAGCCCCGCAACCTCGCCCATGTACAGGTCGGCAAAAGTGCGTACGTTGTCGCCGCCAAAAGCGGATCCCACCAAAATGTAGGGCCCGGCGATGCCGGCACGATGCAGCGCCGTATGTAGTTCCTTCGCAATGCGCACGCTGGTGCGCGGCATGGGACCCGGATCGCTAAATCCCGTGCCGGCACGGTCATAGCTGCAGGCGCGCGTCCACTTTGCGATCTGTGGCTGCACCTTCGACCACGCTGGCGCCCAGTGTCCCCATCCTGAATCGAAGACGACGGTGGGCGAGCCGCTCCCCATGCAGTAGAGATTCAATCGAGCGCCGTCGGCCGCGGAAACTAACTGTCCGGGACGTGCATAGACTGCGTCTCCAGCAGTGGGGCCCGCGTCCGCGGCGCTTCTTGTGTCCTGTCCGAATCCGGTCACGGCAAAGATGAGGACTGCTGACAAAAGTAAGATTCCTATTTGTTTCATTTGAGTGATTCGTGGCTTTGTTTGAGAGCGGTGCGCGAAATGATGTTTACCTAACGAGACATGCGTGATGAACTGATCGAGACCGCCGCGTCTCTGCCGAACCGCCACACGCTGAAAGAAATCGGGAGCCCGACGGTGATCATGTGTACACCAATGCCGAGAAGCAGGTCGTGAAGTTTGTAAGGACCACGCGCATGCACAGCCGAGAGCGGCAAAACGATTAGCGTCATTACTTGATCGACAGCGGCGCCGTAGAACAAACCTCAGATAAACCAATGCTCGGTTAAAAAATTCAGCCAGCGGCTCGCCACGTAGTAAACAGTTGCCGCTGAAGTCGCGATGAAAAAATGCAGGAAAAGACCGAGCGCATAAACGACAGCACCTCCTCCATGGGCTGCTTGCCGGCCGATTAACCCGGCGGCGATGCCGAAAGGGACTCTTGTTCCAAATAAAACCAAAGCCTGCGCGAGATCGATCAAGCCTGCGCTCAAACCGCCAATTGCGATCGCAAGAAAAGCATTTCGTTTCATGTTTAGCGGGGGCCGAGCTCGTTTCTGACGACTTGTCCGTCTTTCATTACGAACCGAACCCGTTCCAGCTCGCTAATGTCGGCGAGCGGATCTCCGGAGACGGCGACGAGATCGGCAAATTTCCCCGGCTCAACCGCGCCGATGCGATCCTGCCAGCCCAACATTTCCGCGGCGTTGGTCGTAATGGCACGAATCACGTCGAGGGAGGGCATCCCGGCTTTATGCAAAGTTGGAAATCTTGATATCGACGCCTCGCCGCGTGTTTTTCCGGGGTAGAACCAGCCCATGTCGGATCCCGCCGCAAACTTCACGCTCGACTTCATCACCCGCTGAACCAAGCTGTCGTAGACCCGATCCCTGCTCTCATCGGACGCGTCTGGGAATTCCGCTCCCTTCAAAAGCTGCTGCGCCAGATCGTTGTACCGCTGCCGGGTGCGCTCATCGGAACCTCGACGCTCAGGTCGCAGCTTTAGAGACATCGCAATAGTTCCATCGAAAATTTTTGTAAAAAAGTCGCCGTAGGAAGTGGGTGTGAAGTCGAAAAAGATGCCTTTGTCGTGCATCTGCTTGAGCTGCGCGTCGGTTGCCTCGTTGCCATGCTCGATGGAATCTGCGCCGGCATCGATCGAGGTCTGTATGCTGGTCTTGTCGACGGCATGGACGGCGACCTTGAGGTGCTTGCGGTGCGCTTCTTCAATAACCGCCCCAAGTTCAGGAACCGTGAGATTTTCATCAGCCGCAACCTTGATCACGTCGACGTTTTGGAACTCGTTCTGCCGGACTGCCTGACGCGCGCGGTCTGTTCCGTCAATTAGTAAGAACTCCTGCTCAAGGATCGCGTCGGCCAGAGCGGGATTGAGGTTCTGAACGTAGTCACTTCGCGTGATGAGCTTGCGTCCAGAAGCCAGGATCCTTGGGCCAACGACGCGGCCGGCGTTGATCGCATCACGCAATTCAGTATCACCATCAATGCCAGAGTGACCAAGATTTCGAACGGTCGTAATGCCACTCTCCAGATCCTCCCGAGCCGCCTGCGCGCCCATCAACACTCGTTTGCTTGGCGATTCGACAATCGCCAGCAAGAGCCCCGGCAGAAAGGCGCCGTTATAGTGACGCGCCCACTCGACTTCCGCTGGGCCGATCGGGTCAACCAGCAAGTGCGTGTGACTGTCGATCAGCCCAGGCAGCAGGGTTGCGTTGCCCAGGTCGATGATCTTAGCATCAGCGGGCGCCTGCGTTTGCATGTGCGCAGGCGCGCCAACTTCCTTGATCTTGCCGCCTTCAATTAAGACAGCTGGATCAAGCAGCCGACTAGCTTTAACTAGCGTGAGGGGAGCGGGCGATTGGGCCGGGAGTTGCCCAGCGACAAGAATCGAGAGTGCTAGCAGCAAAAAGATTCGTATTCGTTTCATATAGGTAATTCTTTCGACTCGAATAAAATAAATTGCTGATGAGCGAGCCTACTCGCAGCGGAGCGCGACGATGGGATCGACGCGCATGGCACGGCGTGCCGGGACGTAACAGGCAAATAAAGCGACGCCCATGAGAAGGAGCGCAACTCCAGCGAAAGTAGGAGGATCGGTCGGTCTCACTCCGTAAAGCAGCCCTGCCATCAAGTGCGACACAATCAGCGCACCAATGAGTCCAACCGCAGCACCAGTAAGGGCGAGCCATAATCCTTGACGCAATACCATCTGGAGGATGTTTCTGCGTTCCGCGCCAAGGGCGAGGCGGATCCCGATCTCGTGGGTGCGCTCGCTGACTATGTACGAAATCACTCCGTAAATTCCGAGCCCGGCGAGCAGCAGGGCGGTCAGCGCGAAGAGCGCGACGATTTCCATCAAGAATCGCCGCTGGGCGAGAGACGCGGAAACCGTTTCGTTGAGAGTTTGCGCACCCGAGACGGGAAGCGTTGGATCGAGAGACTGCACCTGCTCGCGCACTGCATCTCCGATCGCAGCGGCGCGCAAATGTCCGCGCAGAAGGATCGCAAGACGCTTGGCCCCGGTCTGGTATAAGTCCAAATAGATTTGCGGCAGATCCGCTTGCGCGAGCGATTGTGTCCTTGCGTTCGCGATCACGCCCACAACCGTAATCCACGGAGCGTCCGCTTTGGCTGCCTTGAAGCGTTTGCCCAACGGATCTTCGTTAGGCCAATAACTCTGCGCCATTGCCTGATTGATGAGCGCGACTTGCGGAGTGTTGTCGTTATCCGAGTCATTAAACAAGCGACCGCGCAACAACGGGATTGCCAGCAAATGAAAATAGTCTGGCGAAACGCTTGACCGTTCGACCACTGTGGAGTGATCGCTCTGAACATCGCGTCCCTCGACCGTGAAAAGGAACTGGCCTTCCGAGATTAGTTTTAGATCGCGAAGACTCTCATCTAAAGGAATAGACGCCGTGTCTCCGATCGCTACTTCTTCGACACCGGACAACATTGCGCATCGGTGAATCAGTTCCCGTATGAAAGGCGCTTCCTGAGAAGCCGCTTTGTAATTGTCGACATTCGGATCATTTGGCTCGGGCAATCTTGTGCGAACGCTGATGACACTTTGAGGAGTGAATCCTAACTGCACGTTCAGTAGATCCCAGAAACTCCGCAGGAGAAGACCGGCAGCAATCATCAACACCAAAGAC
>Ga0209805_1002254_pt1 | contig 11278 bp, 10 predicted proteins | sample GraSoiAngelo_148_FD_185905 | JGI IMG/M metagenome (GOLD analysis project Ga0209805, IMG submission 185905) | Grasslands soil microbial communities from the Angelo Coastal Reserve, California, USA - 14_1009_09_20cm (SPAdes) (version 2) | ecosystem: Environmental > Terrestrial > Soil > Grasslands ... | reverse complement strand
GGCCCCCGTCCGGCGGGCTCGGTCAGCGAACGGCAGGCCGCCGAATGGGCGGCGGCGCGCTTCAAGGAGCTCGGCTTCGAGAACGTGCACATCGAGAGCTTCCCGATCACGGCCTGGGTGCGCGGCGCCGAGAGTGCCCAGCTCACCTCGCCCCTCACGCAGCCGCTCGTGGCCGCTGCGCTGGGGGAATCCCCGCCGACGCCGGCCGCGGGACTGGAAGGCGAGGTCGTGAGCTTCGCGAGCTTCGATGCCCTCAAGGCCGCGCCGCCGGGCTCCTTGAGCGGCAAGATCGCCCTGGTGGTGCGCCGCATGGTGCGCACGCAGGACGGCACCGGTTACGGCGCGGCGGTGGACGCCCGCATCGATGGCCCTGCCGAGGCGGCGCAGCGCGGCGCGATCGCGTTTCTGCTGCGCTCGGTGGGCACCGACAGCCATCGCCTGGCGCACACCGGCACGACGCGCTACGTCGATGGACGCGTGCCGATGCCGGCGTTCGCGCTCAGCAACCCCGATGCCGATCAGATCGAGCGGCTCGCCGCGCTCGGGGAGAAGGTGCGCGTGCGCCTGTACTCGAGCGCCTCCTATGTTCAGGACGCGCATTCGCAGAACGTGGTCGCCGAGGTGCGCGGGCGCGTGCGGCCGCAGGAAGTGGTGCTGCTCGGTGCGCACCTGGACAGCTGGGATGAGGGGACCGGGGCCATCGACGACGGCACCGGGATGGCGATCATCACCGCGGCGGCGGCGCTCATCCGCGATGCCCCGCAACGGCCGCAGCGCACGGTGCGGGTCGTGCTGTTCGGCTCCGAGGAGATCGCGCAGCCGGTGGCACCCTACGGCGCCTTCGGTGGCCATGCCTATCGCGACGGCCACAAGGCGGAGCTCGCGACCCACGTGCTCGTGGGCGAGAGCGACTCCGGTGCCGATCGCGTCTATCGTCTCGGGCTGCCGCAGGCCGCGTTGCAGGGCGAGTTTGCGAGAACGGCGCTGCGCGTGCTCGGCCCCATCGGGGTAATCGCCGCCCCCCGAGCGCCGGAGGAGGCGGGCACGGACGTCGGCCCGTCGGTGGAGGCGGGTGTGCCGGCGTTCGTCCTCTACCAGGACGCGAGCGGGTACTTCGACATCCATCACACCGCCGACGACACCCTCGACAAGATCGACCAGGAGCAGCTCGACCAGAACGTAGCGGCCTGGGCGGCGCTCGTATGGCTGGCGGCGGACAGCGATGTTGATTTCCGCACCCACGGCGCGCCGCCGCTGCCGCAACCATGAGCGATCAGATTCTAATTTCGCGCGCCGACGGGGTGTGCGAGGTGTGCCTCAATCGTCCCGAGAAGCGCAACGCCATCACCTTCACCATGTACGAGGCGTTGTACCGGGGCCTGCGCGAGGCGCAGGAGGACGCGGCGGTGCGGGTGGTGCTGCTCGCGGGTGAGGGCGCGGGCTTCTGCGCCGGCAACGACCTCAACGATTTCCTCACCGGCCCGCCCTTCAGCGCCGAGCACCCCGTGATGGGCTTCCTGCACACGCTGGCGACGTTCGAGAAGCCGCTGCTGGCCGCCGTCCACGGGCAGACCGTCGGCATCGGCGTGACGCTGCTGCTGCACTGCGACCTGGTGGTCGCGGCGCGCAGTGCGCAGCTGTCGATGCCGTTCGTCGCCCTCGGTCTGGTGCCCGAAGCGGCCAGCTCGCTGCTGCTGCCGCGGCTGGTGGGTCAGCAGCGGGCGGCCGAGCTGCTGTTGCTCGGCAAGCCGTTCGATGCCGCCACCGCGGAGAGGCTCGGCCTGGTGAACCGCGTGGTCGAGGAGGCCGTGCTGCGTTCCGAGGCGCGCGCGCTGGCGCGGGCACTGGCGCAGCAGCCCAGCGGCGCGCTGCTCGCCACCCGGCGCCTGCTGCGCGGAGACCCGCAGCAGGTTCAGGCGCGAATCGAGGCGGAGGCGCGCATTTTCGCCACCCAGCTGCAGTCGGAGGAATTTCGTGTCGCGGTGCGCGCCTTGCTCGCCAAGGGGCGTGCGGGCTGAGTGCGCGCACACTGCAGGTAGGCATATGCCGGTGTACAGCTTAGGGGGACTCGTTCCGGTCGTCGACCCGACGGCGTTCGTGCATCCGCACGCGGTGCTGATCGGCGATGTGATCGTGGGGCCCCACTGTTATGTGGCCCCGGGCGCATCGCTGCGCGCAGACTTCGGCCGCGTCATCCTGAGCGCCGGCTCGAACGTGCAGGACTGCTGCGTGCTGCACAGCTTTCCGTCCAAGGACACGCTCCTCGAGCAGGACGCCCATATCGGGCACGGGGCGGTGCTGCACGGCTGCACCGTGCGCCGGGGCGCACTCATCGGCATCGGCGCGATCGTCATGGATGAGGCGGTGGTGGAGGAGGAGGCCTTTGTCGGCGCCGCGAGCTTCGTACGCGCCGGCTTCGTCGTGCCGCGGCGCACGCTCGTCACCGGCGTGCCGGCGCGCGTCGTGCGTGCGCTGACGCCCGAGGAACTCGCCTGGAAAGCCTCCGGCACGCGCGAATACCAGGAACTCGCCGCGCGCTGCCTCGCGACGCTCAGGGAGTGCCAGCCGCTCGCCGCTCCCGAAGCCGGCCGCCCGACCCTGAGCGGCTCGAGCGCCGTGCCGCTGCACAGCATCGGGCGTCCGCAGGATCTGCGACGCTAAGCCTCCACCGACGGGTCGGCGGCATCGGGGTTGATCACCCCGAACAGCGCCGGAACGCGCGCATAGAACAGGCGGATCTTTTCCGCCTGCAGCAGCGCCAGGAGCTTGCCCGCCTCCTCGTCGGTGACGATGAACTCCACTTCCACCGTGAGCGTGCCGGCGAGCTCGAAGAAGTGACTCTCGTGCAGCACGTGGTGGCGGCCGAAGCCGGCCATGGCACGAAAGGCTGAGCCGCCACGGATGCCGAGCCCATTGGCCTGCTCGAGCAGCCACTCCCACACCAGGCGCCGCTGATGCCGCTGTCCCTCGTGAACGTAGAATCTCAGGAATGAGCCTTGCATAGGACGACCGTGCCGATGCCGGCAAACGTCATGAGGAACGATCCCGCCAGGTGCGCCGCGACCGCGCCCAGCGCCCACAGCGCCCGTCCCTGTTGCATGAGCGTCACGACCTCGGCGGAGAAGGTGGAGAAGGTCGTGAGCCCGCCGCAGAACCCGGTGATCACCAGCAGCCGCCACTCGGGCGCTACCGCCGAGTAGGTCGCGAAGAAGGCCACCGCAACCCCGACGACGTAGCCGCCGATCAGGTTGGCGGCCAGCGTGCCCGGCGGGATCGCGGGGAAGTGTGCATTCAGCGTCAGGCCGAGCCACCAGCGCAGCAGCGCTCCCAGGCTTGCCCCGAGGCTGATCGCAGCAATCAACTTCCACATAGGCTGTTGCTTGTACCTTATCGCCTGAGCGGCGCGCAACGGTTCGAGTATGCTCACGCCCCTCGTGAGTGCGCCCGTCGCGGGCGTGGAGAGAACCTCATGCGCAGCCTGCTGGTCCCCGCGGTGGCCGCAGCGCTCGCCGCGGCGCTGAGCGGCTGCTCGCAGCAGTCCCGGCAACACGCCTCCGACGAGCGCCTGGCCGCCATCTACAGCAGCGAGTGGAAGTGGCGCACCGACCAGCTGCCCGACGACGAGGACAGCACCCGCCCGGTCGCCGATCACCTGCCGAAGGTGGACGCGGCGACGCAGGACATGCGCCGCAAGTACTGGGAGGACGTGCTGCGACGGGTCGAGGCCATTGCGCGCGCGAGCCTGTCGGCGAAGGAGCAGGTCAACTACGACATCTACCGCGCGCAGATCGCGGTGCTGATCGCCAACCAGCGTTTCCGCGACTTCGAGATGCCGGCCAACTCCGACACGACCTTCTGGACCAATATCGGCTACACCGCGCGCCGCCCGTTCCGCGCCGTGGTGGATTACCAGCACTGGATCGCGCAGATGCGCGACATCCCACGTTACTTCCACGAGCAGATGCAGGAGATGCGCGCCGGCATGAGGCGCGGCTTCACTCCGCCGCGCGTCACCATGGCGGGACGCGACACCTCCATCACCGCGGTCACGGACGCAACCCCGGAGGCCAGTCTCTTCTACACCCCCTTCAGGGACATGCCGGGCATAGCGGCCGCGAAGCAGGCGAGTCTGCGCGCGGATGCCCTCAGGACCATCCGCGAAGTGGTGCAGCCGGCGTACGTGGAGCTGCTGAAATTCATGCGCACCGAGTACGTTCCGGGGATGCGCACCACACTGGCGGCGGCCGACCTGCCGGACGGCAGGAACTACTATCGCGCCAAGATCCGTGAGTTCACGACGCTCGACCTGGATGCAGACGCGATCCATCAGCTCGGCGTTGCCGAGGTGCAGCGGCTGCATGAGGCGATGCTCGCCGCCATGCGCGAGACCGGCTTCGGGGGCGACTTCCCGGCGTTCCTCAGGTTCCTGCGCACCGACCCGCGCTTCTACGCCCGCTCGCCCGAGGAGCTGCTGATGCACGCCGCCTGGACGGCGAAACGCTTCGACGGCAAGGCGGCGCAGTTCTTCGGCTACCTGCCGCGGGCGCGCTTCGCCATCAAGCCGGTACCCGAGGACCTGGCGCCCTTCTATACCGCGGGGCGCGGCGGGGCGGGGATATATCTGCTCAATACCTACGACCTGCCGAGCCGGCCGCTTTACAACCTCACCGCCCTGACGCTGCACGAGTCCGCGCCCGGGCACGCCTTCCAGATACCCATCGCGATGGAGCACAAGGACCAGCCGATGTTCCGCCAGCTCACGTACCTCTCCGCCTACGGCGAAGGCTGGGCGCTGTATTGCGAGCAGCTCGGACTCGAGATGGGACTGTACGACACCCCCTACGAGCGCTTCGGCATGCTCGGCTACCAGATCTGGCGCGCCGCGCGCCTGGTCGTGGACACCGGCATTCACGCCCAGGGCTGGACGCGCGAGCGGGCGATCGAGTACTTCAGGCAGTACACCGCGCTCCCCGAGCGCGAGATCGACACCGAGGTGGATCGCTACATCGCCTGGCCGGGGCAGGCGCTGTCGTACTACCTGGGCGAGCGCGCGTTTCTCGACGCCCGTGCGCGCGCGGAGCAAGCGCTCGGCGAGCGCTTCAACGTGCGCGCCTTTCACGATGCGGTGCTGGAGCTCGGCTCGGTGCCGCTGCCGGTGCTGCAGGCCCGGGTCGATCGTTTCATTGCCGAAGGCGGGCGGGGGCCCTATCCGGACATGGAGTAGGGCCTGCGTTGGGGTTACGATACGGCGGTTTCCTGTTCGCGAAAGGAGTCGATATGAGACGCACGACATGGCTGGTGGCGATGGGTGCGGCACTCGCGATCGTGGCCGCTCAGGCCATCGCCCAGGCTTCGCATGAGAACAGCCAGCAGCAGAGGATGACGAGCTGCAACGCGGACGCGACAGCCAAGGGATTGAAGGGCGCCGAGCGCAGGACCTTCATCAAGAGCTGCCTGTCCGAGAAGAGCACGGCCGCCACCACCGGCGCCACTGCCGCAGCCTCGGGTGCGGCCGGCTCGGCCGCCGCGAAGGGCAGCACCCAGCAGGAGAAGATGAAGACCTGCAGCGCGGACGCCAGGAGCAAGGGCCTGAAGGGCGCCGACCGCAAGGCATTCATGAAGGATTGCCTGAGCGGCAGCACCGCTCACTAGCGCGCGCGGCACCCCGCCCGCGGTAGGGATTGAAGGGCCGGGCCCGGTCCGGCGTTGCGCATTCGTATGCCTGCATGAGCGAGGCACAGCCATCCTTCGCCGAGGGCGGTTGCACCTGCCGCGCGGTGCGTTTTTCGCTCACCAGCCGGCCACTCATCGTGCATTGCTGTCATTGCCGCTGGTGCCAGCGCGAGAGCGGCGCTTCCTTTGCGCTCAACGCCGTGATCGAGGCCGATCGCGTGGTGCTCGTTCGGGGAAGTCCCGAGCTGGTGGTGACGCCGAGCAACAGCGGCAAGGGCCAGAAGATCGCCCGCTGCCCGGCGTGCCGTGTGGCCCTGTGGAGCACCTACGCCGGAGCCGGGGATGCGCTGCGCTTCGTGCGCGTGGGCACGCTCGATGATCCGGATTGCCTCCAGCCCGACATCCACATCTACACGGAGTCGAAACAGCCCTGGGTCGTGATCCCGGCCGGCGCGCGCGCCGTGAGCCAGTACTACCGGCGGAGCGAGGTCTGGAGCGCCGAGAGTCTCGCGCGGCGCGAGCGGCTGCTCGGGTTAATTAAGGAGTCGAGGAGCTAAGGCGCAAGGGCACCCGGTGCGCCCCCGGCGCCACGGTGCGTGCCGGCCGGTGAGCTGCGGGTGCCGACGGCGCGGCTGCGGATTTTGATATAGAAAATCTGCATATCTGAACGGCAAAATACGATTATTCCTTGGGTGCCCCCCGCTCCTACAATCGCCAGCGCACCGAGCAAATCCACACAGGGATTCAGTCCGAACGACGCACCCGGGATGCCCAGCGAAGTCCACCCGTACCCCTTCACCGGCCGCCAGCTCCCCTGCCTCGTGGGGGGCGAGTTCGTGCGCCAGGGACGCACGTTCGAGAACATCAATCCCGTCAACGGCGCCGTCGTCTGCACGGTCACCGAGGCGGATGACGCGCTCGTCGAGCGCGCGGTGCAGGCCGCGCGCGCCGCGCTGCGCGGGCCGTGGGCGCGCCTGTCGATGCCCGAGCGCTGCGCGCTGCTGCGCAAGGTGGCGCAGTGCATCGAGCAGCGCTTCGCCGAGTTCGTGAGCGCCGAAATCGCCGACACCGGCAAGACGCTGCAGCAGACGAGCTCGCTCGACATCCCGCGGGGAGCTGCCAACTTCCGCGCCTATGCGGATTTCGCGCTGGCGCGCGGCTCGGAGTGCTTCGAGATGGGCACGCCCGATGGCCGCGGCGCGCTCAACTACTCGGTGCACAAGCCCGTCGGCGTGGTGGCGATCATCGCGCCGTGGAACCTGCCGTTCCTGCTCATGACCTGGAAGGTCGCCCCCGCGCTGGCGTGCGGCAATGCCGTGGTCGCCAAGCCCTCTGAGGAGACCCCCTCCTCGGCGGCGCTGCTCGCGGAGGTGATGCAGGAGGCCGGCGTGCCGCCCGGGGTTTTCAACCTGGTGCATGGTTTCGGGGCCGGCTCCACCGGCGAGGCGCTGGTCCGCCACCCCGATGTGAATGCCATTGCCTTCACCGGTGAGTCGGCGACCGGCGCGGCCATCATGAGAAGCGCCGCGGACTCGGTGAAGGCGCTGTCTTTCGAGCTCGGCGGCAAGAATGCCGCCGTGGTGTTTGCAGACGCGGACTTCGAGACGGCCGTGAGCGGCACCATGCGCTCGGTGTTCTCCAACTGCGGGCAGGTGTGCCTGTGCTCCGAGCGCGTCTACGTAGAGCGCCCGATCTTCGAGCGCTTCGTGGAGGCGCTCACCGCACGGGCGCGCGCGCTCAAGATCGGCGGGCCGTACGAGGGCGCGGACCTCGGACCGCTGATCTCGCGCGCGCACCGCGAGAAAGTTCTGTCCTACTACCGCCTGGCGCGCGAGGAGCACGGCGAAATCGTCTGTGGGGGCGGCGTGCCGGCCTTCGGTGATGAGCGCGATCGCGGCGCCTTCATCGAGCCGACCATCGTGCGCGGCCTCGCGGAAGGATCGCGCTGCGTCAAGGAGGAGATCTTCGGTCCCGTCTGCCACGTGGCGCCGTTCGATTCCGAAGAGCAGGCGGTGCAGCTGGCGAACGACACCCGCTATGGGCTGGCGGCTGCCGTGTGGACCTCGAATCTGCAGCGCGCCCATCGCGTAGCCCGCCAGCTGGAAGTGGGCATCGCCTGGGTCAATGACTGGTATCTGCGCGACCTGCGCACGCCCTTCGGCGGGGTGAAGCTCTCGGGCATCGGCCGCGAGGGCGGGGCGCACTCGCTCGGCTTCTTCTCCGAGCCCATGAACATCTGCGTGAAGCTCTAGGGGCGCTGGTGGCGGGATGGCGCGCATGAGGGCAGACGAGGCAGGCCGCGCCGCCGCGCGCGCGGACAGTGCCGTGGTTGCGGGCAAGGCGCGGCCGCGCGGGACTTTCCCGCACTTCCGCCGCGCCGGCGATTTCATCTTCGTGTCGGGCACCAGCGCCCGGCGGGCCGACGATTCCATCGCCGGGGCGCAGCGCGATGCCAGCGGCCGGACGGTACTCGACATTCGCGCCCAGACACGCGCCGTGCTGGAGAACATCCGCGACATTCTCGCCACCGCCGGCGCGAGCCTCGCCGATGTGGTCGAGGTGAGCAGCTATCTGGTGAGCATGGCCGACTTCAACGCTTACAACGAGGTCTACAGCGAGTTCTTCGGCTATGCGGGTCCGGCGCGCACCACCGTGGCGGTGGCGCAGCTGCCGCACCCGCAGCTGTTGATCGAGATCAGGGCGATTGCCTATCGCCCGGCGGGCCCGCCCGGTGACGCACCGCCGGGCGCGGCCCCTTAAGGAGCTGTCATGAGGATGGTCGACATTCATACCCATTTTCTGCCGCGTACCTGGCCGGACCTCGCCGCGCGCTTTGGCACGCCGGACTGGCCGTGGCTGCGGCATTGCGGTGCGGGCCGGGCGATGCTCATGGTCGGTGAGCGGGAATTTCGCCCGGTTACTTCGGCCTGCTGGGACCCGGCGGTGCGACTCGAGGCCATGGATCGCGACGGCGTGGACGTGCAGATCATGTGCGCCACGCCGCTGCTGTTTTCCTATCAGCGGCCGCCGGCGCAGGGGCTCGAGTGCGCGCGCCTGTTCAACGATGCCGCGCGCGAGATCTGCGCTCACGCGCCGCGGCGGCTCAGGTCCCTGTGCCAGGTGCCGCTGCAGGATACCGAGCTCGCCTGCCGGGAGTTGAGCCGGGCGATGACCGAGGGCCACGTCGGCGTGCATATCGGCAACCATGTGGGCGCGCGCGACCTCAGCGACGCGGGGCTCATCACCTTCCTGCAACACTGCGCCGCCGAGGGCGCGGCGGTGTTCGTGCATCCCTGGGACATGATGGCGCCGGAGCGCATGGCCAGGTACCAGCTCCCGTGGCTGGTGGCCATGCCGGCGGAAACGCAGCTGTCGATCCTGTGGCTGATCCTGTCGGGCGCCTTCGAGCGCCTGCCGCGCTCACTCAAGCTGTGCTTCGCGCACGGCGGCGGCAGCTTTCCTTACCTTCTCGGGCGCGTCGACAATGCCTGGCGCAACCGCGACGTAGTGCGCGAGGACTGCCCGCGTCTGCCGTCCTCCTACGTCGACCGGTTCCACGTCGACGCGGCTGTGTTCAGCGGCGACGCGCTCGCGTTCCTGGTCAAGATCATGGGCGAGGACCGCGTCATGCTCGGTTCCGACTACCCCTTCCCGCTCGGGGAGCAACAGGTCGGCAGCCTCATCCGCTCCCACGAGGCGCTGCCGGCGCCGACCCGCGAGAAGCTCCTGCACGAGAACGCCAGCGCTTTCTTTGGCCTCGATGCCGGACGGATCGCCGTGAGCGGCGCAGCGGCCGTGCGCCGCAGCGCCTGAAGCAGCGCACCGGGCAGCGCAGGCCGCCGGCGATCGCCGGTAGCGGAGCGAGTGTTACTGCGGTAACTGACAGGTGGCGCGGCGGGCGTGTACAAGCAAAACTAAGGACACGCACAGAACCGGAAGACCCAGGGATGAGGCCTCACTTTCAGCGCATCGTCGCAGCCTCCCTCGTTGTCGGAGCTCTGATCTCTGCAGCCGCCGTCGCCGGCACCCGCCAGATGCTCGCCGTGACGCCGGATACAGACATCGATGAGCATGCACAGCAGACTGCGGATGAAGGGCGGCGGATCTTTCGCTTCGACACCTTCGGCGATGAAGCCTTCTGGGGCGATACGCTCAAGCTGCATCAAGCGATCCAGGGAACGCGCTTCGGCGGGGTAGGGGCGGGCGTAAGCCCAAGGGCCGCACTGGCGGTCGGCCTGAAGGTGGACGTTGACGCCCTGCCCCAGACGTTGATCGACAATCTAAGGAAAGGCCAGGTCAATCTGGATGACCCGGCGACCACACTCGCATTGCTGCAATTGAACGCCGTCATCGGGGTGACCGGGTTCATCCAACCGAGCGGCAGACTCCGTTCCATCGGTATTCAATGCGCCTTGTGCCACTCGACGGTAGACAACTCGCTCGCGCCCGGGATTGGCCATCGACTCGATGGCTGGGCCAACCGGGATCTCAACGTGGGTGCGATCGTCAACCTTGCGCCCGACCTGAGCGCCATAGCTGTCGTGCTCGGGGTTGACGAACCGACCGTTCGCAAGGTGCTCGCCGCCTGGGGGCCGGGCAAATTCGACGCCGATCTGCTGCTCGACGGCAAGGGATTCCGGCCGGACGGGAGGACTGCGGCAACGCTCATCCCGCCGGCATTCGGGCTCGCCGGCGTGAACCTGCACACCTGGACGGGCTGGGGTTCCGTGCCTTACTGGAACGCCTTCGTCGCCAATCTCGAGATGCACGGCAAGGGCACGTTCTTCGACCCGCGCTTGAATGACGCGAGCCAATTTCCCGTTGCCGCGCGCGCGGGGTTCGGCAACGTGCGCAACGACCCCGATCTGATCAGCGGCAAGCTGCCGGCGCTGCATGTCTATCAGCTTGCTATTGCCGCGCCGAAGCCACCGCCGGGTAGTTTCGATCGGAATGCGGCACTGCGCGGCAAGCAAGTGTTTGAAAACGCCGGGCAATGCGCAAGCTGCCATGTTCCACCGACCTACACCGAGCCGGGCTGGAACATGCACAGCGCGCAAGAGATCGGTAGCGACGATTTTCAGGCCAACCGTGCGCCCGACAGGAAATACCGCACGAGCCCGCTGAAGGGACTGTGGACGCATCAGACGGGCGGTTTCTATCATGACGGGCGCTTTGCAACGCTCCTCGACGTCGTGAACCACTACGACACTCGATTCGGATTGAGCCTGACGGCGCAGCAGAAAAGCGACCTGGTCGAGTACTTGAAATCCCTGTAGCCGCAGCTCGACCTGGAATCGATTGGCCGGCGCAATCGGCGGCCCACTACCTCCCCGCGGCGACGTGCCGGTCGAGCGCGTCGAGGTCAAGGAGCAGGTGACCGCCGGCGGAGTAGTGGACGGCGCCTTCGCGGCGCATGGCATTGAGCGCGGTCGACACGCGTTCCCGGCGCGCGACGACCATTTGCGCCAGTTCTTCCTGAGTGAGGTACGCGTTGATTTCAATCAGCGGTCCACTCGGCCGGCCCAGTTTGCGCGCGAGCATTTTCAGCACCGCCACCAGGTTATGCGTGACATCGCCCAGCGCTACACGATGCAGCTGCTCGTAT
>Ga0209805_1002250_pt1 | contig 11283 bp, 7 predicted proteins | sample GraSoiAngelo_148_FD_185905 | JGI IMG/M metagenome (GOLD analysis project Ga0209805, IMG submission 185905) | Grasslands soil microbial communities from the Angelo Coastal Reserve, California, USA - 14_1009_09_20cm (SPAdes) (version 2) | ecosystem: Environmental > Terrestrial > Soil > Grasslands ... | reverse complement strand
CCAACGTCAGCACCGGCAGCGCGCAGTCGACCGGCAACTCCACCAACAGCACGCCCAGCGCGGGCAGCACCAACGTCAGCACCGGCAGCGCGCAGTCGACCGGCAACTCCACCAACAGCGCGCCCAGCGCGGGCAGCGTGAACGTCAGCACCGGCAGCGCGCAGTCGACCGGCACCAGCACGGGCAGCGCACCAAGCGCCGGCAGCGTGCAGGGCGGCGGCGGCGGCACGACCGGCGGCACAAGTGGCGGCACCAGCGGAGCTGGCGCAACGTCCGGCTCTAGCGGTGGCGTCAGCGCAGCGGGCGTGTCCATGGCTGGTACGGGTCTCCCGCTTTTGGGAGGTCCATTGGGAGCGCTTCTCGTGGCGCTCGGCGGCATCGGCCTCCGCTTGAGGCGGCGCCGTTAGATCGACAACCGAAACCGGGCCCGCGCCACACGCGGGCCCGGCCTTTCCTCTGACTGCGACACGCCGGCGTGATCACACGTGATCGTCAGGTAGGGGACGCCGGCGAGACGTTTTTTAGGTGGGTCCACTCCGCAAGGAGCGGGCCCATCATTTTCATGCCGGGGGTGACGACATGGATCTGACGCCAGGCGGGATCATCGCTTGGATCTTGGTCGGCCTCATCGCCGGGTGGGCGGCGGGCAAGGTCAGCCGTGGCCACGCTTTTGGACTGCTGGGCGACCTGGTCGTGGGCCTTCTCGGGGCCCTCGTCGGTGGCCTCATAGCCGGGATCTTCATCCACGGCAGCGCCGGTTTTGTGGGCACGCTGATCATCGCCTTCCTCGGCGCGCTGGCCCTTTTGACCGTCCTCAGGCTGTTCGGAGGTCGGAGGACGACCGCCTAGAGCCCTCTCACAGGGCTCAAAAGCAGCCCGCCTCAAGTTCGGGCTGTAGCCGAATACCTCACTTGTACGGTGACGTGGGCCCCGCCAGACGATTTGATTTACCCGTGCCCTAAACCCCGCCTGGAGGCCCACTTCTCTTGAACATTGCAGCAAGGCCGGACACGCCAGGGCGCGCCCGGTCTAAACGGATTTCGGAGCCGGAAACGGCAAGGGACGATTCGACCGGGTCGATCTCCAAACCCAACGGGAAGCGCCCGTCAGAGACCCTCGAGCAGGAGATCGAGCGGGTCGGAGTGGAGCGCGCGCGCACCGCGAAGCTTCTCCAGCAGGCTGAGGAAGACCTGTCCACCGCCACTCAGCGGCTCGAGGACGCCGACGCTGTCCGCAGGCACCTGCTCGAGAACGTGGCTTCAGGCGGCGACGAGGCGCGGCGCCGGTTCGCGTCAGCCCTTCACGATGACGCCCTGCAGCTCTTGACTGCCGCCGAGCTCCAGCTGGAACGGATCCGCACGGATGCGCGCAAGACGCGGTACGCGAGCCAGCTCGACCAGCTGAAGCAGACCATGAAGCGGGTCGAGGAGTCGCTGCGAAACCTCCTGTACAACGTCAGCCCGGCCGGTCTTGACGTGCATGCCGACCTTGATAGCGCGATCCGTGATCGGGTGGTCGCCCTCAAGGCCCACGCCGGCATCGAGCCGGAGCTGGATCTCCGCATCCCGAGGACGATGCCTGCCGCGGTGAGATCGATCGTGTTCAAGAACATCTCGGAGGCGCTCAGCAATGTCGAAAAGCACGCCAACGCCACGCGGGTGACCATCCGGGCGCATGCTGCCGACGGAGGCATAGAAGTCGAGATCTCTGACGACGGGACCGGGTTTGTCGTTGCGGAGAGCATGTATCTACCGGGTCACCTCGGCTTGGTGGCGATGCGCGAGAGAGCCCAGCTCGCGGGCGGATGGTGCCGATACGACAGCGAGCCCGGCACCGGGACGAGGATCAGTTTCTGGGTCCCCGAAAGGATTTGAGCGGAGTTCTGATGCAATCTGAATCATTCCGGCGAGAGAGGGAGCTTCAATGGCGCGTCGCGTTCTAGACCCCGACGTCATCGATCCACGTGTGACGCTTAGCGTCCTCACCGCAGTCAAACGCGGGGACTTCTCGGCGCGCATGCCCGCGAACTGGACCGGCAGCGCCGGCCGCGTGGCCTCGACGCTGAACGAGATCATCGAGGCCAACCAGCGGTTGGAGCGCGAGGTTCAGCGCCTGAGCAAACGGGTCGGCAAGGAAGGCCAGATGAAGCGGGCGCCCATCGGGGACGCCGGCGGAGCCTGGGCCGCGACGCTCGATGCGATCAACGACCTGATCGAAGACCTCTCCCGGCCGAACGTCGAGATGGGCCGGGTCATCCGCGCGGTCGCCGTCGGAGACCTGTCGCAGACCATGCCGCTCGAGATCGACGGTCGCAGGCTCCAGGGCCGCTTCCTCGATACCGCCAAGACCGTCAACACCCTTGTCGACCAGCTCCGCCTCTTCACGTCAGAGGTGACGCGCGTTGCCCGCGAGGTGGGCACCGAGGGCAAGCTGGGAGGCCAGGCCGAGGTGAAGGGCGTCGCCGGCGTGTGGAAGGATCTCACCGACAACGTGAACCTGATGGCCGGCAACCTGACCAGCCAGGTCCGCAACATCGCCGAGATCACGACCGCCGTCCAGCAGGGCGACCTATCGAAGAAGATCACCGTCGACGTCCAAGGCGAGATCCTCGAGCTCAAGAACACCATCAACGTGATGGTCGACCAGCTGAACGCCTTCGCCAACGAGGTGACTCGCGTGGCCCGCGAGGTGGGCACCGACGGCAAGCTGGGTGGGCAGGCGGACGTCGAAGGTGTCGGCGGTATCTGGAAAGACCTCACCGAAAACGTGAACTTCATGGCCGGCAACCTCACCAGCCAGGTGCGCAACATCGCTGAGGTCACCACGGCGGTTCAGCAAGGCGACCTTTCGAGGAAGATCACCGTCGACGTTCGCGGCGAGATCCTCGAGCTGAAGAACACCATCAACACGATGGTCGACCAGCTCAATGCATTCGCGAACGAGGTGACGCGCGTCGCCCGCGAGGTGGGCACCGAAGGCAAGCTGGGCGGGCAGGCCGACGTGGAGGGCGTGGGTGGTGTCTGGAAAGACCTCACCGACAACGTGAACATCATGGCCGGCAACCTCACCAGCCAGGTCCGCAACATCGCCGAGGTCACGACCGCCGTTCAGCAGGGCGACCTATCGAAGAAGATCACCGTCGACGTCCAGGGCGAGATCCTCGAGCTCAAGAACACCATCAACGTGATGGTCGACCAGCTCAACGCCTTCGGCAACGAGGTGACGCGCGTCGCCCGCGAGGTGGGCACCGAAGGAAAGCTGGGTGGCCAGGCCGAGGTGAAGGGCGTCGCCGGCGTGTGGAAGGACCTCACCGACAACGTGAACACGATGGCGCTGAACCTCACGGATCAGGTCCGCAACATCGCAGAGGTCACGACCGCGGTCCAGCAGGGCGACCTGTCGAAGAAGATCACCGTCGACGTCCAGGGCGAGATCCTCGAGCTCAAGAACACCATCAACGTCATGGTCGACCAGCTCAACGCCTTCGCCAACGAGGTGACGCGCGTGGCCCGCGACGTGGGCACTGAAGGCCAGCTGGGCGGTCAGGCCGAGGTCGAGGGTGTCGGCGGTATATGGAAAGACCTGACCAACAACGTCAACACCATGGCGAGCAACCTCACCGCCCAGGTGCGAGGTATCGCCCGCGTGGTCACGGCCGTCGCCAACGGCGACCTGGAGGGCAAGCTCGTCCTCGAGGCGAAAGGTGAGATCGCCGAGCTCGCCGACACCATCAACGGCATGACCGACACGCTGGCCACCTTCGCCGACCAGGTGAGCACCGTTGCCCGCGAGGTCGGTGTCGAAGGCCGGCTGGGCGGCCAGGCAAGCGTGCCTGGAGCGGCCGGCACCTGGCGAGACCTGACCGACAACGTGAACCGCCTGTCAGCAACGCTCACCACCCAGGTGCGTGCAATCGCGGAGGTGGCGACCGCGGTCACGGAGGGCGACCTGACCCGATCCATCGGCGTCGAGGCCAGCGGAGAGGTGGCGATCCTCAAGGACAACATCAACGAGATGATCCGCAACCTCAGGGAGACGACCCATAAGACGAAGGAGCAGGACTGGCTGAAGACCAACATCGCCCGGTTCTCGCGGATGCTCCAAGGCCAGCGTGACCTGATGACGGTCTCGAAGATGATCATGTCCGAGCTCGCCCCCCTCGTGAATGCCGAGCACGGTGCCTTCTATGGCATGGTCAACCCGACGGGCACAGAGCCCTACCTGATCTTCCAGGCGGGTTACGCCTACAAGCCGCGGAAGGGCCTCTCGCGTGAGTTCCATCTCGGCGAGGGCCTGATCGGCCAATGCGCCGTCGAGAAGCGCCGCATCCTGCTCACCAACGTTCCTCCCGACTACGTGCGTATCACGTCGGGTCTGGGTGAGGCGCCGCCGCTGAACATCGTGATCCTCCCGGTCCTCTTCGAAGGCGAGGTCCGCGCGGTCTTGGAGCTCGCCTCTTTCGAGCCGTTCAGCGCGACCCACCAGGACTTCCTGGACCAGCTGACGGACGGCATCGGGGTGGTGCTCAACAACATCGAGGCGAACAGCCGGACCGAAGGCTTGCTGCGTCAGTCCCAGTCGCTCGCGAACGAGCTGCAGAGTCAACAGGACCAGCTGCAGCGCACCAACGCAGAGCTGGAGGAGAAGGCCAATCAGCTGGCCCAGCAGAACTCTGAGATCGAGCAGAAACGCGCGGAGGTCGAGGACGCGAAAAACATGCTGGAGGAGAAGGCGGAACAGCTGGCGGTGACCTCTCGCTACAAGTCGGAGTTCCTCGCCAACATGTCTCACGAGCTGCGGACGCCGCTGAACAGCCTTCTGATCCTGGCCCAGGAGCTGGCCGAGAACCCCGATGGCAACCTGTTGCCGAAGCAGGTCGAGTACGCAACGATCATCAGATCGTCCGGCAGCGACCTTCTGAAGCTGATCAACGACATCCTTGACATCTCCAAGATCGAGTCGGGCACCGTCGCGCTTGAGATCAGCGATTGGCCGGTAGCCGAGATCGAGCCCCTGCTCGAGCGGACATTCCGGCACGTCGCAGAGGTGACCAAGCTCGCCTTCACCATCGAGCTCGATCCGCGGATGCCGAAGTCCATACCGACCGACCCCCAGCGGCTGCAGCAGATCCTCAACAACCTGCTCAGCAACGCGTTCAAATTCACCGAGAAGGGGAAGGTCGAGTTCCGCGCGGCGCCGGTGACGTTCGGCTGGAACCGCGAGAGCTTGACTGCGGCGGATGGCGTGGTAGCGCTCAGCGTTACAGACACCGGGATCGGGATCCCCCACGAGATGCAGCGTTCCATCTTCGAAGCCTTCGCGCAGGGCGACGGCACGACCAGTCGCAAGTACGGTGGTACGGGGCTGGGCCTTTCTATCTGCCGCGAGCTCGTCGGCCTGCTCGGGGGCGAGATCACCCTGAAGAGCGAGCCGAGCAAGGGCAGCGTCTTCACCGTCTTCCTGCCGGCCGGGCACCTGCCCACGCCAAGGCGCCGTGCCGCCGACGAGGATGGCAATGGCGAGGTCGCGCCCGCGCCTGCGCCCGCGGCGATCAGCGAAGCAGCCGTCGCGGAGTCACTCGTGCTTGCGGGAGCCGAGACAGCTCCGGGAGGCGCGGCGGGGACGGGAGGAGCCTCGGCGACCGCGACGCGGCGCCGGAAGGCCGACCCCATCGTGCTGCCAGAGGAGTCAGTCGGAATCAAGAGGGTCCTCGTCGTCGACGACGATCCGGTGCAGCGGCAGCACATCGTCGCCATGGTCGGACCGATGCAGGCCGAAGCGGTGGCGGTCGCGACCGGCGAAGACGCTCTCGCCGTGCTCAAGGAAAGGCGCTTCGACAGCGTCGTGATTGATCTGGGGCTTCCAGGGCTGAGCGGTTGGGAGGTGATCGACCATATACGTGGTACGGCCTCCCTCCGCTCAACGCCTTTGATCGTCTACACGGCCAGGGATCTCACCCGCAAGGAGGAGCTGAGGCTGGGCAGGGCGACCAGGAGCATCGTCATCAAGGAGGTGCGATCTCCAGAGAGGCTGCGCGAAGAGATCGAGAGGACGCTGGCCGAGCCTGACTCAGAGGCCGTGGTCAAGTCTACTAACGGGAACGGGCAGCCGGACCCGTCCCTCAGCGGCAAAAAGGTGCTCGTCGTCGATGACGACATCCGCAACATCTTTGCCTTGACGGCGATGCTCGAGCGCCAGGGCATGGTGGTGATCTCGGTTGACAACGGTAAGGACGCGATTCGGATCGCCCAGGAGGACGGCGACATCGACATCGCCCTGGTCGACGTGATGATGCCGGAGATGGACGGCTACGTGACCATGCGGCACATGCGCGAGCTGCCGTCGTTCAAAAACCAGCCGATCGTTGCCCTTACCGCCAAGGCCATGAAGGGCGACCGCGAGAAATGCATTGAGGCGGGAGCCTCTGACTACATCGCCAAGCCCGTCAACAGCACTCACCTCCTCTCGATGCTCCGGGCCTGGCTGACGAGCTGAGCGCCTCCGATTCCATGGCGGTCGAACCAGGAGCGGTCAACCCGAGCTTGGAGGCGATCGAGATTCAGCTGCTGTTGGAGGGAATCGCGCTCCATTACGGCTATGACTTCCGCGACTATGCTCCGAGTCCCCTCCGCCGCAACATCGTCATGAGCATGGCCCTGGAAGGCGTGCCAACGATCTCGCGCTACCAGGAAAGAATCCTCCACGACCCGGAATCGTTCGAGCGCTTCCTGGACGCAGCCGGCGTGAACGTCACCAGCATGTTCCGAGAGGCGGACGCGCTGCAGTACTTCCGCGAGGAGATCGTCCCGTGGCTGCGTACTTTCCCCTCCGTGCAGATATGGGTGGCGGGGTGTGGAACCGGCGAGGACGTCATCTCGATCGCGATCGTGCTGCACGAGAGCGGCCTTTTGCATCGCTCACGGATCTACGCAACCGACATCAACGGTCGCAGTCTCTCCATCGCGCGGACGGGGAGGTATCCCCTCGAGAACATCGCCTCATCCGAAGGCGATTACGCCCGCTCGGGCGGCCGGCGTTCGCTGTCGGACTACTACATAGCATCCGGCGATCTGGTGAGGTTCGATCGCAGCCTGCTGGCGGGCGTGACGTGGGCCCGCCACAACCTCGGCACGGACGCCTCCTTCAATGAGTTTCACGTCATCCAATGCACGAACGTTCTCACTTACTTCAGCGTGCCCCTACAGGAACGGGTCCACCGGCTCATGCATGACAGCCTGGCCAGCGCCGGCTACCTCATCCTGGGCCGCCTGGAGTCGATGATCCGATGGCAGAAGCGAGACAGCTATCAGCGCGTCCATCCGACCGCGGGCGTTTACAGGAAGGCGCGGCGGTGACCGTGGCCCGAGCCGCAGCATCTACATCCGAGTCGCCAGGGGAGGCCGGGGTGGGCATCCTGATCGTGGACGACGACCCGGCCAAGCTGGTTGCGCTGCGCAGCGTGCTGGAGCCACTGGGCGAGAACATCGTCGAGGCTCGGTCGGGGGCTGACGCCCTGCGCCACCTCCTGAAAGAGGACTACGCGGTGATCCTGCTCGATGTTCGGATGCCGATAATGAACGGCTTCGAGACCGCCGAGCTCATCCGCCAGCGCCCCTCCTCAGAGCTCACGCCGATCATCTTCGTGACCGCGCTCGACCGCGTCGAGACCGACATGGGGCGCGGCTACGAGCTTGGAGCGGTCGACTTCGTCTTCTCCCCCATCGTGCCGGCGATCCTGCGCGCCAAGGTCCAGGTGTTCGTCGAGCTCTATCGCAGCCAGCACGAGCTCAAGCGCTACCGCAAGCAACTCCAGAGCCTCGTGCAGGAACGCACCGCCGCTTTGACCGCGATCAACCGCGAGCTGGATGCGTTCAGCTACTTCCTGTCACACGACGTCCGCGCGCCGCTGATCACGCTTGACGGCCTCACGAAATCACTCCTCGACAGCGCCAGAGACAAGCTGGACCCCGATGGACACGATCAGATCCTTCGGATGCGCCGCGCCTGCCAGCAGATCGGGGAGCTGTTCGACGGGATGCAGCTGTTGTTCAGCATCACTCGCGGAGACATGCGCCGCGAAGAGATCGATGTCACCAGGCTCGCCTCCGAGATCGTGAATCAGTTCCGCGCGAACGAGCCCGGCCGCAAGGTCGAAGTGAGGATTGCGGAACATCTGAGGATCATGGGTGACAGCCATATGGTCGAGATCCTGCTCCGAAACCTCATCAGCAACGCGTGGAAGTTCACGCGTGAGGAGGGCGATGAGGCGGTGATCGAGATCGGGAAGGAGACCGTGAACGGCGAGGCGCGGATCTTCATCCGGGACAATGGGGTCGGCTTCGACATGATCTATGCCCACCGGCTGTTCGGCGCGTTCCAACGCCTGCACAGCCAGAGCCAGTTTGCGGGCGAAGGCATCGGGCTGGCGTCGGCCCAGCGCATCGTCAACCGGCACGGAGGGCGCATCTGGGCGGAGGGTGCGCTGGGAGAGGGAGCGACCTTCTACTTCGTTTTGTGAAATATGAGAGGAAACCCGGGATGGTTTCCTCTGCGCGCCAGGCGCGGCGAGGATGGGACTCTTACTGATTGCATCGCGTGGGCGGCTTCGCCGCCGGCGCTGCTCTCCTTCCGGTATATCGATGGGATTAACTAAAAGCGTGATCCTGACCACGCTTGGAGTGACGGGAACAAAGCTGCGGCTGGGTAAACCCAGCCGCCGATGCGACGCTAGGTATAGCCACGTTTGTACGGGGCGGGCCAGAACTGGTCGGCAAAGATCACGTAGCGCTGGGTGGCAAAAGCGCCCGCCCACAGCGGCCAGCACGTGGTGAGCGTGAGCTGATATCCCGGGGCGCCCGGCACCAGCACTGTCATGTCGTCGGGATTGACGACCCTGCTCCCGGTCATGCGGTAGCGGAAGTTCCCGTAGCGCGTCTGAATATCGATCTCGTCGCCCCGCGTCAGCTGCGGGAAGTTGATCCAGTAGACGTTGTGAGCGGCCACGCCGACCATGCCCTGATCACCCGGCCAGGGCGTGTTTGGGTAGTGGCCGGGACCGCTGTACAGCACGCCACTGCTGACACCCTCTTTGACCGCCGCGAAATAGCCGAGCCTGGGGATGACGATCGCGAAGTCCACTCCATCGACCGGGTGCTTCAGGCTGGGATCGATGATCGAGGGCACCGCCACCGGCACTTTGACCTCGTTGCGCCAGGCCTGGTCCATCTGCTGTTGGTCGCCAATCGCCAGCGACGTCTCATAGAAGAAGCTGATGATCAGGATCAGGCCGGCGGCGATGAACAGCAGAAATGTCGCGCGCAGCGGGTCCATCCCGCCGAACGTGATCGCCCGCGCCGCGCTACTGGCGTTAGGTTTGCTGCCTGAGAACGGTTCTCGCGGCGACCTCTGTAGCCCGCTTGCCATATCGCCCTTCTTTCCTGGCTGATTCGACAATTGCTCGTACTGGCGCTGCTCTTTGCGGCCTGCGCCACGAACGTGCTTGTTTTGAGGCACTCGCGCCTCCCTACAAGAGGAAACGCCGGCCGGAGATCAGTTCCCCAGGATTCGAGTGACCCGGTCGGCGAGGCGCGCCGGGGTGGTGTTGGCTTTGACGAGCCAGTCGACGACACCAAGCTCGCGAGCTTCGCTCTCACGACCCGACAGGCCCGAAGCGTTCGACACGATCAGGACAGGCACCTCGCTGGTCCCCGGATTGGCGCGAAGGCGGCGGAGAACCTCGATGCCGTCGAGCCGGGGCAGCAGGATGTCGAGCAGGATCAGAGCGGGTGGGTCGGCCAGGGCCTGCCTGAAACCGGCCTCCCCGTCGCCGGCCACGTCCACCATCCACCCGTCGCTCTCCAGCCGCATCCGGTACATGTCGGCGATGAAGCGATCGTCCTCGATGAAGAGGATCCGCCGAGATCGCGCATCAGGTGCGGGCTGCTGCTGCTGCTGTGAAATCGCCCGGTACGTGCCGGTACGCTGTTGGGAATGGCTGCGGAAGGCCGGGAATCGGACGCTGTCCGGCTGCTGGATCTCGCGTTCGACGCGATCTTCACCATCGACGCTCAGAGCCATTCGATCACCTATTGGAACGCGGGAGCCATCCGAATGTACGGTTACTCACGCGAGGAAGCCATCGGGCAGATCTCGAGTGAGCTCCTTCAGACGCGGTATCCGGCGTCCGGCGAATCCGCCTATGAGGAGGTTGTGGGCACAGGGCTCTGGAGCGGCCAGCTGATCCAGCGCAGGAAGGACGGGACCGAGGTCCACGTCGACGGGCGGTGGGTCCTGGATGCTGAGGCGCGCACCATAGTCGAGGTCAACCGCGAGATCACCGAACAGGTCGAGCTGGCCGAACGGTTTCAGCTTCTGGTCGAGAACATCAAGGACTACGCCATCTTCCTACTGGATCCCGGCGGCAGGATCTCCAGCTGGAACGATGGGGCGGTCAGGATCAACGGTTACTCGGCCGACGAGGTCGTCGGCCGCCATCTGTCCATTTTCTACACGCCGGAGGACATAGCCGAAGGTAGACCGCAGCGAAACCTGGCCGAGGCTGCCAAGAATGGGCAGGTGACAGACGAAGGCTGGCGCGTTCGCAAGGACGGATCACGCTACTTTGCGAGCGTCGTCCTCACCGCCTTTCGCGACAGCGCGGGTAATCTGCGTGGATTCGCAAAGGTCACGCAGGATGTGACGGCCAGGCAGGAGGAGCGGCGCCGCCTGCTCGAGCTCGAGCGGTCGAAATCCACCTTCCTCAACCTGGTGGCACACGAGCTGCGCAGCCCCCTCACTGTGCTGCGCGGATACCTTTCCCTCTTCCGCGACCTTGACGAGGACGGCAGGCGGGCGCTCGAAGCCAGGTCGCTGCCGGCGCTGGAGGCGAAGACGCAGGAGATGAGCCGCCTCGTAGACCAGATGGTCGAGGTGGCACGCCTCGAGGAGGGCAGCCTGCGCATGCAGTCCGATCGTTTCGACCTCGGGACGGTGACCGAGCAGTCGGTCGAGGTGACCAGAGCGCTGGACGATCCCATCCACCGCATCGTCTTCGAGCCCTTCGCGCAGGAGCTGAACGTCATCGGGGACGACGATCGGGTCCGAATCATCCTTGGCAACCTGCTTTCCAACGCGATGAAGTTCTCTCCCACCGGCGGTGACATCACGGTCACCGTGGACAGAGTCGTGGGGTTCGGTCAGGTCACCGTCGCCGACCAGGGTGTCGGCATCAAGCTGGAGAACCAGATCAAGCTGTTCAACCGCTACACGCGGTTCGAACGCGAT
>Ga0209805_1002249_pt1 | contig 11285 bp, 9 predicted proteins | sample GraSoiAngelo_148_FD_185905 | JGI IMG/M metagenome (GOLD analysis project Ga0209805, IMG submission 185905) | Grasslands soil microbial communities from the Angelo Coastal Reserve, California, USA - 14_1009_09_20cm (SPAdes) (version 2) | ecosystem: Environmental > Terrestrial > Soil > Grasslands ... | reverse complement strand
TCCATGTCCCGGTCGGTCAATTCGTGGCCACTCGCCTGCATTCGCACATCCACCTGGGCTCTTCGTTCACGCAATAAATCGGCCAGCGCATTGACTTGATCTGGAGTAGCAATCGGATCAAAACGCCCCCCGGAGATGAGAACCTCACAATCGTTCAACGGATGTTGTGGCGGACGCGAGAGTGGCACCATCGGACGAAACAAAATCGCGCCATGAGCTTTGAGCGCGCCTAGCAACATCATGGCCGAAGCAATATTGGCGCCGTTGGAATAGCCGACCGTAATCAGCGCGTTCAGGTCGAAATCATATTTCCGGGATGCGCCCGAAACGAACTCCGCCAGCTCGTTGGCACGCGCGACAACATCTTCCTCATCGAAAACACCTTCGGCCAGTCGCCGGAAAAATCGGGGTGCGCCATTTTCCAAGATTTTCCCACGCGGGCTGAGCAGCGAAGCATCGGGAGCAATTGCGAACCCGAGCGGAAGCAAATCAGCTTCGTTTCCGCCGGTACCATGCAACAAGAGGAGCGTCCGTTCGCCTTTCCCTGGAATAAATCGATAAATGAAATCGCTCATGATGCAGCGGCGTGTTGTAATTGAATCGCAGGAAGCACACGCTCGATCTCACTGCGCGCGGATTCATACATCGGCGGCAGCTTAAGCGACTCGCCCAGTTGGTCAGCCGATTCATCAATCAGAAAACCGGGCCCATCGGTTGCAACCTCGAACAAAATTCCGTTCGGTTCCCGAAAATAGATCGAATGAAAATACTGGCGATCGATCACCGGCGTGACATTAAGGCCGCGCTCAACGAGCCTCTCGCGAACACGCAACTGTTCCTCATCATTCACCACCCGAAACGCAATGTGATGGACGCTGCCAACAGCGACCAGGCCAAAGCCGATGTCGGCGGACACGAGATCGACTTCCGCCGCGGTATTTGATCCGCTGCCGCGCAAACGACGGCGATTGTTTTCTTCCCCCAGAAACTCGAATCCGAGGATTTCGATGAGCAGCCTTTCCGTTCGCTCGAGGTGTCTTACCTTGAGTGTCGGCGCGGCGAAGCCGCGAACACTGTGACCCATCCGTCCTTCGTTCGGAATGACGGGCGATTCCATCAGCTCAAGCATCAATCCATCGGGATCAAGAAAACGCAGTGCCTTGTTCCCAAATCGGTCACTGATTTCCTCGGCGACAACATGATTCGCCCGCAATCGTTCTTTCCAGAATGCGATTGAGTTGCGGGGAATCGCAAAGCTTACGCTCGTCACCTGTCCGCTTCCGCGGGTGCCTCGTCGCGCGCCAGGCCACGGAAAAAAAGTTATGATTGTTCCAGGACTACCGATGTTATCCCCGAAATAAAAATGGTAGCTGCCCGGGTCGTCGAAATTGACGGTGCGCTTTACGAACCGCAGACCCAGCGTCTCGGTGTAGAAATCGAGATTCGCTTGCGGGTCGCCCGCGATCGCGGTGATGTGATGGATGCCGGCGCTGCGCATGGGGAATTTTGAGAAGGCGAAAGGGTAGCGCGCGGGGAGAATTTAGCGATGAATTTTTATACTTGTAGCGGAATGAAAACAAGCCTTAGAATTTTTACATGAAAACAGTTTTCCTCGCTTTCTTAGCCGCAACAATGACGATCCCGCCGGTTTTAAGCGCGCCGAAGGAGCTAACAAAGTGGAAAATCACCGGGCAGCTCGAGGAAGCGTGCTCCTGTAACGCCGCTTGCCCGTGCTGGTTCGATTCCAAACCAACCCGAATGACATGTGGAGGGAACCAGGTGCTTTTCATTCAAAAAGGCAATTACGGAAACGTGAAACTAGACGGACTTGCTATCGCTAACTACGCGGAGAGCCCCGAGGACCAGACGATGATGGATTCATTCGGGAAATGGAAATTTTCCACCAACTATATTGACGAAAAAGCGAATCCCGAGCAGCGGAAGGCGCTGGAGGCGATCGCGGCCGTCGTGCTGCCGTCGAATAACGGGTCGGCTAATTTCAGGACTGTGTATGTTCCGATTACCCGCAAGATCGAAGGCAAAAATCACATCATTACTATTGGTAGCGTAGCGACATTCACCGGACATTTGGTCGAAGGCGGTTTGGGCGGGTCCTCCAAAATCACTAATCCACCGGGGGCAGATCCGATTCATCACCAGTATGCGCAGGGTAAGACGACCACGATGACGTACACCGATTCCGATCAGAACTGGGACTGGAAGGACACGAATTACATGTTGGGGACGTTCACGGTGGATAGCGATCAGTACAAGAAATATGCCGCCGGGTTAGCGCAAAAAATGGCGGCGAAGCCGAAAGCCGAAGGAACGGAAAAGAAATAATTTTTTGGTATTGGGTTGATGTTTGTTTGGCGAAAGCGAGCCGGCGCGGGCTGGCTCGCTGCCAACGAGGTGGCATTGCGTGAAATTGCGGGCCGGCGGCTCGCGATTGTTTCCACACCGGGACACAAGAATGCGATCGCGGAAATTGCGAGTCCGAATTACTCTGAGCTGGAGAAGATTCGGAAGCGATTTGGTGGCGTAATCGAAAAATTGCCCCGCAACTGGGTCCGGAAATTTTTGCGCGGGCAAAAACCCAAATCTCTGAAGATAGCAAAACGGCTGGTTATCGTCTCTTCCACTGCGAGCGGGAAAATGAGCACGAGCAAGAGCAACTGTTTGTTAATTCCGGCTGGCGCTGCATTTGGAACGGGTGAACATGCCACAACGGCCATGACTCTGCGCTTACTCGAGCGGATGACTCGTTGCTGGGGAGCGCAGGCTGCTAGCCTGCCTGTTTCGGCTGCCAGCCGAAACTTCTTCGAAAAATTCCGTCCGTCGGCAGGCTGCCGACGAATGCAGGCTGGCAGCTTGCGCTCCCTAGCAAGAGGATTTTCGCTACTCGATCTGGGGACGGGATCGGGAATTCTGGCATTGGCAGCGGCACGCTTCGGAGCGAAGCGAATTATTGCGATCGATCACGATCCAATCGCAATCGCGACGGCGAAAGAAAACGCGCGACGAAATAAGATTGAGCAGGTCGATTTCCAAGTCGCGGACGTCCGGCAATGGAAATTTCCAGCCAGGATCGACATCATTACAGCAAATCTGTTCAGCGGATTGCTCATCGAGATCTTGCCAAAACTGAAATGCGCGGAGTGGCTGATTCTGTCCGGTGTTTTGCGTGAACAAGAGCCACAATTGCTGCGGACGTTGAAGCGAAATGGCATCGCGGTAGGGGAAAGGCGTCGTCGCGGCAAATGGATTGCGATGCTGGGTAGCGCGCATCCTGCGGAGCTTCCCCGCAGATGTATCGGAGAGAATGTCCGATACTGCGAACAGAATGTGCGCGCCACCCCGGGAAAAAAATTTGACGCGGCATAAGCCAACCCGCATTTTCTTCGGTTCAGGCGACTTCGATTCCTCCTGCATTTAGGGCGGTTTAATCAGAGCCGCCGGAGAGATTTATGGAGGAACTTTCCTACGCTATCGTCACCCCATACTCGATGCGCAAATCGCGCACCGGCGGAATCGTGTCCCGGCTGATCTCGCGCACGGGACTCGATGTTGTGGCTGGGCGCATGTTTGCGCCCAGCGCCGAACTGGTAAACCGCTACGCCGAGACAATTGTCACCGAAACGCAACCGCGGCACCGCGCGACGCAAGAGATGATTAAGCAATACGTGCGGGGCAATTTCACTGGCACGTTTAATGGACAGCGGCCGCGTGTGCTTCTTCTCGTCTTTCGCGGCAAAGATGCCGTGGCCAAGGTTCATCACACCGTCGGCCACATTGTTAATGAAAGAACGAGTGGCGAAACGATTCGCGATACGTTTGGGGATTACATCGCAGATGAGAGCGGCAAGGTAATTTATTTCGAACCGGCAGTTCTCACAGCCATTCACCCCGATCAAGTTGAGCAAGACTTAAAATTGTGGGCCGAATTTTCAGATCGGGACGGCGGAATTCTAGAAAACGTGATCGACCATCCACGAGGGGCGAACGTTGAAAAGACCTTGGTCCTCATCAAACCGGATAATTTTAAGTATCCAAATTTGCGCCCGGGCGGTGTGATCGAAGTTTTTTCACGCACCGGGCTTTACATCATCGGATTCAAAGTTCACCGGATGAGTGTGGCGCAAGCAGAATCCTTTTATGGTCCGGTTTTGGGCGTGTTGCAGGAGAAGCTTGGAATTGAAAAGGGCCGGGAGGCCTGGGAGGACATCGTGGAATTCATGTCCGGCGGGCGACCGAGCCGGACCGCCGAAGAGAAAAAGAACGAGTCCGGCACCGAAAAATGCATTGCGCTTGTGTATCAAGGGCAGGACGCGGTGCAGAAAATTCGTGACGTGCTGGGCCCGACCGATCCGAGCAAGGCGCCGCCAGGCTCGATTCGGAAAGAATTCGGCCAAACCATCATGATCAACGCGGCGCACGCTTCCGACTCGATCGAGAACGCACGGCGCGAAATGAAAATCGTCCAGGTTGAGGAAAACAATTTGAAACCACTGATTGAAAACTTTTACCGCTAGAAATAATAAACTATGAGTACTACTCCAATGGAAATCTCAGGCCGCGCCGCTCAACTCACACCGTCTCTCACCCTCAGCATCGACGCCAAAGCCAAGGCGATGAAAGCGGAGGGAATCGATGTCTGTGGATTTGGTGCCGGCGAACCGGACTTCGACACCCCCGATCACATCAAGCAGGCCGCGATTGCCGCGTTGCAAAGCGGTTTTACCAAATACACACCGAGCTCTGGAATTCCGGAATTGCGTCAGGCAATTGCAGAGAAACTGGCGGCTGACAACGGAGTCAACTACAAGGCGACGCAAATCATCGTCAGCAATGGCGCCAAGCACGCGTGTTACAATGCAATTCTCGCAACCTGTCAGCCGGGCGACGAAGTCATTATTCCAGCACCGTACTGGGTTAGCTATCCCGATATGGTGCGGTTGTCCGGGGCGGAGGCGGTCATCATTCCCACAAGCGAGCGCAACGGCTGGAAGATTCGCCCCGAAGATTTTGAAAACGCGATGACGCCGCGAACCAAAATGCTGATTTTGAATTCGCCGGGAAATCCAAGCGGCTCGGTCTATACCCGCGAAGAATTGGAAGCGCTGGTCGATATCGCGGCGGGTGAAGACATTTACATTTTGTCAGACGAAATTTACGAGAAGCTGGTTTACGACGGCGCCGGACACGTCAGCATCGCGTCCCTTTCCAAAGAAGCCTACGATCTCACCCTGACGGTCAATGGTTTCAGCAAGTCCTACGCGATGACCGGCTGGAGACTTGGTTATCTGGCTGCGCCGGAAGCGGTGGCCAAAGCAGTCGATTCTATCCAGAGCCACAGCACCGCGAACCCGTGCTCGTTTGCCCAAAAGGGAGCGTTGGCTGCGCTCAAAGGCGATCAACAGCCGATCACCGACATGCGCGATGAATTCGATATGCGTCGCAACTATATGTTTGATCGTATCTCCAAGATTCCGAATGTGACTGCGGTCAAACCGCAGGGTGCCTTCTACGTGCTGGTCAATATCAGCCAGCTCGGGCTTACATCCCAAAACTTTGCCGATCGCCTGCTAAGTAAGGCAAACGTTGCAGTCGTGCCCGGCGCTGCCTTCGGGGACGATCGCACCGTGCGGCTCAGTTACGCCACCAGCATCGATATAATTAAGAAAGGCCTCGATCGCTTCCAGGATTTCTGCCGGACGCTCTAGTCACTATCAAATCTCGTCATCCCGAGCGAAAGCCGACGGATCCCGTGGTGAAACCTGAAAGCTCATTTCAACGGGATCCCTCGGCTTCGCTCGGGATGACATCATGACCGGCTCCCTCGCCCTCGTCCTCCACGCGCACCTGCCATTCGTCCGCCATCCGGAGCACGAATTTTTTCACGAAGAAAACTGGCTTTTCGAGGCGATCAGCGAAAGCTACGTGCCTTTGCTGCAAATGATGCAGCGACTGCTTCGGCGGGGCATTCGCTTCCAGATCACTCTGTCGGTATCGCCCACTTTGTGCGCAATGTTGAGCGATCCGCTTCTGCGCGAACGTTATCTCCGCCATCTCGATCGCCTCGGTGGATTGCTTGAGCGCGAATGCGATCGCAATCAGGCCGATAAAAGGCTGTTCGCGCTTTCGCAGTTTTATCGCAATTTTTTTGCGGAAACGCGGCGAACCTTTGCCGAAGAATGGAATTGCGATCTGCTCGGAGTTTTTCGGCAACTTCGTGGAACCGGCGCCGTAGAAATAGCGGCTAGCGCAGCGACGCACGCAATTCTTCCAATTCTGCAGCAATCGCCGGGGGCTGCGCATGCGCAAATCGCCATCGGGTGCGATCAGTTTCGTGAAACATTTGGCGGAGAACCGTCCGGATTTTGGCTGCCGGAGTGTGCTTATTCCACCGGCATCTCACAGTTGTTGCAGGCGGAAAACATCCGCTGGTTCATCGTCGATGCCCACGCGCTCGAGCAGGGACTGCCGCCAGCACGACGCGGAAGTTTCGCGCCATGCTTTACGAAAGCCGGGCCGGCGGCATTTGCCCGCAATGTTCACGCTAGCCGCCAGGTTTGGAGTGCCGACCAAGGTTACCCTGGCGATTCCGCCTATCGCGATTTTTACCGCGATGTCGGTTTCGATCTATCGCCCGAAGAACTGGCGCCTTTTCCCAAAGGCAGTTTCACCGGGATTAAATATCATCGCGTTACCGGCCGCGACGCTCCAATGAAAGAGATTTACGATCACACGGCCGCGGAAGAAACAGCGCGGAAACATGCCGGGCATTTCGTCGCGCGATGCATCGCCGAACTGGAAAGCGTGCAGGCTGTTGAATGGAACCCAATTTTGATCGTGCCGTTCGACGCCGAACTCTTCGGACATTGGTGGTTTGAAGGGCCACGCTTTCTTGAGCACGTCATTCTTGCAGCGGCAAACAGCAAGCTGCCGTTGACTACACCGACGGAATTTCTAGAGGAAAACCCCACGCAACAAGTTACCGAACCGGCAGCGTCGAGCTGGGGCGATCGGGGTTTCCTCCATGTCTGGCTGGACGAAAAATGCGGCTGGATTTACCCACACCTTTTTACGGCAAACACACGCATGGGCACCCTGGCAAAATCTCGGAGCCGAAAGGCAACACCTGATGATGAGCGTGTCCTGCGCCAGCTCGCGCGCGAGCTTCTCCTGGCGCAATCCAGTGATTGGGCCTTCCTCATTCGTAACGCCACCGCTAAAAACTACGCCACCAAAAGAGTGAGCGATCATCTTTCACGGTTCGCAAAGCTGGCCGACCAGTTTGAGCGCAGAAAGGTCGATCGCGATTTTCTCGCCCAATGTGAAGCACAGGATAACCTGTTCCCAAATCTGGATTGGCGTCACTATGCCTAGAAAAACAGGCAAGAATGCCTGTTTGGCGGACAGACAGGAATGTCTATGTTCCGACGCATGCCGGAATCGGAACATAGGTTTTCAGCCTGTGCGCCCAATGGGGTTTTAGCCCGTTGCGATCGCGCGATGCGTAAACTGTTTCGCTCGATATGACAAAAAATGTTTTCCTTGCCCTCGCGCTTGGCGTGCTGCTTGGCCAACCCTTGCCCGCACAGGAATTGTCCCCATCACCCAGTCCGACAGCGACTCCCGATCGCAGTGTGCGCATCAGTTTTGTTCCGCCGCCATTAGAGGGCAAAATCAGTCTGGGCATTTATGATCAAACCGGTCGGCTGGTGCGCGTGCTGCATCAGGAAGCTGAATTCGACGAATTCACCATTGGCGCGGATGCCCTGACCACGAAATGGGACGGCAAAGATGATGACGAACACGATTTGCCCGCCGGAAAATATTCCGCCCGCGGTTTTCTGGTCGCGTCGATGAAGATCGGATCTGAAACAGTCGACGGTACCTCGCCAGGAGTTAGTTCTGTCCACGTCAAGTTAGTTGCTAATCCGCTGGAGAATAACGAGCGGCCGACAATCGATATCAGTGCGGGGTTTGACGATGACGAAGCGTATCTCCAAACAATTGATGGGTTGCCGCTAGTTACGATCGCAAAGCGCGAAGACGCGACTAGCGTTTGGCTGACGGCGGCCCGCGATCCCAAGAGCGTCATCATTTTTCTGAGCAATGGCACAAATACCCGTCAGGTAGAAGTAAGTGGGCTTTCCAAAATGATGGCGTTCGACTGCGGCCGATTCGAGTTGAAGTGAAGGCGCTACTGGCCAGCATGCCAATTCTTTGTTAGTTAGGCCCGCGATGACTGCGGAGCTCCAACATACCGTTGCCAAGTCGGCTGGATTTAGCGGGACGTCGTTGCACACCGGCGAAAAAGTGGCGCTCAAGTTGCAACCAGCGCCGATCGATCATGGGATCAAATTCAAACGCAAGGACCTGGCGGACGAGCCAATGATTGACGCGAACATCGCGAACCTGAAAACAGTCGAGCGCGCTACTACCATTGGCGAAGGCGCGGTCCGGGTTCACACGGTTGAGCACATTCTTTCAGCCCTGAGTGCGATGGGAGTCGACAACGCCGTTATCGAGATGGACGCAAACGAACCGCCCATCGGTGATGGCAGTGCCGCGCCCTACGTCGAGTTAATCAAAAAAGCGGGCACGGTCGCGCAGGAAGCGCCACGGCGATTCTTTGATGTGCGCGAGCCGATTCACATCGAATCGAAAGGCGGCGCGCTCCTCGTACTATTACCCGATGGAAAGTTCCGAATTTCCTGCACGCAGGCCGGGCCAAACAATCGATTCACGCAATTCTTTTCCGCCGAAATTTCACCAGGGCTCTATGAACGAGAAATCGCTCCGGCGCGCACGTTTGTTTACTACGAAGAAGTCGCGCCGTTGATGGAAAAGAATTTGATTAAAGGCGGAAGCCTGGAAAATGCGATTGTCGTTCGCGGGGACGCCGTCCTGAGCAAGGAATCATTGCGTTTTCCGGACGAATTCGCGCGCCACAAGATTCTCGACATCATCGGTGATCTCGCGTTGGTCGGCGCACGGATTCGCGGTCACGTCATTGCGTTGAAACCGGGGCATGCTACCAATGCGGAGTTGGCGCGGGCGGTGTTGAAGGAGCACACCAAGATTACAGCGCTTTCTGGCCGGCGAACGTTTCCGCCGGGAGAAGGCGGCCTCGACACTAACCAAGTAATGGAAATTTTGCCGCATCGCTATCCGTTTCTGATGGTCGATCGCATCCTCGGCTTCGAAGGAGAGACCAAATGCACCGGAATGAAAACAGTCACGGTCAACGAGCCATTCTTCGCCGGGCACTTTCCCGGGCACCCGGTGATGCCCGGCGTTCTTCAGGTTGAGGCGATGGCACAGGTGGCGAGCATTCTGTTGCTGAGATTGGCGAAGACTTCGAGCCGGATCGGTTATTTCATGAGCGCGGATGAAGTAAAATTTCGAAAACCAGTTTTCCCGGGAGATACACTTTTCATTCATGCCGAATTGCTCAAAGCCCGGCAGGGTCGGTTGGCGAAAGCGCGCTGCAGTTGCGTGGTAAATGACGCCGTTGTGTCCGAAGGGGACCTGATGTTCACGTTTTTGGATAAATAAGGGGCAATGACGAAGTTCGAATGGTCCGAGCCGGACTGGTGTTTGAATGACGAAAGAATGCCAAAGCACGAAAGTCGAAACCCTTCGTCATTCGTCGTTCGCTATCCGTCATTTTGATTATGAGCGGCGTCGAAATTCATCCGACTGCCGTCATTGATCCAAAGGCGGAACTCAGCGCGGGCACAACCGTCGGTCCCTATTGCATCATCGCGGCTGGTGTCGTCCTGGGCGAAAAATGCTGTCTGCAACATCATGTAACCCTTGTCGGGCCGATGTGGGCCGGACGCGAGAATAGATTTTATGCCTATTGTTCGATCGGCCAGCAAACACAGGATTTGAAATACGCGGGCGAGCCAACTTATCTTGAGATTGGCGACGGAAATACTTTTCGTGAGTTTTGCACGGTCAATCGCAGCACAAAAAGCGACGGCAAAACGCGTGTGGGCAACCGCGGAAATTTTCTAGCCTATAGTCACATCGGTCACGACTGCACAGTAGGCGATTCGGTTGTGTTCTCGAATAACGGAACTCTGGCGGGTCATGTTGAGGTTGGCGATCACGCCATCATCGGAGGACTCACTGCGGTGCATCAATTTTGCAGAATTGGTCGTTTCGCCATTACAGGCGGCTGCTCCAAGATTGTCCAGGACGTGCCGCCCTTTCTAATCGCGGACGGTAACCCGGCTGAAATTCGTGGGATCAATCTGGTCGGAATGGAGCGTGCGGGATTTCCTCCGGAAAGCGTGAAAGCAATCAAGGAAGCGTTCCGGTTGCTCTACCGATCGAAATTGAACACTCGTCAGGCGATCGAAGCGGTGCGGAAAGAAATCGAACCGCGAGAAGAGATCAGCCAACTGCTCGAGTTCATCGAGAAAAGCGAGCGCGGCATTATTCGATAGGAGGCTTAATATTGCGGCGTTGGCGTTGTCGGAGGCGGCTTGGTGAGATCGCTCTCCATTTTGTGGAGGAGCTGTAGTGCGGGCGATTCAGGTATGATCCGTAAAACCCGGCGAGTTAGATCGAGAGCACGGTCCGGTTTACCGAATTTTATGAAAGCATCGCATTCTTCCAAGACGCAACGGATGATGTCATCGCGTTTCGTGTAGGCACCCCGAGCTTGTTCCAGCGTTGCGATCGCAGTAGCGAACTTACCAGCGCGCAACTCCATCAATGCAACATCCTCGAGCATGACGACATTGCGCGTGCGCGCACCGACCACGCGGGCCTGAATGCGATAGTCGGATGAATCAAGCTTGTTGTTCTTAATCGCAAATTCGTGATAAGCGCGCCACGGCGCCGCCGACTTCGGCGGAGTTTTAGAATCGATCTGCGTCCAGTTGAGATACGGGCGATAGAGTGGATCACCCACCGCGACTCCCATCCAGGAGAGGACGCGCGAAGCCATGAAGACGCTTTCCGCGAAGGTGAAGCCGTGCAGCAGGCGATCATTCAGGATGTCGAGGTGCGCAGTTAGCTCAAGATACGGCTCATAAACGTTGCCTACCGTGGCGGCAGCGCCATGCGAGACCAGAGGACCGGCCCAACCCGAATTTTCGCCGCGTAACGTTGCCGCGCTGTAGGAATGAATATGGGCAGCGACTGCGCCCGGCACGAACCTCCCCTGCTGATTGAACGGCCCGCCGACGGCACCAGTATACCATCCATAATAAAGAGCACAGTCCGTCATCGGATAGTTATCGGGAAAAGTGGCGGGAAGA
>Ga0209805_1002246_pt1 | contig 11287 bp, 7 predicted proteins | sample GraSoiAngelo_148_FD_185905 | JGI IMG/M metagenome (GOLD analysis project Ga0209805, IMG submission 185905) | Grasslands soil microbial communities from the Angelo Coastal Reserve, California, USA - 14_1009_09_20cm (SPAdes) (version 2) | ecosystem: Environmental > Terrestrial > Soil > Grasslands ... | reverse complement strand
CGCGGCCCCCAATCGTGACCACGAGCATGATGGGGCGTCTCCATCAACTCAGATGTTCTGGTCCCGAAATACGGCACGATCAACCGAACGCGAATGGTTCCCAGCACGAATCCCGTGGCGAATACCAGGGCGAAATAGATGGCACCGGTTTTCAGAACCTGCATGGGATCTCTCCCCCGTTCCTGCGACTGCGACACGCTGCTGAGCTTACGCGGCGCCCGGTCGAAAGCGCTTTGGGTAGCGCCCCGCAGGGGATTTTCGCTGAGAGCGAGTCAGTTCCAGATAAGACAGATGCCAACATCGCGGTCCACAGGTCGGACTGAGGGCCATCGAAGTAGAAATTGTGGATCGGGATATCGCCGTGGTCCCTGCTCAGGCGGGGATAGCTGGCTTCGCTCACGATACCGTTCCTGAGGTGAACGGGCTGATGTCTGCGATTCCATCGACCCCACGAGATATCCGGCGAGCGGACTGGAAGACAGCGGCTGTGGGGGGAAGAAGTTCGAGTTCTTCTGGGTCAGTGCGTCGACCAGTGGCTGGCCTGCGGACGCCCCAATGGCGGCGAGCTTGAAACTTAGTTAGGCCTCCGATATCCAAACCAACCTTAATAACCATAAAGCGGGACCGCCGCATCCGCCGAGCGAAGCGCCACGCCCTCGGTAGGAAACGGTCGCGGCTGCCGGCCGGGCAGCAGCTCCGCGCGGACGAGCAGGCCACCGGGAGACGCCTTGGCACCCTACGTGTCCGGCTAAGGAATCGTCGAGGATAGTGCTGTGACGGGCGTTACAGGAGAGGCATTTGGTTCCATTTTGGGAATAAGGCGAGCGGTGACTCTGGCATTCGAGCTACAAGCACCACTCCAGGCGAACCGCCTTTCCGCTAGGGGATTCACCTTAGCGCGTCGGTGTTTGTGTAACACGCCGGTGCCATTTACCCAGAGAGTCAGCATGCTTACGCTGTAGTAATCACCCAGGGGGCAGGATGGTTCCCTTGATTCAGGCTGTCACGGCTTACCTCTTCGGCTGCCACCACCACGCACTCAGCCGGGTATTTACAATTCAGCGCAGAACTTATCAGGTTTGTTGTGACTGTGGCGCCGAGTTCGAATATTCCCTAACCACCATGTCGAAGAAACCTATGTTGACTTTTGAGTCTTGGCGCGTCTGGACGAAACGCAGAGAGGGTCAGACAAGCAGCAAGCAATACCAGCTGATCCATTAGTCGCCGTCCTCCTAGGCCCGGAGGCGGCCGCTTATTAATTACCAATTTTCGGGAGAGCAGAATGCGAAATATCGATGAGGTTCTAAGAGAGAAAAACAGTGCAGTTGAACAACTTCGCCGAGAGGTGGAAGCGTTGCGCCTCGTGGCCCCCTTGCTGACCGAAGCGGGAGACAGCAACGGCAGCTTTTTCTTGCAGCCAGTTGTGAGTGGAGAGGCGGCCAGTGAAATGGATTGGAATCCTTCCCAGGAAGCCGCCAAAGTACCAGCCAAGGAAAGGCGGGATGCGAGTGATGCTAAATTTGCCAAAGCCTGGAAGATTTCGCGGGAACTCAGACGCATTACAGCGCCCTTGTTGGGCACGTCTGGAAGCTAAGCTACGAACTGCGGATTCAGACGAGCAGCGAAACTGATTTGCCTGAAACCAAGACTTTTTCATCCTAACCTAACCTTTTTCCGTGGTCCCTGACCAGTCAACTCTAGGAGTGGCCCGACGTGAGACGCAGGGCCATTTCAAGGCCCACCCAAAGGGCGAGGCCGAAGAGTGTCAAAAGGGCAAGCGCAAGGGCGATTCTACTCCGCGTGCTGAGAGAAGATTCTTGTGCGTCAAGTAGGCTTTTCATTTTGTTCCTCCGAGATAGAGTTAGAGATTAGGGGGTGCAAGTCGGGGGAGGGCACCGTTTGCTGTGCCCGAGAGCGGTGATTTCGGCGCAATCACGCCTGTCAGGCGGAGAAACAATCTACTTGGTTTTGAATCGATTGGGTTGTGGAACCGCAACGACGATGTAATTTGTTCGTAAAGTGAATGTAAGCCAGTACGCGCCAGGATGTGTCAGGAGCTTTTTTCGGTACTTGCAGGCGCCACCAGGGCGCTTGCTTCGCCAGTTGCCGTATTGCGGTTTCTGCGCGGCGCTATGGCAGCGCCAGAGGGAAAACTCATGTTCCTCGATCCCAGCAGGCCGTCGAAGATAGGCAGAAAAATGTTGAAGTTCTTTTGCGGCCTGACATGGTGGCACAAGTGATGGGCTCTAAATGCAGCCGGAACCCACCTTCCGTCGTGTATGCGCAGGTGGATCTCTATCCCCGCCACGATATAGGTCAGGAAGGCGGCAGAAACCCCGGTCAATATCCGGAGGTGAAGCAACCGGTCGAAAACAGCAAAGAACAGAATATTGGTGATGAAGATGGCAATCCAGAAGCCGAATTTCATGGTGATGTGTTGACGGTTGGAGGGCGCAGAATGATGCAAAGCGTGACGTATCGCGGCAGTCTGGTACAGGCTAGGCCAGTGCATCGCCCAGCGGTGATATGCGTACTCGGTCCAGTTTGACCATACCAACCCCGCGAGGAATCCCGCCAGGAACCTCATTTGGCCACCACGAGTTGTTCGCAGCCCACGCGATAGGTAACGGTAGCGGTATGGCAGCGCGGCGGGTTAAAAGTCAGGCCACAGTCGACCAGATGAATTTCGGTAGGGCACTGTAATGAAATGTTAACGACCGGCCGAAAATGGCTAGATCGGGGACCGGGCGCGCAGCCGGTCAGGATGGCAACTAATAGGACGCTGACCCAGGCCCGGCCCAGCATGAAATGCGTCTCCCCACGCGGGAGGGCTGGCGGCGGGACGCCATTCGGACGGCATCCTTCGAACTACTCGAAGTCAGCCTAGACTCGTTTGGACGGGTGGTGAATGGCCTGTGTGTGCCACTTCGCACAGCACTTCCAGGCTATTCGGGTTTTCACCGCTTGGTCCGGGAATGAGTTGTAGGGCTGGCAGCTACTCTACAAATATGGCCATATATATAACTCGTATAGGGGTACATGAAATTGAGCACCCGGCCAGGCAGCAGGGACTTTCCTACAAGACGGCGTGGCGCCTGAAGGCGGACCCCAGCTGCCTGCCGGCCGAGCAGCTTGCCAAGGGCATGGTGATTATCTATGCCGCGCGAACGAGCCGCCCGGTGTGGCCGTGTACGCCAGAGTTTGCTCCCGGGCTGACTGGGATGGGTAACTGTCGCGTTTGGCGGGGTTCTCAGCCAAGGGCGGTTTTCAGGTGGAAGCCGTGCAGGCAACGGGGTCCGGCTGGAAGGACCGCCGCAAGGCCGTTTGCCGAATCTTCCAGAATCGGAAAGTGCAGGTCATCGTGGTCGAGCACCGCGCCAGGCGGATGCGCTTCGGGTTTGAGTATGTCGAGGCTGCGCCGGCGGCTGAGGGCGGTCGCGTGGTGGTAGTTGACGGTGCATTGTGCGTGACCTGCAGGAAGGGATGGTTTCCCCCGTGCGCCAGGCGGTGGGAGCCCCCGCTTGGCTTATAACAGGGTGTTGGCCGAGTGGAAGCGGCAGTGCCAAGCCTGCGAAAAACCCAGCCAAGCCGCTCTCGGGCCGCCAGCTCGCTAAATTCCATCAAGCGGCAACAGTTCCCGTGGATGCGGTTAGTTCCCAAACCAAAACCCTGCTTAGGACCGGTTCAACACGACGGCGACCTTCTCGCAGAGGCTGTCTGGCCCTTCGACTTTACTCAAGAAGGCATCCGCAACATCGGCGCCGATGGGAATTTCATTAACGCCGGACAACAGAACCACGGGAATTTCGGAATGTTGGGATTTAACCTGACGAGCCAGTTCTATTCCCGTAATCCCAGGCATCAAATGGTCGGTTAGGACAAGATCGACTCTGCGTGATCTCAAAATTTCTAATGCTTCTGTTCCTGATAATGCTGTCAGTACTTCGTAGCCGGCCTTTTGGAGTACACGCTTCCTGAGCGTGAGCGCATTCTCCTCATCGTCGACGCATAGGATGACAGCTGTACGATCTAAGATCATTTTGCTAGAGGGTGCGGCCGCCCGCGATCATCTCGGCGGCGGACTCGTTGCTTTGTGTAGCCATAACAGCCGGTATGAATACTGAGAAGCATGTGCCATAGCCTTGCTTGAGACGCATGCTCCGAAAGCGAATGGTGCCATCGTATTTCTGGATGATGCCTTTACTGATCCAAAGCCCAATGCCCGTACCCTTGGTTTCTTTGGTGGTGAAGAATGGCTCAAAGATCTGTCTGGCGTGCTCCACAGGAATACCCATACCGGTGTCGTGGATTGAGACACGAACCCCCTGGCGTCCCGTCCGCCGTTCCTTCGAGGGAAACAATTGAATTCGCAAGCGTCCGCCTTCCGGCATGGCCTGCACGGCATTTCCAATAATGTTCAGGAATACCTGCTTGAGTTCGCCGGGGAAGCCCTGAATCGTGCCTGATGTCCGGTATCGCTTGTCCACAGTGATGCTGTTCAACTGGAGCCGCCGCGATTGCAGCTCAATAACATTGTCGAGGATTTCTGATAGCGACAAAGTGACAGGCCGATGGGATTCACGGTAAAAGCTGAGCGTCTGCTTGGTAATGTGTGCCAGACGCGCTATTTCCTTGTTGGCAAGCTGGGTATAGAGCCGAGCTTCTTCATCCAGAGACGAGTGGTCCTGAAGCAGGTAAACGGCATTGGAGATGGCCTCCAGCGGGTTGTTGATCTCGTGAGCAATGATCCCAGCGAGGCGCCCCATGGCGGCCAGCCTTTCCGACTTCACCAGAGCGTCTTCCGCCTGTTTGCGCTCGGTAATATCCGTGTTTGTGCCAAACCAGCGCGCGACGTGACCGGACGCATCGCGGATGGGCAAGGCACGGGAAAGAAACCAGCGATACGTTCCATCTTTGCCACGCAAAGGGAAGGTGTCTTCCCACGGCTCACCCGTTGACCAAGAGCGCTGGATACCCTCAGCAACCCGCGCGACGTGGTCCTGATCGACAAGGCTGCTCCACCCCAGGCCTTTCATCTGGTCGACGGTGGTGCCGGTGTAGTCGTACCAGCGCTGGTTATACCAGAACACCGAACCGTCAGCATGAGCCATCCAGACCAATTGCGGTATGGAGTTTGCCAGCGAGCGAAATTGGATCTCGCTGTCCTGAAGTTCCCGTGTTCGTTCGGCGACTCTATGCTCCAACTCAAGGTTGAGCCGCTCGAGCTGCTTGTTTTTGCGGTACAGCTCGGCAAAGACACTAACCTTGGCGCGCAACAATTCCGGAATAATGGGAACGGAAATGTAGTCAACTGCGCCACGGGCATAACCCTTCAGACGGTCCACGTCCGTCAGGTGAACAGCCGAGATAAAGATGATCGCCGTGGTGTCGAACCGGGGGTGCTCGCGGATCATGTCGGCTAATTGGAAGCCGTCAATGTCCGGCATGCTGACATCCATCAGGACCACTGCTACATCGGTCTTGAGCAGGCTCTCCAGAGCCTCGCGACCGGAATTCGCCCGCAGGAGGTTTTCCCCCAGCGGAGCGAGGATGGTCTCATAGGTGAGCAGCTTGCCAATCTGGTCGTCCACCATCAGGATGTTGACCGGTTCATGAGGAGTCATTGGGGTTCGTATTCTATACTGCGCACCTGCTACGGCCGGACTGCGTACCCAGTTTCACAACACTTGGCCACACAAGACTCTGTTATCGGTGGAGCCACATGCGCAGTGTCGAGAGCAACTGCTCGGTGTTAACCGGCTTGGCCAGGTACTCGGAGGCGCCAGCCTCCAGGCATTTTTCACGATCTCCTTTCATCGCCTTGGCGGTAAGCGCAACGATCGGCAGGCGCCGGAATGCAGGGTTCTGCCGAATGACTTGCATGGTTTCGTAGCCGTCCATTTCCGGCATCATGATGTCCATCAGGACAATCGCGATATCCGGGGTTGATTCCAGGGTTGCGATTGCCTCACGGCCAGTTCCGGCGGTGAGCACCGTCATTCCGCGCCGTTCCAGTACGCTGCTGAGCGCGAAGATGTTACGGACGTCGTCATCCACGACCAGAACCCTGCGCCCGATGAGGGCTTCATCTGAGTGATGCAGCCTTTCCAGCATCCGCTGCTTCTCTGACGGTAGGTTGTCGACCACGCGATGCAGGAACAGCGCTGTCTCATCGAGCAGCCGTTCCGGCGACTCGACCCCTTTCACTACCACGCTGCGGGCCAAGGTGCGAAGGCGCGCGTCCTCCTCCGGAGACAGTTCCTTCCCGGTGAAGACGACCACAGGTAAGTCACTTAGCGACGGCGTCTCCCGTAGACGCTCCAACACATCAAATCCCGACATATCGGGAAGACGCAGATCAAGCACCACGCAATCACAGGGTTCGTTGTTCATCTCGTCGAGTGCTTCCCTACCTGTACTGACGACCTTCACATCGATGTCGTCGTAGCCCAGCAGTTCCTTAATGCTGAGCTGCTCGGCGGGATTGTCTTCTACCACCAGGAGCCGCTTGCGACGCGGGGCTGCATATTCCTTAATTCGAGTTAAGGCCTGGTCCAACGACTTGGGAGTGGTCGGCTTGGTGACAAAAGCAAACGCGCCGCGAGCGAGACCGTGGCGGCGGTCTTCGTCCATGGTGAGCATTTGCACCGGGATGTGTCGGGTGGCGGGATCCTGTTTCAAGTGGTTGAGCACGGTCCACCCCAGCATGTCGGGGAGAAACACATCGAGGGAGACGGCGGAAGGATGATACTGGCGAGCCAGCGCAAGAGCATCGGCTCCCCGGTTGGCCACGAGGACCTTGAAGCCCTTGTTCCGTGCCAAGTCGCAGAGAATGCCGGCGTAATGCGGATCGTCCTCCACGATTAACAGAATTGCATCTTCCGGCTGCACGCTATCGCGGTCGTCGGTAATAGGCTCGGCGGGCAGCTCAACCGCGGTAACGCGCGAAAGTTGGAGGGGAGCAACCGTCGAGGGTTTGACATCCACTGCGCCTGTCCCACTAGCCGGGCCGACATAAGCCTGCGGCAAGTACAGGGTAAACGTGCTTCCTTTCCCCGGCGCGCTGCGCAACTGAATCTCGCCCCCGAGCAAGGCGGCCAGCTCACGACTGATGGCCAGACCCAAGCCGGTTCCCCCGTACTTGCGGCTCGTGCCGGCATCGGCCTGCTGGAAGGCTTCGAAGATGATCCGCTGCTTTTCGGCAGGGATGCCGATTCCGCTGTCGGTGACCTCGAAGGCAACAACCGACCCTGTCTTGGAAAGAAGCGGGTGATCTTCGGTCCAACCGCGACTTGCCGGGCTGACGGAAAGACGGACGCCTCCCTGCTCGGTGAACTTGAAGGCATTCGAGAGCAGATTCTTCAACACCTGCTGCAGGCGCTTGGAATCGGTGACAATACTGCGAGTGAGCTGAGGGTCGGTGTGAATCTCGAAGGAGAGATGCTTGGTCTCCGCCTCGTGACGGAACGGGCGTGCGACCGCGTCCAGCAGGCCGCTAAAGAAGACTTCCTCAGCCTGCACGGAAACCGTGCCGGACTCGATCTTCGACAGGTCGAGAATGTCGCTGATGAGGTTGAGCAGGTCGGTGCCGGCAGCGTGGATGGTGCGGGAGAACTCGACTTGCTTCGGAGTCAAATTGCCTTCCGGATTATCGCTGAGCTGCTGTCCCAGGACGAGAATGCTGTTCAGCGGCGTGCGCAATTCGTGCGACATGTTGGCCAGGAATTCGGATTTATACTTGGAAGTGAGCGCCAGTTCCTTGGCTTTTTCTTCCAAGGCGCGGCGGGCCTGCTCAATTTCCTGGTTCTTCCTTTCGACTTCGACGTTCTGTTCAGCGAGTTGCTGTGCCTTCTGCGCAAGCTGCTCGTTGGTCTGCTGCAATTCTTTCTGTTGCGCCTGCAGTTCAGCCGCCAATTGCTGAGACTGCTTGAGCAACCCTTCGGTCTGCATCGTGGCCTCAATGCTGTTCAGCACGATTCCGATGCTGGAGGTCAGCTGTTCCAAGAAGGCCAGGTGAGAAGCGGTAAAGGCACCCAGCGAGGCTAGTTCGATGACCGCTTTGACCCGGTCCTCGAAGAGAATCGGCAAGACAATGACATTTCGAGGGACGGCCTCGAACAGGCCGGATCGAATGGGAACCGTGCGGTCCGGCGGGAGATCGCCGATTAACATACGGCGCTTCTCGAGCGCACATTGTCCAATCAGCCCTTCTCCCAGCTTGAGGCTGCTCAAGTGGCCGCCCTGCCCGTCGCCGGCGAAGGCAGACAGCATCACCAATGCACCGGAGTCTTCCGATTCCATCTGGTAGATGACACCTTGCTGGGCGTTGACGAGGGGAGCGAGTTCTGACAACAGCATCCGGCCCACGGTTCCGAGATCACGCTGCCCCTGCAACATGCCGGTGAAACGGGCGAGATTGGTCTTGAGCCAGTCCTGCTCGGTATTGCGCTCCGTGGTGAGGCGGAGGTTGTTGATCATGGTGTTGATGTTGTCTTTCAACTCCGCCACTTCGCCGCTGGCCTCGACCTGAATCGAACGCGTGAGGTCGCCTTTGGTCACAGCGGTTGCGACTTCAGCGATGGCGCGCACCTGGTTGGTGAGGTTGTCGGCCAGCAGGTTCACGTTACCTACCAGGTCCTTCCAGGTACCGGCGGCGCCAGGAACGTTGGCCTGACCGCCAAGCCGGCCTTCCACGCCGACCTCGCGGGCCACGGTCGTCACCTGGTCGGCAAAGGTGGCCAGGGTGTCAGTCATGTTGTTGATCGTTTCAGCCAGGGCCGCGACTTCGCCTTTGGCGTTCACCGTCAGCTTCTGCGTGAGCACGCCGTTGGCGACTGCGGTCACGACTTTCACGATGCCACGCACTTGTTCGGTCAGGTTGGCGGCCATGACGTTGACGTTATCCGTGAGGTCTTTCCAGGTACCGGCGACACCAGGCACCTGTGCCTGTCCGCCCAGTTTGCCTTCCGTACCCACTTCGCGGGCCACACGAGTCACCTCGGCGGCGAAGGCGTTCAACTGGTCCACCATGGTGTTAATCGTGTTCTTCAGCTCGAGAATTTCGCCCTTAACGTCGACAGTAATTTTGCGTGACAAGTCGCCACGGGCTACGGCCGTCGTAACCTCGGCGATGTTTCGCACCTGGGCCGTGAGGTTACCGGCCATAAAGTTCACGTTGTCGGTTAGATCTTTCCAGGTTCCGCCCACTCCGGGCACATTGGCCTGTCCACCCAACCGGCCTTCACTGCCCACCTCGCGCGCTACGCGTGTCACCTCGCTGGCGAAAGCGTTCAGCTGATCCACCATCGTATTAATCGTCTCTTTGAGCAACAGAATCTCGCCGCTGACGTTGACGGTAATCTTTTTGGACAAATCGCCCCTCGCAATAGCAGTCGAGACTTCGGCGATGTTGCGCACCTGAGCCGTCAGGTTGCTGGCCATCGAGTTCACCGAATCCGTCAGGTCCTTCCAGGTGCCGCCTACGCCGGGCACGAGAGCCTGCCCACCCAGCTTGCCGTCGGTTCCCACTTCGCGCGCTACGCGGGTTACCTCGGAGGCAAACGACCGAAGCTGGTCGACCATGGTGTTGATGGTGTCTTTCAGCTCGAGAATCTCGCCCCTCACGTCGACGGTGATCTTGCGTGACAAGTCTCCGCGAGCTACCGCCGTGGCTACCTCGGCAATATTGCGTACCTGTGAGGTCAAGTTGCCAGCCATGAAGTTGACATTGTCGGTGAGATCTTTCCAGGTGCCGGCCACACCGGTTACCTGGGCCTGCCCACCCAGCTTGCCTTCGGTTCCGACTTCACGGGCCACGCGGGTCACTTCGCCGGCGAAGGCGTTGAGCTGGTCGACCATAGTGTTGATCGTGTTCTTGAGTTCGAGAATTTCGCCCTTCACGTCCACCGTGATCTTGCGGGAAAGGTCGCCGCGAGCCACCGCCGTCGTAACCTCGGCGATGTTGCGCACCTGGGCCGTTAGGTTACCGGCCATGGAATTCACCGAGTCGGTCAGGTCTTTCCAGGTACCGGCCACTCCCGGCACGTTGGCCTGTCCACCCAAGCGGCCTTCGCTACCCACCTCGCGAGCCACGCGGGTCACTTCTCCGGCGAAGCGGTTCAATTGGTCCACCATCGTGTTCAGGGTTTCCTTGAGCTGGAGAATTTCACCGCGAACGTCCACCGTGATTTTGCGGGAAAGGTCGCCACCGGCGATGGCGCTCGCTACTTCGGCGATGTTTCGCACCTGCGCGGTGAGGTTGCCGGCCATGAAGTTGACGTTATCCGTCAGGTCTTTCCAGGTACCGGCGACCCCGGTCACCTGCGCCTGTCCACCCAGCTTGCCTTCGGTTCCGACTTCGCGGGCCACGCGGGTCACTTCGCCGGCGAACGCATTGAGCTGGTCCACCATCGTGTTGATGGTTTCTTTGAGTTCGAGAATTTCACCCTTAACGTCAACCGTAATCTTGCGGGAGAGGTCGCCGCGAGCGACGGCAGTCGTAACCTCGGCGATATTTCGCACCTGAGCGGTAAGGTTGCCGGCCATTGCGTTGACCGAGTCGGTAAGGTCCTTCCAGGTGCCGGCGACGCCGGGCACAACCGCCTGGCCTCCCAGCTTGCCGTCGGTACCTACCTCGCGAGCGACGCGCGTAACTTCTGACGCGAACGAACGAAGCTGGTCCACCATGGTGTTGATGGCTTCTTTGAGTTGCAGAATTTCACCGCGGACGTCCACCGTAATTTTTCTGGATAGGTCGCCGCTGGCCACAGCGGTTGCCACTTCGGCGATGTTTCGCACCTGGCCAGTCAGGTTGCTGGCCATGGAGTTCACCGAATCGGTCAGGTCTTTCCAGGTGCCTGCTACTCCGGGAACCACGGCCTGACCGCCAAGTTTCCCGTCGGTGCCGACCTCACGGGCCACGCGCGTCACCTCCGAGGTGAAAACGCTCAGCTGCTGAATCATGGTGTTGACGATGTTCGCGGAGCGTAAAAACTCGCCTTCGAGCGGGCGGCCGTCAACGTCTAGGCGGACGGTTTCGGTGAGGTTTCCTTGCGCAACGCCGGCGATCGCTCGCGTTACTTCCGTGGTTGGCCGGAGCAGGTCCTCTACCAGGGCGTTAACCGAAACCTCTATCGCGCCCCACGCCCCGCGAGATTCGTGGAACTTGGTTCGTTCTCTAGTTCGCCCTTCTTTGCCAACGACTTGGCCGACGCGCTTCAGTTCGTGAGCCATCTGCTGGTTGGCGGCCACGATTTCATTGAAGGTATCCGCAATTTTTCCCGCCAGT
>Ga0209805_1002240_pt1 | contig 11298 bp, 9 predicted proteins | sample GraSoiAngelo_148_FD_185905 | JGI IMG/M metagenome (GOLD analysis project Ga0209805, IMG submission 185905) | Grasslands soil microbial communities from the Angelo Coastal Reserve, California, USA - 14_1009_09_20cm (SPAdes) (version 2) | ecosystem: Environmental > Terrestrial > Soil > Grasslands ... | reverse complement strand
CCGCCAGCGTCGGGATCGCGGAGGTGAAGTTCGCCGCCAAGATCGCCTCCGAGCTGAGCAAGCCCGATGGGCTGCTCGAGGTCCCGCGCGGCCAGGTGCGCGAGTTCCTCGCCCCGCTGCCTGCTTCGCGCTTGTGGGGCGTCGGGCCGCGCACCGACGAACAGCTGCAACGTCTCGGGCTGCGCAAGGTGGGCGACGTGGCGCGCGCCGACCCGGCGTACCTGGAGGCGCAGCTCGGATCGATGGGGCCGTGGCTGCACGATCTGGCGAACGGGATCGATCCGCGCGCCGTTGAACCGGACGTGGAGGCAAAGAGCATCGGCGCGGAGGAAACGTTCGACGACGATCTGGAAGGCGAAGAGCTGCTCCCGTTCATCCACGAGCAGGCGCTGCGGGTGGGGGCCCGGCTGCGCAGGGCGGGCATGCAGGCGCGCTCGGTCCATCTGAAGATCAAGTACGCCGACTTCCGCGTGGTGACTCGTCAGGAGACGCTGCCGCTGCCCACCGACGATTCCGCCGAGATCTTTCGCGTCGCGGTCCGGCTGCTCGGTAAGCTGGAAGCCTACCCCGTCCGTCTGACGGGCGTGCACGCCGGAGACCTGCACACAGGCGCGCCCCAGCTGGGGCTGTTCGACGCCGAGAGGAAGAAGCGAGAGCGGCTGAACCGCTCCCTCGACGCGATCGCGGAAAAGTTCGGCACCGACGCCGTCTTGCCGGCCGACCTGGTGCAGGCGCGCAAGAAGTAGGTCGGGGTGGGCCATCGGGGATGTTGCGCGGCGCGCGTTTCGCACCGCACAATTGCACCATGGGACGCAGGTTCAGGCCGGCACGCGGTTTCACGATGGTCGAGCTGATGATCGTCGTCGCGCTCATCGGGATCCTCTCGAGCATCGCGATCCCGGGATACCAACGGATCACGGCGCGGGGGCGCCGCTCCGAGCTGCAGGCCATCATGAGCAAGTTCCGCCTGTACTTCAAGAACCTGCACGACGGCCAAGGGACCTTCTCCACCCCGCAGACGCTCGATGCTTCCGCGGTCAGCGCGATCAATCCCTCTTCCGCGATCCATCCAGGGGAGTCCGCGCCCTGGGTGACGAACGCGAGCGGCTGGACCGATCTCCCATTCCCGCCGGAAGGCGCCATCCGCATGCGTTACTGGTACACGATGGGCGCGACCGCCGCGGACGGCAGGGTACACGACGTGACGCTGCAGGCCTGCGGCTCGTTCCCTGGATTCGGAACGGACACGATCACCTGCGCGACCGGCATGAGCGGCAACTACCTCTATACGGAAGTGCTGCATGGCAGCGGGACCTACGACGTCGTCGAGGTCCCGGAGTTCTAGCCGCTGCGGCTAATTCGCCGCCGGCACCGGCATTCCGGTCGCCTTGCCGGCAGCGACGTCGACGATCCCGGCGGCCGTCCCGTTCGCAAGCATCAGCACCGCCTTCTTCACCTGCCGTGTCCGCAGCACCTGGACGAGCTTCGGCAGGTTCGTCTCGGACGCCGTCAACCATTGCGGCGCGATCGTCACCACCGCCGCGGGACCGGTGATGTCGATGCGCTGCACGCCCGGTCCTGCCGAGCTGGCCTGGACCTCCACGTGCTGCGGGATCGCGAAATGGAAGGAATAGACGGCGAGTCCGACGCACCCGGCTACCAGGAGCACCGCCAACACGCCCTTTGCGCGGCCAGGCCGCTCGTCGAGACCGTGGAAATCGCGCAGCTCCGGCTTGACCGGCGCCAGCGTCTGTTGCTGCGAAACGGGCTTCGGGCGAAAGGGCTGACCGGGGAGCACCATGTCGGGATCGAGCGCCCCGGCCCCGAGCCGCGGGGCGGCACCGAAGCCGCGAAACCGATCGCCGGTCTCCTTCAGGTTGAGCAGATCGCGGCTCAGCGACGCGCTGGCCGCCGTGACGAGCTGCAGGTTCTCCACCTCGCCCTTGCCGATGGCCGCGTTCGCCTCTTTCTGCAGGCGGCCAGCGGCTTCATCGGCAAGCTTCGTCAAGCTGGCCATCGCCTCGACGTCGAGCGTGGGGCTGACGTTCGCCGAGGCGAGCCGCGTACCCTCGGCGGTCGCTACCTCGAGCGCGATCCTCGCACCCAGCGAGTGGACGAAATGCGAATCGATCCCGCTCTTCTCGATCGAGGCGCGCTCGCCCAGGCTGAGCAATGCCGTCAGCTTGCGCGCGGATGCGACGACGTTGGTGGGGACGTCGCGCCCTGGATTGTTCCCCTGCAGCAGGTGCATGGCGGCCGTCTTGCAGACATCGATGGCCACCGGCACCGGCCAAGGAGGTCCGGGCGGCGCGGGCGGTGGCTTGGCCGGGGACGGTGGCTTGGTTGCCGGCGCCGGCGTGGCCCCGTCGGCGTCGAAGAGCGTCGAAAGCCCGCCGGCCCCGTTCGAGGACTGCGGTGCGGGCCGGACCCTGGGCGACTGAGGGGGCGTCGGCGACAGCCCAGGCGCGGCGCGCGCGGCACCCGCGCCCGAGGCCGGCGAGACGTCCGGACCGGCCGACGCCGCGCGTCCCTGTGGGCGAGCGGGCTTGCGATCCATGAATCCCGGCGGCGGTCCGGCGACCGGCGCCGCGCGCGCCCCCATGGAGGGTTGCGCAGCCGGCGGCGATCTCACGGGGGTGGAGTCAGGCTGCGGCGTCGAAGTCGGACGCTGTGGCGCGGGAGTGACCTGCGCCGGCGTCGCCGGCGGCCGCTGCGGCGATGGGGACGGCGCAGCGGGACGCGGCGGCGAGGCTGCGGCCGCCGCGGGCTGCTGCTGCGCTCCGGACTTCACCCACTCGCGAATCTTCCCTTCCTCATCCGGGGCGAGACCGGCGAACCGGATCTGGGCGGAGGGGCCGCCGCGAACGACGAGGCCCCAACTCTGGAACGTCTCCCACGAGAGGCGCACCGTCTCGCCAGCCTTCAACGGAAGCTGCGAAGGCGATTCGATGCCGACCGTCGACACGGTGGCGCGGTCGAGGCGCGACTGAGCGCTGCGCGTCGCCACCGCGACGGCCGCGGGAGCGCCATCCCCGGCACCGAACGCGAGCGCGACGGACGCCGCCAACCGGTCGACGAACTGGTCCTTCGGCGTCGGCATGAAGAGAAGGTCGCTGGCGCCGGCGCGAAAGCACTCGTCGCGCTGCCCGGCCTGGTCGCGCTGCAGCACCGCCACCACGCGGCCACCGCGCTCCCGAAACTTCGGCGCGACGGCCTGCAGCGTGGCAGCGAGCGGTGCCCCCGGACCGCCATAGAAGACCGCGACGGCATCGGCTCCAGCCGCGGCGGCCTGCGCCGCGGCGGCGTCGGCGAGCGACACCGCGCTGACGTCGAACCTGCCGCCGTCGCGGAGGCCGCCGGCGAGCGCGGGGAGCATCTTCGGATCTGCCAGGACCAGCAGACGGGGGGCGGGCACATTCCTCCTCGTGAGGTCGACCCTACCCCACGCCCCGACCGTTGAGAAATTTGCATTCGCTGCGGCAAACGCGCGCGCTGGTCTCTAGAACCCTACCGAATGCCGATCCGCACCCGCCGCTGGAACGATCGCAGGTTGCCGGGAGACGGCCAGCGCCTGCTGGTCTGCCGTTACCGGCCGCGCGGGGTGCGCAAATCGGAGGAGACGTGGGACGAATGGGACCCGGATCTAGGGCCGAGCCGTGCGCTGCATGCGGACGTGTACGGGAAGAGCGGCCCCCCGATCCCGTGGGAGGAATACCGGGAGCGCTTCCTGGCGGAGATCGCGGGACGGCGCGCGCGCATCGAGGAGCTCGCTGCGCGGGTGCGCGCAGGTGAGACCATCACGCTGCTCTGCTCCAGCGCCTGCGCGGATGACGCACACTGCCACCGCTCGCTGCTGCGCGAGCTGATCGAAAACGCTGTCGCTGGCTGAACAGGGGTTGCGCTCTTTTCGCGAGCGCCGCGCGCTCGCGTGCTACGGGAGGAACATGTCGCGCAGGACGCTGTGGTTCTTCCAGCGCACGGGCCCGGGAGCGATCCGCCGGATCTCCAATCCATGGATGCAGCGCTTCCTGTCCGGCGAACGCGCGCTCCGCCACGACGGGGACGGCTTCGTCCGCTGCATCGGGATGTCGCTCGAGCTGCACGGCGCGAAGCCGGCGCAGGTCGCCCGCGTCTGGTTCTCGAAGATCCGCGTGAACGACGAGGGCCGGGTCGATCCGCACCACCGGCACGAGACCGCCAAGCTTGCGCGCTCCGAGACGCCGCACGTGGCGCATCCCCATGCCGGGACTTCGGTGGTCGCCGCCGGCCATCGGTTCGCGATGCGACGGTTGTCGCACCTGCGCGAGTGGCGGCCGGAGGAGAGCGACCTCGCGGCGCTTCGCGCGGTCGTGAACACGAAGGCCGGCAAGCAGATGCTGTAGGAATAAGCCGTCGCCGCCGCGGTCAAGGTCGACGTCGCTGATTCCTTGTCTCGTGTGCGATCCGGCGATCGGCGAGTTACCCTTGCGCACAGCGCCACCTGGTGCGCGGAGGAAGTACGTGCGCGAGCGGATTCACGCCCAGGACTCTGGAAGTCGCGCGGCCACGGCGCGCATCCTCTCGGTCGCGCAAGCCTTGCCGCCGAACTTCGCCGATCAAGACACGCTGCTCGCGGCGTTTCGCGAGCTGTGGGGTCAAAAGCACTTCAACCTGGAGCGCCTGGAGCAGCTCCACCGGGCGGTGCGCGTCGGAGGCCGGCACCTGGCGCTGCCGCTGGAGCGGTATGGCGAGCTGCGGAGCTTTGCCGCTCGCAACGCCGCTTGGACGGAGGCCGCGGTCGATCTGGGGGCGGAGACGGTCCGCAGCGCCCTCCTCGCGGCGGACGTGGCGCCCGCGCAGGTCGACCACCTCTACTTCGTCACCGTCACCGGCATCGCGACGCCCTCGATCGACGCGCGGCTCGTCGATCGCCTCGGCCTTCGCGCGGACGTGAAGCGCGTCCCCATCTTCGGGCTCGGCTGTGTGGCGGGTGCGGCGGGCCTTTCACGCGTCGCGGACGTCCTTCGCGGCGGCCCCGGCGAAGTGGCCGTGCTCCTGGCCGTCGAGCTCTGCTCGCTCACCCTGCAGCGCGAAGATCTCTCCATTCCGAACATCATCGCCAGCGGGCTGTTCGGCGACGGCGCCTCCGCCGCGGTGCTGGATGGCGGGGCGCGCGGCCGCGGTCCGCGCATCGCCGCGACGCGCTCCGTCTTCTACCCGAACAGCGAGCGCGTCATGGGATGGGACGTGGTCGATTCCGGGTTCAAGGTGGTGCTCTCGCCCGCCGTCCCGCAGCTGGTCCGCGAGAAGCTTCGCGCGGACGTCGATTCCTTCCTGGCAACGCAGGAGCTGAAGCGGAGCGACATCGCTCATTTCATCTGCCACACGGGCGGGCCGAAGGTGCTCGAGGCATGCGAGGAGGCGCTGGAGATTCCGCGCTCCGCGATGCAGCGCAGCTGGGACTCGCTGCAGAACGTCGGGAACCTCTCTTCTGCTTCCGTGCTCTTCGTGCTCTCGGATCTCCTCGCTGCCGGCGAGGCGCGTCCCGGCGACCGCGGCCTGCTGCTGGCGATGGGTCCCGGCTTCTGCTCGGAGCTGGTGCTGCTCGAATGGTAGCGGCGTACCTGGCATTTCTCGCGCTGTTCGGCGGGGAGCGGATCGCGGAGCTGCTGCTGTCCCGGAGGAACGCGCGCATCGCGCTGGCGCATTCGGGCGTCGAGAGCGGCGCGGCCCATTTCCGTTGGATGGCGGCCGTGCACGCGCTGTTCCTGCCCGCATGCGCGGCGGAGGTGCTGCTGCTGCGCCGTCCATTCCCAGGCGCCCTGGGATGGGCCTGCGCGGCCGCAGCGCTCGGAGCGCAAGCGCTGCGCTGGTCGGCGATCTCGACGCTCGGATGGCGCTGGAACGTGCGCGTGATCGTGGTTCCCGGCGAATCGCCGGTCCGCGCTGGTCCGTATCGGTTCGTCCGGCATCCCAACTACGTGGCGGTCGCGATCGAGATGCTGTGCGTTCCGCTCGTGCACGGCGCCTGGATCTGCGCGGTGGTCTTCTCCGCGCTGAATCTGGTGCTGCTATGCATCCGCATCCGCGTGGAGGAGCGCGCGCTCGGGGCGACCTGGGAGCGCGCATTCGCCGGCGTCCCGAGGTTCATTCCGCATGGATGAGGTGCTCGGCGAGATCGGCCGCGTCCTGCGCGAGGAGCTGGACATGAACCGCGAGGTGCGGCCGGGCGACGATCTGGTTCGCGACCTCCAGCTCGATTCGGTCGGCTTGCTCACGCTGGTGGTCGACCTGGAAGATCGCTTCCGGGTGGCTTTGAAGGAGGAGGACGCCGTCGCCGTCCACACCGTCGCCGAGCTGGCTGCCCTCGTGCTGCGCCGGCGCGAGGAGGCGGCCGCGTGTTGACCGGCGGTCCAGCGGTTGCACCGCGCCACCAAACGCTTCACGCCGCCCTGGAGCACGCGGCGCGGTCGCGTTGGGGGCTCACGTTTCTCGACGCGCAGGAACGGGAGACGCCCCTTTCCTTCGCCGAACTGTACGAGCGCGCGCAACGGGCGGCAGGAGGCCTGCGCGAGCAGGGGATCGCGCCCGGCGACCGCGTCGCGATCGTCCTTCCCACCGGACCGGACTTCATGGACGCATTTTTCGGCACCGTGCTCGCCGGAGCGATCCCGGTGCCGCTCTATCCTCCCCTGCGCCTCGGGCGGATGGACGAGTTCCACCGCCGGACCGCGCGCATGATCCGCGCCTGCGGCGCCCGCCTGGTGCTCAGCGACGCGCGCATCTCGCGGCTCCTCGGGGTCGCCGTCGCGGAGGCCCGGCCCCCGCTCGGTCTTCGCCGGCTCCAGCATGCGCGGCCGCTGGTCTCGCCCGCCGCACCAGACGATCTGCTCCTGATCCAGTTCTCCAGCGGGACCACGGTGGACCCGAAGCCGGTCGCGCTGACGCACGCGAACGTGCTCGCAAACGTGGCGGCCATCGAGACCATCGTGCCCGCCGACGACGCGCAGGCCGGCGTTTCCTGGCTGCCGCTGTACCACGACATGGGGCTCATCGGTTGCCTGCTGTGCGCCGTGGACCGACCCGGCCCGCTCACGCTGATTCCTCCCGAGCTCTTCCTCGCCCGCCCCGCGATCTGGTTGCGCGCGATCTCGCGCAAGCGCGCGACGATCTCGGTGGCCCCGAACTTCGCCTATGGCCTGTGCCTGCGCCGGGTGCGCGACCGCGACCTGGAGGGCGTCGACCTCTCTTCCTGGCGCTTCGCGCTGAACGGAGCGGAGCCGGTCGCTCCGGCGGTGCTGCGCCGGTTCTCGGACCGGTTTGCGAGCTACGGCTTCGACGCGCGCGCGCTGATGCCGGTCTACGGCCTGTCGGAGGCGTCGCTGGCGGTGACCTTCACGCCCTCGGGCCGCGGTCCCAGAACCGTAGCCCATGGGGCGCGCGAGCTGGCTTCGGTCGGCGCGCCGCTCCCGGGCATCGACCTGGACGTGCGGGAAGGACGGATCTTCGTGCGTGGACCTTCCGTCATGCGCGAGTACTTCGGAAATCGCGCCGCGACCGACGCCACGCTGCGCGAGGGCTGGCTGGACACGGGCGATCTCGGCTTCCTCCAGGACGGCGAGCTCTTCGTCTCGGGCCGCGCGAAGGACGTGGTGATCCTGCGCGGCTCGAACCACTCGCCGCAGGAGTTCGAGGAAGCCCTCGACGGCGTCGCCGGTGTGCGCCCCGGGTGCGCGGCTGCCGTCGGCATCCCGACGGCGGAAGGCGAGCAGCTGGCCCTGCTCGTGGAGGCGGACGGCGCCGCGGACGCCGAGCAGATCCGCGCCCGCGTGACGGAGCGCACGGGAATCCGTCCCCACGAGGTCCACCTGCTCGCGCCGGGGACCTTGCCGCGCACCTCGAGCGGAAAGCTGCGCCGCGGCGAGGCGCTGCGCCAGCTGCAGTCCGGCGAGCTGCGGCCTCCGGATCCCGTCACCCTGCTGCACGTAGCGAAGGAGACCGCGCGCTCGCTGCTCGCGAGGCTGCAATGGTGACGACCGACGTGGTCATCGCCGGGGGCGGCCCGGCGGGCCTCGCCGCGGCCATCCGTTCCGCGGAACGCGGGCTGCGCACCTTGCTCCTCGAGCGCAGCGCCTCCGTTCCCGACAAGGCCTGCGGAGAGGGACTGATGCCCGCCGGCGCGCACGAGCTCGAGCGGCTGGGAGCGAGGATTCCGCCGGGCGGCAGCGCGTCCCTGCGCGGCATCCGCTACCTGGAGGAGGACGGAACCGTCCTCGAGGGGCAGTTCGGTGGCCGCCCTGGAATGGGGATCCGTCGGACCGTCCTCGCGGAGGCGCTGCGGGAGCGGGCGACCGCGGCGGGGGCCGAGCTGCGGCGCGGAACGGTCCTGGCCACGCATCCGCGCTTCGACGCCGTCGAAGTGGGCACCGATTCCGGCGTCCTCGACGCGCGGCTCTTGATCGCCGCCGACGGGCTGCATTCGCCGCTCCGCCGGGCGGCTGGACTCGATGCGGGGAACGGCAGCGGGCCGATGCGTTTCGGCATTCGACGGCATTTCGCGCTCGCGCCTTGGACGGACTTCGTCGAGGTCTACTGGGCGGCCGGGATCGAGGCGTACGTGACGCCGGTCGGGCCCCGGAGCGTCAACGTGGCGCTGCTGCACGATCGCGATGGCGCGAGGGATTTCGACGATCTGCTGGCTCCGTTTCCAGCTCTGCGCGAGCGGCTCGCCGGCGCAAGCGTCGATTCCGACCTGCGCGGGGCCGGACCCCTGCTGCAGAGAGCGCGCGCGAGATGGGCGGAGCGGCTCGCCCTCGTCGGGGACGCCGCCGGATACGTCGACGCCATCACCGGGCAGGGGCTCTCCCTCGCGTTCGCGGCTTCGAGCGTCCTGATGGAATCGCTGCCGGACGATCTGTCGCTCGATCTCGGTCCGGCGCTGCGCCGGTACGACGAACGGCTGCGCGCCCGATGGCTGCAGTATGCGCTGCCCGCACACGCGCTGGTGGCGCTCTCCCGAAGACCGGCGCTGCGGCGTGCCGCGCTCCGGTCGGTATCCGCCATTCCCGGAGCGTTCGGCGCTCTCGTGCGCCTGGTTGCGATGGCCTGACGGTGCGTTGAATCCTGAACCGAAATTCTCCCGGATATGCGAATGTTTGGGGATCATGGAGAAAAAGCGCTCGCCTTGGGTTCCGCTCGCCGTCCTGGCGGTCGCGATCGCCGCCGCCGCCATCTGGTATCTCCGCCGCACTCCGGAGGAGCCGCCGGCCGTCGCCCAGGCCCCCTCCGAGCCGGCCAAGCCTGCGGACGCTCCCCTTCCGCCGCCGGAAAAGAGCGACAGTCAGATGCGCAAGGACCTCGGTTCGCTCTCCTCGTTGCCGGAGTGGGCCCAGTGGCTGGGCGTGTCAGACCTGCTCGACCGATTCGTGGTGATCGTCGACAACGTCGCCGAGGACGTGAACCCGCGCAAGCAGGTCGACTTCGTGAAGGTCGCGCCGCAGAAGACGGAGAAGCTGGATTCCGCCCGGTACGATCGCATCGCCGACGTGATCACGTCGATCGACGCCAAGGGTGCCGCGCAAGTGGTGCACGACATCCATCCTCTGCTGGAGAGCGCGTATCACAAGCTCGGGTATCCGGACCGCAGCTTCGATCAGGTGGCCGGCAAGGCGCTGCAGCGGATCATCGACGTGCCGGTGCTCGACAAGCCGCCGCGCCTGGTGCCAAAGGGAGCGAACTTCGCGTACGAGGACGCGAAGCTCGAGGCGCTCGGGCCCGTCGAGAAGCTGCTCCTCCGGATGGGACCGCGCAACACGCGGCTGATCCAGACCAAGGCGCGCGAGATCGCTGCCGCGCTCGACCTGAGGATCGCGACGCATTAGCCGCTCCGCACCGGAGGTGCGGGACTGCTGCTATTGTTTTTTGGTTAGAACGCCTGCCGGATCGCCAGCGCGCCGCCCTGGTCGAACAACCCCTTCGTCGACCAACCGACCCCGAACCAGGCATCGAGCTGGAACTCGTCGATGAGCAAGGCGTGCAGGCCGAGCCCGACCGCGTTGGCGAACGTGAGCTTCTCGTTCTGTGTGACGCGGTCGATCGCGCCGTAGCCGGCGAGGTTGTGGAAAATCCCGAGCTTGAAGGCATCGCGCAACAGTGAATAGCGGAACTCGACCTGCAGGCCACCGTACTTGCGCGCGTATTCGTTGCCGAAGGGCCCCCGCAAGACGCTGCCCCCGATCGAGGCCTCCTCGGGGAAGAGAATGAACCCGGTGCGCGAGATGCCGCGGGTTTCGACCCAGAGTTCGTTCCAGCCGAATGCAAACATCTTCTGGTACCAGCCTGCCAGGTGCAGCGCGCTCTCTTGCCCCTCGTGCGGCGGCCCGTAGACGCGGGCATCGAAGCCGAGCAGATGATGCCGGTCGCGCCGGATTGAATCCGGATCGAACGTCAACTCGAATGCTGCTTCCGCATACTGCCGCGTGTGCGCGAACGCATAGGAGGAGGAGAACATCGAGCCCGAGGCGGGCTCGACCGAGAACAGCAAGCGGCGCGCCACGCCGCCGCCGAGCGAGGTGCGAATGTACGCGGTAGGAGCGAAGACCAGGTGGACCCCGCCCTCCAGCGTCGTGAACATGAAGCTCTCGAGCCGCAGGTCGGGACGCTGTCGATTCGTCAGCTCGCCGCGCGCTCGCAGCGAGGGGCGCAGGACGCCGGTGATGGAGGGCGCGTCGTAGCGGACCTCGCCGAGCGCGCGGGTGAAAGCGAATGTCGATTGGCCCCCGTCCAGCTCATGGCGCACCGCACCGGCGACGCGACCTCCCAGCTCCCAACGATCATCCTGGAAGAACAGGCGCCCCGAGTGATACGTCGCCCCGATGGCGCCTCCTTCCACCGAGTCGATCTCCAACTCGGGGGAGATGCCGGGACGGAACTTGCCGGGCTGCACCAGGATGTGCAGCTCGTAGGGCCGACCCGGTCGGACCAGGCCGAACGACATCTTCTCGAGCGGATCGATCTGGTCGAGCTGGATCCGCGGTGTGGTCACGGTGACGGTCGGCACCGGGACGATCTCGTACGCGAACTCGCCGAGGCCGAGACGGCGGCCGAGCGCGCGCAGCTGCCGCTCCAGGTCCGGCTGGTTGAAGACGTCGTGCTCGATGTTCAGGTCGAGCCGCAGGCGCAGCGTCTCGAACGCGCCGCCCCCGAGGAAGATCACCTTGTCCAGGCGCCCTTCGTCGATGTCGACGATGATCTGCTCGCCTTCGGCGCGCGCGCGCACCGTCGCCAGCGCATACCCGGCACGATGCAGGAAGCTGGCGA
>Ga0209805_1002236_pt1 | contig 11305 bp, 10 predicted proteins | sample GraSoiAngelo_148_FD_185905 | JGI IMG/M metagenome (GOLD analysis project Ga0209805, IMG submission 185905) | Grasslands soil microbial communities from the Angelo Coastal Reserve, California, USA - 14_1009_09_20cm (SPAdes) (version 2) | ecosystem: Environmental > Terrestrial > Soil > Grasslands ... | reverse complement strand
GGCGAAGAACCGCGGCCTCGGCGGCAAGCACATCGCCGAGATCGCGAAGGCCAAGGGCCAGCATCCGCTCGACGCCTTCCTCGATCTGGCCGTCGAGGAGAATCTCGAGACCGTGTTCAGCCTGGGCGAGATCAACATGGACACCGAGGCCGTCGCGCAGATCCTCGGGAGCCCGTACGCGGTGGTCGGGCTCACCGACGGCGGCGCCCACGTGCAGTTCCACTCCAACGTCAGCAACCCCACACGCCTGCTCGGCTACTGGGTGCGCGAGAAGCAGATCATGTCGCTCGAGCACGCCGTGCGGCGGCTCACGTACGACTCGGCCTCGGCCTTCGGTATCTACGACCGCGGCCTGGTACAGCCCGGGATGGCCGCGGACCTCGTCGTCTTCGATCCGGACACCGTGGCGCCCGTCAAGGAAGACGTCGTCCACGACTTCCCGGCCAACGGCTGGCGGATGCGCGAGCTGGCCGAGGGGATTCATTACACGGTCGTCAACGGCGAGGTGCTGCTCGAGAAGGGCCAGCACACCGGGAGCCATCCCGGCCGCGTGATCCGAAACGCGCGCCATCAGATGGCCGGCGGAGCCTAGGCCCTCTTTCGGGCTCCGGTCGTACAAGCTTTCTGGGTCAGAAAACGAGGGGCGGCTCGATGCCGCCCCTCGGCACGTTCGCACATCGACGCGAGTGCAGCTAGGACTCGCGCAGCTCCCAGACGGTGCCGCCGGGCGTGTCGCGGAGCTCGATGCGGGCCGCGATCAAGCGATCGCGGACGCGATCGGCCAGCTCCCACGCCTTCGCGGCGCGCAGCTCCCCCCGAAGCGTGATCAGGCTCTCCACCAGCGGGGCCAGCAGCTCACGAGGATCACGAAGGCCGCCCGCCGCCGCTTCGCCGAGTCGTTGAACGAGCGAGTGGAGCACGGCCCGCGCGCGGTCGGGATCGTCGGTCTGCAGGGTGTCGGCGGCCCACTCGGCGATGGTCCGATCGAGATTCAGGATTGCCTCGGCCGCCTCGGGCGCGCGGCGCCCGGCGATCGCCGCCTCGAACGCCTGCTCGAGGCGGGTCACCTCGGTGAGGAGAGGCGACCGCTGCGTTGCCGGCGCGCCGTCCGGCGCCGATGAGCCGGCCTCGGCCGGGGCGGGCGCGCGCTCCGGCTCGCGCCGGCTGGTCTCGGCTTCGCCGCGGGCGGCCGCGCGCAGCTCATCGATCGTGAGCCGCGTTCCCGACGGAAACACTCGCGACTTGCCGCGACGGCGCACGGTGAGGACACCGCGCCCGGACACGGAGACGGTCTTCGCGTCGAGGTCGGCGACCAGCACGGTGTGCTCGTCGATGCCGAGCACCCAGGCGTCCTCGGGAAGCATCTCCTCCATCACCGCGAGCCGGCGCTCGCCGAGGTAGCAGAAGCGCGTGTCGTGGGTGCCGCCCTCGGCGTTGTCGTAATGCGGGATCACCACGCATGATCCATCGAAGCCGGCGGCGCGCATGAGATCGAGCCCGTCGAGCCAGTGCACGGCCTGACCGACCTTGTAGATCTCGTACACCGGCACGCTAAAGCTCCCGAGCGTCAGCGCGGCCGCGCTCGAGAACACGACGGCGCCTCCCTCGGCGATCTTGGTGGTGAGCGCTTCGGGCACCGGCGAGCTTCGACAGCGCGTACGAGGGACTCCCCGGCCCGGCGAAGACGAACCCGGCCGTGCGCAGCCGCGACAGCGCGGCGGCTTCCGCCAGCGGCGAGCGATGGCTCTGGTCGACCGCGAGCGGCCCGAGAAAGCCCCCCGCCTCAATCGTGAGCTGCACGCGATGGGCGAAATACTCGACGGCCCGCTCGGTGATCTCGGACGCGTTCTCCTGAAACCCGTAGGGCGTATCGAGCAGCACCGCGCGCGGGGTCGGCTCGCCCAGCCGGGCGACGATCTCGCGGTGCGGCGTGACCATCGTCGGCGCGGTCTCGCCCGACCCCATGATCGCGAGGATGCGTGGCGGCCGGGCCGTCACTTGAAGAACCCCTCGCGGATGCCCTGCATCAAAAGGTCGGCGACACGCTCGGGAGACTCGAGATGCAGGTCGTGGTGGCCGGGCGAGAACCAGACCGACCGGATCGCCCCGCCGGCGGCGAGCGCGACGGCTTCGGCCTTGCGCTTGTTGGACGTTCTCGTGCTGTCGCCGCTGTCGGCCAGCAGCAGGAGCGTCGGCGTCTTCAAGGTCGCCCAGCGCGTCGAGGGACGATGCTCCCAGAGTGATCGGAGGATCGAGAGATGACGGCCTCGCTGAAGCCGGGCCTCGATCGTGCCGTCGGCGCGCGTCCGGAAGCAGTGGAGGTAGGCCGCGACGGCGCGGTCGGTGAAGTGCGGGACGCTCTTGCGAATCCGCGTCTCGAGCTCGGCGAGCGTAAGGCGATCGAGCGCCGGCGGCGTCAGCGCCGCCAGGCAGTCGTCCCATGACGGGAACGACTGCGAGAGCTCGATAACACCGCCGTCGACGCAGGCGATCCCGCGCACGGCGTCCGGTCGCCGCCAGCCGAGCTCCAGCACGACGTTGCCACCCCAGGACTGCCCGGCCAGCACGGGGCGATCGAGCTCGAGCGTTTCGATCAGCGTGAGCAGGTCGGCGACCGCCGTGTCGAGGTCGTAGCCCGCGTCCGGCGCGTCGGAGAGCCCGTGGCCGCGCTGGTCGATCACGACCACCGTGTGGCCGGCTGCGTGGAGGTGCTCGGCTACGCCGTCCCAGAGTCGCGCGTTGGACGCCAGACCATGGACGAGCACGAAGGGAACGGCCGACTTGTCGCCGATCCGGACCTCGACGTGCAGCTCGACACCCGGGGCGACCACGATGCGACGCTCGATCGGCTTCACCGCCGCAGATCCCGCTGGCCCCGTCATGGCGCCAATCCTAGCATCGCTGGCCAGATGCCGGGGCTCGGCGCGTGGCACGCGCCGGCACCGTCTCGATCCGGTCCGATAGAATCAGCGCAGGCGACGTCGAGCTGACGGCGGCAAATCCAGGAGGCGTGGATGACGGCGGGATCGATCGAGGGGCTGGCCGGGGTGCTCATCTGGACGGAAGCCGACCGCTTCCCGGCGATGGCGCGCTTCTATCGCGACACGCTCGGGCTCACGCCGCGCTCGGCGAAGTCGGACTTCATCAACTTCGACTGGAGCGGAGTGCGTCTGAGCGTGGGCGTGCACGACCGGGTGCGCGGCGCAAGCCGCGAGGCGTTGCGGATCATGATCAACCTGACCGTTGCCGACATCCGGGCCGTCCACGAGCGTCTGAGCCGCGCCGGCGTCGCCTTCAGCCGGGAGCCCGCTCGGGAGGACTGGGGCGGATGGGTCGCCACCTTCGCCGACCCGGACGGCAACATCCTGCAGCTCATGCAGCTGCCGGGCTGATCTCCGAGCTCCGCGCCGATCGCCGGGGCTCAGCGTGATCCGAGCTCAGCGCTCCTGATCGAAGCTGGCTTGCGCCGGGAGCTCCAGTCGCCGCGCCCCTACCCAGTGCGAGGCATACCACCCGTCATCGAGGCTCGCGATGTTCACGCCTCGGCCCGTCTGGCGCGCGTGGATGAAGAGGCCGTCGCCGACGTAGATCCCGTTGTGACGCAGACGATCGAAGAAGACGAGGTCGCCCGGCTCGAGTCCGTCGCGCGTGACCGGCGTCCCGAGCCGGTACTGTTGCGCGGCGTTGTGCGGGAGCGAGACCCCGACCTGCGCGTACACGTATCGAACCAGGCCCGAGCAATCGAAGCCCGACGGGCTCGACCCGCCCCATCGGTAGGGCGCGCCGACGTGTCGCTTCGCGAGCTCCACGACCGTCTGGCTCCGCGAGGGTTCGGCCGGCGCGCGCTCACTGATAGGCGGGCGCTCGCTGATCGGCACAGGTTCCTTGGCGAGGATCGCGCATCCGGCCAGCGCGGCCGAGATGCCGAAGACGGTCACCCAGCAAGCAATACGGGCAATCAATCCTGCTTCCACTCAGAACGATCGTCGCCGAGCCACTCTCGGCACGGCCTCGAATCGAGGCCGGAGAACTCGAAGCTAAATGACGGCTAAATCGCCAGCGCGCAGTTCACGCTGACCGGACGCGGCGCCGGCTGACGCAGATCGGGCACGAGCTCCTCGTAGAGATCGATCAGGGCGCGCGCCACCGAGGGCCAGGAAAAGCTCTGCGCCCAGCGAGCGGCCTGTGCGCCGAGGATGCGCCGGCGCGGGGTATCGGCGAGCAGCGAGCTGATCGCGGAGGCGAGCGCGACCTCGTCCCGCGGCGGCACGAGGACGCCGGTGACGCCGTGCTGGATGGTCGTGGCCAGGCCGCCGACCCGCGAGGCGACCACGGTCGCGCCGCACGCCATGGCCTCGAGCGCCGCCATGCCGAATGACTCGTGATGCGAAGGCACCAGGCAGAGATCGGCAGCGCGGTAATACTCGGGTAGCGCCGACTGTGGCTCCGGGCCCTTGAAATCGACCCACGCGCCGACACCGAGCGCATCGGCCAGCGCCCGAAGACGCGCACGATCCTCGTTGCCCTCGTCGTTCCGGTCGCCACCGACGATCACCAGGCGCACATCGGCCTGTCCAAGCCCGTCGGCCCTCAGGCGCGCGAGCGCCTGCAGGAGCACCTCGAGCCCCTTGATCGGCGCCGGCCGACCGACGAACAGCAGAACCCATTCGGCATTCAACCCCAGTCGCTCGCGGGCGGTGACCGCGCTGCCCGGGCTGAACAGCTCGACGTCCACCCCGCAGGGGATCGTGCGCACGCGGCCCACGTCGGCGCCGCAGTACCACGCGAGCTCGGCGCTCTCGAGCGGCGTCGCCGCCACGATGCGATCGGCCAGCGCGGCCACTCTCGCCTCGGCGTCGACCCGCGCTTGCGGCACCTGCTCCCCGGGCTGATCGGCCAGCGCGTTCTTCACCACGCCGAGCGTGTGGAACATCTGGACCACCGGAACGCCGCGCAGACGGCGAGAGAGCTCGACGGCTACCAGCCCCGAGAGCCAGTAGTGACCGTGCAGCAGCGCATATTCGGCGCCGGTCCTCTGCTGGAAGGCCATCACGCCGTCGGTGAACGCGTCCAGGTCGGCGACGATCTCGGGCGGCGGCACCGGTCGCTGCGGCCCGGCCTCGACGTGAACCACTCGCGCGCCCGGGCCGAGCGGCACGACCGTCGGCACGCCCGGAGTCTGTTTACGCGTGAACACGTCGACCTCGAGCCCCAGGCGCCCGAGGTGGCGCGCGACCTCCCGGACGTAGACGTTCATCCCGCCGGTCTCTTTGCCCCCGAGCGCGGCGAGGGGACACGTGTGGACGGAGATGACGCCGATGCGCTCCATGCGGCGATCCCGGCCGCCGCCCGCAGACGCTCGAGGACAGCGAGCAAGGTGATGGACGCCGCGCATGGTCTCCGCGACACCGTGTTGCGCCGCACGACGGTCTGGAAGTGCTCGATCATCTCCCGATAGGGGTCGGCACCGCCCGCGACGATCTCCTCGAGCCGGCCATCACGATGGCGGAGCATCATCGCGGTGTCAGCGGGCCCAGGGGTATACGCACGGTCGATCGTCACCGCCCCCTCGGTCCCGACGATCTCGAGCAATTGTCGCTCCGGGGCGTCGAACGAGCACTCGATCGTCGCGGTGAACCCATCACCGAAGTCGAGCCATCCCGAGAACGAGACGTCGACGCCGGACTTCGCCATGGTGGCCGACGCCTCGACCCGCGCCGGCGTCCTGCCCGCGGCCGCCAGCAGCGGCGCCACACAATAGATGCCGACGTCGAGCAGTGAGCCGCCGCCCATCTCCGGGCGCCAGCGGTGGTCGTCGCGGCGATCGAGAACGCCGGTGAAGGCCGCCCGGGCGAATCGCAAGGCACCGAGACGACCCGAGGCGACGAGCGCTTCGAGCGCGATCGCCCGCGGATGGAACGGCGTCATGTACGCCTCGAGCAGCGACACGCCCGCCGTCTCACACGCCATCGCCATCGCCTCGGCATCGGTCGCCGTCGGAGCGAGCGGCTTCTCGCAGAGCACGTGCTTGCCGGCGGCGGCGGCGCGCACGACCCACTCGCGGTGCAGGCTGTTCGGCAGCGGAACGTAGACCGCCTCGACCTCGCGGTCGTCGAGCACCGCATCGTAGGCGCGATAGGCGCGCACGGGTCGGAAGCGTCCGGCACCGCCGTCGGCGGCGCGCTCACTCGCGACCGCGACGAGGCGCGCTGTCGGGCTCGCGGCGATCGCGGGCAGCACGGCCTTCTGGGCAACCTGAGCGGTCGCGCCGAGCACCCCCCAGCCGACGGGCGACGTCGGCACCGGCACGTCAGCTCCCGTCGTCCTCGATCACGACGGCCGCGCCCCCGCGCGTGCTCGACCGCTGCGCGGCCTCGAGCACGCTGATCACGCGCCGGACCGACGCCGGCGTGATCGCGAGGGGCTCACCGAGGTGCAGGTGATCGGCAAGATTGCGGTGGAAGGCGAAGGGCTGCTCGACGGCCGGTGGCAGTCGGGTCTCGCTGATTCCGTACCCGCTCTCATAACGCGCGAGCAGGAGGTCGGCCGGCGCCTCGGCATGGTGCGCCTGCGTGGCGACGTAGCCGCGGCCCGGCTCGATGTGCTCGAGCGTGATCGTGCGATAGGAGCCGACGAGCGTGCCGGCCGTGCCCTGCACGTAGAACTTCGGACGGCGGACCGCCGCGATATCGCTCTGAAGGAATTCGGCCTCGCGGCCGTCGGGCCACGTCATGCGCACGCGGATCTGATCGTGATTGGTCACGTCGTGCCAGACCCGCTTGTGTCCGTGCGCCTGCACGACCCGCGGCGTGCCGGTCAAGAGCTGGAGCACCCAGTCGACGTGGTGCGAGCCCCAGTCGTAGCCGGCGCCGCCGGAGACCGCAGTGTCCGAGTGCCAGGTGCGGCACGGATGCGCGTAGCCGCCGACGAAGGTCTCCACGTTGAAGATCTCGCCCAGGAGCCCGGCGCCCACCGCCCGCCGGAGCGCGACGAAGTCGGAATCCCACCGTCGGTTCTGATGGACGGTCAGCATGCGCCGGCTCGCGGACGCCGTCGCGATGATCTGGTCGGCCTCCGCGACCGTCAGGCAGAGCGGTTTCTCGCAGGCGACGTGCTTGCCCGCGCGCAGCAGGGTCAAGGTCAGCGCCACGTGATGGGCCGGCGGCGTCGCGACCAGCGCCACCTCGACGTCATCGTCGCTCACGAGCTCGCTCACGGCCGCATACGTCCGCACGCCCGGGAAGTCAGTCTCGGCCGCCTTCCGGCGCTCGACGTTGGGATCGACCACGGCGACCAGCTCGAGCCCCTCGGTCGCCGTCACGCCGAGCCCGTGGTGGTAGCCCATGCCGCCGAGCGGCCCGTAGCCGACGATACCCACGCCGATGTTGCGACCGCAGCAGTGCAGGTCGGGACGCAATGCCCGCGCGAGCAGCTGGGCCAGCTCGGGATTGCGGAGCGCCGCGTCGGTGTTGCCGAGACCGCAGGCGACCACCCGGCCGGCGCCGCGAGTGGTCTCCACGACCGCCGCGAGGTCGCGGAGCGCGACGCTCACGTCGACGATGACCTTGCCGTCCGCGAGCGGGATGAGCGGCAAGAACCCGTCGACCACCGCGAACTCGCGCGTGACCCGCGCCGAGATATGGGAGTGCGCCTCGGTGACTCGAGCGTAGTACTCGCCCGGGGGCGGCTCGGGGCCGGCGACGGCGCCGAGCAGATCAGCCCAGAAGCCGTCGCGCTCGACCGGCGCGCCGCCGATCGCCACCAGCGCCGCGCCGCGCTCGACGGCCGCGCGGATCGCGGCGAGGGACTGCGAGGGTTGGGCAGGCTGCGGACCGTCTACGACGATCGCGTCGCACTCGGAGACGTCCGGGGGCGGCCCCCCGGACGCGACGAATCGCGGCTCCCCGAGCTCTCGGACTAGAGCGCGGAACGCGGCGCGACGACTCTCCGTGAGACGCGGCGACAGGACCAGGATATCCATGGCGATGCCTTAGAAATGCATCACCTCGGCCGCGTGCTCGAAGACGTCCTGGATGCGGCCGTGCGAGATCGCGCTCGCCTGCACCGCGGCCACCAGGTGGCGCCAGCGCAGCGACGGACGGGTCGCGTAGAACTCCTCGTACGTCGCCTGATGATGCTTGAAGGCGTGCATCTCGGTGAAGTTGTCGCGACAGGCGATCTTGCCGATCATGCCGATCAGCGACTCCGGCGCGTAGCCACGATCGGCGTACTGCTGAGCCAGGGCGGCAGCGTGCTTGACCTCGTCGGTCGAGCGCCAGCTGGCGAGACCGGCCGTCGGCAGTCGCTCGCCGACCGGGAGACGGCTGATCAGGCTTTCGATCTCTTCGAGCAGCTCGTCCTGCGTGTGGGACGGTAGCGCCGCCACCTGCTCGGGCTCGGGCTGCACGTCCGACGCCAGCATGCGCTGCGCCATCCGTACCTCCGGCCCCGTGTTCCAGACCAGGAGCGCCTGCAGCTTGATGCGCCGCGAGAGCTCGGGCTGCCGCAGCAGATAGCGCCGCGTATTGGCACCCGTGTTGATGTGCACGTCCATCGGGTTGCCGGTCTTCGAGCGCAGGAAGAGCGTGGACCCGCCGACCGACAGGGCTTCGCCGGCGCCCTCGAGCGACAGGCCGCCGCCGAGCGCCCGCGCCAGCATCTCCGGGATCTCGCCGAACTCGCTGCAGCGCCCGATCTCGTCGGCGAGCGCCGTGACGGCGGGGGTCTCGTCCTCGCCGGTCTTCACGCGCAGATCGCGCTCGAGCAGCTCGTACTTCCGGATCAGCTCGTCCACGTCCAGCATCATCGCCGGGTTCGTCGGGCGCGTGATGTAGCGCACCGGCGCCCGGCCGATGTACTTCGCGTACTCCCAGCCGAAATACTCGAGCGCCCGGAACGTGAACACCGGGAACAGGAAATAGTGGTCGTCGAGCTGGTTCTTCGGCACGCCGACCTCGAGCAGGAGCTCGAGGATCTGCATCGGCGAGAGCCGCTCGAGCAGGTACAGGAAGTAGTGATCACACGCATTGTAGACGCCGCGGCTCACCGCGGTCCGGAACGCCTTGACCGTCGCGTCCACATCGTCGTTCTCGGATACGGGCCGCGCGTCGGCCAGCATGTACGGTCCCATCGCCGGCGAGTGGATGTGCTTGTTCGCGACCGCGACGTTCTGGATGACCGGCAGCATCGCGTACTCACCGGGGAGCCGCGCCGAGATGTGGTGGACGGCGTGCAGGCCGCAGAGCGGATGGAGCGGGCCGCCGTGATGCCCGGGCGGCAGATCCGAGGAGCGCACCACCGCCAGCGCCGAAGCGAGGAGCATGTCCTTCACCGTCGTGCCAGCGGCGAGCTTGTCGTGCGTCGCGGCCACAATGCGTTCCGGCGTGGTCTCCTCCACGAACTCCACCAGCGGCTCGATGTGGTCTGGATAGCGAACGCGTTGGGCCATGACAGGATCCTCCGGTTTACCGAGACGTTGCGCCGGCGGGCGAGGCTGCCGAAAGGGCCTCTCGCACGAAGGCGGGTTCGAAGATCCGGTCAGCCATCACCTGACAACGCTTCATCAGCCGGTGCTCGTCCGGCCGGTAATCCGCGACCGCGTTGTGGAGCGTGCCGATGTGATCCCACATCAGCACGTCACCCTCGGTCCAGCGGTGGGTGTACTGATACTTCGGCTGGAGCTGGTGCGCGAACAAGGTCTCGAGCATGCGGTCGCTCTCCGGCTCGTCGAGCTCGTTGATGCGGATCGCGTAGCCCGGATTGCAGTAGAGCACTCTGCGCCCCGTGATCGGATGCGTGAGAAAGAGCGGATGGACGGACGGCGGACGCCGCCGGCGCTGCTCGGCGGAGAGCGGCGCCCGCAGGCTGCCGGGACGGGTGCGCATGTTCTCCCAGAACTTGTTGAAGTCGTGGGTGGCCGTCGCGCCTTCGAGGCGCGCCTTGAGCTCGGGCGCCAGGTCCTCGTACGCGGCCTGCGTGTTGGCGAACATCGTCGCGCCGAGCACCTGACCATCGCGCCGCGGCACCTTGACGGCGTAGAGCACGTTCAGAAAGCCGACGGTCTCGTTGTAGGACATGTCGGTGTGCCAGTCCTGCCCGGCGTCGGTGATGCCGATCGGCTCGCCGTTCTCGATGATGTTCGAGAGATAGCCGACTTCGGGCATCCCCGGCTCGTGGTGACGGCCGGTCAGGGTGGCCTGGATCCGCCCGAAGCGCCGAGAGAAGTCTCTGAGCTCGGTCGCCTCGAGCTGCTGAGCGGGAAAGCGCAGCACGCCGTGCCGGCCGAGGGCTTCCAGAATTGTCGCGAAGTCCACGTCGCTCAAGGGTTTCGCGAGGTCCAGCCCCCTGACGGTCGCCCCCAGGATCTGCCCGCTCGGCTCGACGGCCCTCACCATCCCCTCTCCCCCCATGCTCCCCCTCCTCACCGCTGGTCGGGATTATACTGCGCCGGGTTCGGTTGCGAGGCTCGGTGAGAACACGGGCCTCGGACGGGAGGAAACCCGCATGGAGATGAAAGCCGCCGTCTTTCGCAAAGTCCAGGAGCCGTTGACGATCGAATCCATCGAGATCGACAAGCCCTGGGGGCGCGAGGTCCTGGTTCGCACCGCCGCGACGGGCGTGTGCCATAGCGATCTGCACGTGGTGGATGGCCAGGGCCGGTTTCCGCTCGACCGGCCGATCGTCCTGGGACACGAGGGTTCCGGTGTCGTCGAGGCGGTCGGCGCCGATGTGACGACCGTCAAGCCCGGCGATCACGTGGTGGCCTGCCTCTCGGGCTTCTGCGGAAGCTGCGAGCAGTGCCTGGGCGGTCATCCCAATCTCTGCGTCGCCGGCTTCGTGACCCGGGCGGAGTCGGCTGCGCCGAGGCTCTCGCAGAAGGGCGCTCCGTTCCGCCAGTTCATCGGCATCTCGAGCTACGCCGAGCGCATGCTGCTGCACGAGAACTCGATCGTGAAGATCGACCTGGATCTCCCGCTCGATCGGGCGGCGCTGGTCGGCTGCGGCGTCCTCACCGGCGTGGGGGCCGCGCTTCGGTCGGCCGGGCTCGAGGCCGGCCAGACGGTCGCGGTCTTCGGCTGCGGCGGCGTGGGGCTCTCGATCGTGCAGGGGGCGCGGATCGGCGGCGCCCGGCAGATCATCGGCGTCGACGTGTTCGACAACAAGCTCGAGATGGCCAAGCGCGTGGGTGCCACGCACGTGGTCAACAGCGGGAAGGACGATCCGGTCAAGGCGGTCCGCGCCCTCACGAAGGGCGCCGGCGTCGATCACGCGTTCGAGGCGGTCGGCAACACCACGCTCGTGCGCC
>Ga0209805_1002231_pt1 | contig 11334 bp, 7 predicted proteins | sample GraSoiAngelo_148_FD_185905 | JGI IMG/M metagenome (GOLD analysis project Ga0209805, IMG submission 185905) | Grasslands soil microbial communities from the Angelo Coastal Reserve, California, USA - 14_1009_09_20cm (SPAdes) (version 2) | ecosystem: Environmental > Terrestrial > Soil > Grasslands ... | reverse complement strand
GGTTCGCGAGCGCGCGCACCTTCCGACGTTCGAGCAGCGCTTGCGCGGCAGCCGCTCCACCCAGCGCGCGAGCGATGCTGAACGAGGTCGCCGCGCTTGCGACCACCGCGGCAAGCGAAATGATCGCCCCCCAAGGTCCGTACAGCCACCCGCAAGCGACGATCAGCGGGATGACCGGGAAGAGCAAGAGGGTCAGGAGATAGATCGATGCGAAGGTGGCGAGAACGCCTGGCCATCCCAGCGCGTGAACGAGCTTCGCGCCGGCGACGATCCAGCGCTGCAGCGGCAGGCTCCGGGCGAGAGCATAGAGCGCGAAGAGGATCGCCAGCGCCGTGAGGACGCGCGCGGCCTTCCGCAGGGGCATTACGGCTTCTTGAACAGCGGATCGTCGGCGAGTTGGGCATTCGTTTCGGCCCGCGCCTCGGCCTGGAGCGCCTCGCACTCGCGACGCTCGGCCTCGTCCATCCGGTCGAGCGCGAAATCGAGCCGCGCGCGCGCCTTGACTGCCCGCACCTTCGCTTCGTCGGCCTCTGCCTTGCCCTGGACGAGCAGGTCGGCCGCTTCGAGCGGAGAGAGGCCGCCGCTGCGCGCTCGCTCCTGCTTCGCCTCGGCTGCCTTCAGCGCGGCTTCCGCCCCCGCGAGCTCCTGCCGCGATTCGTCGGCGAGGCGCCGTGCCGCCGTCCTCAGCCCCGCGACACCCGCCTGTTTCGTCCGCGCGTCCTGCTGAGCTCGCGCCTGCGCCTCGAGGTGCTGCATCTTCAGGATCAGCTCGTCGGCTTCGTCAGGCATGCACCGAGCATACACCTGCCAGTCGAGGCCACCGTCATGAGATGTGGTCTAGACTCTGGGGATGCTCTGGATCGCCGGCGGCCAGCTCGCGGACCCGACCCCGCGGCCAGGGGCGCTCTGCGTCGACGGCGAAACGATCGCCGCGAAGGCACAGGCGGCCCCGCCCGGCGCGAGCGCGATCGATGCGCGCGGGCTGATCCTCGTTCCGGCGCTGATCGACGCTCACGTGCACCTCTGCGTCGCAGGTGATCCCGCAATCGTCTCGCGCGAGCAGGCGCGGCGCGGTCTCGCCGCGGTGCTCGATCTCGGCGCCCCGGAGCGGATGCTCCCGCTCCAGCATCCGCCGCTCTCGATCCGCTTCTCCGGACCGCTCCTCACCGCGCCCGGCGGATACCCGACGCGTTCCTGGGGCACCAACGGCGAAGGCCTGGAGCTGACGACGGCCGGGGAGGCGCGTGCGGCCGTGCGCAGGCTCGGCCAGAAGGGAGCCAGGGTCGTGAAGCTCGCGTTCGATCCGAGGTTTCCGCTGCTGGAGCCGCAGGTCGCGAGCGCCGCTGCGGACGAGGCCCATCGGCTTGGCCTGCTCGTCGCCGCCCACGCGCTCGACGCCGGATCCGTCCGCCAGGCGCTGGACGCGGGCGCCGATGTCCTGGCGCACACCCCCCGCGACCCGCTGCCCGCCGATCTCCTCGCGCGCATGAAGGGAAGATGGGTGATCTCGACCCTGCGAGCCTTCTCCGTTCCTGCAGAGCGGCTGCGCGATCTCCACGCCGCGGGAGCGCGGGTGGCGTACGGTACCGACCTCGGCAACGAGAACACTGCACCCGGCATCGATGCCGGAGAGCTGCGGGTGTTGGCATCCGCCGGCGTGGACCCGCTCGCTGCCGCCACCTCGTCGGCGGCGGCACTGCTCGGATTGCCTCGGCTCGGACGCCTCGACGTGAGCGCATGCGCGAGCCTGCTCGCGGTGCGCTCGCTGGCGCCTGACGACCTGGCCGATCCCGAATGGGTGATGATCGACGGTAGGATGGCGGCATGAAGCTCTCGCTGCACGTCGTGCCGCCGCCGCGCGAGGCTCCGCCACCGCAGGCTTCGAGCGTGCGTCTGTCGGAGCCGATGCTGCGGTTCCGCTGCAACCAGAAAGGTTGCTGCTGCAGCGGCTGGGACATCCCGTTCCGGCTGGAGGACTTCCTCCGGCTCCACGACCATCTGGCGAACGGCGAGCGCGCCGCGCTCACGCGCGGAATCCAGCTCGTCCTCGAGAAGGGCGAGCGCGAGGGCGAACAGATCCTCGACTCGATGAAGCTCGACGGGGTGGGGGAGGACCGTGCCTGCCGCTTTCTTTCGCCCGGCGGAGCCTGCAGCGTGCATTCGCGCTATGGCCTGGAGGCGCTGCCGGACCTGTGCGTCGACTTCCCGGCGTTCGGCTATCGCCAGGGCGGGCGCGTCGAGCTCTGGTTCGATCCGGTGTGCCCTGAGGTGATCGAGCGCCTCGACGAATCGGCAGCGCCGCTGCGAATCCACGAGCAGGCCGCCGCCTTCGGCGATCCTGGATTCGACCTGCGGGTCTCGCAAACCTCGGACAAGCTGGGCGGCAGGGTCGGCGATCGCGCGGTGGAAGCGGCCCCGCTCGATCGCATCCGCGCTCTCAGCCTCGAGGCGCTTTCGATGCCGGACCGCCCGGTCTGGCACACGCTGGCCGCTCTCGCTCACGCCTACCGGCGTCTTCGCACTGGGAACGAGGCCGCGTTCGAAGTCGTCGAGCCCGAGGATCCGCAACCGTTCCTGCGCTTTTTGCGCGACAGCATCGGCGCGCACGGTCCGGAGCTGCTCGCTGCGTCGGCCGTGCGATACCGGCGCTTCATCCATGCGATCGATCCCGGACCGCTGCTCGCGGAGGACCGTCTCCCGAGGGCGCTTCACGAATGGCAGCCGGCCCTCGAAAGATGGGTGGCGCCGCAGGAGGAAGCGATTCGGCCGCTGGCGTCGCGCTGGCTTGCGCACCGATTCGCCATCCCGATGCTGAAGGGTCGCGGCGAGCTGCGGGAAAGCTGCGACGGGATCGTGCACCTGTATGCGGCCTCGCTGAGGTACGCGGCGGCGTTCGGCGAGACGGTGCAAAGGCCGGTGGACCGCACCCTGTACAAGGTGGCGATCGGGAGCGCGGAATTCTTCTACCGCTCGCTCAACCTGCCGCGCGAGGTACTGCCCTGGTTTGCGGCGGCATAGCCCTATGCTGGCTGCAAGCGCAGCAACGTGATCTCGGCCGGTGCGAACACCCGCATCGGCGGTCCCCAGAAACCGGTGCCCCGGCTCACGTAGAGTTGCGCGTCGCCACGCCGGTAAAGCCCGGCCAGATACGGCTGCGCCAGGGCGACGATCCAGGAGAAGGGCCAGATCTGTCCGCCGTGCGTGTGCCCGCAGAGCGTGAGCGGAACGCCAAGCCTTGCTGCTTCCGGAAACTGCCGCGGCTGGTGCGCGAGCAGCACCAGGGCGCGCGACGGATCGCGACCCTCCAGCGCCGCGGGCAGGTCTGGCGCGCCGGTCGGGTCCTCGATGCCCGCGACGTCGAGCCCGGGCGCGACTTCTACCCGCTCGTTGCGCAGCGGGCGGACGCCGAGCGTCGGCAGGTGCGCGTACCATTCCTCCACGCCCGAGTAGTACTCGTGATTGCCGGTGACGAAGTACACGCCGTGGGGCGCATGGATCCGCGCCAGGGGAGCCACGTGCTCGCGCAGCTCGTGCACGCGCCCGTCGACCAGGTCACCGGTGATGGCGACCAGGTCCGGTGAAAGCGAACGGACGCGCTCTACGACGTGTGCGACCCAGTCCTTGCGCAGCAAAGGCCCGACGTGCACGTCGGAGATCTGCACCAGGCGAAGACCAGCGAGCTCCCGTGGCAGTCCGCGCAGCTTGATGTCTAGCTCCTTGATCTGCACCCCGGCGAGCGCGCTGCGCAGGCCCAACGCGGACAGACCCGCGACCACGCCTCCCACGCCCGCGGCGAGCGAGCGCGCGAGCAGCACGCGTCGGGTGGGGTCGGGGTCGGACGGCCCGCGGACGCGCGCGATTACGAACGCGACCAGGCGGCCGGCATCCGCGATTCCGAGAAAGGCCACCAGCAGGAAGCCGACGCCCATCCAGATGAACGCGACCCAGATGGCGGGTCGCACGGCGGCGGAAGGCAGGAGCCGTACCGCGATCAGCGTCGCGGGCATCGCGAGTGCGGCGGCAATGATCGCCACGGTGAGAATGAGCACCCATGGATGCGGCAGGTGCAGGTCCCGGACGAAGCGGACCCAGATGTAGTAGTGCATCCCGCCGACCAGGGTCAGCGCCACGGCGAGGAAGATGAGGAACGGGAGCAGGCGGGGCACGGCGACAGGATGCCCCATCTCAAGCTTCGGTGCTCAGCAGGGCTTCTAGCCGGTCTTCTTCCAGCCGGACCCGCAACACTTTCTCCTGCGTCACGACCACGCTGCCCGGAGCGGCGCCCTTCGGCTTGCGCACGTGCTTGCGGTGTGTCCAGGCCACCTCCGCGCCGTCCTGGCCCCGCGCAGAGGAGAAGTGCACGGCGAGCAAGGCAGCGTCCGCGAGCGTCCGCGCATCCGGCGATTCGCCGGCGCCAGGCACGATCACGTGTGCTCCCTGAACGTCGCGGGCGTGCAGCCAGAGGTCGTTGCCACGAGCGACGCGCAGCGTGAGCGCATCATTGTCGCGTGCGCTGCGGCCGACCAGGATCGGAGCTCCCGCCTGCGAGGCGAATTTCCGATACGGCAGTCGCGCTGGCTCGCGCTGTTTCCGGGCCGGTGCCGCCGCGGGCGCTTCCAGCTCCACCGCCGCGAGCTGTGCCGCGTTCTGCGCCGCCGCGGCCTGCGCGAGCAACGCCTCGGCGCGCAGCAATGAGGCCCGCACTTCGTCGCGGCGAGCCGCGATGCGCGCTGCCGCCGCTTGGTACCGCTTGGCTCGGCGGAGCCAGCGTTCGGCGTTCTCGCTGGGGCTGAAGGCCGGATCGAGCGGGATCACCATTTCCGCCGGCCGCCCCTCGCTGTCGGTGCGGGACCAGTCCGGGACCCGCGCCTCCCGGGCGCCGCGCGGCAGCCGCGAGGCCACCGGCAGCAGCAGCTCCGCGCGCGAGCGTTCCTCGCCGGCGCGCGTCGCCCGCGCCGCGTCCTCCTCGATCGCCGCGAGCGTCCGCCGAAGCTTCTGGGTGCGGGAGCGCAGCCGCGCAACCACTTCCTTGCGGCGCGCCGCGACGCCCGCCTTCTCCTCGGCCGCGAGCGCTTCGCGGACCTTCTGTTCGCGCCCTTCCAATGGGGAAGCTTCGCCGAGCGAAGCTTCGTCGGCCGGCGGATAGACGCTGCCCGGCCGCCGCTGCGCCCCGGTAGACGCCCACAAGATCCTGCCCGACGCCGACCCGACGAGGAGCAGCGCCTCCTCGGCGATGAGGAAGCGATCGCCGAACTCGAGCCGCGGCGACGAGACGCGCCGGTCGCGAGGCACCACCAGCGCCGCTCCCGACAGCCGCGCGCCCTCCAGCGCATTGCGCAGCGTCGCCTGCGACCTCGGCGCGCTGTCCGGCGAGGTGGGCCGCTCGGGCGTCACCGCCGCGAAGCGGGAAGCGGCGTCGATCAGCGCGAGGACGGTGCGGCCGGGCAGGCGCAACTGCAGGACGCAAAGGCGGGGCGACGGCAACCAGAGCCTCTGCAGCGAAGCGCCGATCAGCGCGCGCAGCTCGAGGAGCAGCCGCTTTCGATCTTCGTCGTTGATTGGTGGGGGCACTGCAGGACTTCGGAGCTGCGGGGATTCGCGGGCGGCCTCGCGAAGGGTCGGGAGGCCGCCCGGAGACGTCCGGGCTACCTCTTGCGCGAGGTCTTCCTCTTCGTCGTGCGCCTCCCGCCCTTCTTTGCACCCTTCTTTGCACCCTTCTTTCTTGCCATCAGGTCCTCCTCCCGTCCCAATGTGTCGCTCCCCGGCGGAGCTTGACGCGCACGATACAGACGACGATCCGAAGCGTCAAACATCCGGACGCTTGAAGCGGGGCGGCTGCGGTCGCTAGAGTGCTCCACAAGCATGCGGCAGCTCTCCCTCTTCCCCAGCGAGCTCGCTCCGCGGTCCGAGCCGCGCGTCGCCATCGAGCTCGATCCACAGGCCCGTCCGCCGCGCATCCATGTCGTGCCCGACGGCGCGAGCCTCGTCCTCGCATCGCGGCTTGCTTCGCTGCTGCGCGAGCCGGTCGAGGTGGAGCTGACCGATAACGCCTGGACGATGGTCAGCTACCGGCGCGTGCAGGGTCGTCTGCGTTTCCGGCTCCATCACATGTTCGCGAGGGCGCACGAGCCGGTGATGCGGGCGCTCGCCGGTTTCACGGGTCGCAACCGGCGCGCTCACGGCCGTGCCATCGACGAGTACGTTCGCCAGAACCGGGAGCTCATCCGGCCGCTCACGCCGCGGCCGCAAGCGCCGCTCGCGCCGCGCGGGCGCGTACACGACCTGGCGGAGGTCTACGCCGGCCTGAACGCGTGCTACTTCGACGGCTCGATCCGCGCGCGCATCGGCTGGGGACGGCGCGGCTCGGGCGGCCGCAAGCGCTCGATCAAGATGGGCGTCTACTTCCACGACCAGAAGGTGATCCGGATCCACCCGGCGCTCGACGACACGCGGGTGCCGCGCTATTTCGTGGAGATGGTGGTGTTCCACGAGATGCTGCACCAGATCCATCCGCCCGCCGTCGATGGAGCAGGTCGCCGCGTCGTGCATGGCCCGGAGTTTCACGCCGCCGAGCGGCGCTTTCCCGGCTATTTGCGGGCGCGCGCCTGGGAGAAGGCGCACCTGCATCTGTTGCTGCGGCAACGCTCCTGAGACGGGGAAACCTGCGCTGCCAAGGCGGCGAAGCTAGGTTGAGCCCCTCTTGCCCCGCGCATTCTCCGTCTTGCTGCTGCTCGCCGCTTGCGCGACCCCATACCAACCGTTGGAAGGCCGTCCCGTCCTGGCCGGGATCCGCTTCGAAGGCAACCAGAGCATTTCCGGCGGCGAGCTGCTCAACCACATCGCCACCGCGCCGACCAGCGGCTTCTTCAGCAAGACCGCGCGGTACTACGACGCGGACCTGTTCGCCATCGACATGAAGCGCATCGAGCGCTGGTACAACGAAAAGGGGTTCTACGAGGCCAAGGTCGAAAACGTGGAGGAGTTGCGCGACGACAAAGGCCGGGTGACGCTGCTGGTGAAGATCAACGAAGGCCGGCGCGCTGTCGTCCGCAAGATGGAGTTCACCGGCGCCGACGCCCTGCCGCACGACGAGCTGAGCGACATCGACGACGCGCTTCCCATCCATCCGGGGGACGCCTTCGACGAGGACGTCTACGAGAAAGCCAAGGACGTGCTGCTCGACCAGCTGCGCGAGCATGGGTTCGCCAGGGCCCGGGTGCGAGGCCGCGTCGAGGTGGCGCCGGCAGAGGGCTCGGCGCAGATCGTCTTCGAGGTCGAGCCGGGCGAGAGGTTCAAGTTCGGTGACGTCACTGTTTCCGGCAACCAGCGCGTCGCCTCCGACGAGATCGTTTTCGCCACCGGAATCCGGCGAGGCGATCGATTCACTCCGAAGGCGATCGCTCTCGCCCAGCAGCGCGTCTACAACCTCGGCGCGTTCTCCGGGGTCCGCGTCAGCTTGGAGCCGCTCACCGACCCTCCCTTCGCGGGGGTGCGCGTCAACGTCCGCGAGGCCCCCATCCATACCGTCCGCCTCGGGCTGGGCGGTTCCGCCGAGGAATCGCGCTGGGAGCTGCCGCGTTTACGGGCGGAGTACACCAACCGTTCTCTCTTCGGCGGTTTGCGTCGTCTCGAGCTCTCCAACACGGCCGGATACGCATTCGTCCCCAACCCGTTTCCCGGCCAGTACGATCCCTCCCACTCCGGAATCACGGTCCTGACGACCGCACAGCTCACCATCCCGAACATGTTCGTGCCAGGTCTGGATTGGATCAACCGCGCCGAGTTCGCTCGCGAGATCCAGAGCGGCTTCTCCTACCAGGACGTCGCCGGGCGCACCGGCCTGCTCTATCGACGCGCCGAGCATACCGTGGGCCTCTCACTGAACTTCGTCCGCTACTTCCAGGTGGACCTGCGCGGGACTGATCTGTCCCGGATCCTTCAGATCGGCGGGTCCGGCGCAGGCATCGTCAACGATTGCCCGGTCTCCTGCACCTTGACATACCCGGAGCTGCGCTACACCTACGATGGCCGCGACAACGTGATCGAGCCGACGAATGGCTTCTTCGGCTCCGTCGGCTTGCAGCAGACGCTGAAGCCGGGATCCTTCAGCTATTTTCGCATCAACCCTGATCTTCGGGGGTACGCCCCCATCGGCAAGTACGCCGTGCTGGCGATGCGAGTGGAATACGGCGGCCTCTTCACCGAGACGGCGAACGGGGCGAGCCCCTTCACGCAGAGGTTCTTCTTCGGAGGCCAGAACGAGCAGCGCGGCTACTCTTCGCTGGCGCAGGGCCCAAAGGTCGGCGCGGACCCCTGCGATCCGAGGCCGGGGAAGAGCGCGGGCTGCACGCAGCCATTTGCCACCACTGCGGTCCCCATCGGCGGCAAGGCGGCGGCGCTCGTCTCGGTCGAGCTGCGGATCCCTGCGGACTTCATCCTCAACCATCTGGGAATCGTGCCGTTCATCGACGCCAGCAACGTGAGCGACGACCCGAAGCGTCCGCTGGAGGGGGGCCTCGAGGTCGCCCCCGGACTCGGTCTCCGGTACCTCACGCCGTTCGGACCCCTCCGCCTGGATGTTGCTTATCTGGCGAGGTCAAAGGACGTCTTTACCCGCAGCGCGCCGGCCATCGATGCAACAGGCGCGCAGGTCATCACAGTGCCCACGCGTGTTTCGGTTTTTTGCCCCGGCGACACCGCGGGATGCATCCCCGAGTCACGATTCGCCTTCCACGTCACGTTGGGAGAGGCGTTCTGAGCCTCTGCCGGGAATTTCACTCCCGTTTGCGCGGCGACGGTTTCCGCTCTCGTTCCAGATGCGCCAGGGTGCTTGTGTGGCAAGAATCGGAAGACCGGTGACCGAGCACCTGCCAGAGCCGACGTACGAGCCGCCGCGCCCGCCCCGACGCGAGCGGCGCTATCTGAAGCCGCGCTGGCGCCTGGCAGGGCGGATCCTCTGGATCGTGGCCCTTTCGCTCCTAGGCATCGTCGCGCTGGCGACCGTGGCTGTGCTCGTCTGGCTGCGTACCGGCAGGGGTGCCGGAGAGCTGGGCCGGTATGTCACGAACGAAGCCCGCAATGCGATCCAGGGCGATCTGCGCGTCGGCGCCATCCACGTCGGCGGCTTCCTGCACATCTGCGTGGACGGCGTGGACCTGCGCGATCCCGACGGCCATCGAGTCCTCAGCGCCGACCGCGCTTGCGTCCGGCTGCAGCCGTTGGCCTTGAAGGCGCACCGGGTGGTCATCACCGAGGCGCAGCTCGAGCGACCCTGGATCGAGATCGCGAAGGTCCCCGGTACGGGGGAAACTACCTTGCAGCGCGCGATCAAGCCGCGCAAGCCGCCGCAACCCGGCGGCGGTCCGTTCGAGTGGAGGGTCGATGTGCGCAACCTCGAGCTGCGCGGCGGGTCCGTCACCGTCCGGCCGGAGCTCGGAGCGGACGCGACGATCGCGCTGCGGGATCTCAACGTCACCGATGCGCACGCGCTTTACGCGGCCGATTCCGCGGCGGCGGCGCTGGGCCTTTCCGCGCAACTGTCCGCTCCAGGGCAAGCGCCCCTCGCCGTCGATCTCGATGCAACGCTCGAGGGCACGGCTGCCACGGGGACGGTCGCGCTCAAGTCCTTCCGCGCGAAGCTCGGCGAAAGCGGGTTGGTTGCGAACGGTTCCTGGGACCTCGCCAGGCGGGCCGGCGAAATCCGGGTTCGCCAGCTGGTCCTGCGGCCCGAAGACGTCGAGGCGATTGCGCCGAAGTCCCCACTCGCGGCCGCCGTGCGCGGCGAGGCGGATCTGAAGAGCGATGGAAAGACGGCAGGAGTGGATGTCAGGCTCGAAGCAGGAGGCGGCAAGATCGGCGCGAAGCTCACCGCCACGCTGGAGAAGGTTCCGGGCTGGGACGTGCAGCTCTCCCTCGACGCCGTCGATCCCGGCGCGCTGTCCCCTCGGGCCCCGAAAGGACAGGTGACCGCCCGCCTCTCGGTCCACGGGAAGGGAACGCCCCGATTCGACGAGCACGGCGTCGTCGGCGAGCACGAGGTTGCGCTGCACGTCGGCCCGGCGCGGCTCGACCGCGTCGGTCCGGTGGTCGCGGACGTGAAGGCCACGGTGGTGCGGCGGTACGCGATCGTGCGCGCCTTCACCGCCACGGCGCTCGGGCTGGAGATCAAGGCGCATGGCGCCGCAGCGTACGACGAAGTGTCCCTCGATCTCGACGTACGCGCGCCGGACCTGGCCCACTTCGGCCGGGCCGTCGGCGCCACGCTGGGGCAGCCTTCGCTGCCCATCGGGGGAGCCGCGCGGCTGGCCGCGCGCGTGACGGGTTCGCCTGCCTCGCCGGACGCATCGTTGAGCTTGCGTGCGCGAAAGTTCCTCTGGGGCGGAACCATTTCCGCCGACGACCTGGCCGTGAACGGCACGTTGCATGGGCCACTCAAGCGGCCCGACGGTTCGTTGCGTCTGTCGGCGCAGCGGCTCTCCGCGAGCGCGATCGATCTGGGCGCGCCGCGAGTCGACATGACGCTGCAGTGGCCGCTCGCGCGCCTTCGAATCGATGCCGCGGTGGCCGGGGGCGCTCTCCAACTCGCCGGCGACGCGAAGATCAACGACGACAAGGACGGCTTGACGTTGTCGAACTTCCTCGTCGCCTATCCGGGAAATACCCTCCATCTGGCGCGCGACGCGAACGTCCACTTCCGCGACGTGCTGGTGCTCGAACCCGTCGAGCTGGTCGGCGATCACGGAAGCCTGCGCCTGCAGGCGCAGGTCCAGCCGCCCCCCGGCCGGATCGACGCGGCCGTGGTGGTCTCGAAATTCGAGCTGGATCGGCTTCCGCAGTTCGCCATGCCGAAGGACCTGGCCCTCCACGGGGTGCTCGACGCGAACGCGGTCATGCAAGGACCGCGCGCTACCCCTGACTTCGATCTCCGCGCGGACGTTCGTGACGTTGGAGTGCGCCAGGCGGAAGATCTTTCCCTCGACGGACACGTCCATGCCCACGTACACCGCGGCGTGTTGCAGACCGATGGCTGGGCGGCGGGAAACGGGAACGTCCGCGTCGATTTTCAGGGTGAGCTACCGATCCAGGCCATCGCCACGCAGCCGTCCAATGCGCCCGTCCAATTCGAGGCGCGGCTCGCGCAGCTCGATCTCGCGCGGCTGGCCGAGACGGCGAAGCTGCCCGCGCTGCAGCAGCAGCGCGCCCGCGGCGTGATCGACGCGCGCATCGTCGCCACTGGGACCCTGGCGACCCCGCGGGCTACCGTGTCCCTCGAGGCGCACGACCTGGGGACGCAAGCGATCCAGCAAGTGGACGCGCGGGCCGGTTTCCTCATCG
>Ga0209805_1002227_pt1 | contig 11340 bp, 10 predicted proteins | sample GraSoiAngelo_148_FD_185905 | JGI IMG/M metagenome (GOLD analysis project Ga0209805, IMG submission 185905) | Grasslands soil microbial communities from the Angelo Coastal Reserve, California, USA - 14_1009_09_20cm (SPAdes) (version 2) | ecosystem: Environmental > Terrestrial > Soil > Grasslands ... | reverse complement strand
TCGCGACCGCTAACCCCAAAAACGTTTTTTCCAGTTGCTCGTGCCAGGTACCGACATACAAATTTGCCGCCGGTGACGTGTTAGTATCGTCGGTAAACCGATAATCGCTGTAGTTGAAGTTACTGCTCGGATAACTGAAGCCAACCAGGTCGCGCGCGCGATGCGCGATGTTTCCATCGTCAGAAAGGCTGTCGCCGAAAACGATGACCTGGGTAAATACCGGCGCCTGAGCGTTAACGAGAATTGGAGTCGCCAGAAAAATGGCGACGCTCAAAAGTTTTCTTATTCCCATGATTGATCCCTCTTACTAAAACGAAATTGAACTGCCTTTCGGATGCAATCTATTGAACTGCCTTTCGGATGCAATCTGTGCATGTCGCAAATCCTCAGGAACATAGATGGTCAGTCAGTGGCAAAGAGGCGAGAATACCTAGCTTCCCAGAGCCCGCAGAAAATCGGCAAAGTTGGCGCTCTCGCGCATGGCGGCATTCAATCGCTTCAGACTTTCGTCGGCGGGTTCCGGCAGCGCGATACGTCGGGAACACCCGGCACCGGACAACACAATCTCATTCCATTGAATCGATTCGATCTGATCGGTGAAACGCGCAACCGCGCGCCCCCGGAAGAAAGCGCGTGTGGTTTCCGGAGGAGAAAAAATTGCGCGGCGAATCTCATCTTCGTTGACCACCCGCCGCATCGAACCCTGGCGCAGCAGCTCATAATATAATCCGCGCTCCAGATCGATATTGTGATACTCGAGGTCAATCGCCTGCAGCCATGGATCGCTCCATTGTAATTTTTCCTCCTCCTGCAACTCGTTCAGCAGAAATTTTTTCGCTGCCCAATCCGCCCGATCGCGACATAACATCACGTCTCGCTCCAAGTCATTGAGGACGCTTTCCCATTCGCGCAAAATCCAACCGCGCTCTTCTTCATCGCGCTCGATCTTCTGTGCCGCGTTCAAATAAAGCCGCTGCACATCAATCGCGGAGATCTTCCGTCCGTCGCGCAACTCGATGATCCAATCATAATTCTGATCGCGACTAATCGATTTCGCGGCGTCAATCGGTTGCGCGATTTCCAACTGCGGCGCTTTCCCGCACTCGATCAAATCCAGCACCAGCGCGGTCGTCCCCAGCTTCATCGCCGTCGCCCATTCACTCATGTTCGAGTCGCCAATAATGACGTGAAACCGGCGATACTTGTTGGCATCGGCGTGCGGCTCATCCCGCGTATTCACCAGCGGGCGGCGATTCATCGTGTCGATGCTGACCAGGACGCTGAAGAAATCCGCTCGCTGCGAAATCTGAAACACACCGGGCTGACCGGCCGCGCTCTCCGCTTCAATCCCCATCTTGCCGGCGCCGGCAAAAATCTGTCGCGTGATCAGAAACGGCAGGGCGCCCGCGACGATGCGATCCCATGGGATGTCGCGCCGCATCAGGTAATTATCGTGGCAACCGTAGCTGTGACCGAGAAAGTCGGTGTTGTTTTTGTAAAGCCGGACATGCTCACCGTCCGACAAATGCGCATTCCGGCGTCGCGCGCATTCGGCCAGAATCCGCTCGCCCGCTTTTTCCTGGGCCACAATCTCACGTAACGTCGTGCACTCCGGCGTGGAATATTCCGGATGAGCGTGATCGTTGTAAAAACGCGCGCCGTTCGATAACACGAGGTCGCTCTTGATTTCCTGAAAGGTCAGCGGCCGGTTTTTATCGATCTCATAGTAGGCCGATTCATCCGCGTCCTGACGCAATTCTTTGGCCCGAAAACCGCGCGCATCGCGATGCGGATCTTCGTGGCCGTAATCCCATTTCATCAACGCGCCGTGCTCGGTATAACTGCGCACCAGCGCGATCGATTCCGCGACCACGTCCACCGACTCCGCGCCGTCCAGCGTGATCCCATATTCCGTCTCCAACCCAAAGACGCGTTCCATCGTTTCGAAACATAGCGCGATACCAAACCACGCGAAAATTTTACGGTGCTTTATTGTCCTGAACCTCCGACCCACGACTCTGAAATCTCGATTCACGATTCACCGATCACGATGCTCGATGCTCATAACCGATACCGCGGCGCTTCGCGCCGTCCTCCTTGCTCCAACCTCTTCGCTCTGCTCTTATCTTCGCCAATGTCCCGACTGACCGCCTGCTTGATTGTATTGGTCATCTGGGCCTTGATTTACCTTGCCAACCTGGGGTCGTCCGAGTTGCGCAGTGAAGAAGGTCATCGCGTCCTGCCTGCAGTTCAGATGCTCGATAAGTAGCAACTACCTGGTCCCCTACATTGCGGCACGGCCGTATTTGAATAAGCCGCTGTTGATTAATTGGATTGTCGCTGCCGCGTTTAAGCTTTCCGGAGTTCGCAACGAATGGACCGCCTCTGTGGTTGCTGCTCTGGGAACAAAAGCGCTCCCCCAGGCTTACCTGCGTCGTGCCCTGGATCTTTCTTGGTTTAGGCCTGCTGGCGAAAGGTCCAAGTCACGTCCTGTTCTTTTATCTTATCGTTGGCGCCGTTCTCTGGCGAAATCGTCGCCTCCGCGACCTAACTCACCCGGCGCACTTCATTGGAGTCGTGGTAATGCTCGGAATTTTTGTGACCTGGCTGATTCCGTACTTTCAGGCGTTACCTTCTCGGTCGCCTTTGCAAGCCTGGTCACGAGAAGCGGCGGTCGCATTTCACGGCGAAGAAGGCAGATCAGAGGATTGGTTACTAAACTTCCCCCGCGGCTTCGCCTATCTACTTCCCTGGGTACTACTTCTCCCGTTTATTCGATTGAGTAAAATAACGGACCCATTACAGCGCAACGTAGCTTATGGATTAGCATGGGGGAGCATTATTCCATTTGTTATTGTTCTTCTGACTCCCGGAACACTCCCAAGATATATTTTGCCCTTGGAAGCACCATTTTGCTGGACCGTCGGAAGCGCTGTCGCTAATGGAGCCTCTCAATGGAGTATTAAAGGCATTCGAGTTTCGCAGGGCCTAATCTTCTCCTTTGTCGCGATTGGCATTGTTGCGGCGATGATAATCTTTCCGCTGCGTTCCGTGACCTATTTAAAGAGGCACGAGCGAATTAAACCGATTGCCGCAGAAATTAACGCGCTCCTCCCGTCTGCGCAGCGGCTTTACGCAATCGACCCTGACTTTCAGCCGTATCTCTTTTATGTCCGCGCCCCTATAACCTACCTCACTACCTTGGACGAATTACCAGCGGATGCGCATTATTTTTTGATTCAGCCCAGGCATCAACGAAAATTCGAAAGCAACCCGCGATGGCGACCTTGCGGCCGAAACTCCTGGCTCATACACCGGCCTATCGTAACAAAGAAAGCTTGCTTTTCGCCATCGAGCACTGACGACGGACCACGGACTTCCCCGCGTCGCCTTGCACAATCCAACAATCGACAACCGATAACCGAAGCGCGCGACGCTTCGCGCTTCGCCTTTTTATTTGACGCCATTGAACCTGCGAGAAGAATCATCCGCATGAACACCCGCATTATTTCAGCACTTATCGCTCTTGTCGCGATAGCCTTTATCGCTTCCATCGCGTCCGCACAAACGCCAGCTCCACAGCCGAGCGCTCCGCCAACCACCGTTACCAGCCCGGTCGTTTCTGCCCCCGCTACGACCACGGCTTCACCGAACGAAGCCGAGATGATGAAGCAAATGATGGAGTTGGCCAAGCTCAACGAAAATCATAAGCTTCTCGCTGACCTCGCCGGTTCCTGGAGCACTTCGGTAAAAATGATGGAACCCGGCAAGGAACCTTCCGTTTCCAAGGGTAACGTCACTTTCAAGTCCATCATGAATGACCGCTATTTCATCGGCGATCATTCCGGAAGCATGAAAATGCCCGGGGCTGATGGCAAAATGAAAGATTTCGCCTTTAAGGGGATGTCGATCGACGGCTACGACAACGTGAAACAGAAATTCATTTCATCGTGGATGGATAACCTGGGCACTGGGATCATGACCATGGAAGGGACGTACGACCCCGCGACAAAAACATTTACCTACACCGGCGAAACGGAGATGGTGCCGGGGATGAAGACTCCGGTTCGCGCCGTAGTCAAGATAACGGACAAGAACCATCACACCTTTGAATGGTACGAGAACCGTGGTGGCCAGGAAACGAAGACGTTGGAGATCAGCTACACTCGCAAAAAGTAGCGGTATAGTTGTTATTGTTCTCTGACTTCTATCCTCTGATTCAGCCACCGATATGACCCGTCGAAAATTTCTGGATACGACTCTGGCAGGCGGAGCTACGCTGATTGCAGGAGGGTCGACCATGATCTTTGCCGCGAATTCGCCAGCGGTAACTGAGCTAGGCACCAGTTCCGTTTTCCGATTGGGGGGCGATCTTCCGCTCAACCGCCTCGGCTTTGGCGCGATGCGCATTACCGGAGAGGGCATTTGGGGGTGGCCGGCTGACCGCGGCAACGCCCTCAAAGTTCTGCGACGTGTCGTCGAGCTAGGCGTCAATCTAATCGACACGGCTGACGCCTACGGACCGGAAACAAGCGAGCTGCTGATTGCAGAAGCTCTGCATCCTTATCCAAAAGACCTGGTGATTGCGACCAAAGGCGGCCTAACGAGACCTGGACCTGGACAATGGGTGCCGAACGGCCGCCCGGAATACCTCACCCAATGTGTGGAGAAGAGTCTAAAACGACTCCTACTCGAGCGAATCGATTTATATCAACTGCATCGCATCGATCCGAAAGTGCCGATGGAAGAATCGCTCGGAGCACTCAAGAAGATGCAGGAGGCTGGAAAGATTCGGCATATCGGATTATCTGAAGTTTCGCCGGCAGAAATCGATCGAGCGCGCAAGGTCCTGCCAATTGTGAGCGTGCAGAACCAGTATAACATTGGCAACCGTAGGTGGGAAAAAACTTTGACCTATTGCGAGAAGGAAAGGTTGGGTTTTATGCCGTGGTCACCGATTGGCGGAAACAGGGGCTTGAAGGACAACGCGCTGGAAGCGGCGGCCAAGGATTATCACGCCAGCGTTGTGCAACTCGCTCTCGCCTGGCTTCTGCACCGGTCTCCCGTGATATTGCCGATCCCCGGCACGTCTTCCGTCGCGCATCTGGAAGAGAACATGGCTGCCGCCAAGCTGAAGTTAACGGCCGAGGAGTGGAAACGCGTTGATACCCTAGCGAGTTAGCAATTGTAAAGAGATCACCAGCGATAATCTTCGGTAGGACGGTTGCCGCGGACGCGAAGCGTCTACAGAATTGCGCCCGCGCAGGAAATTGCTATCCCTTATTGAACCAACTCGAAAAAATTATGAAAAAGATCGCATTAATACTAACTTTGCCTCTGGCCCTTTCGCTGGTCGCGGTGGCGGCACAGAAAAAGGACGCATCCAAGAAGTCAACTGAATCGGCCACGAGTGAACAACATGTCGTTCTCAATCCTGCAGACTTAAAATGGGGGGATGCGCCTCCCGGATTACCAGCCGGAGCGAAACTGGCGGTGCTGGCTGGCGATCCAAACAAGAAGGGACTATTCACGGTGCGGCTACAAACGCCGGCTGGTTACAAGGTTCCGCCACATACGCACCCAACCGCTGAGCATATCACGGTGATTTCCGGCACCTTTAACATCGGCACGGGAGATAAGTTCGATGAAGCAGCCGGGAAAGAGTTGGGCGCTGGCGGCTATCTGGTCATGCCGGCCGGGATGAAGCACTATGCTTGGACGCCGGCGGAAACAATTATCCAAGTCCATGGCATGGGTCCGTTTGTGATCAAGTATGTGAATCCGGCAGACGATCCGCGTAACGCGAAGAAGGAGTGAACTAACAGCGCGATTAGTGTTGCCGGGGGCAATTCCACTGCGTTAGACTTTTGAGCTCGGTGAATGCGACGGCTCTTCGTCTATAGCGGATTGCTGGCATTGTTAATCACCGGCACTACTTTCGCTGGCCGGTATCAACGAACCAAAGACGGCAAGACGCGCGTCTGGAACGAGAACACCCCAAGCTGGACGATTTAGTAACGTGGTCTGGGGCGCGCGACGCCAAAGGCTACGCCACCGGTTATGGCACGCTCACCTGGTTCGCACCTCAAAATGAGGTAGAGACGGGATCGCATATTGCACGTCAGCGGCACTACATTGTTATCAGCCGTGAAGCCGGGATGATGGTGCACGGCAAATTCGAGGAGGCGCCTGCTAACGCTGAGCCAAAGAAAAGAGGGCAGACGGACATTTCTGAGCAGCTGGCGCCCTCTGCTCGCATTGAAGCAACGGCCGAAAAAAACGCAGCCCACTCCCGCGCAAGAGAAGGCCACTTCACCCGCGCCGACGCCATCGCCAACTTCGGCTAACGATTCTTTGGACTCATTAATGCATCCGCCGTCCTCGTTAAAACTAAACCCGCCCGCTGACACGTCCCCGCCGCACTCAAGCCCTTCGCCGACCGCGACGCGAGAGATATCGCTGCAACTGGCACCAGCTCCGACGCCGGCTCCATCTCCACAGTAACAGAGGTCGAAGATCGCAGGTCAGTTCAACTCGCCCTTTGACGCTCGTGCGCCAAGGTAGTTGCGTGAAAGAAGAGCACGCTAGATTCTCCGGCTCCATCCCGGCAGCATACGATCGCTACCTCGGACCGATGTTATTTCAGCCGTACGCCGAGGACCTGGTGGCGCGCTTACCGACAAAGACGACTACTTCCGTTCTGGAACTGGCCTGCGGGACCGGGATTTTAACACGCGTGTTGCGCACTTACCTGCCATCGAAGGTGAAACTAATCGCGACGGATTTAAACGATCCCATGTTCCGCCAGGCCGCGGCCAAGTTTGGAAAAGGCCGAGAGGGCACGATGGTTGGAAGCCGACGCGTGTGATCTGCCTTTCCATGATCGGAAGTTCGACGTGGTTGTATGTCAGTTCGGAACTATGTTTGTGCCGGACAAGGCTCTGGCTGCGCGCGAAGCTTATCGTGTCCTAAAGCGTGATGGCGTTTTTCTCTTTAACGTGTGGGACGCACTGAAGCACAACAAATTAGGAGAGCTCGCACATCGAACTATCACAAGCTACTTCAAGAAGGATCCCCCAACATTCTACCAGGTTCCTTTTAGTTACCATAATCGAACTGAAATCCGGCGAGTATTAAAGCAGGCTGGGTTTCGGGAGATTAAAACCGAATTTATCGCCAAGATCGGCAAGGCGACGCGGGCGAAAGATGTCGCGAGAGGCTTAGTAGAGGGGAACCCTGTGGCGGTGGCGATTGCGAAGCGGGACCCTTCATTGCTCCGTAATTACCAACGCGATGGCCGCTGCAATTTCGCGTCGCTTTGGAAAACAAAACATTCGCGCACCGATGCGGGCAATTGTGGTCCGGGCCTGCGTTTAAGAATCTCCAACCCAGTGCACTAAAGGACGACAATTGCAGCCCTTTTGGCTTTTACCGCCATCCTTCGCGGAGCAAATAACACTACTGGCAACGCTCTGATAGAAGTCTATGCGCTGAATTAATCGCGGCGTGTTTGACTAGCTAGAGATTCTTCGACTGCGCTCGGAAGGACAGGAAAAAGAGATACCAGACCGCGGTCAGCGACCGCAGCTACAGCTGCAACCCGCCCGGCTATTTCAGCACCGCTTCAATCGCGGAAGGATCATCGAGCAGTATCCACTCGATAATGGAAACTGGCAGGCTGCCGTTCTTAACCAAATCATCGTGGAATTGCCCGAGACGAAAATTCGCGCCCATTTTGTCATAGTATTTGCCGAGCAGATTCATGATCTGCCATTTGCCGGTGATGTACCAGATTTTCTGTGTTGGCTGCGTTGCGGCGCCCGCCGCCTCGCCCTCCGCCGCTTCACGATCAAGCCCGCCCGCTTCCATAAAATAGTTCACCGCCTGTTCGAACGTCCATTTGCCGGTGTGCAAATTGACGTCCACGCCAATACGCGCGGCTCGATAACGCGACAGGCGCAAAATTTGTCCCTGCGCGGCCGAGCCTTCGGGATATAGCCCGGTGCGCATCAGCATTTCTTCACCGTAGAGGGCCCAGCCTTCGACAAAGACCCCGTTCTGATTTTGCCTCCGAATCTCATTGGGTAAATGATTCGCGATCGAGAGTTGCATAAAGTGACCGGGGATTCCTTCGTGCCCAAGAATCGGCCGCGGATCTTCGATCGCGGCACGCAGGTAAAAATTCTTCGACTTCGGATTGTAGGTGGGAATAAAAAAGAACCCGACCGGGTCCTTATCATAAACCCCAGGTGGATTCATGAAGCCGCCCGGGCTCGTCGGCTTGAACGCTTCTGGCAACTGCCGAATCTCAAACTTCCCGAGGTAATCCGGCAAACTGATAAGTTGATGCGATTTCAAAAAATCGATCATCTCGGCCTCGCGGCTTTCATACGCCTTCAGGAATGCCTCTTGATCGGGCGGAACACTTTTCGCGCGCTCCGGATTGGGATCGGCCATGGATGGATCAGGGAGTAGCGCTTCGAGCGCGCGATAACGCGCCAGTTCTGCGCGACCTAGCATCTCTACTTGAACCGCGTTCAGTGGTAGCAGCAAGACGTGCTTAAGGTAGTAGTTGTAGTTGGCCTCGCCCATCGGGGCGAAGTCCACCATCCGCGGCAATTTCTTTTCCAATCTATCGGCAAAGCCATGGATGGCCGCGAGCGCGCCGTCGCGCGACTTCTCAAAATCCGCGCGTTCCGCCTCGGATAAATCTTTGGCCAACGGCGCTGTGCTTTCCTTAAACAGGGGATCGATATTACGCGCCGACTGAATCGCGAGTTGGGCATAGAGCTTTACTGGTTTCTGCAAATTCTTCTCTGCTTCCGCGAACAGTCCTGGCATGGCTTTGAATCGCGCCGCCGCCGAAAGTGCGCGATTCCGTGGCGTGTCGTATTCCTTCTTCAGCAAGGAAAAGATGGCGTTACTACATTCGTTGACATACGTGAGCGGATTCGTCTGCTCGAGCTTCAGAATATTTTCCCCAAAATCGACTTCTTCGAGCTGCGCACGAAAAAGCAGCCAATCGATCCGATCATCTTTCGTCCACTTCTCGGTCTTCGTCGCCCGCACTTGATCGAGCAACTTGCGCACGTGCTGGGCGCGCTCGGCGATCTTGGCGGCAGAATAATCTGTCAGGCGATTGTCCCAGGTATGCAGACCCGCCTCGCTGCTGGCAATAGGATAATTTTCGTTCCGCCAGTTGTAATAGTCGTCGGCGAGTTTGTGCAACGCGGCGGAGTCCGCGGCGGGTGCTTTGCTTTCGCCAGTAATGGGGGGCGCGGTTTTTGTAATCAAAGCCTTATTGGAGACATCGGGCCTCACTTCACGCGGGGAACGCGCTTGGGCGAAGCAAAATTGCACCGCAGCGACGAAGCAGACAAAGAGTAAAAAACGTAGAGTCGTTTTCACAGCCGGATGCTACCCCACTCGGTGGATGGTGAAAGTATCTTTTCTGTTTCTGGGGAGCGCAGGTTGCTAGCCTGCTGCGACCGTTAGCTTTCCGGCCGAAATGTTCGGAATGTTTTCGGCAAGCTGCCGAAAACGGCAGGCTGGCAGCCTGCCGCTCCCCAGAACTCAAATCACACCGCCAAGATTCGCACCGCGCTGAGCGGCATTCGGGCGCACCGGCGCAATTTTCACGACGTACTCCGGGTCGTAATCGATCAGCTTCAGCCAATCTTCCGTGATGTCCGTCGGCGGGAAAATATCATTTTCGGCGTATTCGGCGTGAAAGGACATTTGCAAATCTTGCTCGGTGATGCCGGAGAATCCGGGGTCAGCGACCCCGGCTACAGCAGAATCGGCAGACGCGCGGAGGCTCGCGATGGCGCGCTTGATCGCCATCCCTTTTGCCCGCTCAACCACCGACGCGATGACGGCGCCGCTGATTAGGTCGCCGCGATACAAAACTTCTTTGCGCCCGCTCCGCAATGTCACTTCCAGGAATTTGTTCTCGTCGCGTTTGGCAAATTGCCAATCCACCAACCGTTCGATCAGCTTTTCAATCGCCGCCCCAATATTGTCAGCTTCTTTGGCCAGCGCGCCGTCGTACGGTAAATCGTTAGTTAAGTAAATCCGGTAGATTTCCCGCGCCCCTTCCTTGTTCGGACGGTCGACTTTGATTTTCCGGTCGATGCGGCCAGGGCGAAGAATCGCTGGATCGATTAAGTCGGCGCGGTTCGAAGCCAGAATAATGACGACGTCGTTTAGTGAATCGATCCCGTCCATCTCCGAGCAGAACATTGGTACCAAAGTCGAGAGAATGTTGGAGTAACGCGAGGCGCGCCGCGTCCCGAGAATACTTTCCGCTTCGTCGATAAACAGGAATGGCATGAACCCTTCCCGGCGTTTCTCCCGCGCGGTCGCGAAAATTTCGCGCACCATCCGCTCCGATTCGCCTACCCACATGTTCAAAATCTCCGGGCCCTTCACGTGCATGAAGTATTCGCGGACGTCTTTTTCGGCCGCTTTCTCGCGCAACTGCCGAGTCAAATTGTAAGCGGTCGCCTTTCCGATCAGCGTCTTGCCGCACCCGGGTGGCCCGTAAAGCAGAAATCCTTTCGGAGTCGCATGGTGAAATTTTTCGAACAAATGCGGATGCAAGAGCGGCAGCTCGATCGCATCCTTGATCGCTTCAATGGCTCGCTCCTGTCCGCCGACCTTCGACCAGGGCAGTTCCGGCACGTTATCGAGATAATGCTCGTGCGAGCCGGGTGCCGACATCATTTCCAGCGCCATGCGATAATTGGAATCCACCCGCACTTCGTCGCCTTGTTTCAGCGCCGTTTTCGCCAGCTGCGCGGAACGTTGCAGAACTAACGATTGCGTTCCGTGTTCATTGCCGACGCGTAGTCGGTCGGTTCCGATCACTTCGGTAATTTTCGTGACCGGCCCGGCCGGTTCGAAGCCGAGATCGCCCACGATGACGAATGCTTCATTCACCAGCACGCGGGTCCCCTTTTTCAACTTCGCCATCGGAATTCGTGGATCGACATTGCAGTAATAATCCGCCCCGCCCACGACAATGTGTGCCGTCTCCTTGCCGACGTTGCCGAGAAAAGTGCCGATGCGATTGGCCGGCGAGGTCACCTTTTTGATGACTTCCTCAAGTTTCTCGATCGTCTGGCGTGCCTCGACAAAGACTTCTTCGCGCTGGCAAATTTCCATGCGCAGGTCGAGCAGCTCGCGCCGCATAGCGTCGCCGGGCGGGAGTGTCGCGATTAAAAGATCGATGCGATCGAGCAAATCGAATTCCCTTTCTCCCTCGTGGCGCTCGTCGCTCATCCGTTTTTCACCCTTAGACTATACGATGTGCGAGATTGTTCGACAATCCCCGCAGTC
>Ga0209805_1002217_pt1 | contig 11369 bp, 10 predicted proteins | sample GraSoiAngelo_148_FD_185905 | JGI IMG/M metagenome (GOLD analysis project Ga0209805, IMG submission 185905) | Grasslands soil microbial communities from the Angelo Coastal Reserve, California, USA - 14_1009_09_20cm (SPAdes) (version 2) | ecosystem: Environmental > Terrestrial > Soil > Grasslands ... | reverse complement strand
CCTGGGTGAGGTTCATAGTCCGTCGGACAGTACCCGTCTTGCCACTGCGGTCGGCATCAACCTGGTCGCGCCCATCTCGCGTCGGCAGGGGCGGCGACTGTGGATCATGTCGACGAGCGGTGGTGATTCGGGCTGGGTCGACAGCGTGGACGTGCTGCGCCTAGCTGACGCCATTCCCTACTTCACACGGCTGATCGAACGACAGGCAGACAATTGGGACGCTTACTTGCGCCGGGCAGAGGCTGAGCATGCCCTGAATCGGCGAGACGCAGCCACGGCGGACTACAGCAAAGCGATCGAGCTTCATCCGGCCGAGGCGTTTCTCTATCTGCGGCGTGGACGGCACTACAACAGCCTGCGTGCCTGCGACCGGGCGCTGAGCGACTTCGGTAAGGCCATCACGCTCGCGCCGACGTCGGCGCCCCACGGCTACAATCTCGTGGCCGAGCTGTACAGCCTCGAATCCACTGTTTATTCCGGGTGTCCGGACTCCACGCGTCGCGACCCGCGCAAAGCCATCGAGGCGATTCGGCACGCGATCGCGCTGGACTCGTCGCGCGGCGGCGCGCGTGGGTTCGTGATTCTAGCCGGGGCCTATGCCAGCAGCGGAGATCTTGCAGAGGCGATCAAGTTGATGAAGCAAGCACTGACGGTGCCTGGGGCGGCGCCATCGTATCGAAAGGACTGGCAGCGTCAGCTGGAGGAGTACGACGGGCCCTCGCTACTCACGAGGCCGAGCGGCCTTGAACGAGGCCTACCCCGAGCTTCGCAACCGGACATGTCCGTGGTCCAATCAGCGAGCGTGCAGAGTGAACTACTGTTTGACGAGGAGAAGCGTTTCTATACAGGAGAAGGGATGGGGTGCTGATCCGAGGCGCGTAAAGAGGGAGACGGCGCGGCCACATCCCATTGCGCTCGGGTCGGTCGCGGCAGGGTCGACCCGCGACTCCTCGAGCGAGATCTCCGTCGAGGAGATCGTCGCTGGCGGAGCAACGATCGGGTCCGGAGTGAGTCCGAAGATCGAGTCTCGGCGCACGACGACGGTGTCTTGTACCAGCCCGGCACTGTTAGATTCGTAATTCGTGAGCCGCGCCGTGGAGTCGATGAGCGTGAAGTGTAGCGGGAACGCCTCGCTCATCGTATACGTGCCCGCCCCGAGCGCAGCGAGGACGACCGTGCCGCGGGCCACCACTGTGGCATAAACAACGTCGGTGTCCACTTGGCGCGCCGTCGCGGAATCAAGGAGGCTCCACCTCCCACTCAGGTCGAGCGCACTCAGGTCGAGAGGGGTCGACGAGTTGGAGCAGGCAACGAGCGCCGCGATACCCAGGAGTGCAAGTCGTTTTGTTGTCACCGTTATCGAAACTTAGAGCAAAATCCGAGTCAAAGCCACACGAGAGAAAGCGAGCGTCGTAGCGCGGCCGGAGCGCATCCGCTCCGCGCGACCACCGTGCTGCTACTCACAGTATAGGTGACAAGCCATCATACGGGCCCGTCTTTGGAGGCCGGTGCCGAAGATCTGCGAGCCTGGCTATCTTCGAGCGAAGTCACCCCACCACGAGCATGCGATGCCAATCCAATTTCGCCGTGACGTTGACCAAGTGCTGAAAGACGCGAAGGCCCAGCAGAAACCCCTACTCCTCGACTTCAGCGCCGCTCCGATGTGAAGCGGCTGTGCTCGGCTGGATGCCGAGGTGTGGCCGGATGAACGCGTGGTGCGCTTGGTGAGTCAGCAGTTCCTACCCGCCCGCGTGCACGTGAAGCAGAACCCGGAGGAGTTCAAGCGCTACGGCGCGCGCTACAGCGCCCAGTGGACGCCGACGATTCTCGAGCTCGACCCCGACGGCGCGGAGCGTCACCGCATCGAGGGATTTCTTCCCGCGGACGACTTCCTCGCGCAACTGATGCTCGGCCTGGCGCACATGGCCTTCAAGCAGGAGCGGTGGGCGGACGCAGAGCGGCGCTACCGAGAGATTGTGGAGCGGCTACCGGATACCGATGCGGCGCCGGAGGCGCTCTACTGGGCGGGCGTCGCGCCCTACAAAGCGACAGGTGACGCAGCGTCGCTGAAGGACACAGCGCGCGCCTTCACCCAGCGGTATCAGGACAGCACATGGGCCAAGAAGGCGTCGGTGTGGCGGTGATTAGCCGGTGGCCGCCGCTACAGGCCCTTCACCGCCTCCGTGAATCCGTGCTCCCTCAATGACTCGTGGGGCCTGCGCTTGACGAGCGCCATCCCCACACGAATTCCTTTCAACCGCGCTGCATGACCGCGCTCGACGAAGGTTAGGCCCTACTTGTTGAGGAACGCCACCAGGGCAGGAATCACCTGATCGGGCGCTTCCTCCATCAGCCAGTGGCCAGACCCCTTCACCACCACACCCTCGACGTTGTTGTCGACGAGTCGGCCCTGCTCGATGAGGAACTCCCCGCCCGCCTTCTCGCCGCTCAGCACTAGCATCGGCATGGTGAGCGGCGTCTTGGCCAGCTCCGCGAGCTCCTTCCCGTCCCGCTCGAACGCGCGAAACCACTCCATGCCGGCCCAGACGTGCCCAGGTCGAGCGTATGTCGCCGTGTAGAGCCGGCGATCCCGCTCCGGGATCGAATGCGCCGGATCGGCAGCGAAGTCGTTCCAAAAGTGCTCGAGATAAATACGCTCTCGACCCCGGACCAGGGCCAGCGGCGTCTTGCCATAGAAATGGAAGTGCCAAAGATCCCGGAGCAGCCACACGCTCTGCCAGTTACCCACGCCCGGAATGAAGGCGTCCATGAGCACCACTCGCTCGGTTTCGCGCGGATACATCGCCGCGTAGGCATACGCCGCCATCAAGCCGATGTCATGCCCGACGATTTGGACCGACGTCCAGCCGTGACTCTGGGCCAGATCGTGGATGTCCCGCGCCATGGTGACCTTGTCGTAGCCCGAGTCCGGCACCCCAGACTGTCCTGAGCCTCGCAGGTCAGGCGCGATCAGTCTATGGTTGACCGCGAGCTTGGGGATCAGAGGCAGCCACATGTGGCTCGTCTCGCCGAATCCGTGGAGCAAGATGATCGGCGAACCGGTGCCGGCCTCGAGGTAGTGCAGTCGTACACCGTTGACCGTGGCGAAGCGGCTATGCACCGCCTGGGCCAATAGAGGGGCCGTTGAGACGCCGGCAAGCGCGAATAGGAGAATCACCCAGCGGGTGGTTCGGAGCATGAGCAATACCTCGATATGAGGGCCGGGTGCCTGAGAGAGGCTAGGCCGCGCGGGGCTGCGGTGAGCGCCCCAGAGCGGACTGAATGAGCAGGAACTCACCCACGTTTTCCATGGTGAGGAACCCCACCAAGGCACCGCGACTTGTCACCGGCAGCGTGTGACAGTTGCAGGACTGCAGCCGCGCCAAGGCTGTGTCCAGCATATCGGCCGCGTCCACGACCTCGAACTCGCGGCGCATGATGTCGCGCACTCGCCAATCAGCTCGCTGGGCCAGCGTCTTGAGCACGTCGCTACGCAGCAGCACGCCCGCAAGACGGCCTCCCTGGCTCCCATCGACCACTGGGAAGTCCTGCTGCGACCCCGCGAGGATCAGCTCCAGCACACGTTTCGCCGGGTCCTCCGGCGCGAGCGTGTGGAAGTCGGTGAGCATGGCGCGACTCACCGGAATGCCGCTCAAGGCCGAGCGCATTTGTACCATGCTCGCCTCCTGGGCCGCGCCGATCCAGACGAAGAAGGCGATGAAGACGAGGAACGGATTCGTGAACAGACCGAGCAGGCCGAACACGAGGGCCATCGCCTGACCGACATGCGCGGAGACTTGCGTGGCCCGGACGTAATCCATGCGCATCGCCAGCAGGGCTCGCAGCACCCGACCGCCGTCCATGGGAAAGGCGGGGAGCAGGTTGAAGACCGCCAGTGAGACGTTCACGAGCAGCAGTCGCTCGAAGAACGGACCGCCGGCCATGGTGAGCGCGGACAGCGGGCGCCAGGTCTGCGAGAGGAGGAGCCAGGCGTACAGTGCCGCCGCGATGACCACATTCACGGCGGGGCCCGCCAGCGACACCCACACCTCCTGCCGCGGATCGTCCGGTATCCGCTCCAGGCGGGACACGCCACCGATCGGCAGCAGGGTGATATCGCGGGTGAGGATGCCGTACCGCCGGGCGGTGAGCGCGTGGCCGAGCTCGTGCAACAGCACGCAGGCGAACAAGGCGAGGATGAATGCGATGCCGTCGAGCGCCGCGGCGCTGCCGCCCGCGAGCCAGTACGTGATGCCGACCCACACGATGAGCAGGAGAAACGTGGCGTGCACATAGAGGCCGATGCCCGCCACCGATCCGAGCTTCCAGGACCATTTCATCGAGCAGCCGAGCCTCCACGCGCTTCCGTTGTGTCGGGGTGAGCGCCATACTCTCTCCCCCTGGGAGATAGCCGTGCGTCGTACGAGTCGCAAGCAGTTGAGGGGTGAGAGCCTCTCGTGACCGACAGGCGTGGAACGCTGTGGGCGGCGATTCTCGGGTCCGGCATTGTCTTTCTGGACTCGAGCGTCCTGACCGTTGCGCTGCCGCGGATTGCGCGGGATTTGCCCGCGCACGTCGTAGGGACCCTGGAGGGAGAAAGCTACGTCTACAACGGATATCTCCTCGGCGAAAGCGCCTTTCTCATTCTCGCCGGCTGGCTGACTGATGTCCACGGACGTCGCCGCATATTCACGCTGGGACTCACCGCATTCGGCGTCAGCTCGCTGCTGAGCGGCTTCGCGCCGAGTCTCGAATGGCTGATCGTGCTGCGCGTCTTGCAGGGGATCTCGGGCGCTCTCATCGTTCCAGGATCGCTGGCGCTGGTGACAGCCTCATTCTCCGGGGAGGAGCAAGGACGCGCATTCGGCGTGTGGTCCGGGGCGTCGGCGGGTGTCGCCGTCCTCGGTCCCATGGTAGGTGGCATGCTCGTCGACGCCCTGTCGTGGCGGGCCGTCTTCCTGATCAATGTGCCGCTCGTCCTCGTCGCCTTCTGGCTGACGCGACGCTACGTACGCGAAGGGCGGGTCGCCGCTCCGAGCGGAAGCCTGGATTTGCCCGGCACGGTGCTCACGGCCTTGGCATTGGCTGGACTGTCCGTGGGCGCGATTTCGGGCCAGCAGCGCGGCTGGTCCAGCCCCTCCGCCTTCGTTGCGCTCGGCATCGGCGCCATCGCGACGGCCTTGTTGCCCTGGTGGATGCTGCGCGCACGCGATCCCCTCGTTCCGCCCGCGCTGTTCCGATCGCGCAATTTCACCGTGACGAATCTCTCGACGCTCGTCATCTACGCCGCCCTCGCGGTCACGTTCTACTACTTAACCTTGTTTCTCCAGGGGACGCTCAGGTATTCCGCGGCGGCGGCTGGGGTGGCCACGATGCCGGGCGTGCTTCTCCTGGCGTTGTTTTCGTCGCGATTGGGCGCGCTGTCCGCCCGCTACGGCGCGCGCTGGCTCCTGACGCTAGGGCCGATCCTCATGGCCGTCGGCGTCCTGTGCCTTTCCGGGATTCCCTCCACGAGTCCGGCGTGGGACCTGAGCGCGGCTGCTCAGACGTTCACACCACCGTCCGGCTACGTGACGAGCGTGCTGCCCGGGCTCCTGGTGTTCGGTCTCGGAGCGACGCTCATGGTCGCCCCGCTGACGGCAACGGTCATGAGGTCCGCTCCGGTCGAGCGTGCGGGTGTGGCCTCGGCCGTCAACACGGCGATTTCAGATGTGGGCCCGCAGCTGGCTGTGGCGCTGCTGTTCGTCGCGATGACGCAGAATTTCTACGGTGCGCTGGCGCGGGACGCGCCTGGCCTGGACGTCGCGTCTGCGGCGGTGCGCCATGCGGTCGCGCCACTCAACGTGCCGGGCCCCGGGGTGTCGGAGCAGGTCCGCAGGGCGGCGCGCGACGCGTCCACGGGCGCGTTCCGCCTCGCCATGGTCGTGGCTGCCGTCCTGCTGTTCGCGGGAGCCGTCATCAATGGCGCGGGGTTGCGAATACCCTCCGATGCGCCCTTGGTACGGGTCGCGTCTCCTGACCCGTTGTGGCGACGCTGCCGTCACATCGCCCAGGAGATGCGTGGTGAATCATAAGGCTTCACGACGCTCTCACTCAGCGCGTCGTGCCTCCTCCGGATGTTTCTCGATGTACGCCTGCACGAACGGACACTCGGGAATCACGCGCTCCCCCCGTCCGCGCGCGTCGGCCAGGGCGAACGCCACGAGTCGCTTAGCCAACCCCCGGGCGCGCAGCGGGGGAGGCACGAATGTGTGCACCAACGCGATCGCACCCGGCTCGCGCCGATACGCAAGTATCGCCGTCCGTCCCTCACGCGTGATCTCGTAACGGCCGGCTTCAGGATTGTCCCGGACGTTCGGTTCGGCGGTCGTGTCGTTGATGTCCATTCGATCCGGTCCCACGGGCGCTAGTCGTCCGCTAGTCGGTTAAAGACGCTGCATTCACTTGAAAACTGATGCGAGAGATGCCGCGACGCGCCCCGGCGCCACGGCATTCGTCGCGCGTGTGCCCCCCGGATGGATCACGTATTGTACGTCGGGCTGCACGGTCAGCCACGAGCCGAGCTGCGCCAGGTAGGTGAGCTCCACGCTGGTCTCCCCGGCGGCGGGGCCTCCTGCCGCCGTCTGCGTGCGCTCGTAGTGCGATCCATTCCGCGCGGCCGCCACCGCCAGCCCCGGTGGAACCTCCGGTCCCGTTGTAGCCTCTGCTGCACCGTCTGAGGTAGGCGCGCCCGGCTCGCTCAGGCTACGCAGCTCAAGACGATGTACCCCTGATAGAACCGATTCGCGTACCGGTCGGGATCGTCCAGGATCTGTTGACCCCACGCGCAGATCGTCGCCCGGATCTCCTGACGCAGCGCGTCAACGGGTATGGGATCGAGCAGTGACGAGCTCTTCAAGCACCTCGTTCAGTTCCGGGTAGGGAGTTGGATCGACCACTGGTGCGCCTCCGCCTCAATGTGTCAGAGATGGCGGAATGTTAGCCATATAACTGACGTTCGTTGTCTCCCCAAGCAGCGTAATGGCACTCGATCCAAGCATTCACCAGAAGAACCGCCTCCGTGCGATTCCGCTGGGGCGGCAGGAGGTAGTCATGCGAATCGCGCCGAGATTGTTCGCGGCCGTCGGCTTTCTCTCCCTGGCCTGCACCGAACGCCCCGCCATCACCGCGCCCCGCAACGCGTCGGTCGCCCCGTCCTTCGACCACCGACTCACCGGTCGGTCTCGCGAACGTCCCGCGAACGGCCGCTCGATCTTTCGCCACTGGACGTTCGGCGACGAGCCCTTCTGGACGGACACGCTACATCTGAACGAAGTGGTGGAGACCGCGGTCTCGCCGGCCACGGCCCTTGCGGTGGGACTGAAAGTGGATGCCGAGCGCCTGCCGCCGGGCTTCTTGGGGAGCGCGGATCTCAAGAGCCCCGCGACGACCGTGGACCTGCTGCGGCGCGACGCGGTCGTTGGGATCGAGGCCGATGTCACCGCCGACCACCATATCAAACGCCTCGGCATCACGTGTGCCTTGTGTCACTCCACGGTCGACAACTCCGTCGCGCCCGGCATTGGCCGCCGGCTCGACGGCCTCCCGAACCGCGATCTCAACGTGGGCGCGATCGTCGCACTCTCACCCGCGGTCCCAGCGAGCGCCAAAGCCGTCTACAACTCTTGGGGTCCCGGCAAGTACGACGCGGAATTCAACCGGGATGGGATCAACAGTCCCGTCGTGATCCCGCCCGCCCTCGGCCTCAAGGGCGTCGCGCGCGAGACCTACACGGCGGAGGGCCCGGTGTCGTACTGGAACGCCTACGTCGCCGTGACCCAAATGCATGGGCACGGCGACTTCTCCGACCCGGCGCTCGGGATCGATATCGACCAGTCACCGGATCTCGTGACACCCGAGCTGCCGGCGCTGCGCGAGTACCAACTCAATCTCCCGGTACCAGCGCCGCCCCGGGGGAGTTTTGATCCCGAGGCGGCCGAGCGTGGGAAGGCGCTCTTCGAAGGCAAGGCGAACTGCGCGCATTGTCATCTCCCCACGCGGCACTTCACCGACGTGAACGTGATCACGAACGGCGAGGTGACGCTCCACGCCCCGGCAGAGGTCTGTACGGATCCCGTACGCGCGAGCAGGCTGAAGAACCACGCGTATCGCACCACGCCGCTACGAGCGCTGTTGCGGCACCCGCCGTACTTCCACGATGGGAGCGCGGCCACGTTGACGGATGTGGTCCAGCACTATGATCACTGCATGAAGTTGGGGCTGAGCCCGCAGGAGCAGGCAGACGTCGCGGAGTTCCTGAAGACCCGCTAGAGTGCCGTTCCATCTATCTATCTATTATCGCCAAAGCTCCGACTGACCCCGGGCGCAAGCCCGGGGTGGGGTGAAGGAGAACCCCGCTATCGCCGCAGCGTCGACCGACCCCGGACGCAAGCCCGGGGTGAAGGAGAATCCATTTCCTGTATGTGTGACGTACCATGCTGGCGTCCCACCGGCGCCGCGGAGCAGACACGCGCGAATGCGACCTTCTCAGGGGGCCCATGACTGGTTTTGCGGATCATACGCGCTGTGCCGTGCTCTCGACGCTGTTCCGCGGCCGGCTGTGCGAACAGCTCGCGCAGCGTCCGGCCCGCCGCCTCGCGATTGGCCACTCCTGCTACCTCGTAGGCGACCCCGCGCGCAGCGTGTTCCTCGTCCGGGCCGGCCTGGTCAAGACGAGCGTGCTCGCGCAGAGCGGAGACGAGCTGATTTTGCGGCTTCACAAACCTGGCGAGGTCTTCGGTGAACTGTGCTTCTGTACCGGCAAGCGGCATGAGCAGGCGGTCGCGTTGGAAGCGAGCGAGGTGGTGGAGATCCCGTTCGACGACCTGATCGGCCGGCTGCGCACCGATGCACAGACCCTGTTCGATTTCCTGTCCATTGTCTGTGACCGCCTCGCGGAAGCCTACGAGCGTCTCCAAAGCATGTCGCTCGACCTCACCGAGGAGCGGCTGGTTCGGACGTTGCTCAAACTGGCCGATGAGCTGGGCCAGAGCGCGCCCGATGGGCTCGCCATCGGCCACTACATCAAGCAGCAGGATTTGGCCCAGATCGTCGCGGCGCGACGAGAAGTGGTCTCCACGCTGCTCAACCAGCTCCGTCAGCGAGGGCTCGTGAGCTATCACCGCAAAGGTCGGATCCGGCTGAATCCGGGCTCCCTACAGTCGCATCTCGACGACATCGTGGCGAAGCGGGAGGGACCGAGGGACGCCAACGAGGACCACGATCCCAACTCGACGTGACATGAGCGCTCCGAAGACGCAGGTTCGCGGCATTGACGCGGCGTTGAAGGTAGGCGTGCATCATACGGTCGTCATGCAAGCGCGCCGAGGCTATGTTCCGGGCATGGGTGACACCGTGCTCATGACCGCGGACGAGCTGTTGCGGCTGCACCTACCGGACAGGCGCACCGAGCTGATCCGCGGCCGGCTCGTCGTCCGGGATCCCGGCGGGGCGCAGCACGGAGCGGTCGCGATGCAGCTTGGGTACAGAATCATGGCCCACGTGGAGAAGCACGACTTGGGCCGGGTGTACGCCGCGGAGACGGGCTTTATGATCGAGTCGGATCCGGACACCGTGCGCGCGCCGGACGTCGGGTTCCTCGCGAAGGAACGCGCGCCGGAAGTCGAACCGCGAGGCTATCCCGGCTGGGCGCCCGACCTCGCGGTGGAGGTCCTGGCCCACGACGATCATCCGGGGGAAACGCTCGAGAAGATCGCACAGTGGTTGAAGGCCGGCGTCCGGCTGGTATGGGTGGTCGACTCGGAGAAGCGGGCTGCCCGGGTCTATCGGGCCGACGGGAGCGAAGCCCTCCTCGGCCCGAACGAGACGCTGGACGGCGAGGACGTGCTGCCCGGCTTCCGCTGCCCGCTCGTGGATCTGTGGTGAGAGCCGTCCTCGTCTAGGGGTCGCCCGACCCGCTGCCACGCTGGATGTGCTCGACAGGACCCTGCGCGGGGCAACACCTTTCAATCCCGGTACAGACGCAATGGGGTGCACTATTCGGCCCGATCGCCCTTACCCCACCGCAGGGCGTTGAACAGCAGAGGATAGGTCGCGAGGGACTGCGCCCGGTACTGCGGTCGGAATCCGAACAGCACGACGCGCCCGCGGCCCAGCCGCACCACCGCGAGCGCCCCCTTCCCTTGGACGCGCTCGGCCCCTTCCAGCCAGCCGCTCAACAGCGGCTCGCGGCCCCGGAAGCGAGCCACCCACGTGACACGGCTCGAATCGGCGCCGGGCTTCAGCTCGAACACGGGCCCCCGCTCTACCCAGGCGATCGACTCGCGTGGCATACCGCGCCCGATCGCATGACCGGTATCGACCTGGAGGGCGAGGATCGAGCCTGGCGCGTAGTACTCGCTCTTCTTGAGGCCCTTCAGCGCATCTTGAATCGGCAGGTCCAACTGCTCGAGGGCGAGCCTCGACGCCTCGTTCAAGGTGACGAGGGTGCCGCCCGCCGTGACGAACTCGCGCAGCGCCGCGACGCCGCTCTCGCCGAGGCCGCCCGTGAACTGCGGCGGCACCGTGCCGGCCTTCCGGCCCTTGACGAGCTTCTTCCACCGCTGGCTCGGGAGCACCACGACATCGAAGCGGCGCGCCAGCGAGTCCCCCCGCCCCCGCACGTCGGCGTCGTGTAGCGTCGTGTACGCGATGCCGTACTGGTCGAAGATCCAGCGCGTCCATCCCTCGTCCAGCGCAGGGGCATAGCTCTGGTAGAGGCCGATCCGCGGCGCCGACGGCGCGTGCGTCAGCCCGGGGGCGACCCGCCGCACGGGGGGCGGCTCCACCACGTCGCTGAGCGCGACCGACAGGGACTCCGTGGTCGCCACCGCCCGCACCCCCATGAGGAGCGAGATCGTGTGGGCCGTCACGTCGTGCGGGCGCCGCAGCGGGCCGCCGGGATACTCCCGCACCTCCGGGTAACGCTCCGGCTCGAGCAAGGCCTTCGCGAAGGCGGCATACGGCTGATCCAGCGGCACGACGTAGGAGCCGGCTGGGAACGACTCGCCCGCCGCGCGGAACGCCGCGCGGGCGCGCCGCACCTCGACGCCGCCGGTCGTGAGAATGCGCAGCACCTCCGGCAGGCCGTCGGGATTCTGCCCTGCCCCCTCGGGGATGACAAACGCCTTGGGCCAATCCAGCCACCCACGCACGGCGTGCTCCCCGATGGCCCAGAAGGTGCGCAGCGAGTGCTCGCGCGAGCGGGCGACATGCCGCAAGAGCGTGAACGCGCCCGCGTCCATGTAGTCGACGATGTCCGCCAGCCGCCAGGTCCCCCCCGGCCAGGGATCAGGAAAGTTCCAGGAGCGCTCGCGCGCGTCGAACCCCAG
>Ga0209805_1002216_pt1 | contig 11372 bp, 12 predicted proteins | sample GraSoiAngelo_148_FD_185905 | JGI IMG/M metagenome (GOLD analysis project Ga0209805, IMG submission 185905) | Grasslands soil microbial communities from the Angelo Coastal Reserve, California, USA - 14_1009_09_20cm (SPAdes) (version 2) | ecosystem: Environmental > Terrestrial > Soil > Grasslands ... | reverse complement strand
TCATCGCCTACCGCTTCGCCCGTGTCTACAACCTCCCCCTCGAAGAGAAGTTTGAGTGTCGGCGGGTCTGGGCGGCCTTGAAGGAGGCATCCTGGTCGCTCGTGTTGCCCGCGCTGATCCTCGGTGGAATCTTCGGCGGCGTCGTCACCGCGACGGAAGGAGCAGCGCTTGCGGTGCTCGCGGCCGTCGTCATCGGCACGGTGATCTATCGCGAGCTGAACCTCAAGGCTCTCTACACCGCGATGATCGACGGCGTCGTCCAGACCGCCGTGGTGATGCTGCTCGTCGCCGCGTCGGCCCTGCTCGGCATCCATCTCACCGAGATCCAGGCGCCGCAGAAGCTTGCGGCCGCCGCCGCCGCCCTGAGCAACAGCAGGTGGCTCGTGCTGATGCTGCTCAACCTGCTCTTCTTGCTGCTCGGGCTATTCCTTCACTCCGCGGCAGCCATCATCCTCGTGATCCCGGTGGTGATGCCGCTGGTGCAGGCCGTGGGGATCGATCCCGTCCATTTCGGGATCATCGTCACCATCAATCTCGGCATCGGGCAGCAGACGCCGCCGGTTGCGAGCGTGCTCACGGTGGCCTGTTCGATTGCGCGCGCCGACATCTGGGAGGTGACGAAGGTGAACCTCTGGTTCATCGGCGTACTGCTGCTGGTACTGCTGTTATCGACTTACGTACCTCTGGTGCCGCTCTCGCTCGTCCGGCTGTTCTACGGGGGGTGATGTACCTTCGGTGCGCGAGCGCCTTTACGCCGCGCGGTCGAACTCGGGGGGTGAGTCCGTTTCTGTTTCGGGATGCGCCGGCTGGGTCGGGCGTCGGCGGGTCTTGCGCGTCACTGCCGTCGCGAGGATGGCGATGTAGAGGAACCCGACGAACGAGCAGCCGGCGATCTCCAGGAAGCTGAGCACGGGCGGACCCCCGAACAGGTATGCGGCTAGCGTGCCGCGTTGCTGTAATGAAGAGCACCGTGGCGGGTGGGGTCGCTAGGCCTTGCGCTCGCACCGCCTGACCTGGTGGCGGTGCTGCGCGCTCCTTTCGCTGGAAAGCGGTAGGATTACGTCCACTCGTCGCCGCCGCCGAAGGTGGCTCAGTCGCCGCCGTAAGGTGGCTCAGTCGCGGCCCGCCGTAAGGCGGCGTAGCGACTGCTGTTTTTAGACTGTACCTTCAGGAGGAAACCATGCCGCTGTCCGGAGATGATTGCCGCCGGCTGATCGACGCCGCCCAGGCCCGCGCCGGGCAGATCGGCATCCGGGTGACCGTGGCCGTGGTGGACGAGGGCGGTCTCTTGCTCGCGCTCGCGCGCATGGACGGCGCGCCGCCCGTCTCGGCGCAGATCGCGGAGGCGAAGGCGAGCGGCGCCGCGCTCTGGCACCGCGACGGCGCCTCTCTCGCGCAAGTGGCGCAGGACCGGCCGGCATTCTTCGAGGCCGTCGGACGGATGGTGCGGGTTCCCATCATTCCCGGGCTCGGCTCGACGCTGGTGCGGCGCAACGATGCGGTGCTCGGTGCCGTGGGAGTGAGCGGCGGCAAACCGGAGCAGGACCTGGAATGCGCGGAGGCCGGGCTGCGCGCGATCTGATCAACGAAAGCCGAGCAGCGCGCCCGCGATCAGCGCAACGACGATCAGGACGACCCCCGCGATACCGCCGATCGGCGGGCCCGGCTCCGGCGGCGAAATCCGCGGCAAATCCGTGTTGCTCATCGAATGCCTCCCCGACTGCAGGGCCTACGAGACGCCGAGGTACGAACACAAGGTCTCGCTGTGCCCCGGGCGGGGAAGCTGTCGAACGAAAGGGGTGGAGAGGCTACCTCTGCCCCGCCGCCGCCGTCGCGGCGAGATGCTCCATCGCGGCCCTCACGCCGCCGGGCCGATGCGGCACACCGGCGAGGCCGAGCCCCATCTCCACTCCGGAGAGGGTTCCGCACAGCGTCAGGTCGTTGAACGCGCCCAGATGACCAATCCGGAAGATCGTCCCCTTCAACTTGCCCAGGCCCTGGCCCAGGGACATGTCGAAGCGATCGAGCACGATGGCGCGCAACTTGTCCGCATCATGGCCGGCGGGCATGCGGATGCCGGTCAGCGAAGCCGAGTGCTCGCGCTCGTCGGCGCAGTTGACTTCCAATCCCCAGGCCCGAACCGCCCTGCGCGTGGCTTCGGCATGACGTGCGTGACGCCGGAACACGTTCTCCAGGCCTTCCTCTTCCAACATCGCGATCGCCTCGCGCAGGCCGTAGAGCAGATTCGTCGCCGGCGTGTACGGGAAGAAGCCGCTCTCGTTCGCGCGCAGCATCGCGGCCCAATCCCAGTACGAGCGGTGCAGCCCCGCCTCGCGCGACGCCGCGAGCGCTTTCTGCGAGATGGCGTTGAACGACAGCCCCGGCGGGAGCATCAAGCCCTTCTGCGAGCCCGCGACGGTCACGTCGACCTTCCATTCGTCGTGGCGGTAGTCGATCGACGCCAGCGAGGAGATGGTATCGACGATCAGGAGAGCCGGATGCCCGGCGCGATCGATCGCCGCCCGCACCTCCGGAAGGCGCGTGGTCACTCCGGTGGAAGTCTCGTTGTGCACCACGCAGACGGCACGGATCTTCTGCTGCGCGTCCGCGCGCAGCTCGTCCTCGACCATCTTCGGATCGACCCCGCGGCGCCAGTCTCCGGGGATGAAATTCGCTTGAAGACCGAGCCGCTGGGCCATCTCCTCCCAGAGCTTGGCGAAGTGGCCGGTCTCGAACATCAAGATGCGGTCGCCGGGGGAAAGCGTGTTCGAGAGCGCCGCTTCCCACGCCCCCGTTCCCGAGGCGGGATACACGATCACCGGCTGCGTGGTGCGGAAGACGCTCTGCAGTCCTGCCAGGACTTCCTTTGCCAGTTTCGCGAACTCAGGTCCGCGATGATCGATGGTCGGCCGATCGATCGCGCGTAGCACGCGATCGGGCACGTTGGTCGGCCCGGGGATCTGGAGGAAATGACGGCCGCTGGGAAATGCCACGGAGACTCCTATTTGCCGGTCCAGCGGGGTTTGCGCTTGGCAAGGAACGATTCCACGCCCTCGCGAAAGTCCTCGCTCATGTAGTTGCGCACCACGAATTCGTCCCCACCGCCGGGCGGGGCCCAGTGGCGCACCACCCGGTTCAGCGCCTCCTTCGCCGCGCGCAACGTGAGCGGCGCGTACTGGAGGAGCGTGCGGGCCGTGTCCACCGCCCGCGTGTAGAGGCCCTCCTCGCTGGTGATCTCGTTGAGCAGCCCGGCGGAGCGCATCTCTTGCGCATCCATCAGCCGGGCCAGGAAGAGGATGTCCTTGGTGCGGGCGACGCCGATCAGCGCCGCGAGGCGGGCGTGGTTTCGCATCGAGAGCGTGTTGCCGAGCGTGCGCGCGATGGGAAAGCCGAACCTGGCGGAGGGCGCGCCGAGCCTCAAGTCGCAGGCCGCCGCGATGCCGGCGCCGCCGCCGGTGCAAGCGCCCTGGATGGCGGCGATGGTGGGCACCGGGACGTCCTCCAGAGCGTCGAAGACGCCGTCCATCGTCGCCTCGTAATCGAGGGCGTCCTTGGGCGTCTTGAAGTTGCGGAACTGCGCGATGTCGGTCCCCGAGACGAACGCCTTGTCCCCCGCGCCACGCAGGATCAACACCTTCATCCGTGGGTCCGGCGCCCGGCAGATCTCGCCCAGGCGTTGGTACATCCCGAACGTCATCGCGTTGCGCGCCTCGGGACGGTTGAAGGTGAGCCAGGCGATGCCGTCGTCGCCGATCTGGAACAGAATCTCTTCCGCGCTCATGCAGGCTCCCGGATCACGCCCGCCCTCGCGAGCTTGCCGATCTCGTCGCGCGAATAGCCCAGCTCGGCGAGGACCTCGGCGGAGTGCTCGCCGAGGAGCGGACCCGCCCGCACCATCCGCGTCGGCGTCTCGGACAGGCGCATCGGCGAGGCGATCTGCTTGACCGGTCCCAGCCTGCCGTGCGGCGCGTCGGGAAAGAACCCGCGCGAGAGCAGGTGCGGATCGTTGAAGACCTGATCGTACGTCTGCAGCAATCCACAGGGCACCCCGGCACGTTCGAGCGCCTCCACCCAGTGGCGCGCGGGCCGCGTCGAGCTCACGTCCTCGATCAGCGGGATCAGCTCGCGGCGGTTCTGGTGCCGCAGGTGGTTCTTGGAGAATCGCGGGTCCTGCTTCAGCTCGGCGAGGCCGAACACGTCGCAGCACGCCTCCCAGTTGCGCGCGCTCGTCGCGCCGAGGGTGAAGAACCCGTCGGATGCGCGCAGCGCCTGGTAAGGAGCGGAGGTCTGATGCGCCGAGCCCAGCGGCTTGGGCACTTCCCCGGTGGCGAAATAGCGGCCTGCTTCCCATATGGCGAGGGAGACGCCCGCCTCGAACAGACAGACATCGATGAACTGCCCTCGCCCGGTCCGCTCCCGCGCCCGCAGGGCGGCGACCGCGGCGAGCGCGCCGTAGAGCGCGCAGGTGAGATCGGTCAGCGGAACGCCCACCTTCACCGGAGCGTTCCCGCCTTCTTCGCCGGTGATCGACATCAGGCCGCTCATTCCCTGCGCCATGATGTCGAGCCCGGGCCGCTGCGCGTAGGGACCATCCTGGCCCCAGCCCGAAGCGGCCACATAGACGAGCCGCGGATTCACCTCCGACAGCCTGCGGTAGTCGAGCTCGAGATCGGCCATGGTGCCCGGACGGAGGTTCTCCACCACCACATCCGCGCGCTCGATCAGGCGGCGGAACACTTCCTTCCCCCGCGGGAGCTTGAGGTCCAGGGCGAGGGATCGCTTGTTTCGATTGAGCCGGATGAAACTCGAGGATTCGCCCTCGAGGAACGGAGCGGTGGCGCGCACCTGGTCGCCACCGTCTGGGTTCTCGATCTTCACCACCTCGGCGCCGAGATCGGCGAGCTGGAGCGTGCAGAATGGCGCCGCCATGAAGTTGCCGACTTCGACGACGCGCACGCCGGCCAGCGCGGACTCGGGCATGGCGCTCCTTTACACCGGCGCGCCTCGCGAGCACCATCTTGAATCGGCGGCGGTGCGACTGACGTTCACGGTCCGACGGCGACGCCCCACGGCAATTTGCCCACCGCGATCCGCTGCAGGATCTTCCCGTTCTGCACGTCGATGACGGATACGTCGTCGGAAGGTCCGTTCGCGGTGTACAGGCGGTCCTGACCCGGGCTCAGGGCGATTCCCCAAGGTCGCGGGCCCACCGACTCGAACGTCCGCACCACCTTCGCGGCGCGGACGTCGATGCACGCCACGGCGCCGCCGCGGCCGGTGGAGACGTAGAGGCGCGCGCCGTCGCGCGACATCGCCAGCCCCATCGGCTTCGCGCCCTGGCCCTCGATGCGGATCCGGCCGGTGCGCCGGCGGGTGCGGGTGTCGATCACGTCCACCGCGCCGCCTTGCTCCGCGCTGACGAACGCACGCTTCCCGTCCGGGGTGAACACTACTGCGCGAGGCCGCGCGGCCACCGCCGGCCGCGCCAGCAACCTGAACGTGGCCGCGTCGACCACGTCGATCTCGTTGTTCTCCTCGCTGGTCACGTAGATTGTGCGGCCATCCGGCGAGACCGTCACGCCCTCGGGCTGCGCTCCGACCTTGACGGTGCGCACGATCCGGGCGGCTTCGATGTCGACGACGCTCAACGCCGAGGCGTCCTCGTTCGAGACGTAGAGGAGCTTGCCGTCCGCGCTCAGATCGAACGATTCCGGATCCGGACCTCCCGGGAGCCGCCCCGTAACTTCGCCGCTACGGAGGTCGACCACGGCGATTCCGTCCTGCGCCCGATCCGCGGGCGGCAGATCCTCGTCGCGCTGCCCGGGTCCGCCTCGCGGCGACCCGCTGACGGCGACGTAGAGCTTGCCTCCGGGGGCGAGCTTGATTCCCCGGGGCCGCTTTCCCACGGCGAGGCGCCTGACGACCGCATCGTTCTCGATGACCGACACGTCGTCCGAGGCTTCGTTGCTGACGTATACCCGGTGCGGCAGGGCGAGGAGCAGGGCGGCGAGGATCAGCACGCGCTCTGCTTTGGCTTCGATGGATCGGTCGTGTCAATGCCGCAGGGAGGGTATGTTGCCGCGCATGCTGATCCTCCTCGCCGCCCTCGCCGCCGCCTCGCCGCTCGATGGCCTCGATCAGATTTATCCGCAGCTCGATGCGCTTTACGTCGATCTGCACAAGAATCCCGAGCTGTCGTTGAAGGAGCAGCGCACGTCCGCGCGCATGGCGGACGAGCTGCGCAGGCTCGGATACGAAGTGACGACGGGCGTCGGCGGCACGGGCGTCGTCGGCGTGCTCCGCAACGGGAAGGGCCCGACCGTGCTTCTTCGCACCGAACTGGACGCGCTGCCCGTCGAGGAGAAGACCGGATTGCCATACGCGAGCACGGCGACCGGCGTGAACCCCGCCGGGCAAACGGTTCCCGTGATGCATGCCTGCGGACACGACGTGCACATGGCCGGTTGGACGGGCGCCGCTACGCTCCTCGCCCGTATGAAGGAGCGCTGGCGCGGCACCGTGCTGATGGTCGGCCAGCCAGCGGAGGAGACCGTGCAGGGGGCGCGTGCGATGATCGCGGACGGCCTGTTCAACCGGTTTCCGAAGCCGGACTTCGCGGTCGCCGTCCACGACAGCTCGGATCTGCCTTCTGGCAAGATCTATTACGTGCCTGGTTACGGGATGGCCAGCGTGGACTCGGTCGACGTGACCATCTTCGGCCGCGGCGGCCACGGCGCCAAGCCCGACAAGACGGTGGACCCGGTGGTGATCGCGGCCCGCACCGTGCTCGCGATCCAGACGCTGGTGTCCCGGGAGAAGGATCCGCTCGAGCCGGCGGTGATCACCGTTGGCTCGATCCACGGCGGGACGAAGTACAACATCATCCCGGACGAGGTGAAGCTCCAGCTGACGGTCCGCGCGTACAAGCCCGAAGTGCGCAAGCTGCTGCTGGAAGGCATCGAGCGCATCGCCAAGGCGGAGGCCGTCTCGGCGCGCGCCCCGAGAGAGCCACAGATCAAGTTCAGCGAGGCGCAGGACCCGACCTACAACGACCCGGCGGTGACGAAGCGGCTCTCAGCGGCGATCGCCAGGCAGATCGGCGCGCAGAACGTGCTCGAGGCCAGGCCGGAGATGGTGGCCGAGGACTTTGGCGAGTTCGGCAAGGCGGCCGGCGTGCCATCCGTGCAGCTGCGGGTGGGCGCGGCGGAACCGGCGAAGTACGAGGCATCGCTCAAGTCCGGGACGCCGCTGCCCTCCCTGCACTCCTCGGGATTCGCGCCCGACAAGGAGCCGACGATCAAGATGGCAGCGACTGCCCTGACGCTGTCCGCGCTGGAGTTGCTGGGCAAGCCGTAGGGCCTTCCCGTGCGGTCGCGGGAGTATTGCGGGCGTCTCAGGCGAGCAGCGCAAGCCCTTCGAAGAGAAGATGCGCCCCGAGATGGCAGGTCAGATCCGCGTGGTCCAGGGCGGGGCAGACTTCGACCAGGTCCATGCCTACCAGCTTCGCGCCGCGCACCGCGCGCAGAAGCTGGAACGCCTCGCGCGAAGTGAGCCCACCCGGTACCGGCGTGCCGGTGCCGGGCGCGAAGGCGGGATCGATGGCATCCACATCGAAGGATACGTAGACAGGTCCGCCGCCGAGCCGCTCGCGGACTTCGCGCGCCACTACCGGCATTCCGTGCCGCTCGATCTCCTCCATCGCCACCTGGCGGGCATCATGCATTCGCGCGAAGTCGGGATCGCCGACTTTTCCCCAGGTCGCCCGCAAGCCCACCTGGACGAGCCGGCCGGGAGCGATCAGCCCTTCGGCCAAGGCGTGCCGGAAGGGCGTGCCGTGATGGTGCGCGCTGCCCCATGCCTCCGGAGTGCTGGTGTCGAGGTGCGCGTCCACGTGCAGGACCGAGAGCGCGCCATGCTTCTGCGCGAGGGCGCGGAGGACCGGCAGCGCGATGGAATGGTCTCCGCCGACGACGAACGGCACCGCTCCGGCGGCGGCGATGGCGGCTACGTCCCGCTGCACCGCCTCCCGCATCGCGCCGGGCTCGAAGGGCGGGAACGCGACGTTCCCCGCATCCACCGTCCGCACCCGCTCGAACACATCCACCCCGTGCACCGGGTGCACAGGCTGCACCAGCGCGCTCACCCGGCGCAGATGGTAGGGCGCGAGCCGGGCGCCGGGCTGGTACGTCGTTCCGGCGTCGAACGTCACGCCGATGAGCGCCGCATCGACGCCGGCGAGCCCGTGAGGGTCCGCGCAGGGCAGGCGGAAGAACGGCGTCTGGCCACTGCGGATGTACTCAAGCGCGCTCTGCTGCGGCATTCCCGGCCTCCTCGATGGCGCGCGCGAGAAAATCGTGCGCGCGAAACGCGAGCTCACGGTCCGTGGTCGAAGACGAGGGCTCGAGCGGATTCCCCCAGCGCAGCCGGACGCGGATGCGCTCGCGGCCGGCCACCTCGAGATAGTGCGGAACGAAGGAAGCGTCGCCCGTCCAGCTGAGCGTTTCCGACTCCCAGGCGATCGCCGCCGGGACCACCGGCACGGAGGCGATGCGCGCGGCGGCGAAGCAGCCGGACTTCAATGGGAGCACGGAGCGCCCGGTGGTCGTCGTCCCTTCCGGAAAGTTCAGGATGGAGGCGCCGCCGCCCAGCGTCCGCGCCATCGTGCGCAGCGCGGCGGCGCCACTCGCCGCCCTCGTCCGGGTCACGAACTGGACCCCCGCCTTCTCACAGAGCGCGCCGATCACCGGCCAGCGGCGCACTTCATCCTTCGCCACCGGCAGCGCGGCATGGGACGCCATCACCACCAGCGGATCGAGGTAGTTGACGTGGTTGGCGACGATCAGCGCGGCCCCCGCCGGCCGCGATCCAAGCTCCGTCACTTCGATGGAGTGCAGGCGCAAGAGCAGCCGCGCGATCTGCTGCAGCACCGTCGCGCGCGAACGAGGATCAGGCGCCTCCTCCAGCGCCCGCAGGAACGCCAGGCGCCCCGCCATCTCCAGAGCGGCTGAAGCGGTCCCCGCGATCCGCCTCAGCCGCAGCAGCGCCTTCACGCGACGTCCGCGATCTTGTCATCGGGGAGCAGGCCGAGGCGCTCCATCCGCGCGCGCAACGCCTCGAACGCCGGGCGATCGATCCGGGAGACGATGCGATCGTCGCCCTTCTCGTAGAAGTCCTTGCGAATTTCCACCTCGCGGGCGCCCAGCACCGCGTGGATCGCGCGCGCGGCGCTGTTCTCCTCCTTCACCGTAAACCAGCAGGAGTCGACGCGGTTGGCGATGGCGCCGATCAACGTGCGCACCAGTCGCAGCGCGAGCCTGGTCCCTTGGAAGCGTGGCGTCACCGCCAGCGTGGTGCAGTAGGCCTCCCGGCCACGCACGAAGCAGAGCACGTATCCCGCCGGCTCTCCCTCGGCGAAGGCGATGAAGCAGGTGTCGGTGAAGAACTCACAACACAGCCGGACGTAGTACGGCCCGAGCGTCTTCTCGCCGTTCGCCCCGAACACGTCTTCCTCGAGCCGCATGAGCGGCGCGAAATCTTCCGAGCGGAGCGGACGAATTTCCGAGCGGCCCATGCGCACCTCCTTGCAGAGAGATGCAAAGTCCACTACCGGACGCATGTGTCGCGACGATGGAGGGCGCGCAAAAAGTTTGGATCAACGCAGTGGCAGGATCCATTCCGCGAGAGGCCATTCGGCCCCTGCGGTGACGTGCAGGTAACGCCCACCGGCTCCGCGTTGCAGCGCCGCGCGCGGCACGGCGGTCGATGCCGCGCCGCCGGGATCGGTGATTACGGAGGCGCGGAACACGCGCGTGAAATCGTCCACGTCGACCCAGGCATCGACGCGGGCGCCCTGCGCCGGCGTTCCGTCCGCGAGCGTCGCCCGCGCCTGCAGCAGCAGCCCTTCACCCGACGGCGTGACCGAGACCTGGAGTCGCCACAGGTGTGGATCGCGAGGCGCGAACGCCGCATCGGGAAGGGAATCGAGGGCGGCGATCGTCCGACGCCAGCGGGCGGAGGCGCGAGCCAGGAACGACAGATCCACCTTGTCTGGCGTGTCTGCCGTGGTGTGGTACCAGGGCGTGTCGCAGGCGGTAGAGGCGCCTGGGATGCCCCAGCGGTACGCGCCCTGGATGTCCGTCGGGACGACGCCACCGAAGAGCGCGGGCACCATCTCCATCCCCACGCAGACCGGGTAGAGCTCGTCCATCGCGGTCGCGCGAAGGGGACCCGCGAGAGTGTGGGTGTGGGCGAGCGCGCGGACGTCGTCCGGACCTGCTCCGGGGATCTCCAGGTTGACGAAGGCGGCGAATCTCTCCCCCGCCTCGATCGCGTGCTTGCGGAGGAAATCGTAACCCCCGAACAAGCCCAGTTCCTCGCCGTCATAGGCGACGAAGACTACGGCCCGGCGCCTCCCCGCACGCGCCAACTGCTCGGCGAGTTCCAGCAGCACCGCGATGCCGGTGCCATTGTCCGTCGAACCGACGTGCCAGGTGTCATGGTGCGCACCGATCAGCAGGGCCGGACCTTCGCCGGGCAGCCGCCCCACCACGTTGTGGCCCGTGGCGGGCGCGACGTCCGCATCCACGCGCATCAGGGCGAGGGCCCCGGTCCGGGCAGCCGCGATCAGCTCGCGCCCGTCGCCCTCGCCGACGCTGACGGCGGGAATGGGTCCGAGCCCGTCTTCGGGATCGGAGATGGTCCCGATCTGCACCAGGTTGTCGGGGGCGTGGCTGACGTAGACGAGCGCGAGGGCGCCGCGGGCGATCGCCTCGCGGTATTGCGCGCTGCGATGAAAGGTGACGTTCCGCTCGACCAGCACCACGCGGCCATGGACGTCGCGGCCGTCGTAGTCCGCCGGCTCACCGGTGCCGACGTGCACCAGGGGTCCTTGCGCGGCGCCGCAGCCACAATAGGCCAGCGCCTCGTGCGCAAGCTCGCGCCCGGCCACCTGCAGCGAAGAGCTGCGCAGCGCGAACGCGGCGAAATGGAATGCCTCCAGGTGCGCGTCGGCGATGCCCGCGGCGCGGAAGCGCTCGAGGAGGTAGGCGGCGCTGGCCGTGCCGCCCGCGCTGCCGGCGCGCTTGTCTCCCAGTAGGGCAAGGTCGTGCAGAGTGCGCGAGAGGCGTTCTTCCAGCGCGGCCGCGCCGGCGATCTCGAGAACCGTCGCCTTCACGGGATCGGATGTTGCGCAGCAGCGGGCGAGCGCGCAAGCGAGAGGGTAGAGCGGCCTTCAGAAAACGACCATCAGCCGCGCGAGCGCGCCGCATCCGCAGCCGAGAAGCGCTCCGACCGCGACGTCGAGAGGGTAGTGCGCGCCCAGATAGATCCGCGAGATGCCGATGGCGGTCGCGAGAACGAGCGCGAGCGGACCG
>Ga0209805_1002213_pt1 | contig 11376 bp, 10 predicted proteins | sample GraSoiAngelo_148_FD_185905 | JGI IMG/M metagenome (GOLD analysis project Ga0209805, IMG submission 185905) | Grasslands soil microbial communities from the Angelo Coastal Reserve, California, USA - 14_1009_09_20cm (SPAdes) (version 2) | ecosystem: Environmental > Terrestrial > Soil > Grasslands ... | reverse complement strand
CCGCCGAGCGACTTCGCGAACGTTCGGACCTCGGCCAGGGTCACGCCGATCTGCTCTGGATAGAGGTCAACGCCGACCCGTCCCATCGTGATGACCTCGGGGCTAGGCATTCTTCCTCGCGAACGCCGCGCTTTGAGAGATCCAGAGGGGCGGCCCGGGTGCGGGATCGCCGTCGAGCATCACGTCCTGTTCGAGAACGTACCAGCCTGCGTAGCCCGCTTCTCGCAGAAGCGCGAGCACGTCCTTGATGCGAGCCGCGCCTTCTCCGAGCGGGCGGAAGAGACCGGCTCGGACCGCGTCGTTGTAAGACAAGGCTCCGTCGCGGACGCGCGCCGCGAGCGCGCCGTCCACGTCTTTGAGGTGCACGTGGCGAACGCGAGGACCGGCATCGCGCGCGATCTTGAGCGGGTCTGAACCACCGAGCGCGATGTGCCCTGTGTCGAGGCACAGGGCGTGCGACGTGACGTGAAGGAACCGTTCGATGTGCTCAGGCCGCTCGATCGCAGTACCCCAGTGCGGATGCACCGCGACGCCGAGGCCGTACGAGTCGGCGATCTCGACAACGCGATCGATGCCCTCGAAGAGCTCGGGCCAGGCGCTGTCCGGAAGCTCGGCTCGACCGGAGTAGCCGCTCTGCGCGAGCGCCGGAGCGAGGACGACGAGCTCCGCGCCGCCCGCGGCCAGCCATTCCGCCTGGCGTTTGACGGAGGCGAGCTCGTCAGCGCGGCGCGCGCGCTCGTGGAGCACCGCCGTGACGAAGCCGCCGATAAGCCGAAGCTCACACGCGTCGAGCAACGCATGCGAGGCAGCGGGGTCGGTCGGAAGGAATCCGTGGGGTCCGGCCTCGGTCGCGCGCAGGCCGAGGGCACGCATGTCCTCGAGGACACGGTCCGCAGCGAGCTGCAGGCCCCAGTCAGGCGCCTCGCAGACGCCCCACGAGATCGGTGCGCCCGCGAGCTTCATCTGCGTCAAAGAGATTCGCAGTTTAGAGTCGCGCCGAGTGAAGATCGCGATCCTCGGCGTCGGCCGGCTCGGCGCCTTCCACGCCAAAGTCCTGCGCGGCCTGCCGGAGGTCGACGAGCTCCGCATCAACGATGCCGACTCGGCGCGGGCGGCAGGCCTCGCGAAGGAGCTCGGCGCCAAGCACGCGCCGACCATCGACGATGCATTCTCGGGCGCCGATGCCGCGGTGATCGTGACGCCGACGGGGACCCATGCCGATCTGATCCGCCGCGCGCTCGACAAGGGCCTGGCGGTGTTTTGCGAGAAGCCGATCGCCCTCGATCTCGAATCGACAAAACGTCTCGTCGATCACGTCGAGAAGACGAAAGGGCGCGTGCAGATCGGCTTTCAGCGCCGCTTCGACGCCGGATTCCGGGAGGCCCGGCGCCGCGTGGGCGCCGGCGAGCTCGGCACCGTTTACAGCTTTCACATGACCAGCCGCGACGCGCTGCCGCCACCCGACGCCTACGCCGAGACCTCGGGCGGGCAATTCGTGGATCAGCTCATCCATGACTTCGACGTGACGCGGTGGATGTTCGGCGACGAGGTCGATGAGATCTATGCGACCGGATCGACCCTCGGCTTTCCGCAGTACGCCAAGTGGGGCGACGTCGCGACGTCAGGCGCGGTCCTCAAGCTGCGAGGCGGCGCCATCGGTCTGCTCCAGGCCGCGCGGCACAACGAGGCCGGCTACGACATCCGCGTCGAGGTCTATGGCGCGAAGGACACGATCGCGGTCGGTCTCGACCCACGGACGCCGATGTTGTCGGTCGAACGTGATGGGCCGAAGATGAAGAGTCCCGCATATCCGACCTTCTTCGTGCGCTTCGACGCCGCGTACCGAGCAGAGCTCGCGCACTTCCTTCGCTTCGCGCGCGGCGAAGCCGAGAACGCCTGCACGGTGCGCGATGGGATGGAAGCGCTCCGCATCGCGCTCGCCGCAGGTCGATCGCTGAAAGAACGTCTGCCGGTCGCAGTCAAAGAGATCGCGTGACCGTCCGCGTCCATTTTCTCGGGAGCGGAAACGCGTTCAGCGACGGCGGCCGTGCGAACGCCGCGATCCACGTGACGGCGCCGGGTGTTTCGCTGCTCCTCGACTGCGGCGGATCCGCGTTGCCGGCGATCAAGAAGCACATCGACCCGGCGACGATCGACGCGGTCGCCGTCACCCATCTCCACGGCGACCACTTCGGTGGCATCACGTTCCTCGTGATCGAGCAGCACTTCGCCGGCCGCAAGAAAGAGCTCGTCTGCGCCGGCCCGCCCTCGCTCGAGCGGCGCATGCGGGCCGCCGAACAGGCGCTTTACCCGGATTTCTTCGGCCCGGTGCAGCTCGGTTTTCCGCTCCGCACCTTGTTGTTGGGGCACGAGCCGATCGAGCTCGGCGGGGCGCGCGTCAGCGCGCTACCGGTGCGTCACGTGCGCTTAGCTGAGCCCCACGGCCTGCGCGTGGAGGTCGCCGGAAAGCTCATCGCGTACTCCGGCGACGCGCGGTGGACGGAGGAGCTCGCCGCCGTCTCGAAGGGGGCGGGCGGATCTTTTCATCTGCGAGGCCTCGTACTTCGACCGGGACGACCCGGCGCACATCTCGTACAAACAGGTGATGGCCCACCGCGAACAGTTCGAGGCTAAACGGATCGTGCTCACACATTTGGGGGCCGAGACGCTCGCACATCTCCCAGATCTCGAGCTCGAACACACGACAGATGGCACGCTGATCGAGATCTAGAGGGAGGGCGGCGGTGAGGCGAGGTAGAGGAGGACGGCGAGCAGCGCGGGGTCTTCCGAGCGAGCGGCCCCTGGACGGCGGTCCATTGCGATCCCACGAGGGGCCGAGCGAGGAAGACACCCGCGCTGCCGCGCCTTCGATCAGATCTACTTCGCGGCGTCTACGTATTCGTTGGTCCAGGTCTTCGTAAGATCGATCGTCTTGCCTTGTACGTTCTTGTTGTAGGTCTGGAGCACTTTGAGGATGAAGTCGGGCGCACCGGCGGGCATCTTTCCGTCCGGGCTGTACATGGGCATGCTGCCTGTGAGCGCGGTGAGGTAGAGATCCTTGTCGCCGGCGTAGTAGTCGGCGGGTAGCTTGTCGGCGATCTCCGCGGGTGAATGCGTCGCGATCCACTTGAGCGTCTTGACGTACGCGTTCACGACGCGCTGGACGACGCCCTTGTTCTGGGCGACCCAGTCAGCTCGCATGTAGATCGAGATGAACGGGTAGTCGCCACCGAGGGCGGCTTTGGTCGTTTCGGGCGTGCGGAGGTCGATGAGGACCTTGGCGTCGCCGCTCTTTACGAGACGCGAGATCGTCGGCTCGGTCGTCATGCCGGCATCGATGGTGCCCTGCTTGATCGCCGCGATGAACGTGTCGCCTGCGCCGACGGCGATCGGTGTGAACTGATCCGGCGTGATGCCCTTCGTGCTCGCAAGGTATTGCGTGAGACCATGCGTGCCGGATCCGATCGAGGTCACCCCGAGCTTGCGACCCTTGAAGTCGGCCGGTCCCTTGATGTCGTTGGCCTTGGCGGTCGCGACCATCTCGGCTTCACCCGGTGCGCGCAGGAGCTGCACCACCTCGACGAGGTTCTTGCCGAGGCCGGCGACGTCGATGGTGTGGTCGTATGACCCCGATGACGCCTCGACCTCGCTCGCGATGAGCGCGGTGGTCGCGTCCTTCCCTGACGGCTCGTCGATAAGGTTGACGGTCAGGTTCTGGTCCTTGAAGTAACCAAGCGCCTCGGTGAGCTTGTTCGGCAGATAGATCTGCTTGTTGAGCCCGCCGACCATGATCGTGAGCGATGCCGGCGCGGCGCTGGCGACGGCAGCGGCGCTGCCGCTCGCGCTCGCCGTGGGGCTCGTCCCGGCGTTGTTGCTCGCGCCGCCGCAGGCCGCGAGAACGATGGTGGCTACGAGACCGAGTTTCGCGATGGTTCGCTGCATTCGTTCCTCCCTTTATTAGATGCGCACGTCGGTGATCGTGTTGGGCCGCCACTTGATGAGACGGTTCTCGAGCCACGTCAGGGCCACCTCGGCCGATAGCGCGACCACGGCGAGGATGAACATCGCGGCGAAGACACCGCTCGGGTTGAACGTTCCCTGCGCGGTCGAGATCATCAGCCCGATGCCCTGGTAGGCGCCGAGGTACTCGCCGACGACGGCGCCGACGAGCGCGAAGCCGAAGCTCGTGTGAAGACTCGCGAGGATCCACGAAAGCGCGGATGGAAAGATTACGTCTGTCGAAAGCTGGCGCTCTTTTGCGCCGAGGATGCGGGCGTTCGCGATAAGCACCCGGTCGACCTCGCGCACGCCCTGGAATGCGTTGAAGAAGACCACGAAGAAGACGAGGACGACGGCGAGCGCGACCTTCGACCAGATGTTGTAGCCAATGGTGAGGATGAAGATCGAGCCGAGCACGATGCGGGGCATCGCGTTCAACGCCTTGATATACGGCGCGAACACGTCGGCGAGCAAACGCACTCTCCCAAGGGCCACGCCAAAGATGACCCCCAGGCCGACACCGATGAGGAAGCCCAGAGCCGCCTCCTCGAGAGTGGTAGCGACCTGTAGCCACAGCGGTCCCTGTGCGGTGCCGTTTTGGGCCCAGGTCCACAGCTGGCTCGCGATGCTCGACGGCCTCCCGTAGAAGAAAGGGTCGATCCAAAGCCCGTCGGGGTGGGTCGCGTCTTTCGTCGTGCCAATCTCCCAGACACCGAGAAGCAGCACCGCGACTCCGACGCGCAGTCCGTTGACGAGCAGCCGACGATTCGTGCGCGCCCGCGTGCGGGCGAGGTCGCTGCTCGTCGGCTCCGGGCCGACGAGCGCGCTACGAGACGATGCGCTTAGAGCGCTCATAGCTCACGAGCACCTCGTCTCGGAGGTCGTTCCAGATCTCCTGATAGATCCGCGAGAACTCCGGCTGGAAGCGGATCTCGGCGACATTGCGCGGGCGCGGCAGATCGACGCGGTAGACGCCCTTCACGGTCCCCGGGCCCGCGGTGATGACGACGACGCGGTCGGCGAGCGCGATCGCCTCCTCGAGATCGTGGGTCACGAAGACCACCGACGCGCGCGTCGCCGACCAGAGCTGGAGCAGCTCGTTCTCCATGAGCGTGCGTGTCTGTACATCAAGGGCGCTGAACGGCTCGTCCATCAAGAGGATGCGCGGCTCGTTGATGAGCGTCTGTGCGAGCGCCGCGCGCTTGCGCATCCCGCCCGATAGCTGGTGCGGGTAGTACCGCTCGAATCCGGCGAGGCCGACGCGCTTGATCCAATCGCGCGCGCGCTCGTCCGCGTCGCGACGGGTCACACCGCGGAACCGCGGACCCGTGGCCACGTTGTCGAGCACGCTCTTCCACGGGAAGACCGCGTCGACCTGAAAGACGTATCCAACGTCGCGCCCTACCCCGCGCACGATCTCGTCTCGAACGCGTACCTCGCCTCCGCTCGGCGGCTCGAGACCGGAGATGAGCGCGAGCGTCGTCGATTTTCCGCAGCCGGTCGGGCCGACGACCGCGCAGAACTCGCCCTCCTGCACGGCGAGATCGAGGTCGCGCAGCGCCGTGTACGTCGTACCGGAAGGCGTGAGGAAGCGCTTCGTGACGTGGCGAAGCTCGATCGCGGATGCCATCGGCGAGAGCCTGCGGGTGGCCGAGCGCAGCGGCTAGCCATTCGGTCCTTCCGGTCGTTCTGTTCATTTCGCTCGCGCTGCGTCGGGCGGCACCTGGGCGCAACATGTGGTCGTGCGGCCACGGCAGCTCGCGTCCCAGGTCCTGCTCCTACAGGTCGCGGTGATCGCGGCGATCGTGCTCGCCAGTGCGGTGATCTCATACGCGCTGGTGAGCCAGCAGGTCACCGACGAATACGAGAAGCGCTCGCTCGCCATAGGGCATTCGGTCGCGGCGATGCCCGACGTGATCGAGGCGTTCGCCGATCCAACGCCGTCAGCCGTCATCCAGCCGATCGCCGAGGCCATCCGGAAGAGCGAGGCAGCGTCCTTCGTCGTTGTCGCGAACGTCGACGGTATCCGCTACTCGCATCCGAACCCCGAGCAGATCGGCCAGCGCGTCTCGACCGATCCGTCCCCGGCCCTCCAGGGTCAATCCTGGGTCGGTATCGAGGAGGGCACGCTCGGGTGGTCGGTGCGGGCGAAGGTGCCGATCTTCGACGCGCAGGAGCGGGTCATCGGCATCGTTTCGGTCGGCTTTCTCCAGGACCAGGTGAACGCGACGGTCCTGGGGTGGATGCCCGTGATCGGCGGGAACGTCGCTTTGGCTCTCGGCCTCGGGATCGCGGGCTCACTGCTCCTCGCGCGACGCCTCAAGCGCCAGACCTTCGGTCTTCAGCCAAGCGACATCGCCGCCCTGCTCGAGCAGCGCGAATCGATGCTGCACGGCATACGCGAAGGAATGGTCGCGACGGATCGAGACGGCCGCATCACGCTCGTGAACGACGAAGCCCGGCGACTCCTTGGCCTCGAAGGCCCGGTCGAAGGCCGGAAGATCGAGGAGTGCGTTCCCGCGGGGCGCCTGCGCGATGTCCTGACCGGCAGCCGTGGCGGCACCGATCAGATGCTGCTCGCTCGAGACCGCGTCCTCGTCGCGAACCGCATGCCCGCCGTCGTCCGAGGCGAGACGGTCGGCGCCGTCGTCACGCTGCGCGACCGGACCGAGCTCGAGGGAGTTCTCCGCGAGCTCGACGGCGTTCGCAGCCTCGCGCACGCACTCCGCGCCCAGGCCCACGAGTTTTCGAACAAGCTGCATACGGTCGCCGGTCTCATCGAGCTCGGCCGTGCCGATGAAGCGGTCCGCTTCATCACTCGGACGGCCCTCGTGCACCAGGAGCTCGTCGACCTCGTGCACGAGCGGATCGGCGATCCGGCTCTGGCCGCGCTGCTTCTGGCCAAGGCCGCGATCGCGAACGAGCGGGGCGTCGAGTTCCGGCTCGCCGGTGAGACACGTCTTCCGGCGGATGCCGCGGATGCACGAGACCTCGTCACCGTCGTTGGGAACCTCGTCGACAACGCCGTCGACGCGGTCGCGAGCTCTCCCACTCCAGGATGGGTCGAGGTCGCGGTGCAGGCCGGACCGGAAGGCGTCGGCGTGCGCGTCCGCGATTCGGGTCCCGGCATTGGCTCGTCGCTCGGCGAGGAGATCTTCGAAGAGGGTTTCACGACAAAGACGGGTACATCGCATCAGGGCCTCGGTCTCGCGCTCGCGCGCCAGGTAGCGCAGCGGCGCGGCGGATGGCTCCGCGTGAACAACGAGGGAGGAGCGGTGTTCACCGCGCTCCTGCCGTCGGACGCGGCGGTACCCCGATGATCCGCGTTCTGATCGTCGAGGACGACTTCCGCGTCGCCGAGATCCATCGCGCATACGTCCAGCGACTCGAGGGCTTCACCGTCGTGGCGGAGGCACACACCGCGCTCGAGGCGCTTCGTCTCGCCGAGGAGAGCCGGCCGGATCTCGTGCTGCTCGACGTTTATCTCCCCGACCGCTCGGGGCTCGAGGTGCTCCGCGCGTTGCACGCCCCTGGTCGTCATCACGTCGACGTGATCGCGATCACCGCGGACAAGGACGTCGACACGCTTCGCGAGGCGCTTCAGGGCGGCGTGATCCACTACCTCGTGAAGCCGTTCCAGTTCAGTGCCTTCCGCGAGAAGCTCGAGAGCTATGTCGCGATGCGCGCGCGACTTGCGCAGGTCCAGGAGCTCGACCAGGACGAAGTCGATCGCATCTACGGCCTCCTGCGCTCGGACTCGACCATCTCTCTCCCGAAGGGACTTTCGCCGACGACGCTCGCGCTCGTCGTGCGGGCGGTGCGCGCCGCGACGGAGGATGTGTCAGCGGTCGACATCGCTCGCGCGACGGGAATCAGTCGCGTGACCTCGCGCCGCTACCTCGATCACCTCGCGCGCTCCGGTGCGGTCGCCATATCGATGCGCTACGGATCGTCGGGAAGACCGGAGCACCGCTATCGCTGGACCGCTCAACCTCGCGAGGCCGCGCCCAGCTCCTAGCGCCACTAGGACCGGCGCTTTGTGAAACCAACGAAGAGCGCGGCGGTCAGGTACGCGATGCCGACGATCAGGTTGCCCCAGTAGGGACCCGCAAAACCGAAGAGGCCGTAACCCGCGGGCAGAGCCGGGTCTCCGAACGTGCAGACGCGCAACAGGAACGGCTCAACGATGTGCGTTATGGGATTCGAGACACAGCCGAGCCACGGAAGCGCCGACCAGAATGCGGCGGACAGCAGCCCGACGATGGCGACAAGTCTGAGCAGACGGCTACTCCGCGATAACGTGAACGCGATCGGGCCGCAGCGACAGCGAGACAGGCCCGTCGAGCGTCGCGCTTCCACCCGGGTCCGGCTGGTCGACGATCCACTCGCGATCGTCGACCTTGACCCAGTAGCGCATGGTGTCGCCAAGGAACGCGCGCCGCACGATCGTGCCCGGGAGTGAGATGCCACTTGCGACCGTGCCCTCCGGCGCGATAGTGAAACTCTCCGGCCGCACGCAGAGCCGGACATCCTGTCCCGCGCGAAGCGATGCCTCAGGGCGCCGCACCTCGGCGCGATGCCTGCCGAAGCTCACGGTCGCCGTTCCGTCGGCGAGGTTGGTGACTTGGGCGGGCACGAGGTTCACCGCGCCGACGAAGTCGGCGAGGAACGCGGTCCGCGGGTGGTAATAGATCTCCCATGGCGCGCCGGCCTGCTCGACCTTGCCCGCGTTCATCACGGCGATCCAGTCCGAGAGGGAGAGCGCCTCCTCCTGGTCATGCGTCACGTACACGAAGGTCATGCCGAGGCGGCGCTGGAGGATGCGCATCTCCACGCGCAACTGCTCGCGGAGCTTGGCGTCGAGGTTTGAGAGCGGCTCGTCTAGGAGGAGCACCTGCGGCTGGATGACGAGCGCGCGCGCCACCGCAACGCGCTGCTGCTGCCCGCCGGAGAGCTGGTTCGGCCAGCGATCGCCGAGTCCTCCGAGCCCGACGAACGCGAGCGTCTCGTCGACGCGTCGCGTACGATCGGGACCGGAGACATGCGCGACGCGCAGCCCGTACGCGACGTTGTCGCGCACGGTCATGTGTGGGAAGAGCGCGTAGTCCTGAAAGACCATGGCCGTGCCGCGGCGGTGCACCGGCAGGTTGTTGACACGGCGACCGCCGATCTCGATGTCGCCGAGGTCGGGGTCGTAGAAGCCGGCGATCATTCGTAAGGTCGTTGTCTTCCCGCAACCCGACGGGCCAAGGAGCGTGGCGAAGGAGCCCTTCGGCACCTCGAACGAAACATCGTCGACGGCCGTCACGCCACCGAATCGCTTCGTCACATGCGAGACGCGGACATGCGCGGTCTCAGGGCTCATGAGCGAGGAGCGGCTTCGCCGCGACGAGCGAGGGGGCAGGGGCCCCCGTTAGCCGAGCGAAGCGAGGCGTGGCGCTGCCGCAGGCGCGTCTCCGCGGCGGAGCCGCGAGATTGATCAGGCACGAGCCGCTCCCAGCGCGATCCGCCCGCGAGCGAGGACCGCGAAGACAAGGAGCGCGATGATCGCCATGCCGATGTCGGCAACGGTGTAGGCGGTCGCGGCGCCCCAGTTGAGGTCGCCCACGAGCTGATAGATGCGGATCGTAGCGGTCGTCGTCGGCGGCGTGAACAGGAAGATCACAAGCGACAGAGTCGTGACGGCGCGGACAAAGGTTGTGACGAATCCGACCCGCAATGATCCGCCGAGCATCGGAAGAACCACGTCACGGAAGCCGCGAATGCTCGAGGCGCCAAGACTCGTCGCGGCCTCATCGATCGAGCGATCGATCTGCCGCAGGCCCGCCACGGCCGCCTGATATCCGACCGGGATGTTCCAGAAGACGAAGGCGATGATGATGAGCCAGCCCCTATCGACGAAGTCGAGCCAGCGCTGGTTGAAGGCAAGGAGGTAGCCGAGCCCGAAGAAGATCCCTGGAATCGCGGCCGGCAGGATCAGCAGGAGGTCTAGCACGCGCCGACCCGGCCACGTCCCACGTTGCACGAGCCACCCCGCAAAGAGGGCAAAGACGGCCGAGATGGCCGCGGCCACGCCACTGAAGACGAGGGTGTTGCGAAGCGCGTCGCCGTTCGTCCCGCTGAGGACGTATTGGAAGTGCTCGGTCGTGAACTGGAGATTGTTTGGGAAGCGAAGGGTCAGCGCGCTCACCACGAGGCTCCCGTAAACGAGAAGGATGATGCCGGCCAGCGCGAAACATGCGACAAAGCATGCTCGGCTCACCGCCGCGCTCACGGGGGGTCGCGGCATGGACGAAGCCCGGCCGGAGATCGTCACGAAGGAACGGCCGCCGTCGAGCCGGACCTTCGCGAGGTAAAGCCCGAGCGCGAGGAGAAGCAGGATGGTGCTCACCGCGGCCGCGCTCGTGAACTCGCCGAAGCTGGAGATGAGGCTATATGCCTCGGTGGGTAACACGTAAAAGGACCCGCCGATCAGCTGTGGGTTCCCGAAGTCTTCGAGTATGTAGATCGCGGTCGTGAGGATTGCGGCGCCAAGGCCGGGACGGGAGAGCGGTAGGGTCACGGTCCGGAACACGCGCCACGACCCTGCGCCGAGATTGCGCGCGGCCTGCTCCATGCGTGGATCGCTGCGCGACAGCGCGTCGGCGATGAGCTGGTACGCGAACGGGAAAAACGCGATCGTCTGAACGCCCCAGACGCCGTTGAGACCGTAGATGTTTGGCGACTGGCCGAAGACCCCGTAGCTGATGACGCCTCGCGCGCCAAAAAGGAGCGTGTACGCGGCGGCCACCACGAAGGGTGGCGAGAGGAGCGGCAGGATGCCGACAAGCCGGAAGAAAGGCTTCCACCGCATGTTCGAGTAGACCATCGCGTATGCGTAGACGAATCCGAGAACGACCGCCGTCGTGGTCGACAGCAGGGTCAGCTGGATCGAGTTGCGAAGCGGGCCGACCCAGGTGCCCTCTTGAAGGTACTGAACGTAGCCGCCTGGTCCGGGCGTCAGAACGACCTGAAGCTGCGGGTAGACAACGAACAGAAACACCAGAGCCGTGACAACCAGCAGCGCGAGCAGGAGTGCCGGCTCGCGCTGCAGGCTACGCATCGTTCAGATCGTGGTTATTGGATGCCGACCGTCGTCTGCCAGAGCTTCTGGATGCGGGTCTTGTTGTCGGTCGCCCACTGGCGGTCGTAGTTGACGAGGGTGACCGAGGTGAGCGTCGGCGCGCCCGGCGCGGGCGCGACGTCGGTCCTCACCGACCCGCGGTTGCTGAGCTTGGTGTTGAGGTCGCCGGCGTCCTTGGTGAGGACCCAGTCGACGAACGCCTGCGCTCCGAGAAGATTCTTCGTTCCCTTCACGATGCTGACCGCGCCGACTTC
>Ga0209805_1002211_pt1 | contig 11381 bp, 8 predicted proteins | sample GraSoiAngelo_148_FD_185905 | JGI IMG/M metagenome (GOLD analysis project Ga0209805, IMG submission 185905) | Grasslands soil microbial communities from the Angelo Coastal Reserve, California, USA - 14_1009_09_20cm (SPAdes) (version 2) | ecosystem: Environmental > Terrestrial > Soil > Grasslands ... | reverse complement strand
ACGTTTGAATCGAATCCGGACTAATCGGCAAAACAGCGTCTCGATTTCAATTTGAACGCTGCATTTAAGCGAAAGAAGAACACAGGAAGACGGGCCTCCGGCCTGTCCGGCAAACGAGGTTTCCAGCCTGTTGAGATTTCTGTAGCGACGGTCTATGACCGCCGGACAGGCCGGTGGCCTGTCTTCCGCAGCTCAATTACGATCTATGAGATCGTTCTAGGCGCCAAGCCTGGCCCGCCCATGCTCCCGAGCGAGATCAAGGATTGGGCCCATTGGAACAATGCGACTCGGATTAATCTGCTCATGCGTCATGTAGTAATGCCGCTTGATGTGATCGAAATTCACCGTCTCAGCAATGCCATCATGCTGGTATAGGTCGATGAGATAACCCTGGAGGTTGTGATAGTCGAGGATACGCCGCAGACTGCACTTGAAATGGATGTAGTAAACGACATCAAAGCGAATGAGAGTGCAAAACAACCGCCAATCAGTCTCGACTATTCTCGTTCCGAATAAATAACGGCTCCTGGCCAGCCGCTCCTCAAATTGATCAAGGGCATCGAAGAGTTGTTTGCAAGCCCGTTCGTAAACATGTTGCCTGTTGGTGAAGCCAGCTTTGTAAACGCCGTTGTTGATCTTGTCATAAATAAAGTCACTTAGCTTCTTCTGTTCTGCGGCAATGTCCCTCGGAAAAAGATCGATCTCCTTATTTTGCGCCAGGGGGCGAAAGGCATCGTTGAACATGCGGCATATATCGTCTTCGCAATTATTGACGATCTTTTTCATGACCTTGTCCCAGAGAGCCGGGACGGTGACTCGGCCATCAAAGTTCGGATCGGTTAGCTGGTAAGCTTCGGCGAGAAAATGAAACCCGTTAATTGGGTCGGTTGAGGCAAAGCGCTCGTGGGAACTCGCCCCTCCACTAGAATCGGAATTGGGATCGCGAAAAGCCCATCCACGTTCATCGCGGACCGGGTCTAATACTGTCAGACCAATAACCTTTTCCAACCCGAGCAGCTTACGAGCAATTAATGTCCGGCTCGCCCATGGACAAGCCAGTGAAATGTAAAGATGGTACCGATCAGCCACGGCCGGATAACCCGTGGTGTCATCGTTCGAAATCCAGTTGCGAAAGGCGTCCGCCTGCCGCTGAAACTCGCCAGACTCGGATTGCTCCTTTTCAAATTGCGCCTTCATTTCCAAAACGTTTTTCTTTAGCACGGCGAGTGAGGGGTTTCCAACACAGAGCGCCTCCAGTCCTGCAGCCAAGAGTGTACTATTTGGCGGCTCTTTGATGGAAGGCAGCGTTTTCTTACCGCTGACAACGGCCATGGCGTTCCACCGAGAAGATCAGGACTAACGATAGGATAACAAATGCGCTTTCTCCGGCCGGGCAATTTTTCACGTACCATATATCATCCACAGCCCCAATCGGATATATCGAGAAACCCGCTGCAATGAAGAATTTGCGGGCAGGAGCTCCTACGTACTTTCCGCAGCGGAAACTCCCGAGTCTCCCCACTCGGACCGGCACAGCGAAGGCTCATTATAGAATCTATGAAATTTACAGATCGCCAGCGGCAAGCCGGCCTTGGCTTGGCCGAGGCCCTTATCGCAGTTCTTCTACCCGGATTGTCTTTGCAGTCTGTATTTGCCATGACCGAGTCTGTCTTCGCCTGCTTAATGCTAGCAAAGAGAACGAGTCGACTAATCGGATCATCAACCAGTTAGAGCATGTCGGTCAAGCCACACCCCTTCCCTTAAATTTGGATATGACAAAAGGAGAGCAACTTATGAACATTCCCCCCAACAATCAAACGAACCGACGGATCCTCGTCATCGACGACAATCGCGGTATCCACAACAGTTTCCGTGAAATTTTGCGCAGCGCCGCTTTAGGCAAAAGCGCGTTGGAGGAAGCTGAAGCACGGCTTTTCGGCGAAGCGCCTTCTGGCCGGCGGACACTGGGTTTCACGATGGAATCCGCATATCAGGGCGCGGAAGGCATCGAGTTGCTACGAGCCGCGCTCGATAAAGGCCAGCCCTACGCCATGGCTTTCGTCGATATGCGAATGCCGCCCGGGATGGATGGCCTCGAAACGATCATAAAACTCTGGGAACTCGACTCCGATCTTCAGGTTGTGATCTGCACGGCGCACTCGGACTACGGCTGGCATGACCTTCAGGCGAAACTCGGCAGCTCTGATCGACTGCTTATTTTGAAGAAGCCCTTCGACGTCATTGAAGTACGACAAATGGCGGAAGCGCTCTGCGCAAAATGGGAATTGTTGCGGCGCAGCCGGAATCATCTGGAGGAGCTCGAGGCACGCGTGGCCGAGCGCACCCAGAACCTTTCCCAGGCCAACCAGGAACTGCGCGACCAGATTGCCGAGCGGAAACAGGTGGAGGCCGCACTGCGCGAAAGCGAATTGCGCTTCCGTCAACTAGCGGAAAACAGCAGTGAGGTTTTTTGGGTCTCCTCACCTACTGGCGAAGAATTGTTCTACGTCAGTCCCGCCTATGAGCAGATTTGGGGATGGGCCTGCCAGAGTATCTACGAAGATCCAAAACAGTGGTTTAACAATATCCTGGAAGAGGATCGGCCCCCTGTGGCCAAAGCTCTGTCGGAATTGTCCCAAGGCACGAAGTACGACTTGGAATATCGCATCCGGCATCACAACGGTTCCATCCGCTGGATCCGGGACCGGCGTTTCGCGATCCGCGGCGAAGACAAGCAGGTCGTGCGGACCTGCGGCGTGGCGGAAGACATCACCCAACGCAAGAGTCTCGAGGCCGAGATGGCCAAGGCGCGTGATGCGGCATTGCAAGGAGCGCGCATGAAATCTGAATTTCTAGCTAACATGAGCCACGAAATTCGCACGCCGATGAACGGGGTGATCGGCATGACTGGGCTCCTTCTGGAAACCGAGCTCGATCCCAAGCAACGCGACTACGCGGAGACGATTTGCAGCAGCGCCAAGTCGCTGCTCTCGATCTTGAACGACATTCTTGATTTTTCCAAAATCGAGGCCGGCAAATTGGAGTTTGAGACGCTGGAGTTTGATTTGGATGAAGTGGTCGAAGGCGCATTGAGTGTTCTTGTACCGCAAGCACGGGCTAAAGGGTTGGAGCTCCGGAGTGAGATTGATTCCAAGGTTTGCACTGGTCTTTGCGGCGATCCCGGACGGTTGCGCCAGGTACTGACCAATCTTCTTAACAACGCGGTGAAATTTACCGAGCAGGGCGAAGTGGTGCTGCGGGTCCTTCCGCAAGAAGATACACCATCAGGAGTTTCTCTCACTGAGGCGGTCCCGGGCAGCAAAGCGACGCTGCGTTTCGAAATCAAAGATACCGGGATCGGTCTCAGCGCGGACGCACGCGGACGAATTTTCGACGCCTTCAGTCAGGCTGATCAGTCGACTACCCGACGTTATGGCGGTACCGGACTTGGGCTGACGATCTCACGGCAGTTGGTAAGGATGATGCACGGCGAGATCGGAGTCGAAAGCGAACCAGGTAAAGGATCGACATTTTGGTTTACCAGCAGGTTTGAAAAACGCGCTGGCGGAAAAGCGGCGCCGGCAAAGCAGAAACCTCTTCTGAGCGGGCGTGTGCTGCTGGCAGATGACAACGCCACTGACCGCCAAATTCTTCGATCACAGCTGACCGCCTTGGGAATGCAATGCACCTCAGCGGCCAGCGGGAAAGAAGCGCTTCAATTCTTGTGCGAGGCGATTGCGGAGGAAAACCCATACGCGCTCGCCCTTATCGACATGCAAATGCCGGGAATGAACGGAATGGAGCTGGCTCAGGCCATTAAAAGCGATCCCATTACCAAAGATACGCGCGTCATCATGATCAGCTCCGTCGGGAATTCCATCGATGCGCAGACTCGCAAAAATGCGGACATCGACGCCTTTTTCGAAAAACCAGTGAAGCAATCGCAACTTCACCAGTGCTTGGCCAGCGTATTGGGATCCGCGCCATTAAAAAGGACTAAGGCAAATAACCATACCCTGAGCGAAGCGCGCCCGCGCGCAGTTCATGACACCCGCATCCTCATTGTTGAAGATAATGAAGTGAATAAAAAAGTCATGCTCTTGGTGCTGGACGGTCTCGGTTATACCGCCGACACGGTCTCAAACGGCAAAGAGGCGATCGCAGCGCTTAGGGGTCATTCCTACGATATTATTTTGATGGATTGCCAAATGCCGGAGATGGACGGCTATGAAGCTGCGGAAACCATCCGTCGCGAATTCGACCGGCCGCCACGCATTATCGCCATGACCGCACACGCGCTGCGTGGCGATCGCGAAAAATGCCTGGCTGCGGGAATGGACGACTATCTTTCCAAGCCAATCATTGGAGAGGAATTGGAGGCAGCGTTAAAAAAATGGGCACCAACCGATAACACAAACGCGCCAGTCGATCTTCAGCGGCTCCGCGATGTTTGCGGCCACGCTCCCGACACCATGCGAAAGATCGCCGACCTCTATCTGGAACAAGGCGCGGAACTTTTACCGGCCATGGAAACGGCCATTCGCAACAACGATGCGAAAGATTTAGGCGCGATCGCGCACCGCTTTCGAGGCGCGAGCTTAAGCTGCGGAAGTAATTCAATTGTTCCCTTTCTAAACGAACTGGAGCAGATGGGTAATAGCGGCAACCTCGAGGCGGCGTCTGCGATATACGAAAAAGCCAGTTCGGAATTCGACCGCATCCGTTCGTTTTTCGAAAGCTACTTTCAAAATAGTGAACACACGCTCGAAAAGGAAGAAATGCTCGCCCGGGCCTGCTATCGTGGGACCGTTAGGCCGAGCGACGCAGCGGTCGGCCTGCGCGAGAAGGTCGTGACCTAGAGCGGAAATCTCAACTTCAAATCATCGATTTCGCCGGGCCGTCTCCAGCTCCTTCAACCGCGCTGCTACGTTAGAATATAACTCGAGAATGCGTAATCCCACCTGGATACGCGCCAAAAGCTCATTCTTGTCGAACGGCTTGATCAGGTAATCATCCGCGCCCGCGTGCAATCCTTCCACTGGACGTGCGTCGAGCCTGTAGCTTCCGGCTGGTCCGGTTTTTTCAAATTAGAGATCTGCCGCGGAGGCGAAAATGGGATATCCTTTGTGTTCGACATCCGGTGCGTTCCGCGCTAAGGCAAAAACCTCCAACCTGTCAATCGAGGGAGCGACGCCATCAACCGCCATCGGAACTTTTGCCGCCGAATTGCGGCAGGGCGCGATTAAGCCTCAATGATCTTGTTACGAACGGCGTAGCGAATCAACGCACTAAACGATTTCAACCCCAGTTTTTTCATGATCGCGGCGCGATGCGTTTCCACCGTACGCACACTAATCCCCAGGATGATGGCAATTTCCTTACTGCTTTTACCCTCACCCAGAAGCTGCACGATTTCCCGCTCCCGATCGGTGATTCGGCTGTTTTCGGGAGTCCCTTCGAGGGCTTGTTTTCCCTGAATACACCGCGCGAAAACGATCTCCGAGATCCGCGATGTAAAGAAATGTTTGTGCTCGGAAAGTGCTTTGATCGCGTCGATTAAATGATCAGCCGCATCTGTTTTCATGATGTAGCTACGTGCTCCGGAGTCGAAGACATCGTGAACTAGCTTTTCCGTCTCCTGCGCCGTAAAAATCAGGATTTCGGTCTCAGGGGACTTCCTTTTGATCTGCCGTGCCGCATCGAGGCCGTTCAATTCGGGCATTGTGATATCCAGAATCACGATGTCCGGTTTTAGATCCGCAGTCAGTGCAACCGCATCTCGACCGTTATCGGCCTCGCCGACAATCTCCCATTCTGGGATCGTCGACAGAAGCGCACGCGTTCCTTGACGGACCACCTTATGATCGTCTGCGAGAAGAATCCGGACCGTCTTCACGACACAACAATTATAGCTTATGGAGGTCTTAGGCTCATTATGCTTTCTGGAACCGAGCCACGCTCTGATTTTGAACGGCAGAAATCATTTTTTTGGAAGCGGTGCCAATTGCTTTGAAACGGCGCTTTCCAGCACGGTGAGCAGCTTCCTCGTATCGTATGGTTTGCATAAAAAATTCACGACCCCGAGCCCCTGAAGTTCGACCAGGCGAGGCTCGGTGTCCTGTCCGCTAGACGCGATGAAAATCATATCCGGTTTTATCCGCTTGAGTGCGCGAATTAGGGCAACCCCATCGATATACGGCATTATCAAATCGGTAAGAACAACGCTGATCGAATCCTTGTGTTGGGCAAAGATAGCCAATGCCTCGGGGCCATCGTTCGCTTCCAGTACGCAGTAGTTGTGCGTCTCCAGAGTCATCTTCGTAACGTGGCGAACGTTCATCTCGTCATCGACCAACAGAACTAATTCGCCATTTCCCTTGGTGACAGGCGGGGCCTCTTTCCGGCACGGAGCGACATCGGCTTGGACAGCAGGAAGGAAAACCGTAAAAGTCGTACCCCTGCCTTGTTCGCTGGAGACTGAAATAAAGCCGGCGTGACTCTTCACGATTCCTAATGAAGTGGACAACCCTAAGCCGGTGCCCTTGCCGGGATCCTTGGTGGTGAAGAATGGCTCGAAGATCTTCTCCACCAGCGCACGCGGTATCCCGACGCCGGTGTCGCTCACACGCAAAGTCGCATACGAGCCAGCCTTTGCGCCTGGCATCATTGCAGCAAAATTATCGTCCACCTCCACATTTTCTGCTGCTAAAATCAGGGAGCCGCCATTGCCCATAGCGTCCCGTGCATTCATAGAAAGATTCAGCAAAACCTGGTGCAGTTGAGTTGGATCACCGCTAATCGCCCAAGGATGCTCTGGGTATTTTCCTGTGACTTCGATCGTTTTGGGAAATGTTCTTTTCGCGATCTCGACCATTTCGTCAATGAGATGGCGCGGGTTAATTAGCACCCGCTCACCTTCGACGCCGCGCGCGAAAGTGAGTACTTGCTTAACAATGCTTGAGCCGCGTCGCGCGCTCTCCTCGATGAGTGAAATCATGGCCGCGGCATGTTCGCCCGTCCGATTGCAACGCAGTGATTCCGCACCCATCAAAATCGGACCAAGGACATTATTAAGATCGTGAGCTACGCCACCCGCCAGGGTACCAATGCTTTCAAGTCGCTGCGCGCGCAGCAGCTGCATTTCAAGTTTCTTTTGCTCAGTAATGTCCGTGTTGATGAGGAGCAGCGAGCGAGGTTCGCCAGCGGGATCGCGAATGAGGGTGGCGCGGCAGTCGACAACGATATCCCGGGCACCTTTCGTGACCTGCTTAAGTTCGCCATGAAATTCGCCGGTAGAGAGCAGAACTTTTAAAGGGGCGTCACGCTCGTTGGCATCGGCGTAGAGCAATTCCCAGCTTGGCTTGCCCAGCGCTTCGTTGGCGGTCCAGCCGTATAAGTGTTCCGCTCCTTTGTTCCAAAAGGTGATGCGATCATCTTGGAAGTGCCGGATGATGATCGCGTCCCGTGCATGATTGATGATGTCAGCTTGCTCTCGCAGGCGTTCCTCCACGCGCTTGCGCTGAGTAATGTCGCTTACAGTAACGATCGCCAGCACCGGTTCGTTGCTCCCATCGTGAACGAGAGTACCGCCATAGTTAAAAATACGCTCCCAATCCGCCCGAATATTTCTTACACGCAGTTCGAGATCGCGCAGATTTTCGCCACGAAGGATGCGAAACAGCGGCCACTCTTCCAGCGGAACGCGGGTGCCGCCCAAGGTCGAGAGTTCGAAGGTGTCAACGAGGTCGCTCTGGGATCGAAGACCTTCCTCCAACTTGGTATACCCATGAATCGTCAATGCGGCACGATTCCACTGCACCAATCCGCCCTTGAGATCGGAGACAATCACACCCTCGTCGAGGTTCTCGACGACAGTTTGCAAATGAGCCTCACTTGCACGTAACGCATCCTCCGCACTTTTACGCTCTACGATTTCCTGCTCGAGTTGGTGAGTAAGCGTCTCCAATTCCTCCACCTTTTCGGAGAGCTTGTCCGTAACAAGATGGAGATGTTCACGCTCGAAATCTGGTGTCGGAACAATCGCCGCCGATTTCGACTTCTCCCCCAGCGCTTCATCAACAATCTCGAGGACGGTATCGGGGTCCGTCGGTTTGACAATGATATGATTAACCCCACACGCCTTTGCCAATCTCCGTGATTCTTCTTCGATATAGCTGGCGGTATAAAAGATTACTTTCGTTTGCGCGTTTCTGGGATCCTGCCGCAACTGTTGGACAAACTCATAGCCATCCATCCTGGGCATGAGCACATCGGCGATAATCAGGTCCGGCTCTTCTTTGCCGATCAGCTTCAACGCTTCTTCTCCGCTGGAGGCTTCGACCAGGCGATAGTCGCGGTGCTCCAACGTCGCCATGAGCAGGGCCCGGTTGTCTTCGCGGTCGTCAACAATGACAACGGTCTTCATGGTCGACTTGAAGCGCTTCCATTTCGACTACGATCGTTCTGCGGTTCTCCCGAGATGGGCCGATCGAGAAACGGTGTTTAATCTTGGTCGTTCTTTCTTTGGTTGCATTATGTGGTCGAAGCAGGACGCATTCCAAATTCAAATACGGCGTTGATGCCAACGCGTTTCCCGCATGGTCTTTCCCGCCGGTAGCCTCGCGCCTTTACCAGCCCCCACTCACGAACTCAATCTCGGGCGAAACTTGCAGCTCTTTTTTTTGGAAGTCTCGCTTCACCCGATTCAATATTCGCGATCTCAAGCAGATCCTTGATGAGGAAAGGTGATGCAACTTGGCTGCGTCGCACAAAAATCAGCGGGCGCATCTTAGTTTCGCCATTTCACCTTCAAGGCAGTCGGGGCAAACGCCATGGCTGAATTCCGATCCGGTCTGTTGCTTAATGTAGGTTTCGAAACGCTGCCAGTAGTCCTCGGCGGTGTGTATTTTGTGACAATAGGCACAAATCGGGATCAATTGCTTGAGCTGGTGAACTTCTCCCGTAAACCAAAGAATTCGATCCGCGACGCGCAGTCGCATCCGAATAGCGATGGCGTCAAGCGGCTTCGTAAGGAAATCGTCAATGCCGGCTTCAGTGCCGAGGTCGTAGTTTTCCGCGCCGGTATTCACGGCGGTCAGAAGGATGAAATAAGTATACGGTGTGTTCGGACGCGCCCGCACTCGGTGACAAAACTCCAAGCCATCTATCCCCGGCATCATCCAATCGCTTACGACAACACGCACAGGAGCGCGATCGAACGTTTCCCACGCTTCGGTTCCAGTGCGCGTCACCACCACTTCGTGGCCCATGCGCTCGAGGGTTAACTGCAGGATTTGGGAGGCAACAGCGTCGTCTTCGGCGATGAGGATTTTCATCTCGCTGACGATCTGCGGCGGACCTTCGGCGCGCCATGACCCGCGGCGAGTTGCGATTCGTGACCACCCGCTTTGGTCGGAACGGCACTTTGCACGCTTGCGATTGGAAGTGGCTGCGGGCCTTCCTTAAACAACCAGGTGAGCGTTTTCAAGGCTAGCTCAACCAGCAGGAACGGTTTCGCGATGAAATCATTTCCTCCACTTAAAGTCGATTGCGCCCGACTTCCGAAATCAGAATGCGAAGTGACAAAAACGATCGGAGTAGTCCGATTAGGCTCCATCCCGCGGATCTTCACGCACAGCTCGAGACCGGTTTGCCCCGGCATCTCGACATCGAGAAAAATGAGGTCGAAATGTTCCCGCTCCAGGAGGCTTTGCGCGGCGAGCGGATCATCCAGGCTCTTGGCCTGAAGGGTGGCCCTTCCCAAGGCGGAGCAGATCGTTTCGCGCGAAATGACTTCGTCGTCCACTACTAGGATCTTTGGCAACGTTATTGCTTCGTTTTGAGAATTCGCGGCGCGATCGACTAAGGAAGCCAGTGTCTCAATAGAGTGCGCGACCGTTCGGACGACTGACGGCGTGATTTTTGCCGGCTCGGTGTACAATTCAACGAGCAAAGCCTCCAAAGCTGTGCTCATCCGCGCAATCTTGGGGAAAGCAAGCGCGCTGGCACCCCCCGCCAGCAAACGAAGCTGACGGTGCATCTGGAGAAGTGCAGTACGACGCAAATCTTCCCGCTCCGTCCTGGTGAAATTTTGATAACTGGCGCGCAGCTTCGCGAGTGTCTCGGGCCGGTTAATCGAAAGCTTCGACGCTAGCTTTTCCTGATTCGCCTCCGGTGTTCCAATCATGCCGCTAACGCCGACCCTGGAAGTCGCGCTCGCGCTCACTCCGAGCTCACGCAAAAGTTCGATCATTTGTTCCGGTGTACTGTCGATTTTTGCGACGAATTTCGTTGCCCCCTCTTCCACAGCGGCACGCGTCAAGTTGCCGAGATAAGAATTTGAAAAAACGATGATTGGTAAGGACTGCGTGGCGGATTCCGAACGAATATTCTTGATCAGCTCGACCACGTTTATTCCGGGCAGGCACAGGTCGAGGATCAGAACGTCAAAAACCTCTTTCTTCAGGATCTGCAATGTACTGTCAAAGTCGCGAGTGACCTCAACCTTGAATCCCTGCGCCTCGAGTTTTTCCCGGTAGATCTGAGTGGCAAAGGGATCGTCATCCAGGATCAGGATCGATTTCTTTTTGGAAGGCGTGAAAATTCTTTTCATCGGTTATGAATTGGAGGTCGGCAATGTTTGGACAGGTTGCGTGAAGGCGCTCCGGACGCGGGGAACTTTCTGGCGAATATCGGTAAGCAACGCGTGTGCCCCGGGAGGTCGCCTGCGTGGGCGAGTCGTTCCACTTGGCCCAACGGTCGGGTAAACGCTTCAGCTCCCCAACAGAGACCCGACTGGGAAAGCTGCGAATCACAATTTGTTACCCTCGCCATTGATTTTTGCCTAAGGCGAGCATTTACGGGGCCACCGGGAACAACTGACTGCGGCATCGACCTGCTGCCGCACCGAGAGGACGGGCTTCGCTAAAAGCCGCACCGAAATATTTCTCTCGGGCACATTCAGTTACGCAGAAGACAGCCTCTTTCCACCCAACGTCGGTTTCTCGACAAAGTGAACAAGAGGAAGTTTACCGCAACGGTACACTTTGTGCATTGTGAGTCGGCTTCCAAGGGCTCGAAATGGATATCCTCGTCGCAGATGACGACCGTACTGCCAGATTTTTGCTCAGCTCTACCCTGATCGAATTGGGACACAGCGTCACCGAAGCCACAAATGGGTGTGAAGCGTGGGAGGCTTGGAAACGCGAGCACCACCAGCTCGTTATCTCCGATTGGATGATGCCGGGTGTCGATGGGTTGGAGCTTTGCCGAAGAATTCGCGCAGAAGAAGAACCGGGCTTCGCCTATATCATCCTGATTACGGCGCGCGCGGGAAAGGCCAATTATCTGGACGCGATGGATTCAGGCGTTGACGATTTCTT
>Ga0209805_1002209_pt1 | contig 11384 bp, 5 predicted proteins | sample GraSoiAngelo_148_FD_185905 | JGI IMG/M metagenome (GOLD analysis project Ga0209805, IMG submission 185905) | Grasslands soil microbial communities from the Angelo Coastal Reserve, California, USA - 14_1009_09_20cm (SPAdes) (version 2) | ecosystem: Environmental > Terrestrial > Soil > Grasslands ... | reverse complement strand
CCATCGGCATCGACTATGGGCTGGTCATTCCCGACGAGACCCGCTCGCTGCGCGGCGGCGCCATCAAGCCCTGGCAGACCAAGTCCTACAGCGAATGCCAGCAGGACCTGGAGAAATTCGCGAAGCAGCGGGGCATTGCCCTCGACACGCCGTGGCGCGAGCTGCCCGCCGAGGCGCGCCGCTGGGTGATCGAGGGCGAGGGCGCCTGGACGAAGAAGGTCTGGTACGGGGTGAAACGCTTCTTCGCCTGGCTGGAGACACGCGCCTACAAGATGCACGTGCGGGTGTTGCTGTCGCGCTATCGCGCCTACACGCCCTGTCCCGCCTGCGACGGGGCGCGCCTGAAGAGCGAAGCTCTGCTGTGGCGCCTCGGCACTCGCGAGCTGGCTGACGCGGCACTCGGCCCCGCGGGGCTCTTTCGCCCGTGCGCAGTGCAGTGGAGCGCCGACACCACGGCGGGGCTGCCGGGGCTGTCGATCCATGACCTGATGCTGCTGCCGCTCGAGCGCGGCCGCGAGTTCTTCGACAGGCTCACCCTGCCGCAGCCGCTCGATGAGGCCACGGAGCTGTTGCTCTCGGAGATCCGCGGGCGCTTCCGCTACCTGGTGGACGTGGGGCTCGGCTACCTCACGCTCGATCGTCAGTCGCGCACGCTCTCGGGCGGGGAGGTGCAGCGGATCAATCTCACCACCGCGCTCGGCACCTCCCTCGTCAACACGCTGTTCGTGCTCGACGAGCCCTCCATCGGCCTGCACGCGCGCGACATGCGGCGCGTCATCGGCGTCATGAAGCGCCTGCGGGACGCCGGCAATTCGCTGCTCGTGGTCGAGCACGATCCACAGATCATGCTGGAGGCCGACCGGATCCTCGACCTGGGGCCCGGGGCCGGCGAGCGCGGCGGCGAGATCGTCTTCTACGGCAGCCCCGGGGAGCTGCGCCTGAGCGTCGCCTCCCTCACCGGCCAGTACCTCGGCGGTCGCAGGACGGTCGCTCCGGTGAGCGAGCCGCCGGCCGAGGGCGCATCTGCCGCGCACGGCGTGGTGGCCGTGGCCACTTCCAACCGCTGGCTCGAGCTGCGGGGCGTGGCCGAGCACAACCTGAAGAACCTCGATGTGCGCATTCCGCTCAAGCGCCTGGTGTGCGTGACCGGCGTGTCGGGATCGGGCAAGTCGACGCTGGTCGAGGACGTGTTGTATCCGGCGCTTCTGAAGTATCACGGCAAACCGACCGAGGCACCCGGTGAGTTCGCGAGCCTCACCGGGGCTGAGTTGATCGATGACGTCGTGATGGTCGACCAGAATCCCATCGGCCGCACCACGCGCTCCAATCCGGCCAGCTATGTCGGCGCTTTCGATGCGATCCGGGCACTGTTTGCCACCGAGCCGGCGGCGCAGGAGCGCAAGTACGGTGCCGGAACCTTCAGCTTCAACTCCGGCAACGGCCGCTGCCCGGCCTGCAACGGCAACGGCTTCGAGCATGTCGAGATGCAGTTTCTCTCCGATGTCTACCTGCGCTGCCCCGACTGCAACGGCCGCCGCTATCGCGATGAAGTCCTCGAGATCCGGCGCGAGGGTGCCGACGGCCGCCGCTGCAGCATCGCGGAGGTGCTGGATCTCACGGTGACGCAGGCGCGGGCATTCTTCGCCGACGCCCCCGAGGTGGCCTCGCGCCTCACGCCGCTCGCCGACGTCGGCCTCGAGTACCTGAAGCTCGGCCAGCCGGTACCCACGCTCTCGGGCGGCGAAGCGCAGCGACTGAAGCTCGCCGGGCACCTGGCGCGGGCGGCTGCCGTGCCCTCGAGCACCACTCACCGTGGCAAGTTGTTCCTGTTCGATGAGCCGACCACCGGGTTGCACTTCGAGGACGTGGCGAAGCTGCTGAAGGCGTTCCGCAAACTGCTCATCGCCGGTCACTCGCTGCTGGTGATCGAGCACAACCTGGATGTGATCCGCGCCGCCGACTGGATCATCGATCTCGGCCCCGAGGGCGGCGAGCGCGGCGGCGAGATCATCTGCGCCGGCACCGCCGCGCAGCTACGCGCGCACCCGCGCTCTTTCACCGGCGAGGCGCTGCGCGCCTACGGGGAGGCGCTGTCGGTGGCGGCGCAGGCCAGCGCCGCGCCCGCGGTCGCCGAGCCGCGCGCGCACTACCGCGGCGGTAACGGCCGCGACCGCCACGCGGTGGTCATTCACAAGGCGCGCGAGCACAACCTCAAGAACATCGACGTCGAGATCCCGCGCGACCGCTTCACCGTGATCACCGGCGTGTCAGGCTCGGGCAAGTCGACGCTCGCCTTCGACATTCTCTTCAACGAGGGCCAGCGCCGCTATCTGGAATCGCTGAACGCCTACGCGCGCCAGTTCGTGCAGCCCGCGGCGCGCCCGGACGTGGACGCGATCTTCGGCATCCCGCCCACGGTCGCCATCGAGCAGCGCACCAGCCGCGGCGGCCGCAAGAGCACCGTGGCGACCCTCACCGAGATCTATCACTTCCTGCGGCTGCTGTACGTGAAGCTCGGCACGCAGTACTGCCCGGACTGCGATCGGCCGATCGAGCCGCAGAGCGCCGCCTCGATCGGCGCGCGCCTGGTACGCGATTACCGCGGCAAGCGCATCACGCTGCTGGCGCCGCTCATCGTGGCGCGCAAGGGCTACTACACCGATCTGGCCAAGTGGGCAGCCAGGAAGGGCTTCAAGACACTGCGTGTCGATGGCGAGGCGCTGCCGACGGCGCCGTGGCCGCGCCTGTCGCGCTTCCGCGAGCACACCATCGAGTTGCCGGTTGCGGAAATCGACGTCGCCGTACGCAGCGAGGCCGCCCTGCGCGCGGCTCTCGCCCGCGCGCTCGATTTCGGCAAGGGGCTGGTGCACGTGCTGGGACCGCAGTCCGCCCGGGCGACGGTGTTCTCCACCAAGCGCGCCTGTCCCTCCTGCGGCCGCAGTTTCGCCGAGCTCGACCCGCGTCTGTTCTCCTTCAATTCCCGACACGGCTGGTGCGAGAGCTGTTACGGGACCGGCGTCGAGATGCCGGGCTTCGATGAGCAGCAAAGCGGCGAGGAGCTGTGGTGGAACGAGTGGTACGCGCGCGAGCCTCAGGCCTGCGGCGCGTGCCGCGGGCAGCGGCTGAACCCGACGGCCCTCAACGTGCGCTTCCGCGAGCACTCGATCGCCGCGCTGGCGGGTGAATCGGTCAGCGCCAGCGGCGAATTCTTCGCCAGGCTCAGGCTCGGCCCGCGTGAGCGGCAGATTGCGCGCGACCTGCTGGCGGAAATCCGCGCGCGCCTGAAATTCCTCGAGCGGGTAGGCCTCGGGTATCTGCAGCTCGATCGCGGGGCGCCCACGCTCTCGGGGGGCGAAGCGCAGCGCATCCGCCTCGCCGCACAGCTGGGCTCGAACCTGCAGGGCGTGTGCTACGTGCTCGATGAGCCCACCATCGGGCTGCATCCGCGCGACAACCGCATCCTGCTCGGCTGCCTGGCCGAGCTCGCCGGGCACCGCAATACGCTGGTGGTCGTGGAGCACGACGAGGAGACCATCCGCCGCGCCGATCACGTGCTGGACCTGGGTCCCCAGGCCGGCCTGCGCGGCGGGGAGCTGGTGGGTGCCGGGACGGTGCCGGACCTCATGCGCAACCCGCGCTCGACCACCGGGCGCTTCCTGCGCGAGCCGCTGCTGCATCCGGCGCGCCCGCAGCGCGCGGTGAACGCCGCCACACCCCTGCTGACACTGCAGCGCGTGGCGCTGCACAACATCACAGGGAGCGACGTGCGCATCCCGCTCGGGCGCCTGGTCGTGATCACCGGCGTGTCCGGTTCGGGCAAATCGACCGTGGCGCGCGACGTGTTGTATGCGAATCTGAAGCGGCTGCTCGGTCAGAACGCGCCCGGGAGCCGCGCCCGCAAGCACGCCGCCGGCGTGAAGCTCATCGGCTGCGCGGCGGTGCAGGGGCTGGAGCTCCTCGATCGCGTACTGGAAGTGGACCAGACGCCGATCGGCAAGACCCCGCGCTCCTGCCCCGCGACCTACATCGGCTTCTGGGATGACATCCGCCGCGTGTATGCCGGCACCACCGAGGCGCGCATGCGCGGCTACAGCGCCAGCCGCTTCTCATTCAACACCGCCGGCGGCCGCTGCGAGGCGTGCGCAGGGCAGGGCATGCAGACCATCGAGATGAGTTTCCTGCCCGACGTCAAGGTGCTGTGTGACGTCTGCGGCGGGCGGCGCTTCAACTCCGAGACGCTCGCCGTGTCGTGGCGGCAGGCCAGCATCGGGGATGTGCTGGCGATGAGCGTCGACGATGCGGTCGGGTTTTTCGCGGCCCATCCGCGCGTGCATCATGCACTGAAGCTCCTGCAGGACGTGGGCCTCGGCTACCTCACGCTCGGACAGCCCAGCCCCACGCTTTCGGGCGGCGAAGCCCAGCGCATCAAGCTGGTCGCCGAGCTCTCGAAGGTGCGCAACGACGTCGCCCACGGCCCGCGGCAGAAGCCGAAGCACACGCTGTATGTGCTGGATGAGCCCACCGTGGGTCTGCACATGGCCGATGTGGAGAAGCTGCTGCACGTGCTGCACCGGCTGGTTGCCGCCGGCAACACCGCGGTCGTGGTCGAGCACAACCTCGACGTCATGGCCGAAGCGGACTGGATCCTGGACCTGGGGCCCGAGGCGGGTGATGGCGGCGGGCGCATCGTCGCCCAGGGTGCGCCGGCGCAGATCGCGCGCCACAGGAAGCACTCCCACACCGGCCGGGTGCTCGAGGATTTCCTGCGCCAGCGCACCCGGCCGGGGGCGCCGCAGCGCTGATATCGCCTGCGCCGCGCTAGGAGGCCCCTGCGCCGCGCTTCGGGCTCACGACTTCGATCGTCAGGTGCGACAGGCAGGAGAAGCCGCGCAGCGCAGAGCGGTAGAAATGCACATCCCGCGCCTCGCGGGGCACGATCGAAACGATGGCGCCAAAATGGCCCGGACCGAGCCGCCACAGGTGCAGGTCCGCCACCCGGTCGCCGTCCTGCTCCAGACGCCGCCGCATACGCGCGGCGAGCGCCGTATCCGGGGTCATGTCGAGGAGGATGCAGCTGGTGTCGCGCACCAGGGCATAGGCCCATAGCACGATGACACCCCCGCCCACGATTCCCATCATGGGGTCCATCCACATCCAACCCAGGAAGCGGGCCGCCGTGAGCCCGAGGATGGCGAGAACCGACACGGCGGCGTCGGCCGCCACGTGGATGAATGCCGCGCGCAGATTGTGATCCCGGTGTGCGCCGTGCGCGACGTGCTCATGGGGCTCCTCGCAGTCCATCGGCTGGCCGCCGGCCTCCCCGGCGTGAGCAGGCGAGTGCCCGTGCGCGTCTCCGCCGCTCAGCAGCCAGGCGCTCACGATGTTCACCAGCAGGCCGAGAAAAGCGAGCGGAATCGCCTCGCGGAACTCGATGTGGACCGGCGCCAGGAAGCGCCGCACGGCTTCGTAACCGATGAGCAGCGCAATGAGCGCCAGCACGACGGCGCTGGTGAAGCCGGCCAGATCACCCAGCTTGCCGGTGCCGAAGCTGAAGCGCGTATCGCGCGCGTGCTTGCGGGCGAAGGTGTAGGCCCACGCGGCGATCAGCATGGCAATCGCGTGGGTCGACATGTGCAGGCCGTCCGCGACCAGGGCGAGCGAGCCGAAGGCGATGCCCCCGCCGATCTCCAGCACCATCATCGCCGAGCACAGAGCGATGACCGCCCAGGCCTTGCGCTCGTTGCTCGCATGGCCGGCGCCGAGGAACACGTGCGAGTGCTCCTCCTGCAGCCCTGCGGCATCTGCAGTCTCGCTGGCGGTCTCACTCGCTGGCGGTCTCACTTGAACTGTGCACGACGTCGATGAACTCGTCGGTGGCCGCGGCGCGGCTCACTGGCGCGCGGCCGGCGCGCCACGAGGTGCTCGCGGATGTGATCCTCGACGACTTCCGCCAGCAGGCTGTTCACGGCCCCGCGGCACGCGGCCAGCAGCTGCATTGTATGATATCCAGGCCCATGGCTCATGATCTGGTCTGCTGGAAATGCGGGGCGCCGCTCGCCGAGCTCACCCTGCCGCTGCGACGGCTCGAGGAGTGCCCGCAGTGCCACGCCGAGCTGCACGTGTGCCGCATGTGCATCGAGTACGACACGCGCATCGCCAAGCACTGCCGCGAGCCGACCGCGGAGGAAGTGAACGACAAGACGCACGCGAACTTCTGTGATCACTTCAAGCCGCGCGCCGCGGCGTTCACGCCGCCCAACACCGCAGAGGTGGCCAAGGCGCGCACGGAACTGGAAAAACTGTTCGGCAAGGGTTGAGGGAGTCACCATGGTCGAGCGATCGCCCCGCGGGCAGTATTTGCCGTTCGTCGCGGCCGTGCTGGCCGGCGCCGCCCTGCCCGCCTGGGCGGCAGGCGCCGCACCGGCCAGGCCGGTAGCCTCCTCGCAGCTGCACGCCTGGGAGGCGGGCGATGACCCGGGGGCCCTCGAGGCGTGGGTGCACGAGCGCCTGCGCCGCGCCGACGCCGATATCGGGCGCCTGCTGGCCGTGACGAGTGCGCGCACCGTGGGCAATACCCTGCGTCCGTACGATGATGCGGCGAACGAGCTCATGCTCTCGGTCGCACAGTCCAGCGTGTTGTATGGCGTGGGTGCCACCAAGGAGCTGCGCGACGAGGCGCAGGCGCTCACCCGGACCGCGAATGCCGCCTACACGGCGCTCAGCCTGAACCAGCCGGTCTACCGGGCGCTCGCCGCGGTGCCCTCGCCGGCGGACGCGCGCACCCGGCACTATCTCGAGCACACCCTGCTCGAGTACCGCCTCGCCGGCGTGGACAAGGACGACGCCACGCGGGCGAAGATCAAGGCGCTGCAGGACAAGATCACCGAGCTCGGCCTGGCATTCGAGCGCGCGGTGCACGACGACGTGCGCACGACCGTGGCCGACAAGGGGCAGCTCGACGGACTGGCGCCGGACTACCTCGCCACGCACCCCGCCGATACCGAGGGGCACGTCAGGATAACGACCGACCCACCGGATGGCTGGCCCGCCCAGAGGTTCTCCAACAGCGCGGAGTTGCGCGGCAGGCTGTACCTCGCGGCCCAGCAGGTCGGTTACCCGGCCAACGGCGAGACGCTGCGCGCGCTGCTCGCGCGGCGCGAGGAGCTGGCGCGCCTGCTCGGCTATCCGACTTGGGCCGCCTTCGCCATGGCCGACCAGATGATCGGCTCGCCGGCCAAGCTGGCCGAATACCTCGGCAACATCGATGCGGCCTCGCGCGAGCCGGGCGCGCGCGAGGATGCGGCGCTGCTGGCATTCGCCCGGGAGCGCGAGCCGTCGCTGCAGAAGATCTCGGCTGCGGATGCGCGTTACTGGCAGGAGCAGTACCGGCGTGCCAGGTTCAGCTTCGATTCGCAGAGCGTGCGGCCCTACTTCCCCTACGCTCAGGTCGAGCGCGGCGTGATCGCCACCGCCGCGACGCTGTTTCATGTCGACATCAAACCGGTGGCCGCAGTGCGCACCTGGCATCCGTCGGTCACCACCTACGACGTCTTCGACGGCCAGGTGAGGCTCGGCCGCATCTACCTGGACATGCATCCGCGCGCAGGCAAGGACAAGTGGTTCTCCACCCAGCCGCTCGCCTACGGTATCCACGGCCGACAGCTGCCCGAGGGTGTACTGGTGTGCAACTTCGCGGGCGGCACGCCCGGTGACCCGGGCCTGATGCAGTACGGCGACGTGGTGGTGTTCCTGCACGAGTTCGGCCATCTCATGCATCACCTCATCGGCAGCCAGAACGCGTTCGTCGGCGAGGGCGGCTTCCTGGTGGAGGGCGATTTCATCGAGGCGCCCTCGCAGATGCTGGAAGAGTTCTTCCATGATTACGGCGTGCTGACCTCCTTCGCCCGCCATTACCAGACCGGGGAGGTGCTGCCCCGGGATCTGTTCACGCGCATGACCCGCGCCGACGCCTACGGGCGCGCCAGCGGCCAGCAGCGCCAGCTCATGTACACGGCGGTGTCACTGGACTTCCATACGCTGCCGCCGGCGACGCTGGACTTCGACGCGGTCTATCGGCGCGACTTCGAGCGCTTCAACACCAACGCGTTCGTGCCGGGCGATCACTTCTGGGCGAGCTTCACGCACCTGAACGGCTACAGCTCGAACTACTACACCTACGTGCTCGACAAGGTGATCGCGCTGGACTTCTTCGCGCAGTTCGATCCGCAGAACCTGTTGCACGGTCCGGCGGGCATGCGCTATCGGCAGGCGGTGCTGGAGCCCGGCTCCACCAGGCCCGCCGCGCAGCTGGTACGCGACTTCCTCGGCCGCGAGCCCAACCTGGACGCGTACCGGCGCTGGATGCTGGCGGAGTTCGACGCCGGGACTACAGCTTCTTCACCCGCTCGCTGAGGCGCTCGAGGAGTCGCGTGAACGCCGAATTCTTCTGCACTTCGACGCGCAGGTGACGCACCCCCGAGTCGTTGAGGGTCTCGCCGGTGCCGTTATCGATCGTGAGCTGACTCGCGCCGAGAATCTCCAGCGTCTCCTCCAGAGTGTGCGGGCCACGGCGCTCGCGCGCACCCACCTTGGCGCGGGCGCGGCCCTTGGCGGGCTGGCGCACGGTGCGGCCCACCGCCACCTTCGACGTCGCCTTGGCTGAGGGCGCAACCCCCGGGTTGCCTGCCGCCTGCTGCTTGCCCTGCAGCAGCGCCGCCACCGCGATGCCGGCCCTGTCGTCGTCGATGAGCTTGAACTCGTCCGCGGCACGCGAGCGGGTTGCGACCGGAGCCGCCAGCGTCGCGGCCTTCACGTCCTGATCCGTCGCGCGCGTCTTCTCCTGGGGGCTCACCGGCACCACGGCGACCGAGGCGAACTCCGAGCGCACGTAGTGGGCGACCTGCTTGGCGGAGATGGCGTCGCTGAAGAAGCCGAGACGCAGCCCATACCACTTGCGCCCGTCGCGGCTGCCCTCGACGGTATACAGGGTGTAGGCGCTGAAGATGGCCAGCGCAGGCACCTTGTCGAGCTCGGCCGGCTGCACCGACCATTGCAACTGCACCGCAAAGGACACCGGCGCGTTGTTGACGACGGCCTCCCTGAGCGACCGGCGCGTCCCGGTATCGTCGGGCTTGAGCATCGGAATGCTGCCATGCGGGGCCTCGGCGGACGGCGGCTCGCGGCCCTCGGGGTGGCGAGTCTCGAGCAGCCTCAACACCTGCGTGTCGGAGAGCGGGCTCTCGGGCGGGGTCGCGCGCGGCGGCGGCGGCGCATGCATCAGGCGCGTCTCGCCGGTGGCGCTGGCATCGCCGAGCGCCGCGAGCACCTCGCGCACGTTCGAGTCTGCAAACACCGGTCTCCCGCTCCGGCCCGAGGAGCGCGCGGCGGAACTCGCTGCAGCCGGCGGTGTGCGCGCCGGCGCAGGCGGGGTGCTCCGGCGCACGGCGGGCCGGGCGACAGGCGCAGCCGCCACCGGCGCCGCGGCGGCGCGCCGCGCCGCAGGCGGCGCAGCGTGAACGACGGGCACGCGAAGGAGGTTCGGCGCGCCGGGCAACGCAGCCGCGGCAGCCGCGGCGCGCGAGGGCGCGGGCGCGACCCGCGGCTGAGGTCCCGCGGCGTGCCGGGCCTGAGCGGCGGCCGCAGCCGAGGCTCGCTCGCGCAGCTTGCGGCCCGGGGCCTCACCGGCCCAGGCGCCCGGGTAGATCTCGCGCACGACGCCCAGCCACTCCTCGGCCTCGGCCAGCGTGGCGAAATAGCCCATGTGCAGACGGAAGCGCTCCCGCCCTTCCTCGAAGCGCCGGCTGACGAAGAACGTGAAGCGCTTGAGCTCCGGCAGATCCGTCTGCGCCAGCGCCATCGGCGTCGTCGACGAGCAGAGGTTGAGAACGAACGGCGCGGCGCTGGCCGCCGCTGCCTCGGTATGCCTGGCTTCGGCGCCGGCACGCACCGAAGAAAAGTTCGACGTGGCTATCATAGACTTCCCCGAAAACCCAAACACTCAACGGACACGGTCTTCGAGGACTGCGCTGATTCGCGCAACGGTAGGAGTGCGAGCGCTCGCGCCTGGCGCGCGATCGTGGCAGCCCCGCCGTCATAGGAACGTCCCTTAGACCGGTAGCTTTGCGTCCCCGTCTTTCGACGGGTTTGCCCTTGTCACTAAGGCGCCAGTGTCAAAGCGTCGCCGATTGCAGTCAAGTGCCGATAATGTGCCGCGCCTCTCACGTCGGGCTTATACGTATCGCGCGCGGCTTTATGTCTCACCGGGGCGAGGGCGATGTCTCACCGGGGGCGAGGGCGATGTCTCACCGAGGCGAGGGCGGCGTGCCACGGTCCCAGAAGCGGCCCGCGCCCACCAGACGCCGCGCGTAGAAGCCGCTGCCGCGCAGATCGCCGTATCTCACGGTCAGGCCCGCGCGCGGCGCGTGGATGAAGCGGCCACCGCCGGCATAGACGCCGACGTGATCGATGCCGCGCTTGCGGATGCGGAAAAATACCAGGTCCCCGGGCGCGAGCTCGGCGAGCGGCACCGGGTGCGCCGCGCGCTGCTGCTCGGCGGCGGTGCGCGGAATGGCCACGCCGAGGCGCTCGTGCACGTACCGCGCCAGCCCGCTGCAGTCGAACCCGGCCGCGTCGGCGCCGCCGAACCGGTAGCGGGTCCCGACCAGCGCTGCCGCCGCCTGCGCGATCGCTGCCCCCTGTTGCGGGGGCGCGGGCGGGGTCGCCGGAAGGCTGCTGCACGCGGCAGCGAGCAGCGCGACGGCGATGGCGAGCGCGGCGCGCAAGCTAAGTGCGGGCGGGCGCCTTGGGCTGCGCCGGCGCGCGCGTGCGCGAAGCCGCCAGGCGCGCCAGCGTCCCGATACCTTCGTAGGTGTAGCGCTGCACGCCGCGTCGACCGCTGCGAATTGCGCCGAGCATGGCCTCGCCCACGGTGCGCGCCGGGATGGCACGGTAGGGAATGTACCGGCCGCGCAGCAGTGGATTCACCAGCGGCATGAAGGCGCGCGCCGCGAGCTCCAGCGGGCGCGTCTCGCCGCGCCAGCCGAGCAGCAGTGAAGGCTGCAGGATATCCAGCGATTCGAAGCCCGTTTCCACCAGCCCCTGCTCCATCTCGCCCTTGGTGCGCAGGTAGAAGTTGCGCGCGCCGGGGTCCGCGCCCACGCTCGATATGATGACAAAGCGCTGGGCATTCGCCGCCCTGGCGGCGCGCGCAAACGCCAGCACGCACTCGATGTCGACCGCGCGAAAGCGCTCCTGCGAGCCGGCCTGGCGCAGGGTCGCGCCAAGACAGCACAACGCAACGTCGCAGCTGGCGCCCTTGAGCTGCGCCTCGAGGTGCTCGAATTGCACGATGCGATTGGCGAGTCGCGGATGCTCACGCCCGAGCG
>Ga0209805_1002206_pt1 | contig 11394 bp, 3 predicted proteins | sample GraSoiAngelo_148_FD_185905 | JGI IMG/M metagenome (GOLD analysis project Ga0209805, IMG submission 185905) | Grasslands soil microbial communities from the Angelo Coastal Reserve, California, USA - 14_1009_09_20cm (SPAdes) (version 2) | ecosystem: Environmental > Terrestrial > Soil > Grasslands ... | reverse complement strand
CGTTGAGGTAGGCGGGGTACTGCGTGTACCAGGGCTGGTCCAGGCCCAGGTTGTGCATCCGTCGATCGATCAGCTCCTGGTGCGCGCGCGGATTCTCGCCGGTGGTGAAGGGCGGGCCGGGAGTGAGTCGCGTCAGCGCGAAGAACGCCACCGACATGAACAGCAAAAGGAGAAAGCCGATGAGAACCCGTCGGATGACGTAGAACGTCACGGCTTCATCCTACTGCTCCGTCATGCGACTTGATTTTGAGCTCAAAGGGCACCGGGTGAGGGAGGCGGCAGGCGCCGCCTCCCTCGAAAACGCTTACTTGGGGTTGGTCATGCTCCACTGAGTGAAGATCGAGACGTTGCGGTCCTGATCGACGTAGTTCATGGCGCCACCATTGCCGCCAACCACGCCGTTGACTCCGTTGAAGGCCATCCCGACGTTGTCGGCCCACATGAAGTAGACGACGACATTGTCACCGAGGATGTGCTCGATCTTGTTCATGTCGGCTTTGCGCGCCGCGAAGGTCGCGTCTGCGGTGTCCTTCAGGTCGGTGCGCTCGGCGTTGATGGCCGCGTCAAGGTCAGGATTGACGTAGCCCGTGTAGTTGTTTCCGCTCTTGTTCTTTTCGGGGCGAATGCTGTCGGAGCTGAAGATGGTGTAGTCGTCAGGGTCGGCGCTGATGCCGAACCCGGCGAAGGCCAGGTCGTAGTTGCCGGCCTGGAGCGGCTTGTAGAAGATCTTGAAGTCGGTCGGAGTGACCTGCAGGTCCATGCCGAGGTTGGTCCTCAGCTGCTCGGACATGATGGTCACGGCTTGGATCCGCTGCGGCTTGCCCGCGCGGACGTAGAACTTGCCTGAAAACTTCTGGCCGTTCTTCTGAAGGATCCCGTCGGTGCCCTTCGTCCAACCGGCCGCCGCCATCAGGCTCTGCGCCTTGGGAATATCCTGCGTGTACTTGACGACCGAGTTGGCGTCGTAGTACGCCTGCGCAGGTACGAGGTCACCCCACAGCGGAGTGCCATGACCGGCCGTCGCGGTCTTGACGATGGAATCCTTGTCCAGGGCGTAGGCGAACGCGCGGCGCACGTTCACGTCACCGAACAGGGTGTTCCGGGATCCATCGGCCCATTTCTGCCTGTCGTTGAAGCGGATGTCGTAGTAACCGAGGTCCGGGTACTCGGACGACTGGACTCCGGTTGCTGCCTTCACGGTGTCGAGGGCGCCGGCTGTGATCTCAGGGTCCCAGTTGACATCGCCGTTGATCACCGCCTGGGCGGCCGCGGTCGAGTCGGTGATCACCTTCTCGACGAGCTTGGCGATGTGAGGCTTGCCGGCGTAGAAGTTCGGGTTGGCCACGAGGTCGATCTCAGAACCCGGGACGCGCTTGTCGAACAGGAAAGGCCCGCCGGTGACCGTCGGATGGTCGTTGGACGGGTCGCTGCGCATCTTGGCGGGGTCGATCTTGCCGTAGACCTCAGCCGGGGCGATGAAGCCCAGCAGGTTGACAGCAAGGAACGGAGCGAACGTTGAGGTCAGCGTGTAGACGACCGTGTGGTCGTCCTTCGCGGTGACGCCGTTGACCGGGTCCGTCAGCGGGCTCCAGTCGAAGGCGGCGTCTGTGTCGAGGTTCGGACTGGCCTGGATCCGGGCCGTCGTCACCACGTCGTTGGCAGTGATCGGTGTGCCGTCACTCCACTTGGCCCCGGACTTGATCTTCACTGTCCAGGTCTTGAGGTCCGACGAAAGCGTCGGCATGCCGTCGGCCAGGCCCGGGATGATGCCCAGGTTCTTGTCCAGCTCGTAGAGGCTGGGGAACATGAACTGGTACGAGCGAACGGACGGCAGGTCGCCCGCCTCAAACGGGTTGAGGGTCTGGGCGTCGGCGTCGATGATGTACGTGAGGGTGCCGCCCTCCTTGACGGTCGGGCTTGACGATCCGCCACACGCGGCGATCATGAAAAGCCCCACGGACGCGAGCGCAACCGCTCGGATTCGAGTACCTACCCGCATACGCGTCTTACCTCTCTGATTGGTCCTGCGGCCTTCTTCCCGCGTTTCGCAGCCAAACACGGGGCGAGAGTGCGCCGGCAGCAGGTCTTACTCACGAGCCTCTTCGGCTATCTGAATTCTGTTGCTGTGCTAATGAGGGTGTCAAGTCCAGTAGGAATTCACCGGCCGAACAGCCGTTCGAACATCAGTGCTCGGCGATGTAGGGGGTTTCCGGCGAATACTCCCCCGGCCATTCGTCGAGCGAGCTGGTGGCCAAGCCATGAATGTACTGCTGGGCCAAAAACCAGGTCACGTTTTGAGCCAGGAATGTCACCGGCGCGTCATTGACGAGCTGCTTCTGCGCCTGGAGGTACTCCTGGCTTCGCCGACCGGCCTCGACATCCGTGGCGGCGACGCTCACTAGGCTGTCGTAGCGCCCGTTCTGATAGAGCGAGTAGTTGTTGGAGTTGGTGGTGAGGAAGATGGAGAACCAGTCGGCGGGGTCGGGATAGTCGGCGGTCCAGCCGAGCGGTCCCGCCATCTCGAAGTTGCCGCTCGCCAGGCGCGAGTTCAGCGTATTGGTGTCGAGCGGTTCGAGCGTGATGTTCACGCCCAGGTTGGTTTTCAGCTGATCGTGCACGAAGGTCGCGGTGGCCTTGCTGAAGTCAGAGCTGCGGTCGTACGACAGCTTGACGCCATTCAGCTGGCTTGCCGTCACACCGGCTGAGGCCAGGGTCGCGCGCGCCTGCGCCACGTCGAAGTTCTGCGCTTCCACGAGCTCGGGGGCGTAGCCCTGCATACCCTTCGGGATGAGTGTCTCTGCCGGCGCGCCCTGGCCCTGGAAGACCTGTCGCACCAGGGCGTTGCGGTCGATGGCCTGCGCCAGCGCGAGCCTGACACGGGAATTGCCGAGCCGCGGTGCTGTGACCCTGTAAGCGATCCACCAGACGGTGAGCGCCGGCGACTTGATGAGGTCCTTGGTCAGCTGCGAATCGCCCGAGACCGCGACTGCTTGAGCCGGCTGGACATCCATCACATCGAGATCACCGCTACGGAACTTCGCGAGCGCCGCGGCCCCGTCGTTGATGACCAGAAACGTGATGGTCGTGAGCGTGGGCTTCGGGCCCCAGAAGTGAGGATTTGGCACCAGCGTCAGGTGATCGTTGGCCACCATCTCCGAAACCTTGAATGGCCCGTTGGTGACCAGCGTGTCAGGCGATTGACTCCACTTGTCCGCGTACTTGGTGACGATGTCCTGGCGAATCGGCGCGCCTGACGGCAGGGTCGCGATCCAGATGAAGGCGGGATAGGGACGGCTCAGGCTGACCTGAAATGTGTAGTCGTCTGGGGCCGAGAGGCCCAGGCTCTGCAGCCCGGCGTCGATCTTGGTTGCGTCGCGCTGTGGATCGAGGATCGAGACCTTGTCGCCGTTGTAGACCGCATTGGCGAAGAAGGTCCCAGTCGGTGACGCGAGTCGCGGATCGATGAGGCGGCGCCACGCGTAGACAAAATCCTTGGCCTTGACCGGCTGGCCGTCCCAGTACTGGGCGTCCTTGCGCAAATGAAACACGTAGCGGGCGCCGCCGTCGGTCACGTCGTAGCTCGCGGCGGCGGCGGGCACGACCCCGCTGAGGTCCGGCGCCGATTTGAGTAGCGGCTCGCCGATCACCCGCAGCACGGCGGTCTCGAACGGATACTGGCTCTGACCGGGATCCAGTGACTGCGGCTGGTCGTCGAGGCGGACGCGAAGCTCCTGCTGCTTTGCGAGCCTGGGGCCCTGGGTGAGGACGGGATTGTTGCAGGCGGAGCCGGCGATGACGACCAGGGCGGCCGCCGCGACGGCGCGCCGAAGTGCAAGCCTAGGGATCAAGTCCAGCCATCATAGGTCGGGGCCCCCGGAGGCGACAAACCGCTTGGTTTTGGGTTACAGTCACCCTACGTGCACAAGGGTCGCCCGCCAACGGGTGGCCCTTCGTCATTTCTGGATCGATTCCGGCGCAGAACCCACGAAACCCGACCCGCAACCTTGCCGTTAGGGCCCAAACGGCGGGATCAACCCACAAAAAGGAGGGAGCGCACCAAGCGCTCCCTCCTGGAAAAAACCTGCTCTTAGACGCTCAGCGTCTCCAGGTCGATCGGCTCCTCCTCCAGGATCCGAGCCGCCTGCTCACGCTGCTTCTTGTAGTAGTCGAGCCCGGTCCCGGCCGGGATCAGCTTGCCGATGATCACGTTCTCTTTCAGGCCCCGCAGCCGATCGACCTTGCCGGAAATCGCGGCCTCGGTCAGCACGCGCGTGGTCTCCTGGAAGGACGCCGCGGACAGCCACGACGTCGTGTTCAAAGCCGCCTTGATCAGGCCCAGCAGCACGGTCTGCGCGGTGGCCGGTTCCCCGCCCTCCGCCAGCGCCCGCGCGTTGCCCTCCTCGTACTCCCACTGCGAGACGATCTCGCCCGGGAGCAGGCCAGTGTCGCCCGCCGAGTCGACGCGGACCTTCCGCATCATCTGCCGGACGATGACCTCGATGTGCTTGTCGTTGATGTCGACACCCTGCGAGCGGTAGACCTTCTGGACCTCATCGACCAGGAACGTCTGCACCGCCTCCTTGCCCAGGATGTGGAGCAGCTCTTGGGGTGAGATGGATCCCTCGGTGATCTGCTGACCGGCCTTGATCAGAACCTTCTGACCGTCGCGCCGGTCCAGCTCGGGCCGGATCCTGACCTGGTGCGGGATCGCGTACTCACGCACCTCCTCGTCCAGCGTGCGCACCGAGATCTCCTTGGCCGAAACGTGCGCCTTGCCCGCGTGGCGGGTGCGCAGCGCGTTGCCCTTGGAGTCGCGGGCCACCTCCTGGCCCTCCATCACGTCATCACCGCTCTTCACGAGCGCCTGCGTCTTGGCGTCGAGCGGGTAGGAAACCTCGAACTCCTCCTTGGAGATCACGCGCACCTTGCGCGAGCCCTCCTGGCGGATGATCTCGAGCTCCCCGTCGATCTCGGCGATGATGGCCTTGCCCTTCGGGATACGAGCTTCGAACAGCTCCTCCACGCGGGGCAGACCCTGGGTGATGTCCACGCCGGCGACACCACCGGTGTGGAACGTACGCATCGTGAGCTGGGTGCCCGGCTCGCCGATGGACTGCGCGGCGATGACGCCCACCGCCTCGCCGATCTCAACGATCTTGCCGGTGGCCAGGTTGCGGCCGTAGCAGGTGCGGCAGACGCCCTCGCGCGCCTCGCACACGAGCACCGACCTCATCTTGACCGGGACGCCGGCCTCGATGATCTTGCGTGCGTTGTCGTCGGTGATGCTGGTGCCCGCCGGCACCAGTACCTTGCGGTCGACGGTGATGTCCTCAGCCGCCACCCGTCCCGCGATCTTCTCGTAGATGGGCTCATTGCGCGCGCGCTCGGCGCTGATCTCGCGAACCCAGATTCCATTGGTGGTGCCGCAGTCTTCCTCGCGCACTATCACGTCCTGCGCGACATCGACGAGTCGCCGCGTCAGGTAGCCGGAGTCGGCGGTCCGAAGAGCGGTGTCCGCCAGACCCTTGCGCGTGCCGTGCGTCGAGATGAAGTACTCGAGCACGGTCAGGCCCTCGGTGAAGTTGGCCTGGATCGGAAGGTCGATGATCCGGCCGGTGGGGTCGGCCATCAGGCCGCGCATCCCCGCCAGCTGGCGGATCTGCTGGATGTTTCCGCGGGCGCCCGAGCCCATCATCATCCAGATCGGGCTGAACTTGTCGAAGGCGAGCTCGGTCGCGTTGCCCACCTCTTCGTAGGCACGCTGCCACAGCTCGATCACCTTGCGGTAGCGCTCGTCATCGGTCATGACGCCGCGGCGGTACATCCGCTCGACGTCGGCGACCTCCTTCTCGGTGTTGCGGATGATCTGCCACTTCGACTCCGGGTGCGGGATGTCCATCGCGGACACGGTGATTCCGGCCTGGGTTGCGTAGCGGAAGCCGAGTCGCTTGATGTCGTTGACCACGTTCGCCGTGACATCGCTGCCGTACAGCCGGAACAGCTCGGCCACCAGCGTGCGCAGGCCCTTGCGGTCGAAGTGAGAGTTCTGGAACGGAAGCGGCTTCATGTGAGACTCGAGTGGCTGCTTGCCGACCGGGAGCGGCTGGTTGAACACAACCCGGCCCGCGGTGGTGACCAGCAGGGCGTTGTCGGAGCCGTCCTCCGACCCTGCGACGTGCAGCCGGATCCAGTCCTGCAGCCGCACCACCTTGCTCTCCAGCGCGAGGAGAACCTCGTTCTGTGAGCTGAACGTGCGCAGCTTGCGGGTGGCTTCGCCCGCCGGCATCTCGCCACGAGTCGCGGTTAGCCAGTAGCAGCCCAGCACGACGTCCTGGGTCGGCGCCACCACGGGGTGGCCGTCGGCCGCGGACAGGATGTTCTGAGAAGACATCATCAGGTTCTTGGCCTCGGCGATCGCGCCGCTGAACAGCGGCACGTGCACGGCCATCTGGTCGCCGTCGAAGTCGGCGTTGAACGCCGCGCAAACGAGCGGGTGGATCTGGATCGCAGATCCTTCCACCAGCACGGGCATGAACGCCTGGATGCCGAGCCGGTGCAGGGTCGGCGCGCGGTTGAGAAGCACCGGGTGGTCGCGGATGACCTCGTCGAGGACGTCCCAGACCTCGGTCCTGCTGCGCTCGACCATTCGCTTGGCCGACTTGATGTTGGTCGTGTAGCCCTTGTTCACCAGCTCGCGCATCACGAACGGCTTGAAGAGCTCGAGGGCCATCTTCTTGGGCAGGCCGCACTCGTGGAGCTTCAGCTCGGGGCCGACCACGATCACGGAGCGACCCGAGTAGTCCACGCGCTTGCCGAGCAGGTTCTGGCGGAACCGGCCCTGCTTGCCCTTCAGCATGTCGGACAGTGACTTCAGCTTGCGATTGCCCGTGCCGGTGATGGCGCGGCCACGGCGGCCGTTGTCGATCAATGCGTCGACCGCCTCCTGGAGCATCCGCTTCTCGTTGCGAACGATGATCTCGGGCGCCCCGAGCTCGAGCAGCCTCTTCAGGCGGTTGTTGCGGTTGATCACTCGGCGGTAGAGGTCGTTGAGGTCGGAGGTCGCAAAACGGCCGCCGTCCAGCTGGACCATCGGGCGCAGCTCCGGTGGGATGACCGGCAGCACCTCGAGCACCATCCATGTCGGGCTGGAGTTCGATTTGCGGAAGTCCTCGACGACCTTGAGGCGCTTGATGGCCTTCTGCTTCCGCTGGCCGCTCGAAGACTTGGACTCCTCGCGCAGCCGGTACATCTCCTGCAGCAGGTCGATGCGTGAAAGCAGGTCACGCACCGCCTCCGCCCCGATGCCCGCGCGGAAGGCGCGGCCGAACCGCTCGTGGAAGTCGCGGAACTGGGTGTCAGTAAGGATCTGCTTGGGGTGCAGTCCTTCGAGGTCAGTGCGGGTGGCCTCGATCTCCTGCTGCAAAGCCTCGAGCTCGCCCTGGATCGCGTCGCGCTGCGTCTTCGTGGCGGCGTCGATCTGCGACTCGAGCGCCTTCTTGTCGGCGTCCAGCCGCTCCTTGGCGCGCTTCTGCTGCGCCTTGGTGTTGGCCTCCTGCTTCTCGATCTTCTCCTGGACCTTCGCCAGCACTGCGCGGGACATCTCCCGCGAAAGCACCTCGCCCTTGTCGACGACGATCTCCTCGTCGCCGTCCAGGCCGACCGACAGCTGGCGCCTCGACTTGGTGCCGATGCCGGCCTTGATCGCCTCGGTCGCCTTCTTGCCCTGGGTGGTGAGCTCGTCGACAGCCTCCTGAAGCTCCTCCTCCAGGCGGCCGACCTCGACCTCGACCTCACCCTTGAGCTTCTTGGTCTTGCCCTCGTGCTCCTGGCGGAGCTCACGCGACTTGGCCTCGACGTCCGCGCGCAGGCGGATCGCCCGCTCGTCCTTGTCCATGTTCAGGACGGCGAGCATGTCCTTGCGGACCTCCTCGTGGACGTCGGTGACTATGTAGTTGGCGAAGTAAAGGATCTTCTCCAGGTTGCGCGGAGACATGTCGAGCAGCAAGCCCATGCGGCTCGGGATGCCCTTGAAGTACCAGACGTGGCTGACGGGCGACGCGAGCTTGATGTGGCCCATGCGCTCCCGGCGCACCTTGGACCGCGTCACCTCGACGCCGCACTTGTCGCAGATGATGCCCTTGTAGCGGTAGCGCTTGTACTTTCCGCAGTGGCACTCCCAATCCCGCGTCGGACCGAAGATGCGCTCGCAGAAAAGGCCGTCGCGCTCCGGGCGGAGCGTGCGGTAGTTGATCGTCTCCGGCTTCGTGACCTCGCCGTGCGACCAAGACATGATGGTCTCGGGCGACGCCAGCGAAAGCTTCAGCGCGTCAAAGTTCTCTAGCTTCAGCAAGTTATCCCTCTTCTCTCCTACTCAGCGCTGTCTTCCCCGAGCTCTTCGCGCTCGAGGCTGATGCCGAGGTCCAGCGGAATCTCCGGAATGTCCTCTTCAGAAAGCACGATCTGGCGCTCGTCCTCGCTCAGGATCTCGACCCCAAGCGCAAGGCCCTCCAGCTCCTTCACGAGCACTCGGAACGACTCCGGGATGCCCGCCTCGAGCGTGTTGTCGCCCTTGACGATCGCCTCGTAAGCCTTGACGCGGCCCACGATGTCGTCGGACTTCACGGTCAGGATCTCCTGGAGGACGTGCGCCGCGCCGTAGGCCTCGAGCGCCCACACCTCCATCTCTCCGAACCGCTGCCCACCGAACTGCGCCTTGCCTCCCAGTGGTTGCTGGGTGACGAGGCTGTAAGGGCCGGTCGACCGGGCGTGGATCTTGTCCTCGACCAGGTGGGCCAGCTTCAGCATGTAGATCATCCCCACGGTCACCGGCTCGTCAAACTCCTCGCCGGTGCGGCCGTCGCGCAGCCTGACCTTCCCGTCCGCGGGCAGGCCGGCCTTCTCGAGCTCGGCGACGATCGTCGACATCGGGGCGCCGTCGAAGACTGGCGTCGCGATCTTGATCCCGAGCGCATGCGCGACCCACCCGAGGTGGGTCTCGAGGACCTGTCCGAGATTCATGCGGCTCGGCACGCCGAGCGGGTTGAGCACGATGTCGATCGGGGTCCCGTCCGGGAGGTAGGGCATGTCCTCGGCCGGAAGGATCCGGGCCACCACGCCCTTGTTGCCGTGGCGGCCGGCCATCTTGTCCCCGGCCGAGATCTTTCGCTTCTGGGCCAGGTAGACCCGCACCATCTCATTGATGCCGGGGCCGAGCTCGTCCTTGTTCTCGCGGGAGAACACCTTGACGTCGACCACGATTCCGCGCTCGCCATGCGGCACGCGCAGGCTCGAGTCGCGGACCTCGCGCGCCTTCTCACCGAAGATCGCGCGCAGCAACCGCTCCTCCGCGGAGAGCTCGGTCTCGCCCTTGGGCGTGATCTTGCCCACCAGGATGTCGCCCTGCTGGACCTCCGCGCCGATGTAGACGATGCCGCGCTCGTCGAGGTTGCGCAGCGCGTCGTCCGCGACGTTGGGAATGTCGCGAGTGATCTCTTCAGGACCCAGCTTGGTCTCGCGGGCCTCGGACTCGTGCTCCTCGATGTGGATCGAGGTGTAGAGGTCCTCCTTGACGACCCGCTCCGAAAGCAGGATCGCGTCCTCGAAGTTGTAGCCCTCCCAGGGCATGAAGGCGACCAGTACGTTGCGGCCGAGCGCCATCTCACCGTCGTCGATCGCCGGCCCGTCGGCGAGGATGTCGCCCTTGTCGACGTGCTGGCCGGGCTTGACCTTGGCGCGGTGGTTGAGGCAGGTGCCCTGGTTGGACCGCGCGAACTTCTGCAGCGGGTAGTGCCGCTCCGCGCCACCGCCGTCAGGCTTGACGACGATCTCGAACACGGGAGTGGCGTGAAGCGCCTTCAGGTCTTTCGGGTGCGCGACGTCGACCACGGTTCCGGCAACGTCCGCGATGATCATCTCGCCCGAGTCCTTGGCGGCGTAGTACTCGACGCCGGTGCCCACGAGCGGGGCGTCGGTGACGAGCAGCGGCACCGCCTGGCGCTGCATGTTGGCGCCCATCAGGGCGCGGCCGGCGTCGTCGTGCTCGAGGAACGGGATCATGGCCGTGGCCACCGACACGATCTGCTTCGGCGACACGTCCATGTACTGGATGTTCCCGACATCCTCGAGGCCATAGTGGCTTCGCGTGCGCGCGGGTACGCGCGCGTCGGTGAAGTTGTTGTCCGGCGTCAATGCAGCGTTGGCCTGGGCGATGCCGAACATGTCCTCCTCGTCGGCGGACAGGTACTCGACCTCGGTCGACACCCACGGCACGATGTCCACCGCCGCGATACGTGACTTGGCGAGCTTCTGCACGGCCTTGGCGTCCAGCACCTCTCCCGCGGGCAGCACCTCGGCGCCCTTCGCCTCGGCGGCTGGCCGGCGCAGCTTGCGGCCGATCAGCTTCTCGCCGTCCGCCTCCACCGACATCCGGTTGTAGACACGGCGGAACGGGCTCTCGACGAACCCGAACTCGTTGACCTTCGCGTAGGTCGCGAGGTTGCCGATCAGACCGATGTTCGGACCCTCGGGGGTCTCGATCGGGCAGATGCGGCCGTAGTGGCTGTGGTGCACGTCACGGACGTCGAATCCCGCGCGCTCGCGCGACAGACCACCTGGACCGAGCGCCGAGAGGCGGCGCTTGTGGGTCAGCTCGGACAGCGGGTTGTGCTGGTCCATGAACTGCGAGAGCTGGCTGGAGCCGAAGAACTCTTTGATCGCCGCCACCACCGGGCGGGCGTTGATCAGCGATGCCGAGGTGACCGTGTGCGGGTCACTGATCGTCATCCGCTCCTTGATGATCCGCTCCATCCGGATGAGGCCCATCCGGAACTGGTTCTGCAGGAGCTCACCGACCGCGCGCACGCGGCGGTTGCCGAGGTGGTCGATGTCATCAGGGATCTGCTTCTCGCGCGCCGCGTTGTTGAGCTCGAGGAGCTTCCGCAGGATCGCGATGAAGTCTCCCTTCTCGAGAATCCGCAGCTCACGCTGGCGAACGCGCGCAAGGATGTCCTCCTCGTCGCGACCAAGTCGCTTGTCGACCTTGTAGCGGCCGACGCGGCCGAGGTCGAAGCGGCGCGGGTTGAAGAACAGGCTCTGCAGCAGGTTGCGGGCGTTGTCGACGGACGGTGGATCGCCGGGCCGGACGCGGCGGTACAGCTCGAGGAGTGCGTCCTCAGGCTTGTTCGTCGTGTCCTTGTCCAGGGTCGATTCCATGTAGCGGTGGTCCGCGTTGTTGTCCACGTCGCCGAACATCTCCATGAGCGCGCGCTTCTGCGCCTCGCGGTCGTTCTCAGTTCCCTTTAGCGATGGCAGCCCGAGCGCCTTGAGCAGCACGGTCACAGGGACCTTGCGCTTGCGGTCGATCTTCACGGTCAGGAGGTCCTTCGCCGACGTCTC
>Ga0209805_1002198_pt1 | contig 11409 bp, 9 predicted proteins | sample GraSoiAngelo_148_FD_185905 | JGI IMG/M metagenome (GOLD analysis project Ga0209805, IMG submission 185905) | Grasslands soil microbial communities from the Angelo Coastal Reserve, California, USA - 14_1009_09_20cm (SPAdes) (version 2) | ecosystem: Environmental > Terrestrial > Soil > Grasslands ... | reverse complement strand
ACAATACGCTAATTATTTACATTTTCGGCGATAACGGCGCGAGCATGGAAGGGACGGAGACCGGGACGTTCAACGAAATGACGACCCTTAACGGCGTTCCGCTCACAAGCGATCAGCAACTAAAAGCCATCAAAGCTTACGGCGGCCTGGACAAATGGGGCGGTCCAGACATGGCTCCGCATTACGCAGCCGCGTGGGCGTGGGCTGGTAACACGCCATTTAAATGGGGGAAGCAAGTGGCCTCACATCTTGGCGGTATTCGCAACCCAATGGTTGTTACCTGGCCTAAACGCATCAAGGATAAAGGGAGTCTGCGAAATCAGTTCACTCATTGTACCGACATCGCGCCGACGATCCTCGAAGCCGCTGGCCTGCCAGAGCCAAAGGAAGTGAACGGCGTAGCACAGATGCCGATGCACGGCGTAAGTTTTCTCTCCACATTCGATGACGCCAATGCGCCATCGAAACACACGCAACAGTACTTCGAGATTTTGGGAAATCGCGCAATGTATAAGGACGGCTGGCTGGCATGCTGGCGACTGGACCGAATTCCGTGGAAGATTGATCCCGAAACACTCGCGCGATTCGCACCGGGCAAGTGGGATCCCGATAAGGACAAATGCGAGTTGTACAATCTCGACGAGGATTTCTCGCAGGCTAACGATGTCGCCGACAAGTATCCAGACAAAGTGCGCGACCTAACGGCGCTGTTCTGGGCGGAGGCCGAGAAATATCAGGTGCTGCCACTACTGGGAGAGATGGCGACTGTCTGGGGCTTTCCGAAAGGCTTGCCGGAACAGACGAAGTTCACCTATTACAACGGGACGGAAAACATCTCTTCCGGGATGATTCCTCCGATTTACAATCGTTCTTACAGCATTAGCGCGGACCTCGACAATCCGGGTCGATCAGGCTTGGGACTGCGTCCCGGTATCGCTGGCGTGATTGTTGCCGAGGGCAGTTTTCTTGGCGGCTTCTCGCTCTATGTCGAAAACGGCTACCTCAAGCACACCTATAGCTTGCTCGGTCTGAAATTGGATACCATCAGTTCACGCGATGAGGTGCCCAAGGGAAAAGTGAATGTTCGTTACGAGTTCATCGCCGATAAACCCGGGGAGTTCGCCACCGGCGGCACAAGCCGTCTATTCATCAATGGCAAACAACAAGCCGAAGGGAAACTCGAGCACACAGTGCCATTCCGGTTCGCCTCCTATGCCGGCATGGATATTGGAACCGACAATGGACTGCCAGTCGTTCCAAAATTCGAATACGCCAAAGTGCTACCGAAGTATTTCAGAGGCGCAATTGAAAAAGTAGAGTTCGACCTCGGCCCTGCCAAGACCAGCTCCAAGGATCTACAGCGGATGTATCTTGAGCGTTTTGCGAGAGCCATACGCAATTGAGAAACAGACAAGGATAAGACCTTAGTCGCTGCGTGTGCGTTTAACACGCCTCACTTCACCAACTGGCTTAACACGTTTATCATCGGTTCGCTTGGAATATGTATCAGGCCTCCAAAAGGGTGGTCCAGCTCGAGAATCAGGAAAATAGCGCCGGCGACCGAGAATGCGGAGGCGACCAAGGCTAGCGTGGTCGTGGCATTAGGTGGCGCCAGCAGGCTGAAGCCAAAGAAGATGACTACGAGCCACGAGATAAGAATGATGAGCATTGGCATCGAAATGGACGGTAACGACTGAGCCACCAGCAGCGCCCGAAGCTGACCGAGATCCACCATCAAGTTGGCGATCTGTGCTTTAAGGGCGCGTTGCGTGTCGTCGTGCGGCGAGAGTTGCTGGATAGTCATATAAAGCGTGTCACCCGCCTGTTGATTTGGCGTCAACTGAGGGGCCCTACCTGGGTCAGTCGACCAAATTCGCCGAGCCGCGTCGGTGACCGCGGCTCGAAGCTCGCCTCGAGCGTCCGCAGCTTCTGGTCCGTAGAGGGCCAAAACACGGTCGAGGAAAGCGACTTTTGCAGCCATCTGGATCACTTCGCTTCGCGCAGTGTCGTAGGTGCCCTTGGCCGAGCTGACAAGCAACCCCAACACCAGCGCGGTCATGGTAGCAACAAGACCCATGGCTAGTTTCACGGCGTCCTTAGAGTCAGCGCTCAGATGATCTTCAGGGAGGTAATGACGAACTCGTCTCCCGAGGAACGCGGCCACAACTAGAATCACGAACAAAATAACGGAGATAAGAATCATCATGACCTTTTCGCTGTAGATGAAATCGGTAACCTTCTTAAGCGACGGCTGTTTTTGTAGTTACGGCTCTCAGTTTAGTCATTGAGGATTCAGGCGTCTTCTTTGGCCCTTTGGTTTTACAAAGAAAACGAAGCCCATTTCAAGACAATAGTTGTCCTCCCGCGTGTGAATCTGATCTTGCCCTGATTTGACTTGACGCGCTTGGCGGCCTTGCGCACGATGCAAGCGAACAAAAAAGGAGAAACATATGAAATATTACATCCGGCTAATCGCAGCGGCCTTATGCTTTGGCACATTTGTGCTTTCCGCAGCAACGTCGTCCGCTCAAAACAAGGCTGCAAAACTTCAAGCGGTAGCGCAACAGCTCGATCTCACGCCTCAACAGAAGGTCAAGATTCTGCCGATCCTTGCCGATGAAGGACCTAAGGTGGAAGCGATCAAAAATGATAATTCGCTTTCAAAGATTCAGAAAATACAGCAAATCAGGGTTATCCATCGGCAGACTGACCCGCAGATGAAAGCGATTCTGTCACCCGCGCAGTACCAAAAGCTACAGGCGATTCGCCAACAGGCGATCAAAGATGCTGTTCAGACGTACAGCCGCTGATTAACTGTTTGCGTTGCCTTGGTTTTGCAGCTCGGTTTAGCCTATAGCATTTGATTTTCTTATCAGCTGGCCAATGCAGCCTTAAGTTTTTTCGGTCGTTCTGGACGGCTCGTCTTTTCGTGCCACGAGAACCTCGAAGTCAGTGTTATCCTATATAGGTGCCACCGGCTTGCCCGTGAAGACGATCGTCGCACCTGGCCTGACAACTCCCTTTCGCGGTTAAGTCATTCATTCGTCGAATGTCACTTGAGACTATCCTTCACTTCCAACAAGGGGCGGTCATCCAGCATAATCAAGCCGCCTCGTGGAGTGTCGATATCAGTAATCAGCGCAATGACGATGGCGATAAGAAGTGGAAACAGAAATCGCGCGAGAACTGGGTGACCGCGGGCGATTCCCGCCTCCCAGCCGGTCAGCCACAGACCACAAGCGGCGACGCACAACAACAGCAGCCAGACGGCGCCAGGCACGTGATTGCGCTTGGCAGCGATCCGCGTCGCCTCTAAATCAATGGTTTCATTGAGGCTGGCGATGAAACTTGCGGTAATCGGGGACGGTTGTTTCGCGGCGGCGGCAACTGCCTCATTCCAGAGGCGTTCATGCAGGTCGACGCTGCTCTTGCGCAATGCCGCGAACCGCTGCGAGAATTGCGTCTCACGATGAGCCTCGATGCGCAGCGATACGTATTCCCGAAGGAGCTGACCGACGTTGGCGGCTTGGGGCTCGGGTAACAGTCGCGCTCGACGCGCAGTAGTAAGGATGGAATTTGCTTCCTGAACCACGAGCTCGCGCCGGGTGTCGTGACGACTCACCGCCATGGCAAAGGTGAAACCAAGCAACAACCCCAACAGAGTCAGCACCGCCGCCGGCACGCTGCCACCGTCCTTCATTTGTCCCGGTTTGACCCGACTACGTGCAAGACCCACGCGCCACCCGAACTCCGAAAGGGCTAGCAGCACGACCGCCAGGATCGCAAACACCAGCCAGCTTGAAAAAATCCGGCTTAGGAATTGATCAAGCATGATGGGCTATCTTCGCTTTGTTCCGATTGCAATCCGGTTTTCGATTCGTAGTTAATCCGATGATCAATTGGTTTTCGGCGATGATTTCGATTGAGCTTGCCCCAGTCAATGTCTTTTTGATGCAATATGCATGCGAGAGTTCGTGTGCCTCAGCCAGCCCTGACTCTGGAAGAATGTAGGCCGGGCGAGCTTCACCAGATACCCGGGAAAAGGCGGTAGCGCACCAAGATCACATAGCTAGGCCATTCGGTATGTTGAGAGAGTACTCGCTCCTCAGCGTGAATGCGGTAGACCAGAGACATCCAACCAACCAATACCAGGAGGAGCGTGACGAAATTCCATTCCTGTAGGTTGTACCCGATGTCTGCAAGTATGTACGATAGATAGATCGGGTGGCGGACGAGTCTGTAGGGTCCATTCGTCACCAGACCTCTTAAAGCCGGACGGACCCCGAAGAGTCTCCCCATAGTGAGAAGACTCACAAGACTAAGAGCAGCGGCTAGCGTCACCAAAACCAGCCCGGCTGCGGGCGACGCCACATGGCCAGGCGACCAGCGTAGATAGATGACTTGGGCGTAGGGATAAGCATAAGCGGCCCCGACCGCCACGCTGGATGGTATGGAGTAATCCCATGCCTTCGGGCGGGGCCGCGTAAGCGCGATTCCAAGAACGATGAAATGTTGCAGGACGTAGATCCAATCTGTGATCGTGAAGGTGGGCGTCAGTAGAAAGAGGATTACCAATTCTACTGCCGTGACGCAGAAAAGGAGGAGATCGGCAAACCGTCGCCTAAACATTTCAGAGACGCGCGGGATCACTTGAGGGGTTGAGCGGCTTTATGGAATTCGGTCTAGCCCGAAGCCAGCGCGTCGGATAAATCAAACATGGACGGTGGGATGCGGTGTCCGGAAGGACGCAGTCAGCCACCGCGATTAACCGAAACTCTGACGACCCTTAGGGTCCAACATCAATTGCAAAAAGAGAGACTTAGTGGAGCGCCGGTAAGTTTACTGCTCACTTGTTAGGCCGCACTCGTTCTTGCGATTCGGCCCCTAATCTTGTGAGTCGTCCTCCACATCATCCTCAGTTACTCTCCAAGTCTTATCGGGGTTGTACAGGTCCATGCTCTGAAACGTCTTGAGCGTATCGGGCCCAAGATCCTTCTCGTAAACGACTCCGTCGGGGCCAACGATGAACGTCTGCACTCCCGTCACCCGATACTCAGCCGGCGCAGCGGCGAGAGCGAATCCGCCGATCATGGCTCCGCCAACCACGAAGTCCATCTCTCCCATGGGCGCCGCAGGTCCTTGCCCCTTCAAGACCTTGAAGTAGTAACCGTGATAGGGTTGACCTCGCTGCCCCGAATAACCTTCCGCCAGAGCTTTGGCGACTTCTTCTCCAACCGGACCTTCCCAAGTGCCATCCTGATTCTGCCACGCCAAACCATCGTGCTTCCCGGGCGTGCTAAGGACATGCTGTGCGTATTGGTTTACCTTCGAATCATCGTGTTTCTCCGCAGCGTACTCTTTTTGCGCCTCGACAAAACCACGACAAATCTCAATGGTGTTCAGTTCGTTGGCACCGATCCGCCGATTTAATATCTCCTCACGGCCTACCTTTGTATCAAAGGACCACTTGCCTTTGCGCTTCACGATGGGAATGGGAAGCGGAAAATCATCGTTACCTACCAGGAGAATGGCACGGTTCGGATCCTTCTTGTCCATTTCAATCGAGTTCTTTTCTTTTGCCTTTTCGGCAAAGGCGGTCGCGCGGTTCCTATCCTGAACTGGATCTTCAGAAGCAATGATGTCATCGCTGTCCGGTCCCAGAATTTCCTTCGCGGCGGCGACATCGAAATTCGCTGCTACTTGAATAAGAGCGTCGGCAGCCTGTTTTGGTGTATCGAATTGCTTTTGTTGTAGCTGCGATGCCGCCGCAGTTGACTCTTGTTTTGGCTCCGGCGCCCCTTGGGAGGCCAAGCCTAACAAGCAAAAGAAAAGCATCGTAGAGGCAATCAGAGAAATTTTCAATGAATTCATAATGTGTAGTCTTGTTCTCATTGTTTTTTAATTGATGGTTTGCTTATCTCCGACCGCCGCCTCCGCCTCCTCCTCTGCCGCCGCCGCCTCTGCCGCCGCCACCGCCGCGATGTCCGCCGCCGCCGCCTCCACCGCGACTCATTCCGCCACCTCCCATGCTATGACCGCCTCTGTTGCTGCTGGCTCGCGCGTAGTTTCCGCTGCCGCCGCCGCCAAATCCTCCGCCCCGAGAAGCGGAACTAGGCCGCGACGATGCGCTGCGGTTACCGACCTGGTTCTTAGCGCTACCGCCGGCCGGGCGCGTGGATACTCTCGTGCCGGCACCGCCTCCACCTGGACGAGCTCCCGCTCCGGCGCCACCTGCACCGCCGGGCTTTCCTGCACCGCCGGCTCCACCGGGTCTTCCCACTCCACCAGCGCCACCTGCACCGCCGGGCTTTCCTGCACCGCCGGCTCCACCGGGTCTTCCCACTCCACCAGCGCCACCTGCACCGCCGGCTCCGCCGGGTCTTCCGACACCACCAGCGCCACCCGCACCGCCGGGACGACCAGCGCCGCCTGCGCCACGAGCGCCCTGACCCCCGAACTTATTCGCCGTTTGCCTGTTCCCGTAAGGTGCATTCCCGCGGTGTTGCGAATTGTGCTGCCAGTTGCCGCCTTGGCGATTGACGTTGCGGTTGAAATTGTTGTTACGATTGAAATTGTTAGTGTTATTGATCTTGACGTTGCCGCCGTTCCAATCGCAATTGCCCCAGTTGCCGCCCCAGGCGCCCCAGGCGGCGGCACCCAAAGCAATTCCCGCGCCCCACGCTAAAGCCGTCCCTGGCACGTAGCCTGGGTAGGTGTAAGGATAATAGGGATAGGCAGGAGGAGCAGCCCCATAAACGACCTGCGGATCGTACGACGGGACGTAAACTACGTCGGGATTCGCTTGCTGAATTTCGATCACCTGTTTGCCACTCGCGACTGTCTCGGTCTGTACGACCTGCTGCGCACTGGTCTTTAGATTCCCGGTGCCCTGGGCTTTTGCACGCATCCGCTGAACTGCATCCATCACATCAGATTGCTGCGCCAGGAATGCATTTCCCAAGTCCGTTGTCCATTGAATATTGTCCGCCATGCGCGTAACCACGTCCGGATAAGCTACCAGTCCCTGGATGCTTGGGTCCCACGGCTGCTTTGACACGGCATCTGCTAGCGCTTTGTCTTTCAAGTCTGGGTTCTTAGCCATCCACTGCTGGAGCTGGATAACTTCGAGTGGATAAGTGGAAGCAGCGAGCGTTTGAGCCAGCAGCGGATCCGAGTAAAGAGCGATCGGTGCAACCAACGAATTCAATTGGTCATTAGGTAGCTTGGGAGCCTGTTCCGTGTCGGAGGTTGTCGTCGTAGTCATCTGTTGCGACTGGGCTTGTTGTGCCAGTGCGACTGAACAGGTCGATTCCCATAGTCCGATGGATAAAATGACCGTCAGGCCGTGAAACAATTCTCTACGGAATCTCGATTGAAAGATTAGTGGCTTCATAGGTTTGCTGGCTTTCTATATACCGTTTACTTCATCCCAAGCGTTGGACAAGATATTGTTTGAGCCGACAATAGTGAATCAGACCTTGAGGCTGCAAGCATTGCCCCGAAGGGCAAAACAAATCCAGCATTCGCCGGTCCAAGGCCCAAAGATCGCGTTGACAGCTGGCGTTCTTGCTTTGCATCAGGCTTGATTAAGGGTCCCTTTTTATTAAGAATCTAATTTTGCGTTGTTTGTTGCGCGATTTTCTGCGGCGATTGGACGCATCGAAACCCGAGGTGATTTGTGCCGGTGTTGACTTCACCTTTCCCGCGCGTGCCAACGATGTAGCGTGAGCAATACTGATCGTTGCAAAGGAACGAGCCGCCACGATGCACGCGCTTTTTCTCATTAGGCTCGGAAGGATCAAATGGCGAATCCGGACCTTGGGGATTGTTCGTAACGCCGCCTTTGTCCGCGAGAGTCTTGTAGTAGTCAGGGCGATACCAATCGCTGCACCATTCCCAGACATTGCCAGCCATGTCGTACAGACTGTAGCCATTCGCCGGAAACGATTTCACCGGCGCGACGCCGGTGTATCCATCTTCAACCGCGTCTTTCACTGGAAATTTTCCTTGCCACGTGTTCGCCATCCATTTCCCACCGGGACGAAATTCGTCGCCCCACACGTATGTTTTCCCTGATAAACCGCCGCGCGCAGCAAATTCGAACTCCGCCTCAGTCGGCAAACGTTTGCCCGCCCATTTCGCGTAGGCTTCCGCGTCGGGGTAAGCGATCTGAACGACCGGATATTTTTCTTTGCCTTTGATATCGCTCTCCGGTCCGAGCGGATGCCGCCAGCTCGCGCCTTTCACGTAACTCCACCATTGATAATGATCGTTCAGTGCAACTTCATGATCGGGCGGCGCGAACACAACTGAGCCTGCAACGAGATTTTCTGCCGGCGCAGTGGGAAACTCTTCTTTCGTTGGCGTACGCTCCGCAATCGTGATGTAACCGGTTGCTTTAACGAATTTCTCGAACTGCTCGTTTGTTACGGACGTTGCATCCATCCAGAATCCATCCACGCGAACGCGATGAATCGGTTCCGAGTCACTCGAGGCCATCGGCATTTCATGGTTCCCCTGCCCGTTCACAGCGGCGCCCATCGAAAATTCGCCGCCGGGAATCCAGACCATTCCCTCCGGCGCTTTGTCCGGCGGAGAATTCTTGTTCGGAATCGTCGGCTCGAACGAAGACGACCCGGACGTTTCCGCGTCACCGTTAGCGACACAGATACATAAACAAGCAATCAGAATATTACTTTTCAAATTCTAATACTTGGTCAGTTTGTCAGCGAAACCCTACAATTCTTTCCCGGCTACCTCACTGGCGTTATGATTGTACAAATTTACACCCCGTCGAGCGATAGCAATATTGGACCTTAGTCCTATTTGAGCATGACTCTTTTGGCATTGCGTCATCTCGGGGAGCGATATCGTTCGAAATAGTAAGTGATCGTAAAGCTGATCTGAAATTTTTTGGCACCGCCATTAAGTGACTTTTCCAGCGTCGCGCTTAGAACAAGCGGAATGTTCGAGATGCGTTTGGCTATACCCACGTCTACCGTGTGAATCCAGTGGTCGCCGCCTTCAAAATCGACCTTCGCTTTGTACTTCGTACCGACTGACCAATCGTAGGGAAGGATTACGGTGCTCGGCAGAGACAACTCAAGATAGCGCTGTGACGCGACATCATGTTCTTCGGCAACCGACTGGCTGTATTCGACAGTCGGAGCCAGCGTGAGCCACTTCGTAATATCGTGCCCGACAGCCCAAAGGGTGTGGAGACGCCACACACCTTCACGAAGCGCGGGACTGGAAGCAGTATCAGCGTGCAACTCAATTCCACCGCCCGTTCGCCATCCTTCCTTGAGGCGAAAAGCGGTGCCTGTCCCAACCTCGATATCGCCGAGACCGCCTATGTCGGCGTGGCCCGATTCTTCATTCCGTCGCTCATAAACGACGGGTAATTTCAACCGTACAGCCCAGTCTTGCCGGTCGCTCAGAGGCCATCCCCATAATCCTGTCGCCGTCCACGTAGCTTTTTTCGTACCGTGTTTGAATTCATCCCACTCCGTATCCAATGAAGTGTAAGACCCGATGATGGTCCGATCGTTTAGTTGTTTCAGTTGCTCCTCTGCGGCTGCAGCGTCAGAATCCGTGGCTACCTCCGCCGCGGGCAACACGCCTGCCGCAATTAAGCTCAGGCTGGGAAACAGGCACCGGCCCAGGGAATTCAACGAAGTCGGAAAGCACACGCGCACAGGTTGCAATGGGCATCCAATTTACGATTGTTCTAAGTTACAAGCTAATGATGACAACATAGCGATAGCTGGTTTTAGGACGCGTCATTTCCCGAGACTGTTCAGGACATTTATCATCGGCTCACTGGGAATTCGGATCACGCCAGCAAATGGATGGTCCAGCTCTAGGACCAGAAAAACAGCACACGCGACCGAGAAAGCCCCGGCAATCAAAGCGAGCGTATTAGTGGCTTTGGTCGGCGCAAGCAGGCTAAAGCCAAAGAAGATGACCACGAGCCACAAGACCAGTGCGATCAGCAACGGCTTCGAAACCGACGAAACTGCCTGCGCCTGCACCATGGCGCGAATCTCGGCGAGTTGCATCATCAAAGTCGCCGCCTGCGTCTTAAGAGCGCGTTGCAATTCGTTGTGCGGTTCAAGATGACTCACTGTCAGGTAAATGGCATCCCCCATCTGCTGGTTGGGGTCGAGCCGGACTTGCCCGCTTCGCTCCACTGGCCAGGTCCGTTGGACTCCATCCGCGATGGCGTCCCGAAGGGCATGACGCGCGTCCGTTGTCTCCGGTCCGTAAAGCCTTAACACTCGATCAAGCAAAGCGACTTTGGCAGCCATCTGCATCACTTGGCTTCGGGCGGTGTCAAAGGAACCCTTAGCCGAACTGATAAGCAGCCCAAGGAGTATGGCGGTCATCGTAGCGACAAGCCCCAGCGCTAATTTCATGGCGTCTTTAGACTCAGCGCTGAGTTGCTCCTCGGGAAGAACTCGAGCCAGGCGTCCCCCTAGAAACGTCACAGCAACGAGAATCGCGAACAAAATGACGGAAACAAGGGTTATGATCATGAGTTGGCTACCTTTGAGGTATCGTATGGTCGAGATCTGCTGGGGAATGTACGATTGAAGTTTAGGCCTACTTCACGGCCGGATCCTTTCAGTAACTCGATCACGCGCCGAAGCAGAAATCTAATCATTTTGCGACTTCCGGTTGAGCCAGACCAGGCAGCCCAACACGGATGAGCTGTGAGAAATCGGGAGAGTCGTTGGCGGCACGGGCGCGCGTGTCGATCAAGCTTCGGCTTTTTAGCTCGGCAAACGGAAGCCCGTCGGTGACGATGAAGTGGCGCTCATACATTAACTCATCGCCTTTGCCATTGAGCAGGATGCGCCAATCCCATGGTATGCGCTCCTTCGGTGGATGCTGCGTTCGTATGCTCGTAGTGCAATTGGTGGTAATGGCGTTATACCAGCGCGGTTTGTTCCGGAGAGCGTTGAGTGAATGGATGTATTCGAGGAAACGTTCACGCGCGCGCGCCGGCGAAATCGTCGTGTGGTAAAGATAGATATCCTCATCGCGGTAGTTTGTGCGCACGCGAATCACGTCGCGCTCATCGGCCACGATGTAGATGAGTTCGAACTGCCGGTAGAGGCCTTCGATAGCGGAATAGGTTTGGCCAACCTTCCTGCGCGTCTCGATGGAGAAGCAGAGTGGCGGCGCGCCAGTGAATTGGAAGCTAACGATGGGATGGGCGATCCAGGGCGAGCCCCAGTAATCGATCGCGAGGTCGATGCCGGTGATCTGCGAGATGCCCACGGTGCGCGTCTCCCAATGCGGCGTGTACTCGGTCTCGGTCCGGTAATCGCAGTTGCGTACATTGTGGAAGGTTACTTCGTCGCCTTGAATGTCCGCCCACGCCTTCTGAGCCACGTCCGGCTG
>Ga0209805_1002194_pt1 | contig 11421 bp, 5 predicted proteins | sample GraSoiAngelo_148_FD_185905 | JGI IMG/M metagenome (GOLD analysis project Ga0209805, IMG submission 185905) | Grasslands soil microbial communities from the Angelo Coastal Reserve, California, USA - 14_1009_09_20cm (SPAdes) (version 2) | ecosystem: Environmental > Terrestrial > Soil > Grasslands ... | reverse complement strand
GAGCGTGGCGATCCTGCGGGAAACGGCCGGCCCCTCGGTGGATCTCGTGTGCGCGCTCGTGGCGCTGGGCCAGTCGCGTCTGCTCGCAGGCGACCTGGTAGGCGCTGCCCGCGTGCTGGCGGAGGCTTTGGGCGTGGCGCGGGCCGTACGACCGCACTACTGGATCACCTACGCGCTGTACTGGCAGGGCTGCGTGGCGCAAGCCAGCGGCGACCTCGCGGCCGCGCGCGCGGCGTTCGACGAGGGCGTCGCCCTCGCGCTCGAGGATGGTTACAACGCGCCCATCGCGCACCTCGCCACCATGCGAGGCCGGCTCGCCCTCGCCGAAGCAGACAACGCGGGCGCGTTGAGTTCCTTCGCCATCGGACTGGCGTCGCTCAAGCGGACGAAGAACCACTGGTCCACGATCATCCTGGTGGAAGACCTGGCACGGATCGCAGCCGATCGGGGCGACGCCGTGCGGGCGGCCCGCTTGCTCGGCGCGGCGGCCAACCTGCGCGAGGAAGCCGGGGCCGCCCCACTGCCGCTCGAGCGCGAGATCCTCGACCGTCTCGCCGGAACGGTTCGTGCCAGCCTCGGCGTGACGGCGTTCGAAGCGGCGTTCCAGGCGGGGCAAGCACTAAGTCTGAGCTCGGCGCTTGACCTCGCCGAGTCGATGGTGGGGGAGCCCACGGCGGCGGCGCGCCCGGCCGGCGCGCAGGTCCTGCGGGTCAATGCCCTCGGCCCGCTGGAGATCTCAGTGGACGGCGAGCGACTTCCCGACACCGCCTGGAGCGACGCCAAGCCGCGCGAGCTGCTGCTCTACTTCCTGTGTCATCCGGGGGGCCGCACCGGCGAGCAGATCGGGCTCACGTTGTGGCGTGACGCCTCGCCCGCCCAGCGCAAGAACGACTTCCACGTCACCCTGCACCAGCTGCGGCGCATTCTGGGCCGGCCCGACTGGATCGTGTTCGCGGAGGAGCGCTATCGGATCAACCCGCGCTTCACCGTGGAATTCGACGGACGCCAATTCGAAACCGAGCTGCGGCTGGCGCAGGCGGCGCTCGTCCAGGGCGGAGACCCCGCGCCGCTCGCGCGCGCCCTGGCGCGCTACCACGGCGACTTCCTGGAGGACACGAAGGCGGGGGCCGGCGACTGGTATCTGGAGCACCGAGACCGCTGGCGCCGGCTGTACCTCGAGGGCCAGCTCGCGCTCGAGCAGCCTGCGTCATGAGGGAACTTCTCGACGATAGGGTTCATTCATGAATCATGACTGCGTACGGCACCCAAGTCCGCCTCGTGGCCCGCGGGCTGGTCGATTATCTCGCCGGTATCGATCCCAGCGCCGTGGGGTTGGTTACGGCACTGCTTACACTGATCCGCAGACGCAGCTCCTGACCGCGCCCTAATCGAGCCGCGGCCGCAGCAATCATCCACAACCCACCCGATCAGGTAGGAGACCCCGGGAACTCACAGGCAAATTTGTTCATTACTGAACTGTACCTGGGCCGATGTTTGAAACTGTGGCGCGATCGAGACCGTCTCGATGTCGAATTGAGACTCGCCCCAACGTCTAGTACAGGGAGCAGTGCTTCACCTTTATCAGACAGAAGGAGATCAGCCCGTATGCGCAGTCGCCTCCTCATGAACAATCGCGGCTGGGTTGGATCGGCCGTGCTGTTGGGAACGCTCCTGGTCACTGCCGGCAGTCTGGTGGCCTGGAAACACGCCGCCGCCCGGAAGGCCGATGCCGCGGCCGCGAGCCAGCCCGAGCCCATCGAATCGGTGACCCTGGCCGTCGCCCGGGCGCGGCAGTATCGCCCCACGACCACCTCGGTCGGAACCGTCCTCGCGCTCAACTCCATCACCCTGCGTAACGAGCTTTCAGGCACGGTCCGCCAGGTGATGCTCGCGCCCGGACGGGTCGTCGACTCCGGCACCGTGCTCGTCGGGCTCGATGTCTCCGTGGAAGAAGCGGAGCTGCAGGCAGAGCAAGCCCAGGCCGACCTGGCGGCAACGAGCCTCGCGCGCCTCGAGGTCCTGCGGCAGGCCCAGGCCACGTCTCAGGAGGAAGTCGACCAGGCTCGTGCGGCGCGCGACGTCGCGCTGGCACAGCTGGCGCGCACCCGGGCCGTCATCGCGAAGAAGACGATCCGTGCTCCGTTCCGGGCTCGCGTTGGGATCTCCGATGTGCATCCCGGGCAGTACCTGAACGAAGGCACCGAGCTCACCACGCTGCAGGGGGTCGACGCCGCAGCCAACGTGGACTTCACGGTGGCGCAAGCGGTGGCGGCCGAGCTGCACGCGGGCGAGCCCGTCGCCGTGTACGCGGCAGACGACCCTCGGCCGATCACGGCCCGGATCGTCGCGGTCGATGCGCGGGTCGACCCGGCAACCCGCAACGCACTCGTGCGGGCCCGGATCCAGAGCCAGGCCCCGGCGCCGGGTGCCTCGGTGCGCGTCGAGGTCCCCACGGGACCCTCGACCACGGTCGTGGCGATTCCGGTGAGCGCCCTCCGCAAGGGGCCCGCCGGCGACCACGTCTTCCTCATCGCAGCCGACTCGGCAGGTCACACTCGCGCTCATGTGCAGCCGGTGCAAAGCGGGCCGGTGCTCGACGATGACGTCGTGATCCTGAGTGGTCTCACCCCCGGCCAGCAGGTGGCTACCTCGGGGTCCTTCAAGCTACGCGAGTCTGTGCGGGTCGCGGGCGACTCAACTCGTTAATCGGAAAACCGTTCATGCGCTCTTTTACTGACACGTTCATCCGGCATCCGGTCCTCGCGGTCGTAGTCAACCTCGTGATCGTGCTCGTGGGTTGGCGGGCGATTACGACGCTGCCGGTGCAGCAGTATCCGAACATCCAGAGCTCGTCGGTGCTGATCACGACGGTGTATTACGGCGCGAGCGCCGAAACCGTCCGCGGCTTTCTCACGACGCCGATCGAGCGCGTCGTGTCGGCCATCAGCGGCGTGGACTACGTCGAATCCACCAGCCGCGCCGGCGTCAGCACCATCACAGTGCACCTGAAGCTGAACCACAACAGCACGGCGGCGCTGGCGGAGGTCACCGCGCGGCTGCAGCAGGTGCGCTCCGAGCTGCCCGCCGAGGCCGAGCCACCGGTGGTGGAGGTGCAGCGGGCCGACCGGCCGTATGCGTCGTTCTACCTGAGCTTCACGTCCTCGGCGCGCGAGATTCCGGCGCTCACCGACTGGCTCACCCGCAACATGCAGCCCCAGCTCTCGACGCTGGCCGGCGTGCAGCGGGTGGACGTGGTCGGCGGGCGGCCCATCGCCATGCGGATCTGGATCGACCCCGACCGGTTGGCCGCGCTCAATCTCGCGCCCGGCGACGTGCACGCGGCGCTGCAGCGCAACAACTACCTCGCCGCCGTGGGGCAGACCAAGGGCGACCTGGTGCAGGTCAACCTGCTTGCCAACACCGATCTGCGCACGCCCGAGGAGTTCAAGAACCTGGTCGTGGCCGAGCGCAACGGGGCGATCGTGCGACTGTCCGACGTCGCCCGCGTCGAGCTGGGGGCGGAGGAAGCCGACTTCATCACCAAATTCAGCGACAAAGAAGCCGTGTACATGGGCGTCTGGCCGCTGCCGGGTAGCAACGAGATCGAAGTGGCCAACCGGCTCCACGCTGAAATGGCCCGGATCCGGCCCACGCTGCCCAGCGATATCGACATGCAGATGGCCTACGACGCGACGGTGTTCATGACCGACGCGCTGCAGGAGATCTCGAAGACCCTGGTCGAGACGATCCTGATCGTCGGCCTCGTGGTCTTCCTGTTCATGGGGTCGATCCGGACCGCCTTGGTGCCGCTGGTGGCAATGCCGGTGTCGCTGGTAGGCGCCGCGATCGTCATGTACGCCTTCGGCTTCAGCCTGAACCTCCTCACCATCCTCGCGATCGTGCTGTCGGTGGGATTGGTGGTGGACGATGCCATCGTCGTGGTCGAAAACGTCGAGCGGCACGTGCGCGAGGGCAAGACACGGATCCAGGCGGCCATCGTGGGCGCGCGCGAGCTGGTCGGCCCCATCATCGCGATGACGATCACGCTCGCGGCGGTATACACACCGATCGGGTTCCAGGGCGGGCTCACCGGCTCCTTGTTCCTGGAGTTCGCGATCACCCTCGCGGCCGCCGTCGTAGTGTCGGGTTTCGTGGCGGTGACGCTGTCCCCGGTGATGAGCTCGCGCTTCGTCCACGAAGCGGGGCGGGAGGGGCGGCTGACAAAGCTGGTGCACCATGGCTTCGAAGCGGTGCGCCGGCGCTATGAGCGGTTGCTGGACGGCGCCCTGCAAATGCGCTGGGCGATCGTCGCGGCTGCGGTGCTCGTTATGTTGGCGGCGGTGCCGCTGTATCAGAACTCGCGGCGGGAGTTGGCGCCCATCGAGGACCAGAGCCACATCAGCCTGTTCATGGCGGCCTCGCCCGACGCGTCGCTCGAGGCGACCAACAAGGCGTCGCTCCAGGTCGTGAAGGCTGTCACGTCGTTCCCCGAAGCCAAGTTCATGTGGTCGCTGACGGCCAACTGGGGCGGGTTCGGCGGGATGGTCGCGAAGAATTGGAAGGAACGCAAGCGCACGACCGAGCAGATGTACGGCCAGCTGTACTACGCCGTGTCGCAGGTGCCGGGCTTGCAGGTGTTCCCCCGCCTCGACCCCCCGTTGCCGACGCCCGGGCAGTATGACGTGGAGCTGATTCTGGCCAGCGACGTGCCCCCGGACCAGATGCTGCAGACGGTGGGCGCCGTGCTGGGCGCCGGCTGGCAGAGCGGCAAGTTCCTGTACGTCGACACCGACTTGAAGATCGATCTGCCCGAAGCGCGCGTCGTGATCGATCGCGACCAGGTGGCCGACCTGGGGCTCGACCTCGCCAGCGTGGGCCGAGAGCTCGGTACGCTGCTGGGCGGCGCGTACGTCAACCGGTTCAACTATTACGACCGCAGCTACAAGGTCATTCCCCAGATCGGCGACGAGCGCCGCACCACGGTGGCGCCGCTGCTCGATCTCAAGATCAAGACGCCGAGCGGTCGGCTCGTGCCGGTGTCGACGTTCACGCACATCGAGTCGAGCACCGCGCCGCGCACGCTGAATCGCTTCCAGCAGAGAAACGCGGTGCGGATCTTCGGCGGCGTGAAGCCCGGCGTCACCAAAGAAGAAGGGCTGCGCGTGTTGGAGAACGCCGCGAAGGCGGTGACGGGCCCCGGCGTCGGGCTGGACTACGCCGGCGAATCGCGGCAGATCCGCCTCGAAGGCGCGGCGCTCACCGTGACCCTCGGATTCGCCGTGATCCTGATCTATCTGGTGCTCGCGGCGCAGTTCCGGAGCTTCCGGGACCCGCTGATCGTGCTGGTGGGCTCGGTGCCGCTCGCGATTTCCGGGGCGCTGGTGTTCAGCTACCTCGATTTCACCACCATCAACATCTACTCCCAGGTCGGGTTGATCACGCTGGTGGGACTGATAGCGAAGAACGGCATCCTGATCGTGCAGTTCGCCAATACGCTCCAGTCGCAGGGCGTGGCGAAGCTGGCCGCGCTGCGTGAAGCATCGCTCACCCGGCTCCGGCCCGTGCTGATGACTTCGGCGGCCACCGTCTTCGGGCACCTGCCGCTGGTGTTCGCGACCGGCCCGGGATCGGCGGCGCGCAACAGCATCGGGACCGTGCTGGTGGCGGGCATGACGGTGGGGACGCTGTTCACCCTGTTCGTGGTCCCCGTCTTCTACTCGTTCATCGCAGCCGAGCACCGTCCCGAAACGGAAGCGGAGAGCGAGAGTTTCGTTCTCGAACCTGCACCTGCAATGGTTGGGGAGGTGGCTCATGCGTAGCGCAATTCTCCTCGCGTTCGTTGCGCTCTACGGATGCGCCACGGCTCCGGGGTACCGATCATCGTCGGTGCAGCCACCGCAGGCGTTCCGGGAAACGAGCGGCGATCCTCAGCCGGCGACCCCCTCTCCCGAGAGTCCTCACCCCCTGTCCCCCTCTCCCGTTGGGAGAGGGGGAACGAAGGACGAGCCCCCGGTCTCGTCCGATTACTGGGACCAGCTGAGCGACACCACGCTGTCCCGCCTGGTGGGCGAGGTGCTGCGCGGCAACTTGGACGTTCGGTCGGCGCGGGCTCGCGTGAGCGCCGCGCGCTCGGACCGGATCCGCAGCGTGCTGGATCTGACGCCATCGGCGACGCTCGCGGCCGGTTACTCCCGGCAACGGCTGTCGAGTGCGAGCTTCCCCGGTTCGTTCGGCGCCTTCCCGGACCAGAATGTTTGGGATGCCGGCGTGAATGCCTCCTGGGACCTGGACGTGTTCGGCGGCATCCGCCACACCGTTCAGGCGCGGGGCGCGCTGGCGGACGTGGCCCAGGAAGACCTGCGCGACGTGCAGGTAAGCCTGACCGCGGAGGTGGCCCGCGCCTATTTCGAGCTGCGGGGAGCGCAGGAACAGCTCCTAGTGGCCCAACGGAACGCCGAGAACCAGCGCCGCACGTTCGACCTTACGAAGCAGCGGCTCGACGCGGGGCGCGGCAGCGCATTCGATACGGAGCGGGCGCAGGCGCAGCTCAGCTCGACGCTCGCCTCGATTCCCGCCCGTGAGGCTCAGGTAGCGGCGGCCCAGTACCGCATCGGTACGCTCGTCGGCCGCTCGCCCACCGAGGTTGCCCGGGAGCTCGAGCAGACCGCGGCGCTGCCGCAGCTGCCGGAGGTAGCCTCCATCGGGACGCCGGACGTGGTGGTCCGCTACCGGCCCGACGTGGCCGCGGCCGAGCGGTTCGCCGCGGCGCAGGGAGCGCTGGTGGGTGCGGCCAAGGCGAGCTACTTGCCGCGGCTCAGCATCGGCGGAACCGCGGGCTACGCCGCGCCCGAGTTCAGCTCAGTGGGCAACCAAGGAACGCTGCGCTACGCCGTGGGGCCCGTGATCACCTGGCCGGGTCTCAACCTGGGGCGGGTGAAGGCGGAGGTGAACGCGGCAGAGGCACGGGAGGAAGCGGCCCGCGCACAATACAGTCGTGTGGTGCTCTCGGCGATGGAAGACATGGAGACGAGCCTGGCGCGGTATCGCGCCGGGCGGCTCCAGGTGGAGCGACTCCAGGACGCGAGCGCCGCGAGCGAGCGCGCGGCCGAGCTGGCGCGCATGCGGTTCCGCGAAGGAGTCACGGATTTTCTGCAGGTGCTGGACGCGGAGCGGACGCAGCTCGAGGCTCAGGATCGGCTGGCCCAGGGGCGCATCGACGCGGCGACGGCGTACGCGGCGCTGTACAAGGCGACCGGGGGTCGGTAACCCTGTTTTCGTCGCTACCGGTTGATCCAGTACGACAGCTTCACCAGGAACCCGTTGTCGGGCCGTAGGTCGAACAGATCGTTCAGGTCACCGCCAAAGCCGCGGGTGCCCTCGACGCCGGTCGACCCGAGGCGCCCCTGGCTCCACACCACGAACAGCGTCGAGCCGGGCCGATATTCCCAGCGGAACACGACATTGGAACGGAACTGCTTGTAGTTGAAGCCGCCGGGGTTGTCGGCGAGGACCGTGTCCTGCTCGTAGCGACGCGCGAAGTCTGCGGCGCGCGGCGTGGGGGACAGCTTCTGCACGTTGCTGTAGGTCCCCTTCGAGACGAACGGCTGGGCGTATACCTGCAGCGTCGCGCTGGCCGTGAACGGGTACGTGAAGCGCAGGGTCACGCCGAGCTGCTTCTGCTCGAGGTGAGCGAACACGTAGCGGGTGACGTGCGGGACGATGGTCGTGTCCGTGACGGGCCCGAGCGGCTGCACCTCGTTGCTGGCGCGGGTGTAGTTGGGGATGATCGCCGCCGTGACGCGCGACGCCAGCTTGAAATCGACCTCGGGCATCAGGTTGAGGCTGTGTGACCGCCCGCCGTCTCCCCGCCAATAGTTGACCCAGAAGTACGGCACGATCGCCTTGCGGTCGTCCCCGTTGAGACCGGCCCACGGTGCGATGTACGGATCCTGCCGCACGGCGGGCCCCCCGCGTGCGCAGGAATAGCAGTATGTCTCGCCCAGCTGGCCGAAAGTGCTTCCCATGTGGAACGACCACGTGTTGTTGAACGTGGTATGTGTGTTGGTATTGAACGCCCGCTCCTCGGGTAGTCCTGCGGCCGTCCAGAATTGCCACCAGTTGAAATTCCACTGAAACCGCTGGTACAGCGCGCGTCGGTGGCGGTCGAAGTATCCCATCCAGGTGCTCCAGGTCTGCTGGTCGGCGCGCTGCAGGTAGCCGAGGTCGTTGATTTCGAAGCCGGCAGAGCGTCGCTGATAGCCCGTTTGGAACAACAGATGCGCGCCTCCTACCTTGCTCAACTGTAGCTCCTCGGCGTCCCCGGAGAGCGAGGTGCGCGTCGGGTCGTACGGAAGCCCGGCGTCGGGTCGCTGGTAGTAGTGGACCGCCTCGCGCTGGGTGGAATCGATGGCCTGGGCGCTGCCCGCCACCCGACTGAAATCGAGCGAGCCCGAGACCTCGAATCGGCCGCCGGGAAAGCGATGGCGGAAGTCCGCGCCGCCCACGTAGGCGGTGCGTCGCAGGTAGGGAGCGGTAAAGGCGTCGTTGTCCCGGTTGACCGCGGTGACGATGCCACCCACGCTCGACTCGCCGCCCCGCAGGTCCTGGCGCAGGCGGACGACGCCATAATTGCTGGTCGGCTCGATCGTCACGCCGCCGACGCCCGTGACGTGCTGGGTGACGGCATCGAGGACACCGATCGTCAATCCCCCTGGCAGGCGGCCGGTCAGCTTCCCCGCACCGAAAATCCGCGTGAAGGCGGGCGACGTGGTGTCCGAATAAGTGCCCGCGAGCTGGGGGGCGCGTCCGATGCGCCGCGAGTACACCAGGCCTTCGCCGGTACTGCAGTCGTTGACCGCAGTGCAGTTCACGTCGAATCGAAAGATGCCCGCACCCTGCACGAAGAACGGGCGCTGCTCCTTGAAGAAGGTCTCGAACGCCGTGAGGTTGAGCACCGCCGGATCGGCCTCGACCTGGCCGAAGTCCGGATTGACCGTCGCGTCCAGGGTGAGGTTCGACGCGACGCGATACTTCAGGTCGCCCCCGCCAGCGATGTCCTGCGTCCGGCCGATCCCGGTGCTCGTGAACTCCGACACGTTCTTGGTCACCACGTAGGGGGCCGCCTCGAGCCGGCGTGGGGCCTCGAGATCGTCGAACCCGTCGACCTCGCCGAACTGCGACACGAACCCGGCCTTCGACTGGCGGAACAGGGGCCAGCTCACGCGCTGGGCGTAGCGGTACAGGTCCCGATCGATCGTGAGTCCGAAGGTGTGGTGCTGCTGCCGCCCGTAACGCAGCTGCGACACCGGGATGCGGAATTCGGCCGTCCAGCCGAGCGAATCGAAGCGGGTCGCGACATCCCACACCGCGTCCCAGGCGAAGTCTTCATTGCCGTCGTTGTAGACCTGCGCGTCGAGCTTCACCCCCGAGGGATTGACGCCGAATTCATAGCCGGTTCGGCGATCATGATACGAATCCAGGAACAGCCAGATCATGTCGGAGGGCGTGAAGTAGTCGCGCCGGGCGAGCACCGTGATGATGCTATCGGGGTGCGGATCGAAGGCGCGGACGAAGACGTACAGGTTGGCCGCGTCGTAGGCGATTTTCGCCTCGGTCGGGAGCTTGGGCGGGTCGCCCTCGCTGGGCCGCCACTCTTGAAATCCGGTAATCGGTTGGGCCTCCCGCCACACGGCATCGTCGGCGCGCCCGTCAATGACGGGCGGTTGACCGGCACGGGTGGCGAGGACCCTGCTCGCGGGGGCCGGGGCCGGGGGCGGGGGCGGGGGCGGATCTTGACTCTGACTGGAGAGCGTGACGGCGGCGAGAAGCGGCAACCCGAGAAGCATGAACGGCCTTGGGGTGGAGGTTTCCCGATTAGATGACGGGACCTCGAAAAGGGTTGTTTCAGCGGGGTCGGCAAAGCGAGGGGTTCTGGCGGCGCGGCGCCGACGGTGCGATTGTAGTGGCCCGATGCCAATCGCGGCACCGGACCTGATAACTCCTCACATTTGTTTGAACAAAAGGCTTACGCACGTGACGCTCGACGGCCGGAGGAGCGAGCACAGGCGTTCAGACGGCGTGAAAAAAAGAGCACGCAGCGCGACCCGTGTCAATCACGGTGTGCCCTTCGAGTTGTAACGTCAGTCTTCGGAGTAGCGTGCGTGTTGCAGTCACGCATCACTAAGCAGCGACTACCCTGCGCGCGCCCGCTCAGGGCGCGCGATCCATTATCTTGACGGCTTCCGCGCGCCGCAGCGAAACCGGGGGGAGCGTGGGCTATGCGGGCCAGAGTGATTACCGTCGGAGTCGCCCTGTGCGTCGCCTGTAAGGGATCAGAGCGAGAAGTGCCAAAGCCGCCGGCCAAGCTGGCGGGCGTACGGGTTGTGGACTTGATCCCTGTCTCGCTGAGTGGGGAAAGCTGGCAGGACGCCGAGCCATTCCTGGCGCTGTACGCCTCGAACCCGCGTCTCATGGCGGCCTCGGCCTTCACGCCGAATCCCGGCGGCTCCGCCAGCGCGACCGCGCCCATTTTCGTCTCCGACGATGGAGGCGACTCCTGGACGCTCCGCAACACCCTCCCCAGCCAGACGATGACGGCCGATATCACCCACGCCGTCGGGGGCAACCCGCCCGTGCTGTACGCCGGAATCATGAAGGTGCCCGACTTCCCCCTCAACGAGCTCAAGGCGAACGACTTGTTCTCGCCCGCGACCATGAGACTGCAAGGGTTCCGCGCCGACATCGATCAGCCGTTCGTGCGCACCAGCGCCGTCGGCAACGCCGATCGCGTGTATATCGGCCTCAATGATTTCGACGCACCGGACGGGCGCACCGCGACCGTCGACGTCTCGCTCGACGGGGGCACGACCTATACGTCCCGGCGCATCGAAACCCGCAACACCGCGGGGCAGAATGGTCCGTCCATCCGGCCCGCCGTGGCACAGGATCACACCGTGTACGTCGCGTACTTCGGCTGGCGCTCGAACGCGGGAGCGGACGTCACGAGCGACGTCGTCGTGGTGCGCGACGACAGCGGCGCGACGGGGGCCACGCCGTTCCGCGACCTGGTGGACCCCTCGGACCACCTCCCCGGCCGCCTCGTGGCGACCCACGTCACCATCCCCTGGTCCAACGCGCCGACGCTGGGGCAGGAGCGCATCGGCTCCACCCTGTCGATCGCAGTGGACGCGCTCCACAGCGACAACGTGTACCTGGCATGGGCCGACCGGGTCGGGACGGGCGACATCTATACGGTGCACGTGCGGCGCTCGACCGACCGCGGCGCGACCTGGAGCAGCGACCTGCGCACCCTGACGAACGCCACCGATGCAAGCCTGGCGGTCTCGACCAACGGCACGGTCGGTCTCTTGTATCAGCAGGTGACCGGGCCCGCAGGCGCCAGCCGGTGGGTCACCCGCCTGG
>Ga0209805_1002193_pt1 | contig 11424 bp, 7 predicted proteins | sample GraSoiAngelo_148_FD_185905 | JGI IMG/M metagenome (GOLD analysis project Ga0209805, IMG submission 185905) | Grasslands soil microbial communities from the Angelo Coastal Reserve, California, USA - 14_1009_09_20cm (SPAdes) (version 2) | ecosystem: Environmental > Terrestrial > Soil > Grasslands ... | reverse complement strand
TCGCGCATCCCCGGTGTGGTTTCTGCCGGCTTCAGCCATGGAGAGGTTGGAGGGGGCTTCGACTGGATACAGAAGGTCCGTATTCACGGCGCGAGCGGAAATCTGTTTTCTTCCAACTGCGACCGGGTTATGCCGGGATTCTTCCGTACGGTGGGTATTTCACCGCTTCGAGGACGCACATTTGATTGGCACGATGACCTGCACTCTTCACACACAGTCGTCGTCAGCGAAAATCTCGCCCAAATGCTGTTTCCTCGTGGGAACGCAATTGGACAGCACATCGACGTAGTCACGGATCCAAGGTGGCAGGATCTCGAAATCATCGGAGTTGTTAGCAATGCGAGTCTTTACGACATTCACCGGCCGCCGGAACCGACCGTTTACTTGGACACCTTGCAGTACGGCATGTCGGCAGAATTCGACACCTTGCTTGTCCATACCGAGCTTTCACCCGCCGCCATACTCGCTCCCCTCCGGCAAGCTTTCGATTCACTCGGCCACCAATACGTGGTCTCAGTTGGTACTCTCAGGAAGACGATCAATGACTCCATTTTGCCCGAGGGCATTATTGCGACGCTTTCCGGATTCTTCGCTCTACTGGCGCTCCTCATCGCCGGGATTGGGCTGTTCGGTTTGATGGCCTATACCATCACACGACGCACTCGCGAACTCGGCATCCGTTTTGCCTGTGGCGCACAACGCATTGCTGTGCTGAGAATGATCCTGGCCGAGACGTTTATGGTGGTTCTGATTGGCATCGCCGCTGGACTGCCCTGCGCGCTCGCGGCGACCCATCTCGTAGCGCACATGCTCATTGCTGTGACGCCTTATGATCCAGCAACGCTCACCGCTGCTGCGGTCGCGCTCCTCAGTGTCGGCGCACTCGCTGGTTACATTCCTGCGCGTCGGGCAATGAAAGTCGATCCCATGGTCGCCCTGAGGCACGAGTAGAGGAGGTCTTGCTTTCATGCGACCGGAGCATTGGCTGTTCACGATTCCCATGCGGCTGCGGTCGTTGTTTCGCTGGACGCAGGCGGACCAGGAATTAGACGACGAGCTGCGCGACCACCTCGAACGAAAAACCGAGGAACACGTCGCGCAAGGGATGACGCAAGAAGAGGCGCACCGCCGTGCGCGCCTCGACTTGGGCGGTATCGAGCAGACCAAAGAGAAATGCCGCGACACCCGCCGAGTGAACTGGATTCAAGACTTCGTTCAGGATTTGCGTTTCGCCATGCGCATGTTGCGCAAGTCTCCGGGTTTCACGACCGTTGCTGTCCTCACTCTCGCGGTTGGGATTGGCGGCGCGTCTGCCGTGTTCAGCGAGGTGGATCGGATTCTATTCCGCAGCTTGCCTTATCCCGAGGACACCCGTTTGGTGTCTTTCGGCCTGCTTGCCCCCATCGAGCGCGATGAATTCATGCTGGGCTCAAGCTACGTTGATTTCAGAAAGCAGCCAGGCCCATTTGAAGCAATCGCAGCAATGAACCCCGGCACGACCGCCTGCGATTTAACCGAGCAAAACGCCATGCGGTTGAACTGCGCCCTTGTGGAACAAACTTTTCTTCCCACCTTGGGCGTTCAGCCGCTCCTTGGCCGCAACTTCCTGCCGGACGAGGACCGTCCGAACGTGCCGCGCATCGCTGTGCTGTCTTACTCGCTTTGGAGGAGCCGATTTGGCGGAGACCCGGGCGTGCTGGACAAGACGATCTCTTTGGATGGCGCAGCAACGCGAATCGTGGGTGTGCTTCCGGCGAACTTCGAGATGCCCACACTGAGCCCCATTGATCTTCTTCTTCCACTGGGGCTCGATGAAGAACGGCAGCGCCGGGCGAACCCGGGCGCGGTCCTTCGCACTTTCGCCCGGCTAAAACCGGGCTTCGACGTGCCGAGGGCAGTTGCGGCGCTTCAACCTTGGTTAGAGCAAGCGCTCCAAGGCGCTCCGCCTATGTTTCGCAAAGAAATTCGCCTGTCCGTCCGCACTCTGCGCGATCGCCAGACGCAAGACGTTCGCCTAGCTTCGTGGCTCTTCTTAGGAGCGGTGTGCGCGTTTTTGCTGGTAGCGTGCACCAATGTCGCAAATCTTCTCCTTGCGCGCGCGTCCGGCCGCCAGCGCGAAACCGCCGTGCGCGCGGCGCTCGGCGCAAGCAAAGGTCGGTTGATTCGCCAAAATTTAACGGAAAGCTTACTTCTCGGCAGTTTCGGCGCAATCGTAGGCATCTGGTTCGCCTATTTTTTGCTTCGTTTATTCGTTTCACTGGCACCTCAGGGGATTCCTCGAATGGACCAATCTCGCCTCGACCTGCGGGTTGTAGTCTTTGCGCTCGCCGTCGCGCTAGTTTCGGCCTTGCTGTCCGGTGTTGCGCCGGCGTTCCAATTATCAGCGCCCGACGCCCTGGCCGGGAAGGATGTTCACGCAACTTCGCGACATTTTCTGCGACAAATGTTGGTATCGGCTCAAATTGCGATTTCCCTGATTCTCTTGGCCGGGGCGAGTCTCTTGCTGCGCAGCCTCTGGAATCTAGAAAACGTTCACCTCGGAATGCAAACAGAGAACATCCTCGTTGAGAATGTGCCACTGGTTCAGTATCGGTACGCGACGCCGGAGAAAAAAGTGGCCTTCTTCGCCGAGCTCGAAAGCCGCATAAATCGCTTGCCTGGCATGATGGCAGTCGCCATGAGCGATTCTTTGCCACCCTTTGGCCGAATGCGCTCGACGATTTTTGCTGCAATCGAAGTTGCAGGCCGGCCGCTGTTCAGCGAAGGTACTGGTGGCGCCGTGGGGTGGCGCGCGATCACTCCGGGTTACTTCTCGGCGTTAGGAATCCGCATCGTTCAGGGCCGCGGATTCCAGCAAAGTGATCTTCTGCAGCCTGAAAACTCGATCATCCTGAATGAGATCCTCGCCCGGCAACTGTTTCCGAATGCGAATCCTATTGGTCAGCAGGTGCGCTGGGGCCGCACCCAAGGTCCCTGGCGGACCGTCGTGGGCGTCGTAGCAGATGTGAAGAACGACGGCCTCGCGTCGAAAGCTGGCCCAGAGTTCTACCTTCCTTCTTTGAAGAGCGACGAGATGCTCAGTGAAGGCTACGTGGTGGTTCGCACACAAATGAATCCGAAGACAGTGGCCAATTGGATGCGCGCAGAAACAAGCGGATTGGATTCTACGGTGCCCGTAACCATCGAAGCGATGAGCCAACGAGTGAGCAAGTTTACGGCGCGTCCGCGTTTTGATGCCATGCTGTTATCGCTGTTTGCCGGAATGGGCGTGCTTCTCGCGGCGATTGGCATCTACGGTGTTGTCCGTTTTCTGGTCGAGCAGCGCACCCGCGAGATTGGCGTGCGCATGGCGCTGGGCGCCACACCACAAAGCATCTTGAAAATGGTGCTTGCGAAGGTTGGCCGATGGACCATCGTTGGCTCAGCATTGGGGCTGTTTGGCGCGTGGGCCTGCGCGCGATTGCTGCAATCCCTGTTGTTTGAAGTTCGACCCCGCGACCCTGTTCTCTTCGGTCTTGCCTGGCTGCTGCTAGTTGCAGTGGTGTTCATGGCAGCGTGGATCCCCGCGCGGCGGGCGATGCGTGTCGATCCCATCGTCGCTCTGAGATACGAATGAAGGAGGATGGGGAAATGCGACCGGAGCATTGGCTGTTCACGATTCCCCTGCGGCTGCGGTCGTTGTTTCGCTGGGCCCAGGCGGATCAGGAATTGGACGACGAGCTGCGCGACCACCTCGAACGAAAAACCGAGGAATACGTCGCCAAAGGGATGGCACCCGAGGCAGCGCACCGTCGCGCGAGGCTCGACCTGGGCGGTATCGAGCAGACCAAAGAGAAATGCCGCTACGCGCGCCGCGTGAACTGGATTCAAGATTTCGTGCAGGATTTGCACTTCAGCCTGCGCATGTTGCGTAAATCTCCAGGCTTTACGGCTGTTGCCGTGCTCACCCTCGCCCTCGGCATCGGCGCGAACACCGCGATTTTTTCGATGGTCAACGGCATTTTGTTGCGAGCATTGCCTTATGCCCAGCCAAGCCAGCTTTACGCGATTCGCGAGTTCGTTCCCCAATTGAGCGCGTATGGGCCGTCGCTCCCGGTAAATGGGGGTAATTTTCTCGCCTGGAAGAACGAATCTGACGCTTTTTCCGCGATGACTCTAATCGACGCTCAAAGTGGAAGCTTGCTCGGCATGGGGCGTCCGCAATGGCTTTATGGTGCTGCGGTGACGTCGGATTTCTTCTACGTACTTGGTGTGCAGCCGCTCATAGGACACGCGTTCATGCCTGGAGATGAAGCCTCCGGCGGCAAGCCCGAAATCATCTTGACGCACGGGCTGTGGCGCGACCAGTTTCATTCTGATCCCAATATTTTGGGCAAAACCATAAGGCTGGGCGACCGCGGTCTGATCGTCATTGGCGTGCTGCCCGCGAATTTCGTCTTCCCGCGCATCTTCACTCACGACCCGCAGTATTTAGTGCCTTTCGGGTGGGCCCAGTGGAACTCCAGACCCGGCATCGGCGGCCACAACTCCTTCGCGATCGCTCGGCTTAAGAACGGCTTCACTCCGCAGCAAGCCGAAGCACAGCTGGACGTGATTGAAGCCCGCATCGCGCAGACGGATTCTGGAGGGAAATTCAATCTCTATGCCATTGTCAGCCCGTTGAAAACCGATATCGTTGGTTCAACAGGAAAAGCGCTGTGGATGCTTATCGCCGCTGCCGGACTTGTGCTGCTCATCGTGTGCGCTAATCTAGCAAACCTTTTGCTGACAAAAAACAGTAAGCGCGTGCGAGAAGTCGCGCTCCGTTCCGTTTTTGGAGCTGGGCATTGGCGTCTGGCGCGGCAATTTCTCACCGAAACGCTTGTGCTTGCTTCGGCAGGAGGCGCGATCGGTCTCGTGCTGGCCAAAGGCGGATTATGGTTGTTGGTCAAGAACGCACCGATTGGCATTCCTCGCATGGACCAAATCCGCCTGGATTCGACGGTCCTATGGTTTACGCTTGCCGTCACGATACTCGCGGCAATCGTTTTTGGGCTGCTGCCAAGTTTGCGAGCTCCCCTGGTCTCGATTGCCGAGGCGTTGAAGTCCGCCGGACCAACGATGAGCGCCAGCAAACAGGGGGCGCGTCTGCGGGCTGGCCTAGTGATTGGCGAGATAGCTCTGTGTGCGATGCTCCTGCCGGCGTGCTTGCTGCTTGTTCAAAGTTTGCGCCGCGTGGTGCTTGCGAATCAGTGGATGGATGAGGAACACGTAATCGCTGCCGACCTGTTTGTGCATATCTCGCTTAGCCATGCCGCACCGGATAACGAATTGCGTGCGTTCAACGAGCGCAACCGCATTTTCACCTCCATAGAAGAAAAAGTCGGACAGCTGCCGGGAGTTGAAAGCGTCGGTCTCACCAGCAAGGTCCCGCTCGAAGGTTTCGATTGGGGCGACAGCATTAACTTCCAGGAGATGCCGCTTCCGGATGCCGAGCAGCCAGCCGGTGAATTCCGGTTCGTCAGCCCCGGGTACTTCCGTGCAATCGGCTTGCCCTTAGTCGAAGGTCGATTCTTCACGCAGGAGGACAGCGGGCAACCCGTAGCAGTAATTTCGCAGAGTGTCGCACGGAAAGTCCTCCACGGACGCAGTCCATTAGGAATGCACGTTTACTGTAGCGATTTCACCGTCGAGCCAGGAAAAAAGTGGTGTCGCGTCGTCGGAGTAGCCGCTGACGTTCGCGGCGAATCAGATCAAGCGCCGGCTCTGGTGGCCTATTTTCCACTCTGGCTGTTCTCGGAAGCTTCAGAGACTCTTCTAGTTCGCACGAAAATGGAACCCACTGCAGCAACGGGTGCGATTCGCCAGGCGATTTGGAGTGTTGACCCGGAGCTTGCCATCCCACAGGAAAAAACCCTAAAAACCATCTTGGCAGGCGCCGAAGCCCCGCGCCGCTATGAAACGTCGCTTGTTGCCCTGTTCGCGCTGTGCGCTGTTCTGTTGGCGATGCTTGGCCTTTACGCGGTGATCTCCTATTCCGTTACTCAGCGTAACCACGAAATCGGCGTGCGCATGGCGCTCGGAGCGCAGCGGAGAGATGTCTTGCGGCTAGTGCTTCGCGAGGCAATGCGGCTGGCTGGCCTCGGTATTGCCGTGGGAATTGGCGGGGCTTTGGCCCTGACGCGCTTCTTGCAGACTCTGTTATTCGAGATTAAGCCGACAGACCCTGCCACATTCGCCGGCGTCGTGATTCTATTGGCGCTCATCGCCCTCGCTGCGTGCTACATACCCACACGTCGGGCGATGAAACTCGATCCGACGGTGGCCCTGAGATACGAGTAATGGCAGGAATCTTCTGACCTTCCCCTAGCAGTAACCCACAATCCCTTTGACACACAAGCACTGGCAACTGGAGCGGTCACTGCTGTTCCGGTAGCAGACTCACCCTCAAACCCTCTCGTCTCACGATTTCGTTTCTAACCCACTTAGGAGTGAACCCATGCGAACGAACACGCAGGAGGCAGTTTTGTCTGCCTACATCGCGTCCATCGGAAAACGCACGCCGCGCGACGCTGCCCAAGACGCCGCTGACCTTTGCAGACTCGCGAATTCGCTCAATCGTTTGAACGAGATCGCCCGCAACTGCGGCCTCACGGAGCGGCAAGAGCGGCGCAAGCAAAACCTACAAACCCGTATCAAGGCCGTGCTGGAAGGCGCGGGCTTGATCCTCAACCACTTCAACAATGACCCGCGAGGCTACGCCGTGTACCTCGATCTGCCCGATGGCTCCTACAACAGCTTCGGCGGACGGGAATGCGGCTACGGCATCGGGAGGTGAAACCATGTACGGCCGCGTAGTGACCATCAACAACACACATTGGCCGGCGTATCGGAAACCGGGCGCGACTTTGGTTGATCTGCGGATGCTCGATCCAGACGACCGCAGTCCCAATCCGCGACTGGTCTTCCGGCCAGAGAAGCTGCGCGAACTGGGAATACCAGATGCGCTCATCGAGGCCGCTGCAAAGTCTGATCCGCAGGGATTTCTCCTATTCGATGACCTGCCGGGTCAGACGCAGCAAGGGAGCAGCCAAACCGACCAAGCCCCAACCAAAACATAATTCCGGCCAGCTCAAAACACACAAATCCACAAAAAGAAAAAGGCCAAAAACTGGAGGTGCCTCATGGCAAGTGAAGAAAACGGCTTCACGCATTACCTCGTATCGAAGGAAGTCGTTCTCGGCGAGGCCTGCATCATCGAGCCATGCAACGAGTGGATCTCTCTTGCATTCATCAAGCTCGGAATCGACAGGCCGGAAGCTGTAATCCCCCGCGCCTTCGTTGAGAACCACGCCCTCGTTCCCAAAACCGCAAACTAACCCCCTCGGACTCCCCACCCACAAGCAGCAAGACCCACCAAATAACTCTTTCCACCTCTGCACGGTAGGCGGCGTGTGCTCATGCCGCCTACCGTGCAGCCCACCCACCAAAGAAAGGAACAATTGGAACAAAAGGAATTTCCATTTGTTCCTTCTGTTCCATTCGGAGCGAAGCCGTGATCCCGGAACCGAATTTTCCAGCGAAACCTGATGAATTCGTAGGGCGAAAGCCTCAGCTTGAGGCCTTTCGCCAAGCTCTGAGACAAGGCATTGTGACCGGCAGGACTCCCTCGTTTGCTGTCCTAGGCGAATGGGGGATCGGGAAAAGCAGCCTCCTCTCGAAGTGCTCAGCTATCTGCGGGGAGCCTGAGTTCGAAATGCTGCCGGTCCCGTTCTCGGTTTCAAATGAGCTTGGCGACTACCGCCGCTTCGCCGAACTCTTATTGGATACCCTGGGCGGCTGTCTTGCGCGCGCTCAATCTGTTCAAGCCCGCATCCGGGGAGAGGCGCAGAACTGGAACTCAAGCGCGTGAACGTCGGCCCTGTCGCACTTGAGAGAGAAACACCCAAATTATTTCTTACCTCTGGAACCGCGATTCTCAGGCATGCGGTTCAGGATGCTTGGCGTCAGTTCATCCGGCCCGCTCAACTGAATGGCATTGTGTTTTTCTTGGACGATCTGCAAAACCTCAACACGCCCAGCCAACATGCGGTTGCGCTGGCGCTCCGCGATCAATTTCAGTGGTTCGCCATCGAAAACATCAATTGCAGTATCTGCTTTTCCGCGTCGGCCAATTATTTCTCCAACATCAGGAGCCTAGCCCGCCTAGCCGAGCCCGCCGTACGCTTCTACGACAAAGTTTATCTCGGCCCATTCTCGGTCCATGAGACCGTTGAATATGTAAAGGCAATTTTCGAGACCGTCACAAACTGCGCCGACTTCGCTCAATGGCTGCACTCCAAGACCGCCGGCCACCCATACTTTATGGCATTCATCTGCCGCCAATATCAACGACTCGCGCACGCCCGCGACAAACTCGGTGCCGCAGAGCACTGGGATGAAATCTTCCGCCGCCTCGGAAAGGAAAAGTTCTCTGCCGATCTCGCCCAGGTTACGGAACGCGAAGTGCAACTTCTTCGCGCGTTGGCACGATGGGAAGAACAAGAAATCAATCGCAAGGAGTTTGCCGATTACGCACGAATCTACTTCACCAGGCTCACCGACAAAGGACTGCTGATCCGAACGGGACGAGGACATTACCGGCTCTACCACCCTTTATTCCGCGAGTTCCTGCGACAAACAAAATGAATCAGAGCAACTGCAAACACGAGAGCCATCAGCGCCGGGACGCGGCGGCAAGCTTGCCGCCGCGTCCCGGCATCCCTTTCCCTTCTCGATAACCACAGGGCGGAATCCATTCCCTTATCCCTTCCGCCCCTTACCCATTTCCCGTTAGCCATTTTCCCTTTCCACTCCAATCTCTTTTCCCTTGGAGTCAACCGGATGTTGAGCACTTGCAGGAAAGACAACGCGCTAAACGCGGAAAACCAAATCTTCCGCCCGCGCAGCACATCGTGTCCGGCAGAGGCATCGAGCATATTCTCGCCCCTTCTCTGGAGACCTTCGCCGAGACGCCCCGGCACTAGCGTTCCGCCAATCGTTTCCGAGTCGTTGCGCCAGGATGCACAGCGTGGCATCCTTTCTGACGCGCAACCGAAGCAACGACGGAAAGGACGCAAGTCCATGAGTCGTCGCAGCGGTCAAAGCGGTACGTTAGTCAAGCAAACTGGCTGGTGGAGGGTTCGTTTCCGCCTCGATCAGCCAGGAGGCGAACGAAGGCATATGTCAGTTAAGGTGGCTCCGGCAAGCATGGGATTGACCAAGCCCGAGTTGGAACGTCGGGCAAAGGAAATCGTGCAAAACGCCGGAGCCAATTCAGAGGAGCGATTCAATCGAGTAGTTCTAGGTGAGGTCACTTTCCGGGAGCAAGCCAAGATTTATCTACAGACGGCGGTCTCCCGGAAGCGGAATCCTCTTCGAGACACGGTGAGCATCGAAGGAGCCATGAACAAGTGGATTTATCCGGCAATCGGCGATCTTCCGCTTGCTTATGTGGACAATCTCACCGTTAAACCACTCGTTGAAAAAATGTCTGCTGCTTCTCTGAGCCCACGAACAGTGAACAAGTACGTCGAATACATCAAGCAGGTCGTAAAGTCGCTGAAAGCACCGAACGGTGAGCCAGTCCACAAACGGACTTGGGACGCCGAAACGATGGATTTGCCCATCGTGAATCACTCGGAGCAGAAGCGACCGTCTCTCAAGGCAAAGGCGATTTCGAAACTCATCACCGACAGCACCGGACAGGAACAGGCGTTGTTTGTCTTGCTGGCAGCCACCGGGATGAGAATTTCGGAGGCTCTTGGCCTCGAAGTACGCCACATCGTCAACGATGGCCGTACCATCAGGGTCGAGCAGCAGGTCAAAAAGGACCGTCCTCGAATCGTGAAGTATCTCAAGACCGATGCCTCAAAGAGAGAAATCGACCTGCACCCGGATGTTGCAGAGTACCTGCGACAATATACAGATACAGCCGGAAAATCTGGACTGCTGTTTCAGACAGCAAACGGTACACCACATCTTTACAACAAGCTGGAAGATCGCTGGCTCACGCCACGCCTCATCAAGATGGGGTTGGATGAGAAAGGCATGGGTTGGCATTCGTTCAAGCGATTCCGTAAAACATGGTTGCGTGGTGCCCGATGCTTGGAAGATATCAACAATTTCTGGATGGCTCATAAGCCGAAAACGATGTCGGAAGTCTACTCACACCTCCACGAGGAACTTGAAATGCGCCTCGCAGAGGCCGAGCGAGTGGGCTATGGCTTTACCATTCCGAAGGTTGTTGTTCCTAGTGTTCCTAGATTTTCTGGTCCGGCGTCGGTTGAAATTGCTGCGTAAGTGATAGAAAATAAATTGTAGTAGCCAGTTCATGGGCGTGTAGCTCAGCTGGGAGAGCACCTGCTTTGCAACTAAGCAGGTTAAATCACATAAGTGCCGCATCTGGTGTCGCTTACATGCAAACGTACGGCGCAATCATCGCCTTGAATTGGACGGAAGTTGGACGGAAATCGTTGCGCCGGGGAGTCGCCGGATGGCGCAAATACGTTTTACAGGGATGTCCGCTAGGTGCCCATCGCTGCTGGTAAGGTAACAGCCGTCCATTTCCATTGGATGCTCACGCTGCTGATGGCCCGCCTGAGGCAACAGAGCGTTGGATTAAGAGGTCGGCCCAAATCGCCCACCGTTTTGTTTGGTCGCCGAAACCCTCCTCGAGGTATGACAGCGCAGCACACGGCCTTTGAACCGGCGCGGTTGCTCATTCTTCCGGCCAGCAGCTAGGGCGCTCCTTCCAGGAGGGCGCGCCAGGTCGAAATTCCAAGGGCCTTTCTGGATGTGGCTCACTGATGGCCGTGTTCGACGTCCCTACAAGACCAGAGAGCGCTCCCGCAGGCCCTATTTCAAAGCGAAATATGTCCGGAGTGCTTTGATCAAAACATCCGGCTTTATCTAGCCCGGAATCGTTGTTTTCAAACATATTACCGGGGAAAACCCGCTGTCCGGAATTTAAGGGGGAGCGGTGGAAACGTCGGCATCATTCGAAGCCCGGTCCGCGCCACCGCCCTACCCGGCGGCAGAGGAGGATTACAGGTGCCTTCTCAGGCTGCGAAAAAAGACCTACGATGGGCGGGACAGCCAAACTTCGTCTTAGGATTATCGTCCGGTCCACTCGTCCCGCTACGCGGCTCACTTTTCTAGTGAGTCTTCCTCGGAATTCGATTCGCGACGTTCTTGCTGGGGTGTGTTTTGTGGGGACGTGCTGGATTCGGCATGGTCTCCTTTCGCGAACAACTCATACGCAGGCCGGTGAAGTCCGGACCGGTCTAACCTTAGCGTCGGGCGTTTGAAGCGAGATGCAACCATATTTAGAAAAAGAGATACTGGAATCCAAATTATGGCAGTTAAAAGGAGGAATGTGCCGCTAAAGCGTACACCGATGAGTAT